>Ga0302122_10002038_pt1 | contig 12760 bp, 17 predicted proteins | sample CB21_SCM_MG_FD_203115 | JGI IMG/M metagenome (GOLD analysis project Ga0302122, IMG submission 203115) | Marine microbial communities from Western Arctic Ocean, Canada - CB21_SCM | ecosystem: Environmental > Aquatic > Marine > Oceanic | place: Canada: Western Arctic Ocean | collected 2017-09-28
GCGGAAAATGCCTTCGCGCTGCATCTTTTTCTTCAGTGCGCGAAGCGCCTGATCGACGTCGTTGTCTCTAACGGTTACTTCCACGGTTCGGTGGTCTCCTGTCGGGCGTCATAAAATTCGATTATAGCTATGTCTCGCCGGGTACAAATCGATCCTGGAGGATTCTTCCGCAAACGGCGCGAACCGACGTTGCCGCCGGTTCGTTGGGAAGTGTATAGCATAAACAGGGGTTGATTTTAAAGTCCTTAACGCCATTGTCTTGTTTATGCTTAAAACTGCCGTTTTCCGCGTGTAACCAGCTTCAGGACAGCATTTTTCATGGTACTGCTCAAAATCGCCCGGATGGGGCACCCCGTTTTACTCCACGCCGCCGAGGCGATTGCCGACCCGACGTCCCGCGAGATTAGCGCCCTGCTACAGAACATGGTCGAGACCATGGAGGACGCGACCGGCGTCGGGCTGGCCGCGCCGCAGGTCTATGAGAGCAAGCGCGTCATCATTTTCAAATCGCCCCGCGAACGGGGAGAGGATGCCGGTGCGGAAAGTGATTTCTCGCCGCTGACGGCGCTTGTGAATCCGGAATTCGAGCCGGTCGGCGACGATATAGCGATCGGTTGGGAAGGGTGTTTGTCCATCCCCGGTATCACCGGCGCCGTGCCACGGTATTCGCATATTGTGTATCGCGGCTATTTGCCGGGGGGTGAGGCGGTCGAGCGCGAGGCGAGCAATTTTCACGCGCGCGTCGTCCAGCACGAGATCGATCATCTTGACGGCGTGCTGTTTCCGATGCGGATGACCGATCTGTCGCTGTTGAGTTTCAACGAGGAACTCAAGAATTTCATGGTGCACGCGACTGCCGAGCAGGCGGAGGACGTCGATGATACCGACGGGACGGCGGAATGAGCGCTGGGGATATCGCCACCCGCGAAGCGCTGATCGAGGCGGCACTGGCACATGTGCCGTTCGATGGCTGGTCGGGCGCCGCCCTGAACGCCGGCGCCCGCGATCTGAATCTGGCCGATGGAGCTGTCGCGGACCTGTTTCCCGGTGGCGTGTCTCAGGCGATCCGGCATTTTTCACGTTGGGCCGACCGCCGGATGCTGGCGGCGATGGATGCGGCCGATCTCGACGGTCTGCGTATTCATGAACGCGTCGGGCTGGCGGTCGAGGCGCGTCTTGCCGCGTTGGCGCCGCACCGCGAAGCCGTGCGCCGGGGCCTGTCCTGGCTGGCGATGCCACAGAACGCGCTTCTCGGCGCCCGCCTGCTGTACCGCACCGTCGACGATATCTGGTACGCCGCCGGCGACCGCTCGGCCGATTTTTCGTTCTACACCAAACGCGGCCTGCTGGCCGGCGTTGTCGGCTCGACCACCCTGTTCTGGCTCGAAGACGGCAGTGAGGACGGCATGGCGACATCCGCGTTTCTGCAACGCCGCCTTTCCGATGTCATGAAACTTCACAAGGCGCGCAGCCGTGCCGACGGGCTGCGTGACAATGTCCCCAATCCGCTGCGAATCCTGCGCGATGTGGCGTGCAAGCGCTACGGTTTCGGCACTAGCCGGGTGACATGACCCATTTTCCGGCCGGGCCGGGTTTCGGCCTTGCCGTAAAGATGCAGACATGAGCCGGGTTGTTTTGAAATATCCAGCCAGCGATCGGCTTCGTCGCCGATCAGATTGGTCATGATCGCGTCCGAATGACGGTCCGGGTTGCCGAGCGGCAGGCCCGCAACGGCGCGGATGAATTGCTCGAACTGACTGACGGCGCAGGCGTCGATGGTCCAGTGGCCCGAATTGTGCGGCCGCGGGGCTATTTCGTTTACGAGAATTTCGCCGTCCTGCGTGGCGAACATTTCCACGGCCAGAAGTCCGACAAGATCGAGGCTGGATGCGATGCGCGCGGCGATGTCCCGCGCCGCGTCTGCAATATCAGGTCCGACCGTCGACGGCGCCGTGGTTGTGTGGAGAACGTGGTCACGATGCACGTTGTCCACCGGCACGTAGCATTCTATCTGCCCATCGACGCCACGGGCAACGATTACCGAGATTTCATGCTCGAAATCGACGAACCCTTCCAGCACCGCCGGGGTTTTGCCGATTTCCGCCCTGGCGCCGGCTAGGTCCTGCGTCGTATCGACCCGCGCCTGACCCTTGCCGTCATATCCGAACCGGGCGGTTTTCAGGATTGCCGGAAGCCCGGTCGCGGCCATGGCAGCGTCGAAATCGCTTTCCGACGCGATTTCCGCCCAGGGCGCGGTGGCGATTCCTCGCTCGTTCAGGAATCGTTTTTCGAGCGCCCGGTCCTGTGAGATGTGCAGGGCATCGACCCCGGGCCGGACCGGCACAACATCGGCGATTGCCGCCAGCGTCTCGTCGGGCACATTCTCGAACTCAAAGGTGACCACATCGACTGCTTCGGCGAAGGCTTTCGCCGCCTCCTTGTCGTCATAGGAAGCGGTGGTCTGGACAGCAGACACCTCCTTGGCCGGCGCATCGGCATCGGGGCTGAAAATGTGACAGCGATAGCCGAGCTCGGCAGCGGCAATAGCGGCCATTCTGCCAAGCTGCCCACCACCGAGGATTCCGATCGTCGCGCCGGGCGCGAGTGGTGACGTCACATCACCGCCCGGTCGGCGAGTCCGGCACGCCGGACGTCTGTGACGCGCGCCAGTCGTCGAGGCGTTTTTCCACCGCCGGGTCGTGCAGCGCAACAATCGACGCGGCCAGCAGGCCGGCATTCTTCGCACCCGGTGTGCCGATGGCGAGGGTGCCGACCGGCACGCCGCCCGGCATCTGAACGATCGACAGCAGGCTGTCCATCCCGTTCAACGCCTTGCTTTCGACCGGTACGCCGAGGACCGGCAGTGGCGTCATCGAGGCCACCATTCCCGGAAGATGCGCTGCGCCGCCGGCGCCTGCGATAATCACATTCAAACCCCGGCCCTTTGCCGATTTCGCGTATGCCACTAGCCGGTCTGGTGTGCGGTGCGCCGAGACCACTTTCGCTTCGCAGGCAACGCCGAGATTCTTGAGAATATCGACCGTGTGTTTCATCGTATCCCAGTCGGATTTGCTGCCCATAATGACACCGACAACAGGCGGTTTTGCGGGCGGTTTGCGCCGCTGCGCCGTGCTTTTTGGCTTCCGGGTTGCCATGGCTTTTCCCTCTAAACATCATGCCGCCAACCCGGAAATTTCCAGGATGACGGCGGCTGGTATTATAGGCTGCTGATTCCCGTACGCAAACCGCAGGAATCAGCCGCTATATACGCAAGGTTAACGTTTTCGATGTTATGAAAGACTTCATATTGTCGAACTGGATACGGAAGCCATGCGCATAGACAACACCAGACGACCGGCTGCTTCAGCGGGCGTCAGTTCCTATCAGAAAGCCGGCAACACCTCCAAGAACGCACCGGCCGCCCGGGCGTCGGGTGCGGCGTCGGTGCTTGGCATACCGCAAGATGAACTGACGCGGAAGGTTCAGGAAGCCATCGTAAAGCTAATGGAAGAGGTCGACACGCTGCGTCAGGAACTGGACCAGAGCTTGTCGTGCATCGAATATCTCGAACAGCTCGCGGATCAGGATTCGCTGGCGCCGGTGGCCAACCGGCGGGCTTTTGTCCGGGAACTATCGCGCAATCTGTCCTATTCCGAACGCTACGGTACCTCGTCGAGCGTCATCTATTTCGATCTAAACGGGTTGAAGCAGCTTAACGACACTAGAGGGCACGCGGCCGGCGATGCCGCCATCCTGAAGGTCGCGAAAATCCTCGCCAGCAACGTACGTGAATCCGACATTGTCGGGCGTCTCGGCGGTGATGAGTTCGGCGTCATGCTGTCCCATGCGGATGAAGACGCCGCTCGGTCGAAGGCTGAATTTCTCGCCGAAAGCATTGCCGCCGATCCGCTGTAATGGGAAGGCGGCACGATTGTACTCGAAGTAGCCTTCGGGGTTCACACGATCCGAGGTGGCGGAGATGCCGGCGCGGCGCTCGAGGCAGCCGACAAGGCGATGCACGCCCACAAGACCGGGGCTCGGCGAGAACCTGTCTGACGCGCCTGTCTGACATACCCGTCTGACATGCCCGTCTAACATTTTCGTCCGGCGCTAGGCGATGATGTCCGGGTGAAGCCGGGCTTCGGTATGGGATATCTGATCTTTCAGGACCAGTTTGCGCTTCTTCAGTCTTTGCAGCTGTAGCTGATCGTAGGGCGCGCGTTCCGTCAGGCGGGCAATCACGTCATCCAGATCACGATGCTCGAGCTCCAGTTCTGCCAGCTTCTGCCGAAGGGCTTCCTTTTCGCTCATGTATTCCGTCGCTTTGTGATTTCTTGTTGACCGCAGGATAGCAGAAACAGCGCCACGCTGTTAATTTTGCACCCGTTCATCCTGCAATCTTATGATGGTTAGCTGTGGCGAAAGCAAAAAGAATTGGCGTGCTGACCAGTGGCGGGGATTGCGCCGGCCTGAATGCCGCGATCCGCGCCGTCACATTCCGCGCTATCGATGGATATGGCTGGCAGGTGTTCGGTATTCGCCAGGGCACCCACGGCCTGATGAAACGGCCGGTGGACGCCGAAGAACTCTCGCTCCAGTTGTTTACCGGCAATATCCTGCGCATGGGCGGCACCATTCTCGGCACCGTTAATAGCGGTGATCCGTTCGCCTTTCCCACGCCCGACGGGATGCTGAAAGACCGGTCGGACGAAATCATCGAGGGGTATCACCAGCTCGGACTGAATGCGCTGATCGGAATCGGCGGCGACGGGAGTCTGGCGATCCTCCGCGAACTGGCGCAGCAGGGCGGGTTGAATCTGATCGGTATTCCCAAAACGATCGACAACGACGTCGGCCGAACCGAAAATTCGATCGGCTACGTAACCGCGGTCGACGTAGCGACCGAAGCCATGGATCGCCTTCAGCCGACGGCGGCCAGCCACGACCGGGTCATGGTGCTGGAAGTCATGGGCCGCGACACCGGGCATATCGCGCTGTCGGCAGGCATTTCCGGCGGCGCCGACGCCATCCTGATTCCGGAGATATCATGGTCGGCGGGGGGCCTTGCGGAAAAAATTCGCCGAGTGCGCGATAACGGGCGAAACTTCGGGCTCGTAATCGTCGCAGAAGCGGCCCGGTTGCCCGATCGCGGCGTCGTTGGCCAGCGGCGCACCGACGGCGGGATACGGCTCGGCGGCGTCGGCCATCAGGTCGGGGCGCTGATCGAGGATGCAACCGGGGCCGAGACGCGGGTGACCGTTCTCGGCCATGTTCAGCGCGGCGGCACACCGGCGCCGCGTGACAGATTGTTCGCTTCCGCGTTCGGCGTTCGCGCGGTCGATCTGGTTGCGGCCGACACTTTCGACCGTCTGGTGGTATGGTCGAACCGGTCATGCACCGACGTGCCGCTGGAAGACGGTATCGAAACCAGCCACGGGGTCGATCCGGACGGCTCATTGGTGCATACCGCCCGCGGTCTTGGTATCTATCTGGGCGATACATAGGAAAAATAGGAAAAGAGGAGACGCCATTGGCCGAGTTTCCGGACCACCCGTTCTGGGATTTTTCCCTCGAAGTGTACATGTCCGACGGCGTTGGGCCTGCGTGCCTGGAGCTTCAGGACGCGCACGAGCTGGATGTGAACGTGCTTTTGTTCTGCATGTGGGTTGGCGCGTCCGGGCGCGGTGCGCTGACCGGCGAACAGATGGAAACGGTTGCCGGCGCGGTGCACGAGTGGCATGAAGATATCGTCCGCGTCTTGCGGGCCCTCAGGACACGGATGAAGGGCGGCATGGCGCACGCGCCGGCGGAACTGGCCGAATCGTTGCGCCAGCGCATCCAGAAAACCGAGATCGATTGCGAACACACCGAGCAGTTGATGCTTGCCGGTGCCGTCGAGTTGCCTGTCGAGGAGAATCGTTCGCCCGACGCCCGTCTGTCCGATGCCGTTTCGAATACTTCCGCGTATTTCAGGACGTTTGCCGGCGATGTGTCGGCCCGAGACCGGACGAACATCGCCTTGATGCTTGCCGTCGCCTTTCGTGATCTGAGCGGCGTCGCCGTCGAGACGGCCTGTGGCAACCTGTCTTGAACAGGATAAAATCGATCGACTTTCAATGCGTGGGACGGCGTATTAGACTTTAACCGCGGCAATCTTTTTCCACTTATCGGAAGGTTCTAAATATGAGTGAAGGTGTGCGGATTGAGCTTTTAAAGGCCAAGCATGCGAAACTTGAAACCGCTGAAAGCCGAAAAGAGAAAACTTAAACCTGACTCCAACACCGTCGCCGACATTAAGAAAAAGAAGCTTCTCCTGAAGGACGAGCTGGTGCGCCTTGACCAGGATTGAGGCGCCCTGACGAAACAAAAAATCCCGCCCCGGCATAACCGGCGGCGGGCTTTTTGTGACGGCTGACTGCCGGGGTGTGGCGTTTAGCCCGGTGCTACAGCTTGAACGCCGGCATCGACGGTGTGGAAGACCTTGCTGCCTGTTCATCCACGGGCGGCGCGTCGGACGACGATGAATAACCGGCGCGCTGGACTTCCTTGTCGAGGTCCTGACGATTGCACAGGCCGAGCCCAACCGGATCGCGCGCGCTTATGGTCGCCATATTCCAGTGCGAACGGTCCCGGATTGCGCTGATCGTCGGCTTGGTCGTGCCGATCAGTCGCGAGATCTGGGCATCGGTCAGGTTCGCGTAATGTTTGACCAGCCAGGCAATTGCATCCGGCTTGTCGCCGCGCCGCGCAACCGGCGTATAGCGCGGGCCCTTGGTACGCGTCGCCGGTCGCGGAACGGTGGTGCTCGCCATTTTGAGGCGTTCCGCCGAATCGGCCTCGCAGCGCTGGATTTCTTCCTTGGTCAGCTGTCCATTGGTGATCGGGTCGTAGCCCACCATGCCGACAGCGACTTCGTCGTCGGCGATGCTTTGGACTTCGAGATCGTGCAGCCCGGTGAACGCGCCGATCTGTCGGAATGTCAGGGCGGAATTCTCGATCAGCCACACGGCGGTGGCTTTGGGCATCAGCGGCCTGGGGCTTTCATTTGCTTCACGGCTCATGACGTTTTGCTCTCTTGTTTATTCATCTATCTGGTTCATCGATTTCAAACGGCGCTACGGCGCGATGTCGCGTCACTCCGCGCCGTCAACGGTCAACATGATCTTCCCGATATGGTTGCTCGATGCCATTAGCGCGTGGGCTTCGCCAGCCTGCTCCAGCGGGAAGGTTTTGTATATCAGGGGCTTGATATCGCCTTTTTCGAATAACGGCCAGAGATTCTCGCCAACAGCTTTTACGATGACGCTTTTTTGTTCCACTGTCCGGGGCCGCAAGGTCGAGCCCGTCAAGTGTATCCGCTTCGACATGATGGTCGGGATAAACAGCTCGACCTTGGCGCCTTTCTGGACGGCGACCTGAACCATTCGGCCGTCCGGCGCGAGTACATCGAGGTTCCGGTTGAAATAATCGCCGCCGACCACGTCCATTACGACGGAACAGCCGATGCCGCCGGTGGCGTCTTTGACCACCTCGACGAAATCTTCTTCCGTGTAGTTGATCGCGCGGGTTGCACCGAGTTCCTCACAGGCGCGGCATTTCTCGGCAGAGCGTGCGGTCGTGAATACCGTCGCGCCGAACGCCTTTGCCACCTGGATGGCGGCCGTTCCGATGCCGCCGGAGCCGCCGTGGATCAGAATGGTGTCGCCGGCGGCAAGCTGGACGCCGTCGAACAGATTGGTCCAGACGGTGAAGAAATTCTCCGGAATCGCGGCGGCGTGGAGCATGTCGTAGCCGCCGGGCAACGGCAGCGCCTGCGGGGCGGGGACGACGCAGTATTCCGCATATGCGCCGCCGGAGACGAGCGCGCACACCTCATTGCCTGGGGCAAATTCGTTGACGCCGTTTCCGGTGGCGACCACTGTGCCGGCAAGTTCAAGCCCCGGAATATCGGTGATGCCGGGCGGCGGCGGATATCCGCCCTGGCGCTGCATTGTGTCCGGAAAATTGACCCCCACCGCAGCCGCTTTGACCAGCAATTCGCCATCGCCCGGTATGGGTGTCGGACGCGTCACGGGCTTGAGGACATCGGGGCCGCCGAACGTCGTTATTTCGATCGCGGTCATGGTTTCGGGTATGTCGAAAGACACGGGCATCTGGACTCGATAATGTGGGAAACGAAGGTTGCAGGTCTATCCCCTCGGCGGCACACTGGCAAGCCCAGTGGCAGGAGAAACCCGGTGCAGGAAAACGACGATCTTCCTCAAAATATGCCGAAGCCGAAACGGAATCTCGATCCGATGTCGATCGAGGAACTCAGCGAATATATTGCCGAGATGCATGAAGAAATCGAACGCGTTCGCGGCGAAATCGCGAAGAAAGAGGCGCATCGTGCCGGGGTCGAGGATATTTTCAAGAGTTGAAGGACGCCTGGCGCCTGCGAAGCACCTCAGGTGCCGCAAAAAATTAACCGGAAAATTCGAAGATATTTGGATGATATCGATCCGTATTTCGGCGGGCATCCGCCTTTATTGAAGAAGCTTATCAGGACACCCTGTCGCTGATGACCGAATTGCGGGATTATCTCACCGAGACACAGACAGAAGAGGATCGGTCGTCCGAAGCGCGTACCCATATCATTCGCGAAATCTCTTCGATCACGCGCCATATGACCGAAGCAATGGCCTGGCTGCTGCTCCAGAAAGCGGCGTCGGCCAGCGAAATTACTGATGAAGAGGCCCGGACACGCGCCGATGGATTGCTGGAACCGATGGCCGGAGGGCCCATCGCGAACGCCGAAAATGCGGCGCTACCTATAGAATTACGCGGTTACATGGACAGAAGCCGGCGGCTTTACGACCAAATCATAAAGCTGCGCGAAATGGCTGATAAAAGTACAGATTAGCGCCTTTTGTCGGGCTAGCGACGCGGCTGGTTCCGTTTTCCGTCATAAAACCACCATAAAAAAGGACGCCCGATGGCGTCCTTTTTGGCGAGAATGATCGACCTGCGATCAGCCGCCGAGCTTGATGCCTGCAAAGCGCTTGTTGAACTTCGCAACCTGTCCACCGCTGTCGACAAGACGCTGTGAACCGCCCGTCCACGCCGGATGGGACTTGGAATCGATATCGAGCTTCATCGTGTCGCCCGGGGCGCCCCAGGTCGATCGTGTCGTGTAAGTCGTTCCGTCCGTCATCACGACATTAATTTCGTGATACTCGGGATGAATATCTTTTTTCACCGCATTTCTCCTGCGAAAGAGAGCGGTTTATAGGGACACGGCGGCAGGTTTGCAACAAAAACACGTGCGCCGGGCGGGTGGAACGTAAAAATAGTCCCTAGCGCTGGGTCAGTTTGAATTCGATCCGCCGGTTGCGGCGGTGGGCGACCTCGTCGCGGCGCGTATCCAGCGGCTGGAATTCACCGAAGCCGGCGGCGACCAGCCGGTTGGCGGGCACACCGAATTCCATCAGTTCTTTTACCACGGCGATTGCGCGGGCCGACGACAATTCCCAGTTGGACGGGAACTTCGTGTTTCTGATCGGGACGCGGTCCGTATGCCCGTCGACGCGCAGGACCCAGTTCAGATCGTCCGGTATGCGCCCGGAAATTTCGACAAGCGTCGTCGCAAGTTTTGCGATCTGCTGTTTGCCACCCGGATTGAGATCGGCCGACCCGGATGAAAACAGGACTTCCGACTGAAATACAAATCGGTCGCCGACGATCCGGATTCCGCGCCGGTTGCCGAGCGATTCCCGGAGGCGGCCGAAAAATTCCGACCGGTAGCGCGCCAATTCCGCAACCTTGCTGGCAAGCGCTTGATTCAATCGCTTGCCGAGACTGACGATCTGAATGTTCTGCGCGGCGGAATTCGCTTCCGATGCTTCAAGGGCCGCGTTGAGGCGCCCAAGCTGCTGGCGCAGCGCAAGCAATTGGCGGTTGAGCGCTTCTACCTGCTTTTGCGCCGCGACGCTCGCGCGCTGTTCCACGGTCAGGTCTTCGCCGATGCGCTGCGCCTGTTCGGCCAGTTGCCGGATGGTAAGGTCTTTTTTCTCAATTGCCTGTTGGGCCAGTGCCGTGCGTTCCTGCTCTGTCGACAGTTTCGTCTCCAGTGCCTTCGACCGGTCGCGCAGCGCCGTGAGGGACGCGTCACGCGCCTTTAAGGCGGTTGCCAGTTCGGACACGTTCTTCTCGAGCGATGCGCGCACCCCGCGAAGGGCGTTTATATCGCGGTTCATCTGGGCGATTTCGCCAAGTTGCGCTTCTATTATTTCCTTGTCGGCCGCGACAGATTTTTGCGCCAGTTCGAGCTCGGTCGCCGTCTTGCCCGCGGTCGCGACCGCCTCGTTGAGGCGGATCTGCAGCGAATCCCGTTCCTGGGTGCGGTCCGCCAGCATGGATTCCAGCGCGTCCTTCTGGGGCAGCAGTTCGGCAAGCTGACTCGACAGTCTTTCGCGGGTCGTGATCGAAGCCTGCAGATCGCCCGAAAGGCGGGATACTTCATCCTTCAGCCCGGCATTGGCTGTGCGTTCGAGCGACAGCATTTCGCCGAGTTCGGCGACCTGCCGGTTCAGCCGTTCAAGTGCCTGGTTCCGGCCCGAAAGCATCTCGCTGAGGAAAAACTGCGCGAGGGTGAACACCATCAGCAGGAAAATGATGATAATCAGCAGGGCCGACAGCGCATCGACAAAACCCGGCCAGATATCCAGAGGCTGCCGTTGTCGCCGCATCGAGCCTGGCATTACCCGGTCCCCGCTGCCGGCCTATCGGCCCGCTTTTTCGGCAATCGCGGCGAGCGTCCGCGATAACACCCGGATCTCGGTTCTGAGCTCTTGCACAATTTCGGTGCGACCGGTCGCGGCGTCTTCAAGCAGCCTGGAGAGGTGAATGTCGATATTGCGAATATGAGCGGGGACTTCGTCGCTGCCCGCCGCGTTGCCCAGCGCAGGTCTGTTAAGGCCCTCTTCCAGCCGCGACAGGATTGGTTTCAGATCCATCTGGCTTTCCGCAAGCTTCACCATAAGGTTCTGTTCGGTTTTCATCTGATCGGTCAACGTGCCGAGACGGTCAGCGAGATTGGTAATGGATGCGTTTGCACCGATCCGGGATTCCTCGCCGCGCTGCAGCGTTCGCTGAAGGTTCTCAAGACCGTCGGCGGTCTGTTCAAGAAGCGCCTGTACATAGGCTGGTACAGATTGGTCGCCCTCGGCGAGGGCGGAGCCGGATCCGAGCCTGGTCTGCCCGGAAAGCCAGTCTTCGAGATCGTTGAAGAAGCGGTTCTGCGCCTGGCCGGCCTGCAGTTCCAGGAAACCGAGCACCAGCGACCCTGCGAGGCCGAAGAGTGACGATGAAAACGCTGTTCCCATGCCCGATAGCGGTGCCTGCAAGCCGGTCTTCAAATCGTCGAACACGGCGCCCATTTTGCCAGATCCGACCGACAGGCTCGCGATCACGCCGCTTACTGATTCGATCGTCTGCAACAGGCCCCAGAATGTGCCGAGCAGGCCAAGGAAGATCAGCAGACCGATCAGGTACCGTGAAATATCTCGTGATTCATCCAGACGGGCGCCGATGCCGTCGAGCAGCGATCGCATCGACGGGGCGGACAGGCTGAACCGCTCGCCCCTGTCGCCCAGCATTGCCGCCATCGGCGCGAGCATGCGTGGTTGCGGCGCGACCGAAAGTCCGAGTCGGCCGGCCCGAAAACTCTCCAGCCAGGCGACGTCGCTTGTCAGGACAATCACGGTGCGAAATATATAAACGATCCCGAGCAGCAGAACGCCGAGAATAAAACCGTTGAGGGCTGAATTGGCGAGGAACGCGTCGCGAATTCCCGCGAACAGGACGGCGGCAATGGCCGCGGCTGCCGCGATAAAGATGACCATTCGGATCAGATAGCGCCGCGGGTGGGTCATCGGTTGCATGGGCGCGTCAGCGGCCGGGGGAATGAAAAGACGCAGTCTGGCCGGTCATCGCCGGGTCATCGCGTCGTGACGACGATGTCGACGCGGTCGGGCGGTCCGCCCTTGGATTTGTTGCCCAGCGCCCGCACATCGATCCGTGTGCTGCGAATTCCCTGTTTGATCAATTGTGAGCGAACGGCGAGCGCCCGGGATAACGACAGACGCCGGGCCTGGCTCGGTGTCTGCGACCCACCGCCCGAATAGGCGAGCAGCTGGAGACGCATTGTCTCGTTCCCTTTTAGGGACTTTGAGATGCTTGCGAGCTGTGCAGCCGCATCGCTCTCGACGGTCGCCTTGCCGGCGCCGAACATCAGCCGGAATCGCTGGCCTTGTGTCAGCTTGCCGCGCCCTGCCCGTTTTGGTGGAAGGGCGGCGGTCTGGGTTGGTGGTGGGGCCTTCGCGGTTGGTGGCGGTGGTCTGCTCGCGGGTGGCGGGGGTGGTGCAATGGCGGCAGGTCTTTTTGCGATAGTCGGGGCTGCCGGCGGGGTGGCCGCTTTCCGGGTGACGGGTTTCCGCTTGATCCTTTTTGGCGCCGCTTTCGCCGCTGCGCGCGGCGCGGCTTTGGCGCGTCTCTTGCCCGATGGCGGTTTCAGCTTGATCCTGGTGCCGGCGGACGCGCCACTGCCCGATGGGCCGCGCGGCGTCGCCGGTGCAAACCGCGACGCGGCCGGCGGGCGCGCGTTCGGCATCAGCAGCGACCGGATGCCATTCCGCATCAATTGCGGCACGTTGCTCGGACTGCCGAGCTGATCGAGAACGCTGAGATCCACCGATACCGACCCACCGCTGCGCTGGCCAAT
>Ga0302122_10002039_pt1 | contig 12753 bp, 11 predicted proteins | sample CB21_SCM_MG_FD_203115 | JGI IMG/M metagenome (GOLD analysis project Ga0302122, IMG submission 203115) | Marine microbial communities from Western Arctic Ocean, Canada - CB21_SCM | ecosystem: Environmental > Aquatic > Marine > Oceanic | place: Canada: Western Arctic Ocean | collected 2017-09-28
TTCCGGACAATCCGGATGTCCTTAAAATGACCTTTGACATGATCAATGCTGATGATCAGCTTTTGTGGGCGTCAGATTATCCACATTGGGATATGGATGTTCCGAGTGTGATCTATGATCTGCCGTTTCTAGATGAACGGCAGAAGCGAAAGATGCTCGGTGGTAATGCCATAGATCTGTTTAATCTCGATGTCAGTAAACGTTTTCCGAACTACAAACCAGCCTAACGGGAAGTGACGGTGACCTTAACTGAAGGGCTAGTTAAGTTAATTCGTAAAAAACCAGTTTCGGTTGTTGATCTTCATCAAACGGCTTTGTTCACGCTTGATGCGGTTGCCAATATGATTGCCGGTCGCAACTCAGAGCCGGGACGTAAGCTCCTCGAGTGGGGTAAAAACCGTCAAAGAGATTCTGCACGGCGCGCCTTTGTTATGGGTGGGCTGACGCATATTTTGGAAGTTGATGATATTCATCGGGCATCAGTGGTTCACACCGGCTGTGTAACGGTCCCGGTTGCTTTAGCTCTGGCGGCTGATCAAGATATTCCCGGTGAGAAGTTTCTTAAAAGCGTTCTTTATGGATTTGAAGCAAGCTGTCGCGTCGGAATGGCAGTTGGTCCGGCACATTACAAAATTTGGCATAACACAGCGACCTGTGGGCCTTATGGCAGTGCTATGACAGCCGCGACAATTCTCGACCTTAACGATGATCAGACGATGCACGCGCTCGGTAATGCGGGCACACAGTCAGCCGGTTTGTGGGAATTTCTCGCCACCGGTGCGATGAGCAAACATCTTCATGCTGGGCGTGCTGCAGAGGCAGGGCTAGTAGCTGCTGAGTTGGCCGCCCTGGATTTTACCGGGCCACCGGCGATCCTCGAAGGACCCGCCGGATTTTTCGCGGGTGCCTGTCCCGACCCAGACCCGGAGGCCGTTTTAAGAGATGCCGGTGCTGAATGGCAGGTGCATTTGACCTCGATCAAGCCATGGCCTGCGTGCCGTCATACCCATCCGGCGATCGATGCGTCACTCGCGGTATTTGATGATCTCGATGGGGCTGCCATAGAGCGTATTGAGGTTGAGACTTATCAGGCCGCAATTGATGTGTGTGACCGGCCTGTAGCAAACAGCGAATATGAAGGCAAGTTTTCTCTGCAGCATTGTGTTGCTGCAGCGTTGCAACGCGGCAAGGTCGATTTTTCTGCCTTTGGACCAGAGGCACGACGTGATGCGGCGGAGCTCGCAACGAAGGTAAGTGTGTCAGCCGGCGGGCCTTATGCCAAATCCTATCCGGTTTCATGGGGGGCTGCGGTTTCTGTTATTCTCGCGGATGGTACAAAACTAGAATCCTCAAAGCCCGAATGTAAGGGCGATCCAGAATCGGCGTTGAATGACGATGAGATGATTGCCAAAGCCCGCGACCTGATCCGCTTTGGTGGCATCAATGACCCGGCGCCGGTTATTGAGGGTGTTATGGGAATGTCCCAAGGTGGTAATTCTCTGAATGTATCTAGCCTATTAGCGTCTGCAGCATAATTTCGATATTTTTAAGTCGGCGTTTATCTGATCGTTCAGCGGGCTTGTTCAGGATGGAAGTTGCCGGAAGCAGAAGCGGTCATGGAAGTAGGAGACGTTTAGAATGAGCCAGCTAGAGAAAGCCGAGAAACTTTTGGCGATGCATAAGAACGACGACATTTTGGTCCTGCCAAATGCTTGGGATGTCGCTAGCGCCTGCGTGTTGGTAGATGCCGGGTTTAAGGCAATTGCGACAACCAGCGGTGGATGTGCCTTCTCGGTTGGATTCTGTGATGGCGAACATATCGGCCGGGATGGCATGACGGAGATCGTTCGTCGTATGGCCTGTGGTGTTCCGGTGCCGGTAAGTGCTGATATGGAAGCTGGTTATGGTGGAAACCCCGATGATGTGATGGCTACCGTTAAGGCCGCGCTCGATGCAGGGGCGGTGGGCGTCAATATTGAAGACAGCAACAAAAGCGGTCCGAGGCGGCTTCATAATCTCGACCTTGCGGTTTCGCGTGTCCGTGCAGCGCGTAAAGCCGCTGACGATTTTGGTATCCCGGCGGTGATTAATGCCCGAACAGATGGATATATGCTTGGCAGTGACGAAGACATGTTCGATGAAACTGTCAAACGCGCCAATGCCTATCTCGCAGCAGGTGCTGATTGTGCGTTTGTGATCGGTGCGCGCGATGGTGACCTTATTGGTCGGCTCGCTGCGTCAATAGATGGTCCAATGAATGTCTTGGCAGGTCCCGGGACACCGCCGGTACCGCAATTAAAAGAGATGGGCGTGAAGCGGGTGACTGTTGGCGGCAATATAGCCAAGGCGGCCTATACGTTGGTCAAAACGGCTGCTGAAGAGTTAATGCAGAGCGGCACCTATGAGTTTGCCGCTGGAGCGTATTCGCAGCCTGAAATGCACCGTATTATCAAGGGCGAGTGACGTATATTTCGCGCTAATTCGGATAGCTGTGGGGCGCCTTTTCAAGCGCTTCGAGATTTCGATTTAACCGGTTTAGCAGCGCCGTTAGTTCAGCCTCATCCGTTTTATCAAGAGCGGGGCCCGGTTTTCGGGTTGCGGCAGAGTTTATGACGCCCCGGCGGCGTAGAACCTCTTTGCGCAGCGACAGCCCGATACCAATCTGTTGTTCATGTCTGACCATCGGTAAATAGGCGTCAAATAAATCTTCGGCGTCTTCTGCTTTTCCGGCGGCGTGCATTGCACAGACCTGGACCATCATTTCTGCAAAGGCAAAGCCGGTCATGGCGCCATCAACGCCTCGGTCGAGTTCTTGCGGAAGGTATAGGGCACCATTACCGACGAGGATGCTGACGCGGCGGCGATTACCGTTTTCTTCATCGGCGCGGAACTGAGTGATTTTACGCAGTCCCGGTGACTCTTCATGCTTGAGGATTTTTAGGCTGGATAGGTCGGCAAATAACTTGTTCAGCAGCTCTACCGATATATAGACACCGGTGCTCGGTGGGTAATCCTGCAGCACGATGGGCGTATCACCAATGGTGCCACAGACATCGTGAAAATATTTTTCGATCTGGGTGTCTGTGCGGAGACCAGGCATTGGGGCGATCATGACACCTGCGGCACCGGCATCCATAACTTTGCCGCTAAAGGTCTCGATAGACCCAAGAGAGGGTGCGGAGACCCCGACAACAATCGGCACCCGTTCATCAACCCGTTTGAGAACACGCTGACAGAACGCCATGGATTCAACCGGTGTAAGTTTTTGGGCTTCGCCCATAACGCCCAAAATGGTCATGCCGGATACGCCGGACCCCAAATAATAATCGACCATCCGATCAGTGCTCTCGAGGTCGAGAACACCATTGGCTTCGAAAGGAGTCGCAGAAATGATAAAAACGCCCTTTGCGTTTTCGTCCAGAATTGGCGTTGCCATTGTATATCCTCAGTGGTCTTGGATGCTGCGTATGCTAGCCTCTAGTCTGCTGAAAGCCACTGCGTAAGGAAAGTCTTTCGTGCCTGAATTCGATCTGGTTATTCGTCATGCGGATGTTGCGACCGAAAGCGATCGGTTCTCGACCGATATCGGGATTTCGAACGGTAGAATCACGGCGCTGGAGCCCGGTCTTTCCGAAGGCGCGCAGGAGATCGACGTCAAAGATAGACTGGTTATGCCCGGTGGCGTCGATAGCCATTGCCACGTCGAACAGATTTCCTCCAACGGCATCTGGACAGCGGATGACTGGTTTACCGCGACACGGTCGGCGGCGTGCGGTGGTACGACAACGATAATCCCCTTTGCCTGTCAGCATCGTGGCCAGTCTTTGCGAGATGTCGTGAAGGCCTACCACGATTTGGCTGGGCCGAAGGCGGCGATCGATTATGCATTCCATTTGATTGTCTCAGACCCGACAGATCAGGTGTTGGGGCAGGAGCTGCCGGCACTGATCAAGGATGGCTATACTAGCTTCAAGATATATCTAACCTATGACGCGTTGATGCTGACTGATCGACAATTTCTTGACGTTCTAGCCGTCGCCCGGCGTGATGGCGCGATGGTCATGGTGCATGCCGAGAATAACGACATGATCAAGTGGATGGCGGAACGGTTATTGCATGCGGGGCTCCGAGCGCCGAAGTTTCATGCGGTCGCGCGGCCAATGTTGGTGGAACGGGAAGCAACACACCGCAGTATCGCGCTCGCGGAGTTGGTGGATGTGCCCATACTAATTGTTCATGTGTCTGGTGGTGAAGCGATAGAGCAAATCCGTTGGGCACAAGATCGTGGTCTCAATGTTTATGGTGAAACTTGTCCGCAATATCTGTTCCTTACCGAAGATGATTTAGACAAGCCGGGTCAGGAGGGCGCAAAGCATATGTGCAGCCCACCACCGCGCGATAAGGCCAATCAGGAAGTCGTGTGGAAAGCCCTGGAAGCTGGGCTCTTTGAGGTATTTTCCTCAGATCACGCGCCGTATCGGTTTGATGATCCGGAAGGAAAATTTAAAGCTGGCAAGGACGCACATTTCAAACAGATTGCCAATGGCGTACCGGGACTGGAAGTTCGGCTGCCTTTGCTGTTCTCCGAAGGTGTTGGCAAGGGACGGATCACGCATCAACAGTTTGTTGCATTGACGGCGACCAATGCGGCTAAGCTTTATGGGTTGCACCCCAGAAAGGGAACGATTGCCGTGGGAGCTGATGCCGATATTACGGTTTGGGACCCGGACAAACAGGTGACCATCACCCAGTCTATTCTGCATGATGCAATGGATTACACACCGTATGATGGACAAGAGGTGACAGGCTGGCCGGTGACGACCATCTCCCGAGGCAACGTAGTCTGGGATGGTGACGAATTTCTCGGCGCAGCGGGTAAGGGTGAGTTCCTGCCCTGCGATACGCCCCCGGCTTTATCGGCAGAAAGACGCCCTGTCACAGCATTTGACCCAGTGACAGGCGTTCTGAGTTAAGTGCTTCGAATGTAACCGCCATCGACGCGGATCGAGCCACCGGTGACATAGCCGGCGCAATCACTCACCAGAAATGCAGCGACTTTGGAAAATTCATCGACGCTGCCATAGCGGCCCGCCGGGATTGTGGCATGCGAGGCTTTGACGACTTCCGCTACCGGCACACCCTGATTTTTCGAGGCATTGGCATCAATTGAATCGACCCGGTCAGTATGGATGCGACCGGGCATGATCGCATTGACGGTGACGCCGTCTTTGGCGACCTCGGTAGCAAGTGTCTTGGCCCAACCGATTAGTGAAGATCGTAGTGTGTTGGATATACCCAAACCGGGGATTGGCTGAACAGCTCCTGAGCTTGAAATGATGAGGATACGGCCCCAGCCGCGTTCCCGCATGCCCGGCAGAAAGGCATTGGCAATTTCCAGTTGGCTGAGGACCATTGGCCGGAATTGTTTTTCAACGACATCCAAATCGACATCTGCGATAGGTCCGGGCGGTGGGCCGCCACCATTATTGATAACAATATCGATACCACCGAAATCACTGGTGACATCAGCGATGAGGGTGGCAACCGCTGTGGCATCAGTAAGGTCAACTTGATAGGCTCGGATTGCGCGACCAGTACGGCTTGCGATATCTGTGGCCTGCGCCTTCATGGCATCACCATCGCGACCGCAGAGGGCGATGTCGGCACCTTCGGAGGCAAGTTGTTCAGCGATGCCCTGTCCCAAGCCACGTGAGGCACCAAGCACGAGGGCGCGTTTACCGGTTAATCCGAGATCCACAATATAGTCCTTTGGTTAGTTTAAAGTTCGTGCTGGCGTTTTTGTCGTGATTCAAAATCCATGACCGGCGGGTTGAGATATCGACGTACTGCCGATGGATCTACTGCATCGCTAGCGGCGACGGGGCGTTCTCCTTTGATGGTGACGCGTTCCATTAGGCGGCGCTTGGGATAGTAATCATGGATTGCGGAATGTTGCGCGCAGCGGTTGTCCCAGAACAGGACCATGTCCTGTTCCCAACGATGCCGGTACTGATACTCGTGGATGTAAGTTTTGCGGAATAGGAGATCGAGGATGGTATTGCTTTCATCCTCTTCCATACCTTTGATCTTGAGCGTGAATTGCGGGCTTACGAACAGTACTTTTTTGTCGGTCACAGGATGTACTGTCACGATCGGGTGGGTCGAGGGAGGATATTGATCTTCAAATTTGCGTAGCCGTTCAATCCCTTCGGGCGTTTCCGGAAAGAGCGTTTTGAAGGGCTTGAAATCATGCACCGCTTCGAGGCCAGACAGGAAACTCTGCATTTTGTCGGATAGTCCTTCATAGACAGCAGACATGCTGATGAAAGCAGTATCGCCGCCGACGTCGGGAATAATCTTGGAACAAAGCACGGTGCCCATTGGTGGGCATTCACGAAATGTTTCATCGGTGTGCCAGATATCGGTAGGTGGCGGTGGATTACCTTCCTTCTGATCATAAACAATAAGCTCCGGGGCATCTTCGGCGCTGCTTGAGAACGGATGTACCGTCAAATCTCCGTAATTGCGCGCGAAACGCTTAAGGTCTTCTGAAGAAATTTTTTGCTTGGGGAAAATCAGTAGCCCGTGCTCGGCATGTGCCTGACCGATGGCAGCGATTGTTGCGTCATCAAGGGGCTGTGTTAGATCTACACCGGTGATTTCTGCGCCGAGAAAGACACCTTTCTGCTTAAGTGAAATTGTTGAGGTTTCGTTCTTTAAAGCAATTGCTCCATCATCCATGATAATCTCCTTTAGCCTTTTTGAGCGGCTAAGCCTGCTTCTCGTAGTCCCGAAAGGGTAGCTCTTGGCGAAATTTGGTCCTGCTCAACGCGGATCTCGATCATCGCCGGACCACCAGACTCTAACGCTTTTTCGAAGGCCGGGGCAAACTCCTCCGTCCGTTTGACGACTTCACCGGTGAGCCCAAATGCCTTGCCGAGGGCGGCAAAATCTGGATTAATAAGATCGGTTCCGCTGACGCGGCCCGGATAGAATTTTTCCTGATGCATGCGGATCGTACCATAGGTGCTGTTATTGACGACGACAAAGACGATCCCGAGATTGTATTGGCGGGCTGTCGCGATCTCCTGTCCGCACATCAAAAAATCACCATCGCCACTGAACGAGACAACGATACGGTCAGGGTGCACTGTTTTGGCGGCTACTGCTGCGGGGACGCCATAGCCCATAGATCCACTTTGCGGTGCTAGCTCGGTCGGGTAGCTGCGATAGGGATAGAAGCGGTGTACCCAGTTCGAAAAATTGCCTGCGCCGTTGGCGATAATCGCATCATCCGGTAGGCGTTCACCAAGCCACTGAATGATGGAACCGAGATCGACGTCGCCTTTCATGTCTGGAATTGTGACGTTGCCGTCCTGGTCTGCTCGCGCGGCCCTAGTCAAGTTGGACCACGGAACGCTGTTTGGTGCCTTTAGTGCCTTAGCCGCGGCTGCAAAATTGGCCATGCCGGAATGGATTGCCAGTTCGGGTTCGTAAACCCTAGCAAGCTCATCAAGGCCCGCCGCAATATGTACGAGCGTTTGGCTAGGGCAGGGGATTGCGAACCGCTCATAGCCATCGGTTATGGTTTCGGTCATTTGCGCACCGACAACGATGAGTAAATCAGTTTCCTGAAGGCGTTTGGCGAGTGGCGGATTAATCCCCAGCCCAACATCACCGGCGTAGTTTGGATGCCGGTTATCGATTAGGTCCTGACGGCGAAAAGCGGCGCCAACCGGTAAATCAAAATTCTCCGCAAACTTAACGAAATCGTTGCAGGATTCTTGTGTCCAGCCGCTGCCCCCAAGAATGACGAAAGGACGTTGCGCCTGGTCAAGCATTTCTTTGAGCTGAACCATTGCCTCTGGCGGCGGGGCGGGATTGATCGGTTTATAGCGGACGGCATCATTGACCGAAGCCTTTTCCTTTTGCATGTCTTCCGGCAGGGCAATGACAACAGGGCCGGGGCGCCCCGATGTCGCGACATGGAAAGCGCGGCTCAAAACTTCTGGTATGCGGTTGGGATCATCGATCTGGGTGACCCATTTCGACAAAGGCGCGTACATTTCGCGAAAATTAACTTCCTGAAACGCTTCGCGGTCCATCATGGCGCGTCCGACTTGACCAACCAGAAGAATAACCGGCGACGAATCCTGATGCGCGGTGTGAATGCCGAGACTGGCATTCGTTGCCCCCGGGCCACGAGTGACAAAGCAGATCCCAGGTTTGCCTGTTAGCTTACCATAGGCCTCGGCCATATAGGCGGCTCCGCCTTCCTGGCGGCACACGACCAGTTTAATATCGTTCTGTACATCAAACAGCGCGTCCAGTGTGGCGAGATAGCTCTCACCGGGGACACAGAAGATCGTATCGGCGCCATGAATACGCAGCTGATCGACAAGAATCTGGCCACCAGTCCGTAGATTTGGGTTGTCGGTCATATTGTTATGAACTCATCGATAAAGATTGTGTAACGCTGAAGCTTGGGTTTCGTCGCATCTTCGGCGTTTACGTAGGATATCGAGCTTTTGCCCAGCAGTTCACGAGGCAGGATCATGACCCGTGAGAAATTACCGGACCGGTCAGCGGGCGCGTAGGCAAGTACCGGATCGGGGCCTGCCTCAAACCACGCTTCACCGGCATCGATATATGTCTTATGGCCTTGGGTTTCGACTAAAAATCCACCCTTGAGCAAGCAGCGAATGCCGGGACCTTGATGGGTATGGGTATAGGCGATACCGCTCGGTGGAATGTCCACTCGGTCGCAGCGAATGAGGTAATCATCGCCAGGGACTAGATCGACTTCGGCTTGGTAGAGCAGGGTACTGGAAACGCCATCGCCAGAGATGAGATTATCACTATCACTCGTTGTGTCCTGCACCAATTCATAACGCAGGATATGGGCGCCATCTGCGCCGGCCGAAACCGATGTTTCGTTGGCATTGTACCAGGCTGAATTCCTAGACAGGGTTGCGGCTGTTGTGGACTTGTTTTTAACAGTTGCCATACCGTCGCTGACATAGAGAACGCGATTTTGTGCCGAATAGCTTTGATCGGGTGTTTTTTTGGCGCCTAGTCGGTCGTCATAAAGACGTAACAGGTATTTTGCCATTTCAGGATTTAGCTGTCGGTGACCAGGGGGCAGGAATAAGAGATTTATTCTCCTGACGCAGGATCAAGGGTAGGATTTTAGGCAGGAATGCTTTCCACGCGGCGCTTTTACCTAATTCGGCGCGACGACGGTCTCTCTCAGCATAAGAGTCGTAACCCCACATATGAATGATCTGATTTTGTGGACCGAAATCGGTGTAATACCAGCCTACAAGGTTGCCCAGGATTGGCTCCTGAATAGCCAGTCCTTTGGCCTGATAGTTCTTCATATACACCGGCACTTTCCCGGGATGAAGGGTATAGATGCGTTCTTCAACAATCATAGAATTAGGTTTCCTATATCATAATTTAAAGACATCACATCACAGGGGAAGAGCTCCGGCAACTGCGTAGACTGCCAAAGTGAATGCAGTTAGGCCGCTGTCGTTGATCGACCTCCTCATTCAGGTATGATCCTGCCCAATACGGCAGAAAATAGAACAAAGATAGTTATGAAAAATCATACGGTTAGAACTTATTCCTCAAAAGAAAATTTAGCCCGCGAAGACGAGTTGGCCTGGAAACTTGGGGCGCTGGCGGTTGATCCAGTCCCGGTCGATGATGATGTCGCCGACATGATTATGAACCGGATCATCGATAACGCTTCTGTTGCTATTGCAGCTATCAATCGTTCACCCCCTGCTGCAGCGCGTGCGCAGGCATTGGCACATCCCCGCGATGGCGGTGCAACTGTATTTGGCGTCGCCAATAATCAGCAGTTTGATGCCGAGTGGGCGGCCTGGGCCAACGGCACAGCAGTTCGCGAGCTGGATTATCACGACACATTTTTGGCGGCCGATTATGCGCATCCCGGTGATAACATCCCTCCGTTATTGGCGGTCGCTCAGCAACTCGGAAAATCCGGTCAAGAATTGCTGAATGGTCTGGCGACTGGTTATGAAATTCAGATTAATCTCGTGCGGTCTATTTGCTTGCATGAACACAAAATCGATCATGTCGCGCATCTCGGCCCATCTGCCGCTGCGGGTATTGGCACAATGTTGGGATTGCCGGTCGAGACAATTTATCAAGCTGTACAGCAAGCGTTGCACGTAACGACATCGACGCGTCAATCTCGCAAAGGTGAGATTTCCAGCTGGAAGGCCTTTGCGCCGTCCCATGCTGGCAAGCTGGCGATTGAAGCGGTTGATCGCTGTATGCGCGGCGAGGGGGGGCCGTCTCCGATTTATGAAGGAGAAGACGGTGTCATTGCCTGGATTCTGTCGGGGCCGGAAGCTATCTATTCAGTGCCATTACCCGAAATTGGTGAGTCGAAACGCGCAATTCTCGACTCCTTCACCAAGGAGCATTCCGCGGAATATCAAAGTCAGGCGCTGATTGATCTGGCCTTTCGGATGAAAGAACAGATCAGTGATTTTGAAGCGATTGATCGTATCGTTATTCAGACCAGTCACCATACTCATTACGTAATTGGTACGGGCGCTGGCGATCCGCAGAAAATGAATCCAACAGCGAGCCGGGAAACGCTCGATCATTCGATCATGTATATCTTTGCGGTCGCTCTGCAGGATGGCGAATGGCACCATATTCGGTCTTATTTGCCTGAGCGGGCGGCACGCGAAGATACCGTGCGACTGTGGAACAAGATTGAAACTGCTGAAGACGCCGAGTGGACGACGCGGTATCACGAAACCGACCCCGATAAGTTAGCCTTTGGCGGGCGCGTCGAAATCACTTTGAAAGATGGCTCGGTTATCATGGATGAGTTGGCCGTTGCGAATGCTCATACGAATGGTGCACGGCCGTTTGCCCGGGAAAACTATATTCACAAGTTCCGGACTTTGACGGAAGGGCTGGTCTCCGTGATCGAGCAGGACCGTTTTCTTGATCTCGTTCAGCGCTTGCCGGAATTGACCGCTGAAGAAGTCCGGCAAATCAATGTTGTGCTGGATGTAGCTACTCTTGAGTCAGCAGCCCGCGATACAAAAGGAATATTCTGATGTTATTTGCAACTAAATCAGCCGCTGAAAAACGATCGGGTTTCCGTGCTGGGTTGAACTCGGGAAAAATCCTCAAGTTTCCCGGCGCTCATGCCCCTTTGGTTTCGATGGAAATTGAGCGGCAAGGTTTCGATGGCGTTTATATCTCGGGCGCTGCGCTCTCCGCTGACCTCGGCCTACCTGATATCGGTCTTACGACATTGTCTGAGGTTACCCAGCGTGGTCGTCAAATTTCTCGCGTGACGTCGCTACCGGCTATTATTGATATCGATACTGGATTTGGCGAACCAATGAGTGCTGCCCGCACGGTGCAGGAGCTCGAAGAACTCGGCATCGCCGGGTGCCATTTGGAAGATCAGGAAAACCCTAAGCGCTGCGGCCATCTCGATAACAAATCACTGGTCAGTTTGGATGAAATGGCGCGGAAGATCATGGCGGCATCGGATGCCAAAACCGACCCCAACTTTGTGCTTTTTGCACGAACTGATGCGCGGGCATCGGAAGGAATGGATGCGGCGATTGATCGGGCGAAGGCTTATGTCGACGCGGGCGCGGACGCTATCTTCCCGGAGGCTATGGAAGGGGAGAAGGAATTCGAAATATTCCGCAAGGCGATCGACGTGCCAATGATGGCAAATATGACAGAGTTCGGAAAATCACCGTTGTTGTCAGCCCAACAACTCGAGAACCTCGGTTATAATCTTGTGATCTATCCGGTAACCACGATGCGGCTCGCAATGGGCGCGGTACGTGATGGCCTGGCGGAAATTGCCGAGACCGGCACTCAAAATGGTTTGATCGATAAGATGCATAGCCGGAAAGAACTGTACGAACTTATCCGCTATCAGGATTACAATAATTATGACCAGTCGGTCTTTAACTTCAAAGTGCGCGAAGAGGGATAAGCGAGATGGCAAAAGAACCACGGATTTATAAAGGTCTTGATGGGGTTGTCGTCGACGAAACGGCGATCTCAAAGGTTATGCCTGAAACCAACTCGCTGACCTATCGTGGCTATGCTGTGCAGGACCTCTGTGAGTATTGTTGCTTTGAAGAGGTGGCGTATCTGTTGTGGCATGGCCAGCTCCCGACCCGGACACAGTTGCGGACGTTCAAGAAGGACGAACGCAGCCGCCGCAAAATTTCCCGGGATCATCTGGCCGTAATTCAAAAGTTTCCAAAACGCGCCCATCCGATGGATACTATTCGGACCTCGGTTAGCTATCTCGGTACGACAGAGATTGCCTGGGGCGGAGAACCCGTCGAAGCTGATATGGAACGGTCGATGAATTTGTTGGCAAAAATACCAACAATGATCGCGTCCGACTATCGTTTGCGGAAGGGCAAGCGTCGTATTGCGCCACGTACCGATCTTTCTTTCTCCGAAAACTTTTTGAATATGTGCTTTGGCGAAGTCCCGCCGAAGCAGGTGGTGAAGGCATTTGATATTTCACTGATCCTGTATGCCGAGCACAGCTTTAATGCGTCGACCTTTGCCACGCGTGTTGTGACGTCGACGATGTCAGATGTTTATAGCGCCGTAACAGCGGGCATCGGTGCCCTCAAAGGCCCACTCCATGGTGGTGCTAATGAAGCCGTCATGAATATGCTGCTGGAAATTGGCCATCCGGATAAAGCCGAA
>Ga0302122_10002041_pt1 | contig 12745 bp, 9 predicted proteins | sample CB21_SCM_MG_FD_203115 | JGI IMG/M metagenome (GOLD analysis project Ga0302122, IMG submission 203115) | Marine microbial communities from Western Arctic Ocean, Canada - CB21_SCM | ecosystem: Environmental > Aquatic > Marine > Oceanic | place: Canada: Western Arctic Ocean | collected 2017-09-28
GAATATTAAAACGTGAGCTCGAACAACTATTTGGCCAGCAGGATGCAAATATTGAAACTGCAGCACAGTGTTTAAAGGTTATGTCTCATCCTGCCCGCCTGCGTATTTTGTGTGCCTTACGCGAGGGAGAACAAACAGTCCAGAACCTGGAATACTACACTGGAATTAAACAGTCGACTCTGTCACTGCACTTAGCTTTGTTGAAAAGTCGAGTCGTTTTAGTTTTACGACGTGAAACAACCTACTCTTTTTACAGTTTATCCAAAGATCAAATTATACAATTATTCGATTTACCAAAGCCTAAACGCATTGATTCGACTGATCCTCAGGATCTTCAATGTGGTTTTTCACTGGAACTTGGCCATGTAAATGAAGATAATTTTACTATGCATGATTTTTATCAGTTGCTGTATAATCTAAAATCTACAGAGAGGGTAATTGATGTACGGCCACCCAACGAGTATTCACAAGGTCATGTCCCCGGTAGTTTAAATATTCCCATGGGTAACGAACAGTCGTTTCTTGAAGAGCTCAGTAGTTATCAAAAAATATTTGTACATTGCCACGATGGACGCAGGGCACAAACTGTTTACTCAATGCTTGGAATGCAGGGTTTGGAAAATGGTGTCTGTATCAACAGTTCCGGAATGGCAGACTGGACGATAGCAGACTTTCCTGTGGAACGGTAAGGGAGCACCCTCAATGAAAAAGAGTATCCTGGTCAAATTCAGTTTAATTCCCTCTTTGCTACTTATCCCAACTATACTTTGGGCCGCTTCTACTGAAATATCTGGAATGCCCTGGTGGGGCTGGCCGACAGCCTTATTTTTCACAACCTTTTTCATGGGTGTTTTCGGTGTAATGGCCGGAATTGGCGGCGGTGTTTTGTTTGTCCCTCTGGTTAGTGGTTTTTTCCCGTTTCACATCGACTTTGTCCGTGGTGCAGGCTTGTTTATTGCCCTCGGCAGTTCACTTGCTGCTGCTCCACATTTACTGGAAAAAAACCTAGCTAGTTTGAAGCTTGCGCTACCGACTGCGTTGATTGCTTCACTCTTTGCAATTGTAGGGGCATTTCTGGGACTTTGGCTTTCTGCACTGAATCCGGTATATATTCACGGGAGCCTGGGTCTAACCATTATCGCTATTGTTTTCATCATGCTGTTTGCAAAAAACACGGAGAACCTCGAAGTGAGCAGGGGAAACAAATTGACCGAGCTTTTGCAAATCAATGGTATTTACACCGAAGAAACTACGGGCAAAGAAGTTAGTTGGACTGTTCACCACACAAAGAGAGGTATGTTCGGTTTTGTGGTCGTCGGTTTGCTGGCAGGTTTTTTTGGATTGGGTGCAGGCTGGGCTAATGTCCCCATTTTGAATTTGTTGATGGGAGCACCTGTAAAAGTCGCAGTTGCTACAAGCAGTTTTGCGCTTTCAATTACGGACAGCACAGCGGCCTGGATTTACATGAATAAAGGAGCAGTTTTGCCAATAATAGTTGTTCCATCAATGGTCGGTATCATGCTGGGGGCAAGAATAGGTTCAAAGTTGTTGCCAAAAGTCAAACCAACTGTAATTCGTTACATCGTCATCACAGTTCTTCTTTTGGCAGGAGTACGTTCCCTGTTGAAAGCTTTTGGTATTTAATCACAAACTTGGAGAACTAATGGAAAAATATATCGTTTTTGAAAATGCTCCAGAGCAGCATATATATGCAAAAATTATATATCACATAAGTAATTTGGGTTTGCTTACTATGATTATGGGATTCATTTTGTATATTTTTGGAGTACTGACTCCGCTCGTTCCGTTGGAAGAATTGCCTAAGTACTGGTCATTATCTTTAACGCAGTTTCTGGAAAAAACCGGAGCCCCTACCGGCTGGCGATGGACAGCAATGTTAGGTTATGGTGATGTAATACCGTTTATAGGGGTTACCATTTTGGCCTCCGTTACTTTTGTTTGTTTTCTAGCTTTGTTGTTTAGATTTCTGCAAAGAGGAGCCAAAGTACTGGCATTTATTGTGGCAATGGAGTTGTTCTTCATTCTTATCTCCGCCTCTAATCTTATCCAGATTTCCCACTGAAATCTCTCGAATTGAAGACTTATCTTCTTCCACTGGCATTAGCCCAGAAAATCCCTGCCTAAATCAAGAAGTCCAAGAATAAAGCTGATACCTCACTAAGAAGTGTTGCAGATTAGACAAGTGCTTCCAGCATCCGGTTTTGGTATGCAGTGATCAAAGCTTCGCCATAATGGGGTAGCTTTTCCAGGCGGCGTTTTACCGGTTTTTTGTCCGTTTGCGGGCGCATTACCTGATGTAAAGTGTAACGCAAAATATCCTGGGGATTTTGAATACAGTAAAGAATGAATGTCAAAGCATCGGTTTCCGGTTTTTTTTCGTAAATGAGCCACAACAGCCTAACTATGTGAAAATGATTGATTCCGCGTGAACATTGCCGGTCCACAAATTCCAGGATTGATTTTAGGTAATTATCGGTCCTGAAACCTTGGGGTAGTCCCGCTGATTCAGTGAACTCCTGATAATAAAGCAAAGTCAGCACCGAAGAGCAAAAATAGCTCCATGCTTTTCTAAAATCGTCCAGAGGTATCAACTGTCTTTGAGGAACCGTGTCTTGTCCTGACTGCAGTATTGCCTCCTCGTTGGTGTCTAGTAACACTCCAAGGGAACTCTGTATTGACTTGATTGCCGGCAATCTAAATTTCAAAACTGACATAAGCCTTTTCAGGTGCAGACCATCAGTACTTTCCAAAAAACCTGCTACCCTTGATTCCTCCAGCGACTGTGTCCACGTACTTAAATTGTGAAGTGCAGAATACAGTTTAGAATAAATTGACTCTGCATAGTGCTTTTCCATCTTTTTTATTTCTTTAGACCATTCTTTCAAAGGGGTTCCGGAAGGAAGCATTTTTATCAGACGCAATGGAAATTTTTGCCGTATATGGTCCAATTCCGAATTTTGCGGGATCTCAGGAACATAAAAGAGAATCACTTTTTTCTCTTTTCTCAACTGTCGCATTCTGGATCGAATTTGTGTACCGATTCCGTCTAATGCTAAAGTTTCCGGAGGCTGTTTCAATTGTTCGTACAGTTCTTCAATAAATCCGGCAAGAGCAGAAATTTCTTCCAGCTTGTGAAGCACAGAGCGGATGTAATGTGAGAATCGTTCTTGTTTAAAATTTTCATAAACCTGTATCTCATGGGGCAGAATGAAATGCAAATGTGAATTCAACTGCTTGACTCGTTCACTCACTTTCTGATTAAATTGCTCGGGATTTGTCCGGAACAATTCCTTAAATTCGGTAAAAATTGTGGAAAGTGTATGTTGTTCTTCGGTTGAGAGTGACTGGTCTTTCCACTTTTCGCGCCACTCATCTATTAATTGCTTCCGAATTTGATCTCCCTCTTTTTCCATGGAAAGACGGTATGACTTTGCAACACTTTCACAATGTCCTTCCAAACTATCTGAATGAAAATTAAATTCTTTGACCAGGTCCAGTATTTCAGGAATTGCGGCAGTAATTTGTTTTTGTCCTTTCACACTATGCTGGTAAAACTCAAGAGGGAGGATTTGCTCATTGAAGAATATATTTCCAAATAATTTTGAAAATACATTGCGAGTAATGTTTACAATAACTTCTGTAGTTTCCAGTTTTTTTGGCAGAATGATTGTCACCTTGAATGATCTTGAATCAATTAAGGAATCTATTCGTGAGGCAGGAAGTGTAACATTTTTGGGAAGAGGAGAGCCGTTTTCAGTCTCGTATGTTGTCTGATCAATAAAACGCAGCAGATGGCTGGCGTAATTTATTTTCAAACCTAATCTGCCTGGAAAATCAAGCATGTCAGGAAGTTTTTCGCTCAAAAATGTTTTTGTCTCAAGCGCAATCGATTTAGAAAATTCTAACCGAAAAAATTTTGAGGTGGGAGTTTGTTCTTTTTCCTGATCATGATTTTGGAGTTGGGAATCTCCAATTGTACGGAGCTCAGGATCAAAACGCTCTTCAAAAGATTTGTCGTTGCTGTCAAAGGACTTCATGAAATTGTACCCTTGAATGGCCTGGCTCAGGACCGGGGATCAATGCTTCCTGACAGAAGCTATATCTTCGTTCCATTCTCTCAGTTTATGCGGGCCTTCGAGTGTAGTTTTAAGTTCGACTAAATCCAAAAACTTTTTATCTTCCAAATCAACATTTGGATACCTCCTTCTTAAATAGCCCCAGAGGTTTAGGTAGTTCTCCTCTATTTGCCAATCATCATTCTGCAACTTCTGCTCTGTTTTGGGCCGTTCAGTAAATGGGTAAAAAACCTTGCTCATACTACTTTCTCGAAAACTCTGTTTATAATTTTTCCAAACTCGCTGTTCCAGAAAACTAATCCGGTAATTTAGAATTTATCTTCAATGCTGCCGAAAGTTTTAACGGCCTTATACTCTATGTAGCAATATTGTTGCCTGAAAATATAATCGGGATAGTAAAAGTTGATTAATCTATTAAAAACTTAGCTAATATATTGTTAATACTTACTAATTTATTATTAGATTAAATTAAAAAATTATAGAATAATTTTCATAATTTACAATTGCGTTGCTCAAAGACCAAAACAATTTGTGGATTTGAGAGGAGAATTAAGATGTAAATCTATTTCATTCAATTCCCAATTACTTGTAAAAGATACAACATTAAATTATAAATTGGTTTCAACTAAAACCACCAAATTTAGGTTTCTATTTAGTGGATAAAGATTCATTTGAAAAAAATCATTTGAAAAAATTAATCAGTACAGCAGGCGTGAGATGCTGAAATTTATTTCATCCGCGGGAGTGATGGGCACAATCGTGTTTCTTATGAACAGTTGTACTCTGCCTGCCGGCATGAGATAAATTACTGGTTAAGTTTTCATTAACGGACGTAGAATCCGGTCCTATGAGTTGAAAGGAATTGATGGTGTACTTGTAGAAAATGATGCTTCTATCAGTACAGGATCAGCCGGATCTGCTGTCTTTGTTATTGGTAGAGATGCATTTCTTATCTGGGGAAACAGCAGATTGGAACTTAACCCGACACTAGACAGGAAACAAAACTAAATTTCCGAATTCAGTCTTAGATCAGGAGCAATACTTTCAGTCTTTGCCGGTAAAAAGCATACATTGAGTACAGTTACAGTCGTTATTGTGATCAACGGAACTGGAGTCTATCTTGATGCTCATTCTGAAAAAAACCTACGTGTGTGCCTGTTAAGGGACTTCCAATTTGCAGGTTAAGGATGCCCCCTAAATCAGCGAAACCGTCACCACCAGTCATCATGACCAGCCACGTTTCATTTACTCTCTAGAAAAACGGATTGAACAAGCCACGGGGATCAACCATTCAGATCAAGAACTGATACTGCTTGAAAAATTGGTGAGCCGGATTCATCCTTTCGTAAAACTGAATAGGAACGATGGAGGCAAATTTACAAAGTCAGATAACCCTTATTCATCTATTAAATACGGATATTGATCCATTATTTAAGGATTCCTGAATACCAATCCGGAATAACCTTTATTTTGTTGGAGAGTTGTTTATTCATTTTCATCCTGTTCCAATTTCCCGTTTAATATGGAATTGAATTCCAATATACAGGGATTATTAAAACCACAGCAAGTTTAGAATTACTGTCTTAAGGTGAAGGACAAAAGGAGAACTATGTTTTAGATTGAAGCGGATTCAGATGAGTGATACTTTTATGGAAGCTAAAATATTTTGCACATGAAATCACCATCCCAAAAGGGCCATTATGAGAGATCGTATAATATCTATTAAAGCCATTGAAATCTTGGATTCACGCGGAAATCCAACAATTCGCTCCACAGTTACCCTTGAAAACGGAGTAACCGGAACTGCGTCTGTTCCGTCCGGAGCATCAACTGGTGAAAATGAAGTCCTTGAACTCAGGGATGGTGACAAAGCCCGTTATTCTGGAAAGGGAGTACTCAAAGCTGTAGAAAATGTGAATCAGGAACTGGCATCTGAACTGCTGGGAATGACTCCGGATCGGCAGGCAGAAATTGACAGAATGATGCTTAAACTGGACGGCACTGCGAACAAAAGTAATTTGGGCGCAAACGCAATTCTCAGTGTTTCCATGGCCGTTGCAGTAACTGCGGCAAATTCACACAACCTTCCACTTTATGCTTATCTTGGAGGTGTGGGCGGATTCCGTTTACCGATGCCGATGATGAACATCATTAATGGCGGAGAACATGCTGACAATAGTGTAGATTTGCAGGAATTCATGGTCATGCCGATTGGCGCACCAACATTCCGGGAAGCCCTGCGTTATGGTACGGAAACATTTCATGCGCTGAAAAAAATCCTGCTTAAAAAAGGCTATGCAACAAGTGTAGGCGACGAAGGCGGTTTTGCGCCAAATCTTAAAAGCAATGAAGAGGCATGCGAAGTAATTATTGAAGCAATTAAGGCTGCCGGATATGAACCCGGAAAAGACATTTCACTGGCCATGGATGCCGCAGCGTCATCTTTTTATAAAAAAGGTGAGTATGACTTTTTTAAGTCTGGACAGGGCACAAAAAATTCAACGGAGATGCTGGGATTTTACAGTAGTATGGTTGAAAATTATCCGGTTGTTTCAATTGAAGATCCAATGGATGAGCATGATTGGGAAGGTTTTTCAGCCATTACCAAAAAACTTGGTAAAAAAGTTCAAATTGTTGGAGATGATTTGTTTGTGACAAACACAGATTTTGTCAAAAAAGGGATCATTAAAAATGCGGCCAATGCGGTTCTGATAAAACTCAATCAAATTGGGACAGTTTCTGAAACTGTTGCCACCATTCAGCTCTGCCAAAAAGTAGGCTGGAATTATATTATTTCGCACCGCAGCGGTGAAACTGAAGATACGTTTATGGCAGACTTTGCAGTTGGAATGGCCGGAGGGCAAATTAAAACTGGCTCGGCTTCACGCAGCGAGCGCATTGCAAAATATAACCGCTTACTTGAAATCGAATCAGAACTCGGTAAGTCCGCAATTTTCGGTAGTTGACCGCAAGTTTGCCGGGCTCATGATTCTGAACCCAATCTGTCAACATTGAAACACTTGACATTCATTCCTTTGAAAAACAATCCTGAGGAGTCCGGACGCATTCTGAAAAATGCGCGGACGGTTACAATCTTTACCCTTTTTTCACGAATCCTAGGTGCAGCAAGGGATTTAGTGATTGCGCATGTCTTTGGTGCTGGTTGGGTGACGGATGCTTTTGTACAGGCTTTTACAATTCCGAATGTCCTGCGCCGCATGACTGCAGAAGGTTCGATGACTCTTGCTTTTCTTCCTCTCTACACAGAAATCCGGGAACGCAAGGATCCTGAAGCTGCAAAGAAATTTGCGGCAAAAACTTTAGGGCTCGTCCTGGCAGTAACAACTATTCTGACCGGCTTGGGAATTCTTTTCAGTCCTCAGTTGGTTTATCTGTTTGCGGCAGGTTTTGCTTCAAGTCCGGAAAAATACGACTTGACGGTGCTGCTGACCAGAGTGATGTTTCCATATTTGATTTTTGTTTCGCTCGTTGCCTGGGCAATGGGGGTACTCAATGCCGAAGGCCGTTTTGCAGCTCCGGCTGCAGCACCGATCTTATTAAATATCGGAATTATCGGGGCATCATTCGGTATTTCTCCATTGCTGGAAGAACCGATTATCGGCATCGGCATTGGTGTTCTTCTGGGTGGAATCGCGCAAATATTAATTCAAATACCCTCTCTGAGAAAAGTTGGGCAATCCTTCAAACCGCAAAATTTTCTCAATGATGAGAATATTCAGCGCCTGCTGAAACTGCTTGGTCCGTCTTTGCTGGGAGTAGCGGCCTATCAAATCAATATCATTGTGCTGCGCAACCTCGCCAGTTTCATGCCCACAGGGCAAGTCACGCATTATTACAATGCCAGCCGACTCTCGGAACTGACTTTGGGTGTATTTGCTTTTGCAATCACTTCAGCCGGCTTTCCGGAATTAAGTCAGCACACTGCTGCCAAAAACTGGGATAAAATCCGCAACACCCTGCGCTTTACCATGTCCACAACTTTACTGGTCATCTTTCCGGCCAGCGTTGGTTTGGCGGTTGTTGCAGAACCGATTGTATCAATGCTATATCTGCATGGTGCATATTCATGGAGCGACGTTCAAAATACGGCACTCACGCTGCAGGCTTTTGCATTGAGTATTCCTGCAGTAGCAATGATTCGGTTGCAGACTTCAGTGTTTTTTTCACTTAAAGATACCCGGACTCCGGTCAAAGTTTCATTGTTCAGTATTTTGCTGACAGGGCTTCTGGGTTGGTGGTGGAGTCAAAGCCTGGAAATATTTGGCTTGGCCCTGGGGCTTTCTGCAGGAACCTGGTTTCAGTGGATGCTGTTGTCGTTCTTTTTGCTCAAGCAATCCGAATTACGTAAAAATTGGTGGCCCCTGCGGTCGTCTTTGCTTTATATGCTAGCTTCAGCAGGAATGGGAGGTTTTGCCTGGTATTCCAGAGGATATGGATCATGGGAAAACGGACCTTTTCTTGTTTACAACTGGGTAAATTTTGGTGGAATACTGTTTGGTTCAGCTTTGCTTTACGGATTATTGCTTTTAGTTTTCAGGGAAGAGCAAGTGCTGAGATTGAAAAACCATATTCTACAAATTAACACCTAATAATTCCAGCGTTGATGCCGCCATCACTTTGGCTGCCGTAACCATATCATCAATCACTATGTATTCGTCCGGCTGGTGAGCAAGGTCAAGGATTCCTGGACCATAGGCAATACAGTCATGCAGATGTCCGATGCGGGCAATGTGTTTTTGATCATAGGTACCGGGAGAAATGACATGTTCAGGAGTTTTGCCAAGGATGCTCTGAATTGCAGAACTGACGGCTTGGACAACCGGTGCATTCGCATCTGTCATGGTTGGTAAAAACTCCATAATGTCCTTGATTTGGTAACGAAAATTAGGACGTGAATCAGCTAGCTCCTTCAACAAGTCTGTGACTTCTGCTTTGACCTCAGTGATATCTTCTTCAATCAAAAAGCGTCGATCCATGATAAGCCGGCAAGAATCAGCCACACAAGGACTTGGCAAGCCTTCAAAAGATTCGGCTTCACCTCCGTGAACTGCCTGCAGATTCAAAGTGGATCGCCTTGCTCCTTCTGGAACAACCGGCATTCGTGTTTGTTTTTTGTCCAGTGCAGGAAAAAGTCGTGACTCAATCAGCTCCAGGAATGCACTCATGTGTCGAATGGCGGAATCTCCTAGAAAAGGCATTGAGCCGTGTGCGATTCGACCGAATGTTTCAACTTCCGCCCACCATGCACCACGGTGTCCGAGACAGACTCGGTCCACATTTAAAGGTTCCGGAATAATCACATGATCAACGCGTGGTTTTGAAAAAAATCCTTTTTCCGCCAAAAAGGCAACTCCACCGTATCCTCCGGTTTCTTCATCAACAGTTCCGGAAATTTCGATTACGCCCGGAAAGTTAATGTTTTCTTCCAGGATAGCTTCCATAGCAATTACTGCAGCAGAGATTCCGCCTTTCATGTCGCAGGTGCCGCGTCCATAAATTTTTCCGTCACGCACCAGTCCCTCAAAGGGGTCAACCGTCCAACCACTTCCTGCAACAACTACATCCAGGTGTCCGTTGAAATGAACACATGGTCCGGAATGTTTGCCTTCAATACGTGCTATGACATTATGACGTGGGTAACGCTCTGTGTCTCCGGGGGTATTATTGGCACGTTCATAAAGCAGTGAAAAACCGCTTTTCGCCAAACGGTTTCCCAGTAGTTCCACGCATAGTAAATAATCCTCTCCCGGTGGATTGATAGTTGGAATACGTACTAATTCCTGTGTAAATGAAACTAATTCTTCACGTTTGGAGTCGATTCTGGCAAACAGTGATTCAATCATCTATGACCCTTTGATGGAGATTTGTAATCACGACATGATAACAATATCAATATCAATAAGACAATCTTCAATTGAAAAGTAAGTAAATGATTTCAGAAACAGGAGATAAAACCACGGCTATGATCATTGGAAACGGGAAACTGTAAATTTCTTGTTAAGGGGCTTAAAAACAAATGACCCAGCTGCCTGCCGTTTCCTTTGAACTTCTGGTCAGATTATTAACAGGGATGCGTTAAAATTTAGGAAAGCACGAGGGGACCTTTTGCTTTTCGGTCAATCTCCTGCAACCATAAACTAATATCTGTGTCCAGTTTGTTATACTATGCCAAGGGATAATTATGATTCATATTAGTAAATTTACGTAGATTGCAAAATAAATTAAATTAGTTGCAATATAAGTATTTTAAATAAAAATTATCACTAAAATTCATGTGATATTCGGTGAGTATGTAAAGTGTTGGAGAAAAAATTCTAAAGGGATTAAATAATTAGGTGACTTCGTGTTTTTGCCTGAAACGGTCTTCCTTCCATTCTTCTGTTTTGAGTACGTCTTCCAAAGCTTCTGCCGCATCCCACACATCCGTGTATCGCAAATAAAGGGGAGCAAAACCAAAACGCATACTTCCCGGCTCTCTGAAATCGGCGATTATTTTTCTGGCAATAAGAGCCTGAATGACAGCAAAACCATTTTCAAAATGAAGAGTGACTTGAGAGCCTCGTTTATCATGATCAGTTGGACTCTGCAGAGTTACACCATAATTACGACATCCACTTTCAATAAGTTTTATAAATAGTTGAGTCAGACGCTGACTTTTTTTTCGCACTTGCGGAAGATCGACTTCCTGCGCAATTTCAAGTCCGGCCTGCAGTCCCCTCAGAGATAAAATAGGTTGTGTTCCTGTCTGGAAACGACGAATGCCTTCTGCAGCATGGAAATTTTCTTCAAACTCAAAAGGGCGTGCGTGTCCCCACCATCCGGAAAGAGGATTCACGGCTTCTTTCTGGTGCCGCTTTGCCACATAGATAAAGGCGGGCGATCCCGGACCACCATTCAGATATTTGTAAGTGCAGCCAACCGCAAAATCCACGCCCCATTGGTCAAGTTCTACCGGCAAAACTCCTGCACTGTGACAGGTATCTAGCACAAACAAAGCACCTGCGTCGTGTGTTTGTTGTACAAGTTCTGCAATTGGTAAGATCTCTCCTGTTCGGTAATTTATATGAGAAAAAGAAACAACCGCGACCTGATCGTCAAGTAATTCATCCAGTGTGTTTCCGTCTTTGCCCAATAAACGTCTTTGAATGTTTTTCCGAGTTGCTGCGACACCGTCCATGATATATAGATTTGTAGGGAAACTGTCGGCTTCAGAGACCACCACGGTGCGTTTCTGACGCAAGCCCAAAGCAGCATGAATTGACTTATAAATGTTAAGTGAAGTAGAGTCAGAAATAATAACTTGCCCGGAAGCAGCACCGACAACAGGAGCAATTAATTCGCCAAGAGTTTCCGGTAACTTCCACCAGCCGGCCTTGTTCCAACTTGTTATTAGATCTTCAGCCCATTCGTTACGGATGGTTTGCTCCAGTTGTTCTAAGGCTTTTTTTGGCATCGCTCCCAAGGAGTTACCATCCAGATAAATAAGGTCTTGGGGTAAATTAAACGCATCCTGCCAGTTGCGTAAAGGATCTGTTACATCCTCTTTTTCACAAGCAGATCTGGATTCAGATAAATAAGTAATGTTCATTTGCATGGAAGAAATTTGACTTTGGGATTTATAAATTCAGATGCTCTTCTTCATTGAATTCTATAACCCCACAGTAAGTATATCGAGTAAATATATTTGTCTTTTTTGCGAGTTTAATTATCCTTGCTGTAATATGTCGAGGAATACCAGACTATCTCGAAACAGTAGCATTGCAAATCCAATTAATGCCATTCCCAGGAATTGCATGATGCGCCGATACAATATGCCGTGCAGGAAATTTCTTGATTTTCCTGCTGCAATTGCGAGCAAAAGTTTGACTCCACACAATCCTAAATAAAAACTGAAAAGGAAAGTTATTCCGGAAACCCTTGTCTGTTGAAATGAGCGAACCATCAGAGGTGCTCCCACAGTAAACCAAAAAAGGTATGGATTTGGATTAACTAAATTTGCAATCATTAATTCTTTCAGGAGTAGCGGGCGGGGTGTAAAATCTGTAATATCTGCATTGGCGGTTCTAATACTTTTTGTGCCCAAATATAGTAGAAAAACTGATCCAAACAGAGAAATTGCACCCAGCAGGATATTCATATTTGAAATTTGAGTAAAAATAAACCCAGAAGTTAAAACAACAGGTATATCTGTCAATAATGGAGTGCAAGCCACTTTTGCACCTGCACGGATGCCGTGACGTAGTGTTTCAGAAATAATCAATATTAACATTGGCCCGGGAGCAATTCCTGAAGGAGCACCCAGAAGCAATCCAATAGTAAAGATTCCCCAAATACTATCGATCATGCAGGAATCTCAAAATCCAGACACTCTAAATCAAGGGTCATTTTGCCGATTTTAGTGACCGAGCCCTTCATAATGATATTATAATTATTGCTGATTGTGATGTCAATTTGCCCTCCCGGCATTAAGACCGCGATTTTTGTATCGCACAAGCCCAGCCGATGAGCCACTGATGCAGCCGCACAACTGCTGCTTCCTGATGCCAAAGTGTAACCTGCACCACGTTCCCAGATTTCGATCCTGATCGTGTTGCGGTTCAGTACTTCCAAAAACTGTACATTTGTAC
>Ga0302122_10002045_pt1 | contig 12723 bp, 8 predicted proteins | sample CB21_SCM_MG_FD_203115 | JGI IMG/M metagenome (GOLD analysis project Ga0302122, IMG submission 203115) | Marine microbial communities from Western Arctic Ocean, Canada - CB21_SCM | ecosystem: Environmental > Aquatic > Marine > Oceanic | place: Canada: Western Arctic Ocean | collected 2017-09-28
TAGTGATCTTAAAAGGCTTATTGCTGGTATCAGATACTTTGGTATCAGATAAAGACTGGATCTTGATCTTGTAATTAGATCCAGCTTTTAGCTTTAAGGGGACCTTCCAGGTTAATTTGCCATCGTTAGCCGTTTTCTTTGTTATAGAAAGGTATCCCTTACCCCCTTTTAAAAGCAGAACCCGGACCTCGCTGCCACCATTGCCTTTAGCCCATTTAATCTTGACTGATTGTCCTACTGCATAGGATTGACCCCCATTAGGGGAGACAACCTTTAAAGAAGAAGCAGAAAAGGATTGATTGGTACCAAGCAGTAATGCTGTGGTTACAAGGACTGCAAAAAACAAAAGATACGAACGCGCAGCAAAGCTGCGGATAACTTATGGCATGGGGGTTCCTTTAAAGGGGATTAAAAAAGCAGGTTAGGGTTATTTAACCTGGATCAATTTAATTTACCGTAATGTAGGGGTTTAGGCTAGTGTTTGGGGGGTTTGGGGTGGTTATGTATGGGTGGTGGGGGTGGTATCAGCCCTTGGGTTGGTGTTGTATCAACAGGCGGACAGGCAGGGATAATGCAGGTAGATAGACCTTTGCTGGCTGTGACTTAGCACACTGTTAGTCCCCTCAAAATGCTGGGGGGCTGAGTGTGGGCGCATGTGTGACATAGAAGGTTAATCACCGGACTTCTACATACACTATCAATGAAGAACCTTTCCTAGCTAATGGGATAACCTCTTAAGTTCGTGCTAGGTCCTTGCCTATCCCCTACTGAGGTCCATCACACAAAATGGGCTTCACCTCGTTTGGATCCACCTGCGCCATATAGATACCGAAGATCACCGCCTCTTCATTCCCCGAAACGGAGCCCTGATGACACCAGTCTATTGCTTCGATATAGCTCATTCCTTTTGCAAAAACACGAGATCCTTTCGAGCCGTAATCTACGGTCAACGAGCCCGACAAAATATAGGCGTACAAAGGAACGGCGTGTTTGTGCCAGTTCGTCTTTTGACCAGGTTTTATCACAATGTTGTATGCATAAAGCGCCGGAACTCCTTCTGGAAACTGATAACTTTGACCCAATACTGTTGTAGAGCGTTTCTCGATTGGAACCGGCGTTACAGAGATTCCCTCATAGGAGACCGATTCAGCACCAGTCAATCCACTTGCCAAAGTAGCCGCAAGAAACAATCCAATATTGATAAGTCTCATTTGACTCTCCTGGTGAATCAATTATTTTCGCCGATTAGTATTTTCTAAATTTTGCTATCGACGTTGCCACGCTATCACATTTCGTAGAACTTCATAAAATCAGTGGTTTTACGTACCCCAGCTCTGTACCTACTGTACCCAAGAGGACTGGAATGACCCGGAGTTAGGTGCATATGAGTATAGGCAGCATTAACGCCCCTTCCTGTCACAACTTGCCATCAACATTTGGTCACCAATCTCCAGCTCGAGTTCAGCCTCAACCTGGTCAGGCACGTCGACAACGAACTTCAGGCTGACCCTCGCGGTTGTTCTGGCGTCCCAGGAAATCGACGATGCTGTGTAACAGCCTGGCGGTTTTTTCCCGGCGCATCTCGCGCTCTTCTTCTATTTCGAGTAAATCCAATGTCGGCTCCTGAAAGTGGTAAGAAGGTTGCGAGTATAAGTAGAACAAATTTTGCTTGCCAGTTATCCACCGCGCATTTGCAATTAGTTGACAGGTCATCGTTTCAAATATCGCGTATCTCTTCGAATCCTCGGTGAGCAGTTAAACATCAACGCACCTTTACCAGACTTCCGAAATGTACCCAGTGCCAACTTTGATCGTCCTACTTTATGACTGATTTATCGATTAAGAAAATCACCCTCCAGGCAGTCATTCCATATGTTTAAGCGTGCCATTGGACTGCGACCAGGCGTTGATACCACTCCCCGTAAAAAATGCCTATGAATGTACAATCTGACTTTCAAGAAACAAGTTACCGGTTATGCAAACACGCCCAGAGTTTTCCCAAGATAGTCGGAATATGCTGGCAGTCGAGCGCCAGTCCCGTCTACGTGAATCCATGCGGCGATTCAATGTACCGGTTATGCTGATTGTCGATTCGGTAAATATCCTCTATGCCACTGGCGCTAGTAATATGTCGATATTTTCCACTCGTACCCCAGCCCGCTACATGCTTTTGTTTGCTGATGGGCCCTGCATCCTGTATGAGTATTTTGGATGCGAGCACCTCGCCGAAGCTCTCCCTGCTATAGACGAAGTACGCTCTGCTCGTGGCCTTTGTCACGTCAGTTCTGGTGGCGACATGATTGGTCAGGCCAGGGCCCTGGCTCAGGAAATTTCTGAAACAGCGCTCGAATTTTCACATCCGATAGACTGCCTCGCAGTTGATCGATTCCCCTTCCCGGTTATCGATGCACTGCGTGCTGCTGGCTTCAAACTCAGCGATTCCGACCGGGTATTGTCTGCGGCTCGTCGGATCAAGCTCGATGGCGAAATTGCATTATTGCGGGAAGCATTAAGGCGTGTAGCAGCTGCCGCTGATAATATGCAGGCAAGTCTGAGGCCAGGTCGTACCGAAACTGAAATCTGGGCTGATTTCGCTGGCCCCTTTATGGCCAGTGAAGGCCAGTATATTGCTACCCGTTTATTTCAATCCGGGTCCAGAACCTTTCCCTATTTCCAAGAAGCGAGCGATCGACGTGCGCAAGCCGGTGATCTTGTTTGCTTTGACACGGATACCATCGGGTTTGCAGGCTATTGCACCGATTTTTCACGAACCTATTTGTGTGGTGACCAGAAAACCACCGGGCCCCAGATAGACCTGTATTTAAAAGCTAAAGAACAGCTCGATCATAATGTGGCGCTGATAAAACCTGGAGCAGCCTATCGCGAAATCGCCGAACAGGCCTGGCCGATACCCAAAGAACACCAGGCTAGCCGATACTACTGTGTTGGCCACGGGCTAGGTATGTCGGGCGAATTCCCTAATATTCCGCATGTGCAACCCGGTATGGATTATCCAATCGATGGGGAATTGGAAGCTGGCATGGTGATCTGTATCGAAAGCTACATCGGTTCTGAAAAATCAGGACAAGGGGTCAAGCTTGAAGACCAACTACTGGTCACGAAGCAAGGTGTCGAGCGCATGAGTGCCGGTGTGCCATTTGACGAGCGCCTCCTGCAAGGCGCTGCTTAATCTCGGTGCCCCTTATATCGAGTTTCAAGCGAAGCAGGAGTTCTTCTGCATCTGTTCCAATCCTGCCAGCAAAGATTATCAATGGATAATGGTCGCTATATTTCAGCCAATGCCCGCACCTGTGTCCCGGACTTGAAACGCCCGAAATCGTCTGTCTGTGGTGTAGCGAGGATTTGCAACTAACCGACACCAGCAGATTCCCACTTGTGCGGGAATGACGATTTTATGTTCGAAAGAACCTCGCTCGCGTGGTGGTGGCTTTCCTCAGCCGCAGAGTGAGAGGTTCTCTTTTCGGTTAGCGATTCTCTCGATTCTCGATCAGGCGTATCGACTACGCCCAAGTATAAGCAGCATTAACGCCCCTTCCTGCCCCAATCTGCTACCAACACTTGGACGGTATCAATAGTGGAACGCGGTTAAGTTCCGCCATCAATCACTATCAATAAGCTAATTGCTCTTAGGATTGGTGTGATTGGGTTTTCTGCCGGAGGTTATGTGGCCGCCCGTCTAAACACCCACTGGGATGAAAAAATCTACGATCAAGTAGATGATTCCGACGATTTAAGTGCCCGTCCGGGTTTTGCTGCGCTCGTCTACCCCGCCTACCTGGAGCGGAAAAAACTCTCATAACTGCCGCTACTATTACAGCGCTAACGTGAGTCAAGTTCTTGTGGGTATACCTGATACAAAGGTAAGGGTCTTGTTAGGCTGAAAGTGCAGTCCTGTACAAAATAGAGTATTGCATCGTTACAAGTCACGCTCTACAGACTGTCTACGAGGCTTATATGGCATAGGACGATAGAGGTGTAAGGCGCATGACTCCATGTAAGACGCCTCTACCTGTTGTCGCCAAGTCTCCTGATCCAGTTCATCATAGATACACTCTTTGCTTTTGGCCGCAATGGCTTTTTGTCAGGGCATGAGCGTACCTCGGCACAGTCAACTACATCAACTATATTGGCTGATGCGTCCAGTAAAGGGCCACCACAAGTTCCCAATCTCCCAGTGCTCCCAATTACTGCTACTGATCTGTCCGTGGTGGGACTTTGAGGACGCTTTAGAGAGAGCTAATTACTGGAACAACTTCAATCTCTCCTAATGTGAGTACTGGCTGAAACAAGTTATGGATCGCTTCATAATCGTCAGCCTCAAGCACAAAGAAGAATCTATGCTCAGGAGCATTCTTTAAGTATTGATGTATTTTCACACCATGTTCGTTTGCTGAAGTTATTATTTCTTCAAAAAGTTCTTTCTTTGATTCGTCTTTTGAAAAACATGTTGCGCCTGTGTGTCTATGTTCTGCAAAGAAATACATTGTTTCACCTTAAAAGTTGTTAGTCACTTGCATAAATATTACGTAAGAGGATTAGTTTATTCTTTCCATCGAGTAGAAGGTGGAGCTTTGCCCCCATCCGCCATGACTCATTGCAGCGCAGGTGGGGTAAGCCTGATTGCATCTGAAAAGGCCCTAACAGAGTACTACAACCAGTACCACATTAATTTATTACGCTTTATAACTGCTGTAAATCACATCTAAGGTTTACCCAGTTATTATCTGCCACTAGTATTTTTACATTATAAGACATACTTCTTCTTCACTGAATATGCTCGTATCAAACGGTGAGGCAACGGCAATCCTGAAGAAAGGAGTTGTTTTGACCGATCACCATTCTGATGGCGACCTGATCGACTTTGAGTTAGAGATAATTAGTGGGGGCATTAGAAGTGGCGGCACCAGTTAACCCCTCAGTTATCCCAGTACCCCCAGAGTTTTGTCCTAAACTACCCTAATGAAAAAACTGGCCCTCATGACCTACCTGATTCTTGCTATTGTTCTTGGATGTCTAGTGACGGGTTGCGGTGCTGATTTTCAAAAGAGACTTTCCGCTGCCTAAACTGGTGATTTTGTAACCGCGGTTCGTGAATGGGAGCCTCTTGCCGAACAAGGGGATGCCTATGCCCAATACAGTCTGGGTTTAATGTACTTTAACGGACTAGGTGTTCCACAGGACGAGAAGACTGCGCTAAAGTGGTTGACCCTTGCTAAAAGACAGGGGGTTGTGTATTCCCAGGAGAATCTGGGTTTTCTGCAAAAGTAAGGACAAGTTGTTCCACTGCACTATAAGACTGCGGTGAATGGGCTCGTAAGAAATACAAAAGGTATTGAGTAGGTATACACCCAGACTTCTCAAAGGCGTTAGAGTTTATAAGGGTTCTATCTACGAACGAGAGGTCAAAGTTAGACAGTTTTGGTAGGTATGGACGCAGGGAATGCTAACCCCTTTTTTCACCTCAACTTTCTGACCAAATCCTTAAATGCGTACAACGTATCAACCTCTAACCACACCTCTCTACGGCGCATACGGATAGGTCGACACCCTCAAAATCTGGAATGCTCGAATACCCGCCTTCTTCTTGACCTGAGTTACGAAGTTAAAGCAGTGCGCTAAGTCACAGACATCAATGGTCTGTCTATTTACATTACCCCGTCTGTCTGTCTGTCTGTCTGTCAGTCTGCCTGCCTATCTCCCCGTTGTTGGAGTACGGCCCTGAGGGCTATGGTCTTAAGATCACATTTAATACCGGCTTGGGTCAATAATGTAAGTAACAATCCATGATCCATAGACTCATCGTAGGCCGTCACATCAAAGCGAGCGACATAGGCATATCGATCTACCACCCGATTAAGATAGCGAACTGTCTCTTTAGCCCCGCCGTGGTCTGACTGTGCAGACAGGCGATACCTTGGGCAACACTGGTTTTAAAAGTACAATGCGGCTGTGTAACGAATTAGTCGACGTGGTGAACAGTAGTTTTCCCACTATGTATTTAACAAAGGAGAGTAGTTGATGAAAAACCCCGTTCGGGTCTCGATCACTGGTGCCGCGGGGCAGATCAGTTATGCCATGCTGTTTCGGATTGCAGCGGGAGATATGCTGGGCCCGGACCAGCCAGTCATCTTACAGTTGCTTGAGATCCCCCCGGCCATGGATGCCTTGCGCGGCGTAGTCATGGAGTTGGAGGACTGCGCTTTTCCACTATTGCGCAGTGTGCAAACCTCGGATGATCCGGCCCAGGCCTTTGGCGATACCGACCTTGCAATGCTGGTGGGCGCACGACCGCGCGGGCCGGGTATGGAGCGCAAGGATCTACTCACCGCAAATGCTCGAATTTTCTCCGCGCAGGGCGAGGCGCTGAATAACAGTGCCAACCGGGCCGTAAAAGTGTTAGTGGTAGGTAACCCGGCGAATACCAACGCACTCATTGCGTCGGCCAATGCACCAGATATAGACACTCGACAATTTACCGCCATGACTCGGCTGGATCATAACCGGGCGATGAGTCAATTGGCTGAACGCACCAAGGTAGCTACGACTGACATTTCTCGGGTAACCATCTGGGGTAATCATTCGGCTACCCAGTACCCGGATATTCATCATGCCAAGGCCGGTGGTCGCCCCGCGATAGATCTCGTCGATAACAATTGGATGGTGGATGAATTCATTCCGACCGTGCAGCAGCGCGGTGCGGTGATTATCAAGGCCCGCGGGGCCTCCAGTGCCGCCTCGGCAGCTTGTGCCGCGATAGACCATATGCGTACCTGGGTTCAGGGCACGGCTGATGATGATTGGGTAAGCATGGCGATTCCCTCTCGCGGGCATTATGGAATAGAGGACGGCCTGATCTATTCGTTTCCGGTCCGCTGCGCTGATGGTGAGTACTCGGTTGTCGATGATCTGACCATCAACGAGTTCAGTGAAGAACGGATGCATTTGACTGAGACTGAGTTACAAGAAGAGCGTGATGGTGTCCGGGATTTACTGAGATGAATATTATGCCCACTGACCCGTATTGGCAGCATTCATTGTGACGAGGGTAGCGATTGCAGGTGCGGCTGGTCGTATGGGCCGAACGCTGGTGGCAGCCTGTCAGGCTCATGAGCTATTGACCTTAAGTCACGCTTTTGAGCGCCCAGGTAACGAGGCGGTGGGCCAGGCTGCTGGCACTCTTGCCGGTACAGCAGATCCCGGCCCTGTTATTGGTGACAGTATCGACGGGCCGGCGTTTGACGTGCTGATCGATTTCACTGCACCCGAGGCCAGTCTGGCAAACCTTGATTATTGCGCCCAGAGCCATGCCCGGATGGTAATTGGCACGACAGGCTTTGATGCAGCACAAAATGAGCTGATTTCACAGGCATCTCGTGATACTGCGGTCGTGCTTGCCCCGAATATGAGTGTCGGTGTCAACATTTGCTTCAAGTTGCTTCAGATCGCGGCCGGGGCTTTTGGAAATGATGTTGATATCGAGATTATTGAAGCGCATCACCGTACCAAGGTCGATGCCCCGTCGGGAACCGCTTTGAAAATGGGCGAGGTTGTCGCTTCTACTTTGGGCCGCAGTCTTGATCATGACGGAGTATTTTCGCGCCACGGACGGACCGGCCCTCGGCAACCAGGGCAAATTGGATTTGCCACGGTACGGGCTGCTGATATTGTTGGCGAGCACAGCGTGTGGTTTGCCGGCGCGGGAGAGCGGGTAGAGATTACCCATAAGGCGAGCAGTCGAGAGATTTATACCAATGGAGCGCTGCGCTGTGCTTTGTGGGTCGCCCCAAAAAAAGAGGGGCTTTTTGATATGCAGGATGTTCTTGGGCTAAAAATCATCGAAAAAGATTGATGTTCACCCGCTAAGTCGGTAAAATATTTACCCCGGAATGAGACATTATTTCGGCCAGATCAAAAGGAGAAACCAAGGCGGTTTCTCTTTTTTTTTGCGCCCAGCTGAAGGGGTGGCCGCGTGATTCCAGCGATACTGGTCCTTGAGGATGGAACCGTGTTTCATGGCCGTTCCGTGGGAGCCTCGGGTGAGGCGGTAGGAGAGGTTGTTTTTAACACAGCCATGACGGGTTATCAGGAGATCGTCTCCGATCCATCCTATGCTCGCCAGATTGTCACGCTGACTTGCCCACATATTGGAAATGTGGGGGCCAATAAAGACGATAACGAATCTTCCAGAGCCTTTGCTTGCGCGTTGGTTGTACGCGACTTTCAAGCCCGACCCAGTAATTTTCGCTCTGATGAGTCACTCGATGAATATCTCTGCGGGCAGGGTGTGGTGGGTATCAGCGACATCGATACTCGCCGGTTGACGAGATTACTGCGAGAGAAAGGCTCTCAGAATGGCTGCGTGCAGGCTGGCACTATCGATGAAGCCCAGGCACTGACCCAGGCACGATCTTTTCCCGGACTCAAAGGAATGGATCTTGCCAAAGTTGTCACAACTCATGAAAGTTACCCCTGGGCTGAAGGCACCTGGCAGCTCCGAGGTGGATTTCAATCTCCCCCCGCTGTGCGCTGGCGGGTGGTGGCCTACGATTTTGGGATCAAACGTAATATTCTGCGACTTTTGGCTGATCGCGGGTGTGCCGTTGAGGTCGTACCAGCGCAGACATCAGCCGAGGAGGTGCTTGCGCGCGCACCTGACGGTGTATTTCTTTCCAACGGTCCCGGAGACCCCGAGCCTTGCACCTATGCGATCGAGGCCATTGCCCAGATTATAGAAAGCGCAACACCCATATTCGGTATTTGTCTGGGCCACCAGTTGCTGGCACTCGCCGCTGGGGCTCGCACCCTGAAGATGAAGTTCGGCCATCATGGCGCAAATCACCCGGTTGTAGACCTCGCCTCGCAAAAGGTCATGATCACCAGTCAGAACCATGGATTTGCGGTAGATCCTGATTCATTGCCTGAACACGTGAAAGTGACACACCGCTCACTATTCGACCAGTCGATCCAGGGTATTGCGCTGACGGATGCTCCGGCATTTTCCTTCCAGGGCCATCCTGAGGCGAGTCCTGGTCCCCAGGACATCGTCAATTTGTTCGATCGCTTTATTGATTTAATGGCGTCAGCTAAGGGAGCAACTGATGCCTAAACGTACCGACATCCGCTCGATTTTGGTGATTGGGGCAGGACCGATTGTTATCGGCCAGGCCTGCGAGTTCGATTATTCGGGGGTACAGGCATGCAAGGCGCTGCGCGAGGAAGGTTATCGCGTCATCCTGGTTAATTCGAACCCCGCGACGATCATGACCGACCCTGAGTTTGCTGATGCCACTTACATCGAGCCGATTACCTGGGAGGATGTCGCGCTGGTGATCGAAAAAGAGCGGCCTGATGCGTTATTGCCCACCATGGGAGGACAAACCGGCTTGAACTGTTCGCTCGACCTGGTGCGCCACGGGGTGCTAGAAAAGTTTGGTGTGCAGATGATTGGTGCAACCCGAGATGCAATAGACAAGGCCGAGGATCGGGAACGTTTTCGCAATGCCATGTGCGCTATTGGCCTGGAGGTCGTAGATGGAGATATGGCGCACTCCATGGAGGAGGCCCTGGAGGTACTCGAACGGATCGGATTTCCGGTGATTATCCGCCCCTCCTTCACCTTGGGTGGCAGTGGCGGCGGTATTGCTTATAACATCGAGGAATACACCGCCATCTGTAACCGTGGGCTGGATGCCTCACCCACCGGCGAATTACTGATCGAAGAGTGCATTTTGGGCTGGAAAGAGTTCGAGATGGAGGTGGTGCGCGATAGTCGGGATAACTGCATCATCGTCTGCTCTATTGAGAATTTCGATGCGATGGGTGTGCATACCGGTGATTCGATTACTGTTGCTCCGGCGCTAACCCTGACTGACAAGGAATACCAGATCATGCGCAACGCAAGCATCGCAGTGCTGCGCGAGATCGGTGTTGATACGGGTGGTTCCAACGTACAGTTTGCGGTTGACCCGGCCAGCGGTCGTATGGTCGTTATTGAGATGAATCCAAGAGTATCACGTTCATCAGCGCTGGCTTCTAAGGCAACTGGCTTTCCAATTGCTAAGGTAGCGGCCAAACTGGCCATTGGCTACACCCTTGATGAACTTGACAATGATATTACCGGTGGTGCGACGCCAGCATCGTTCGAGCCGGCTATTGATTACATCGTTACCAAGATTCCCCGTTTTGATTTTGAGAAGTTTCCCCAGGCCGATGCTTCTTTAACCACACAGATGAAATCTGTTGGCGAGGTCATGGCTATCGGCCGGACATTTAAAGAGTCATTCCAGAAAGCACTACGTGGCCTTGAGATCGGCAGCCACGGATTGGATCCACTGTGGGATGAGACTCACGGCGAGATCGATATACATGATTTCACCAGTGTACTGCGTATCCCTGGTGCCCGTCGGGCCTGGCACATTGCAGATGCCTTTCGTCATAAGTTGACCCTGGCAGAGGTACAGTCACTGACGGGCATTGACCCTTGGTTCCTTGCACAAATCGAGGAACTGGTTGCGACCGAGGCAATCATCCGTTCATCTAAGTTCACCGAATTGGACGGGCCCACCTTGAGAGAATTCAAACGTGATGGGTTTTCAGATATTCGACTGGCGAATTTGCTTGGCGTCAGTGAGATCGAACTGCGCTCCCGGCGACATGACCTGGACGTGCGACCGGTCTACAAGCGGGTCGATTCATGTGCGGGCGAGTTCTCTACGCCAACTGCCTACATGTACTCGACGTACGAAGATGAGTGTGAAGCCAATCCCGAGCCGGTAGATAAGGTGATTGTCCTGGGTGGTGGGCCAAATCGCATCGGCCAGGGCATTGAATTCGATTACTGTTGCGTACATGCAGCGATGGCGCTGCGTGAAGATGGTTACCAGACCATTATGATCAACTGCAACCCTGAGACAGTATCAACGGATTACGATACCTCAGACAGACTTTACTTTGAACCGTTAACGCTTGAAGACGTGCTGGAGATCTGTGCGATCGAAAATCCCACCGGACTCATCGTGCAGTATGGCGGCCAGACACCGTTGAAACTGGCCAGGGGGTTGGCACAGGCGGATGTGCCTATTCTTGGTACCTCGCCGGAGTCAATCCATCAGGCCGAGGACCGTAAGCACTTTCAAGACTTGATCCATCAGTTGGATCTGCTGCAGCCGCCTAACCGGACAGCAACCACAGATGACGAGGCGCTGGCAGGTGCGCTAGAGATTGGTTATCCGCTGGTGGTGCGGCCGTCCTACGTACTTGGGGGGCGTGCCATGGAAATTGTTCATGGCCCCGAAGAACTTGAGCGCTATCTGCGCGAAGCTTTTCGGGTATCCAATGAATCGCCGATTCTGCTCGACCGCTTTCTCAGTGACGCCATTGAGGTGGATGTAGATGCAATCTGCGATGGCAGCGAGGTCGTGATCGGTGGGATCATGGAACATATTGAGGAAGCTGGAGTGCATTCGGGAGATTCTGCCTGTGTGCTACCGCCTTTTTCCCTGAGCGAAGCAACCCAGGAGGAAATTACTCGCCAGACTCGTGAGATGGCATTGGCGCTTAATGTGGTCGGCCTGATGAATGTGCAATTCGCGGTAAAAAATGGAGATATTTACGTGCTGGAGGTAAACCCACGGGCATCGAGAACCGTGCCTTTTGTCTCCAAGGCAACCACGCGGCCACTGGCTAAGATTGGTGCTCGGGCGATGGTTGGACAGTCACTTCCTGAACAAGGGGTTAGTGGGATCATGAGGCCCCCGTATTTCTCGGTCAAAGAGGCAGTATTTCCGTTTATTAAATTTCCCGGCGTCGATCCGGTGCTTGGCCCGGAAATGAAAAGCACAGGCGAGGTCATGGGTATCGGCATGACCTTTGGCGACGCCTATCGTAAAGCCCAACGTGCGGCTGGCACCCTGATACCAGTAAGTGGCACAGCGCTGATTAGCGTGCGCACTGCGGACCAGGCCAGTGTGATCGATATTGCGCGCTACTTAAGTGAAAACGGATTCTCGTTGGTAGCGACCGAGGGCACTGCCCAGGCCATTGAAGCAGCTGGCATGAAAGCGCGGGTGGTGAATAAGGTTAGTGAGGGTCGACCTCACGTTGTTGACAGTATCATGAACGGAGAGTTCGACCTGATCGTCAATACGACTGCCAGTCGCCACAGTCGCCGGGACTCACCGACTATCCGCCGCCAGGCACTGATTCACAAGGTGACTTATTTTACGACCCTGGCCGCGGCGCGCGCCGCCTGTGAAGCGCACCGCAGTGGTAGTGATGCCACGGTAAACCGCCTCCAGACGCTGCACCAGATGATATCCTTGTGATACCAAGAAACCCAATCTGGGGCGGCTGATTCGGTTTGACCATCCTGTCCTGTAAGACTACGGTACGCAAAATTTAACTCACGCGTGCGCTTACGCTAGTCAGTCTTTGCCATCTTCAAGATCCCTGGCACAATTCGACCGTATTTGCCAACGAATGTAGTACCAGGCTCCAGAGAACTATGGTGTGCGATTTCTGACAGGTTTGATGGAGTGACCCCCGCAATTCTTATCCCAGCCGTATCCGCTTGTTAAAATCTTGTTAAAAAAGGGGTAACACGCGCTAGGTGTTGCTCCTGTCATTCCCCTATGATTACTGGCCAAACATTTTCTTTAATGCATTCAAATCATACTGATTGCCGTAGAGAATTGTACTATTTAT
>Ga0302122_10002049_pt1 | contig 12707 bp, 7 predicted proteins | sample CB21_SCM_MG_FD_203115 | JGI IMG/M metagenome (GOLD analysis project Ga0302122, IMG submission 203115) | Marine microbial communities from Western Arctic Ocean, Canada - CB21_SCM | ecosystem: Environmental > Aquatic > Marine > Oceanic | place: Canada: Western Arctic Ocean | collected 2017-09-28
CGAATTCTTCCTTAAGTTTGTCACCAAAGGATGTTCGCGCAGAAACCTGCCCGCTGTACTCCTGAATCGCCTGATCCTCGATCTCTGCGTCCAGCGCTTTTACCGACAAGGTAATACGGCGAGTCTTACGATCAATGCTAGTAATCTTAGCCTCGATCTCAGCGTCTGCATTCAACACAGATCGAGCGTCTTCGACATAGTCCCGTGACAGTTCGGTGGCCCGGAGGTACCCTTCAATGCCGTCCCCCAGGTCCACGATGGCACCTTTTGCATCGACACTTCTAATCGTACCCTTAACAGGCGTGCCTTTTGGGTGGGCTCCAACAAAGGCATTAAAAGGATCCTCTTCGGCCTGCTTAACCCCTAATGAGATGCGTTCGCGCTCGGAATCCACCGAGAGCACGATGGCAGTAATCTGATCGCCCTTTTTAAAATCGCGAACTGCTTCTTCGCCTTCTCGATCCCAGGAAAGATCACTCAAATGAATCAGCCCATCTATTCCCCCATCAAGGCCAATAAAGACACCAAAATCGGTGATTGATTTGATTTCCCCGGTAATTCGATCATTACGTTGATGCGTTACCGAAAACTCCTCCCAGGGATTGCCGCTGCATTGCTTCATTCCTAGCGAAATTCGACGCCGCTCAGAATCGACCTCAAGTACCATCACCTCCACTTCGTCGCCCAGGTGGCAAACCTTATTCGGATGTACATTTTTGTTGGTCCAGTCCATCTCTGAAACGTGAACCAGTCCTTCAACCCCTTCTTCAAGCTCAACAAAGGCCCCATAATCGGTGATATTGGTAACCTTTCCGAAAATCCGGGTCTTTTCTGGATACCGTCTTGCGATATCGGACCAAGGATCCTCGCCAAGTTGTTTCATCCCCAGCGATACCCGACTACGTTCACGATCAAACTTGAGCACCCGGACCTGGAGTTCATCACCCACGCTCAGCATCTCTGAGGGGTGCTTGACGCGCTTCCAGGCGATGTCGGTGATATGTAGCAATCCATCCAGCCCACCCAAGTTGACGAATGCCCCGTAGTCAGTCAGGTTCTTGACTACACCAGTGACCACCTGTCCCTCTTCCAGAGTTTCTAAAAGGGCGTTGCGCTCTTCTTGCATTTCTTGCTCAACGACCGCACGCCTAGAGACCACGACGTTGTTCCTGGCCTGGTCGAGTTTGATTACCTTGAATTCCAGTTCGCGGTTCTCCAGGTAAGTGGAATCAGTCACTGGGCGCACATCAGCCAAAGAGCCAGGGAGAAAAGCACGTACTTCGTCTAGTGATACCGTAAAGCCTCCTTTAACTTTTCCGGTGAGGAAACCCTTCACGACCACTTCGTTCTCAAAAGAGTTCCTTAAAGTTTCCCAGGATTTTTCCCGGCGCGCCCTTTCGCGTGATAATCGGGTGTTTCCGAACCCATCTTCCAGAGCCTCTATCGCAACCTCGACATAATCCCCAATCGTGACTGAAACGGCGCCATCCGCATCACGAAATTCAGTAGCCGGTATTTCGGCCTCTGATTTTAGGCCGGCGTTTACAACGACATAGTCGGCGTTGATATCAACAACCTCTGCAGAGATGACTGCACCGATCTGCATGACCGAGTTTTTGAGGCTTTCTTCTAGGAGTTCCGCGAAATTTTCAGACATTTTTAGATAGGGTGCCGCGACAACTTCTCGCTGACAGCTTGTTTGAGGTGAATTTTAGCCAGTCTACTACTGACCCCTTTAGTCCTGAGTGACGATACCTGAGCTAATGCTCTTAACTGGTCGATTTGCCCAGGCAAGTGTGGACGACAACCATTACCTGTTCCACAACCTCGTCGATACTTTTGTGGGAGGTATCAACTTTAAAAGCGCCTTCGGCCGGGATCAATGGAGACTCCGCCCGTGTGACATCCTTGCGATCCCGCTCAGCGATCTCTTTCTCAAGGCGCGCGAGATTAACATCGAAACCCTTTTCCTTCAACTGTTTATAGCGCCTTTCTGCCCTGACTTTGGGCGAAGCATCGAGAAATATCTTAGCATCGGCGTCCGAAAAGACTACGGTGCCCATGTCTCTTCCATCCGCAACAAGGCCAGGCAGTTTCCGTGCCGCTCTTTGTCTCGCCAGCAATATCGATCTGACAGCAGGAATAGCCGCGTAGACCGACGCCGCGCGGCCGCCCTCTTCGCTGCGCACAGCATCGGTCACATCTTTCCCAGCCAGCATGATTCGAACTTCACCAGCGGCCGTCTGAAATGTGATTTGCGAGCCCTCTTCAAGATCAGCGAACTCTTGAAAATCATCGGGATTCACCCCTTTGATTCGGGCAGCGTAAGCAAACGCGCGGTACAAGGCTCCGCTATCAAGGACGTGCCAGCCAAGACGGCCTGCAACCCGGGCTGCTACAGTGCCTTTACCGGTTCCGCTCGGACCATCGATCGCCACCACGGGAACCTTTAAAGCGGAATCTTGAATCACGGTTTCTCGACCAGATTCATACCCAAAGAACAGCCAGTTTCAACAAACCCAGGGAAGGAAGTTGCAATATTCTGGCAATCATTAACGACTACTGGCCCATCGCTACAGCATCCCGCAACCGCGAACGCCATCGCGATACGATGATCGCCTCGACTATCAATCGTTCCAGACCGAATTCCCCCCCCAATGATGTCCATCCCATCTTCGTACTCAATAGCGTTGACCCCAAGATTTCCCAACCCTTGGACCACGGCGTTGATCCGATCAGACTCCTTGAAACGCAATTCAGTAGCTCCCCGAATTCGGGTGATACCAACAGCGCCAGCCGCGGCTATTGCAAGCGCCGGAAACTCATCGATAGCGTTGGCCACCAGGCTCTGAGGCACATCGATCCCTTTAAGACGCTGAGAACGCACCCGAAGATCGCACAGCGGCTCGCCTGACTCTTGGCGTTGCCTGCAAATTTCAATGTTCGCTCCCATTAAATTCAAGATTTTCAACACCGCCGCACGAGTCGGGTTGATGCCAATTCCGAAAAGGGTGACGTCACTACCCGGGCACAGAGTGGCAGCTACGAGAAAGAATGCAGCCGAAGAAATATCTCCAGGCACGGTAATTTTTTGCCCGCGTAGGATGTGGCCACTCTCAACTTGAATCGAATCGCCTTGCTCCCACCTCCGCCCGGTAAACCCGGCGATCATCCGTTCGGTGTGATCCCGCGTTGGTGTCGATTCATGAATTTGAGTGCTCCCCTGAGCGTAAAGGCCGGCTAACAAAATACTCGACTTCACTTGGGCGCTTGCCATTGGCAGTCGATAACTGATCCCTGTTAGGCGAGAAACTGGATTAATCGTCAACGGTGGCTTCCCGTCAGCTGCGGCTAAGTCGGCGCCCATTCGGCTAAGGGGGGAAATTATTCGCTCCATAGGCCTTTGACGCAAAGTAACATCTCCAGTAAGGGTTGCCGGGAAAACCTGACCGGAAAGCAACCCAGCAAGTAGTCGCATGGCTGTGCCAGAGTTCCCCATATCAAGCGGACCGTCGGGCTTAGTTAAACCGTTAAGACCCACCCCTTTAATGTGCAAAGATCCGTCCCGCGGGCCGGATATCTCAACCCCCATCGCCTGAAAAGCAGCAACCGTAGCGAGCACATCCTCCCCTTCAAGCAGGTGCTGTATTTTTGACTCGCCAACAGCAATAGCCCCCAATATCACGGCGCGATGGCTGATTGACTTATCCCCCGGAACCCGGATCAAACCTCCCAACTGGTTACTCTGGCTCGCGATTATCGAACTCATTTGGAGTCCTGTTTTGCGGGTGATCGCAACTCCTGTATCACACTTCTAAGTTCTCGGGCGTTCGCAAACCAGGACTCCAGCCGAGGGCCGTCACCCGATTCGATCAGGCGATCCAATTCGCCAAGCGTGTCCCGGTATTTGCCAATTAACTCGCGCACAACGGGCCCGTTGTGCAACAGAATATCGCGCCACATCACAGGATCACTAGAGGCAATACGACTGATATCATAAAAACCCCCGGCTGCTAGCGTCATGCAGTCATCACGGGCTGTTTGCGTGTCCAACAGGGGCATCAGGGCATAAGCGACCACATGGGGCAAATGGCTAATCATGCCAAGGACTTGATCATGCAAAGACTCCCCCATGAGCCGAGTTCTCGCTCCGGCCGCAGCCCACATGTCGGTCACCAAATCAACTGCATCTTCATCAGTGTCAGCCAGCGGAGACAGGATGACCCAATGATTGTGGAACAGATCCGCTTTGGCGGCGCTAGCGCCGCTTTGCTCACTTCCGGCCACCGGATGGCCGGGCACAAAGCGTGAAAACTTCCCCTCCAAGGAGGATCTAGCCGCCTGGGCGACACTCCTTTTGACACTACTGACATCGGTCAGTACGGCCGATGGCCGCAATGCCCGTTCCATAAGAGGCATCAAACTAATCACAGTGCTGATTGGTGTAGCCAGCACAACGATATCACCAGCGGAGGCCGCTTCTTCGGGGTTATGGGTCCAATGATCCACCAAGCCAAGGTCCAAAGCCTGATTTAAATTTGCGGCGCTTCGGCCGCAACCAATTATGGTATCAACCCTACCGGAATCTTTAAGCGCGCGGCCCAGCGAGCCTCCGATCAGGCCTACGCCGATAATTGAGACTGTTCCCAACGACTGGCTCGGCCTTTTCATTAATTCACGCCCTCTTCTTTTGCAATGCCATCGCAAGTGCTTCAAGCAAGCGCTGGTTTTCTTGTGGCAGACCAATGGTAACCCGCAGATGTTCGGGTAATCCGTAGTTAGCCACGGGTCTCACGATCACTCCCTGGCCCAACATCGACAGATAAATCTGGTTGGCATTCGATCCAACCTTGACACAAATAAAGTTTCCACTTGAAGGGATCCAACCTAACTCCAGGGCCTCAAAGCCGCGACAGAGTTGACTCATACCTTTGATGTTCTCCTCGCGGCTCACCCGAACAAATTGCACGTCCGACAGGGCAGCCTCAGCCGCCGCAAGCGCAAGCGAGTTAACATTAAATGGCTGTCGAACGCGGTTGAGAGTTTCAGTAATAGCCTCCGAGGCGATCGCGTATCCAACCCGGATTCCGGCTAAGCCGTAAACCTTGGAAAAAGTGCGAGTAACAACAAGGCCCGGGAAACGCTCCAGTAACTCAACGCCGTTTGGGTAGTTGTGATCATCAACGTACTCAAAATAGGCTTCATCCAAAACCGTAATCCGGTTTTCAGGGAGTCGCTCCAAAAACCCAAGCAGTTCCTCGTATCCAACACAAGTGCCAGTCGGGTTGTTTGGGTTTGCTATAAAAATAAGTTTAGTCGTTTCATCAACTGCCTGCGCCATAGCCTCAAGGTCATGGCCATAGTTGCAAGCAGGCACAGTTGAAATTGATGCATTGACACTCTGAGCTGCCAGCGTGTAGACCGCGAAGGCGTGTTCCGATACCACTACGCCTTCGCCTGGCTCAACAAAGCACCGCACCAAAATCTCAAGGACGTCGTTAGACCCGTTGCCCAACGTAACCTGCCCGGAAGAAACCCCCAGGTGGTGGCTTAGAGCGTTTTTCAGCCGATGCCCGGACCCATCTGGGTAGCGCTCGAGCCCAGTAAGAACTCGCGTGACCGCAGCCACGGTAGCTGGTGAGGCGCCCCAGGGATTCTCATTGGACGCCAATTTTATAATCGAACTGAGTCCCAACTCACGCTCAAGCTCCTCAACCGACTTGCCGGGCTGATAAGGCTGCAAATGACGCACCCCCATTGCGGTAATCGACTCTACATCCAAAGTTTTCGTACTCACAAGCTGCGTGGATAAGACCCAAGCACTTTAAAAAAGGCGGACTCCTTCTTAATCGCCTCGACAGCGGCCTTCACCTGCGAATCCTCGATGTGACCCTCAATATCAACAAAGAAAACATACTTCCATAACCCCATTCGCATCGGGCGAGACTCAATTCTAGTCATGCTGATGCCGGCGTCAGCTAGCGGTGCAAGTTGTTGATACAAAGCGCCAGGCTGGTTTGTATTTGACATGACCAGGCTGGTTTTATCCCGCCCGCTCCTACCAACCGGTTCGGTAGCTAGAACCAGAAAACGTGTCGTATTCCCAGGATTATCTTCTATATTACGTACTTTGATGTCGAGGTCGTAAAGAGGCGCGGTTGTCGCAGACGCCACTGCATACGTAGTTTTATCGGTGCCTGCAGAACGTGCCGCGTCGGCATTACTGGCCTTGGCAACCAGAGGAACTCCGGGAAAGTGGGCCGCTAACCACTCGCGACACTGGGCGAGCGCCTGCTGATGGGCTGCGATCTGGGCCGGAGGGCCAGCGCCCGACTGGGCCAGCAAGCAATGTGCGATCTTAAGCTCTACCTCATTGCTGACCACTAAGCTAGTATCCAGTAATAAATCAAGAGTGGAATTGACGCCGCCCTCTGTTGAATTCTCCACGGGTACTACTCCATACAGCGCCTCTCCCGCCTCGGTCAGGCGGAACACGTCCTCTATGCTTATCGCTTCTATCAGTGAGATCTGGTGCCCAAACAGTCTGTAGGCTGCCTGCTCACTAAACGTACCACTTGGTCCAAGCGCCGCGATAGTAATCTCAGCTTCGGTGGAACGGGCAAGTGAGATTATTTCCCGAAAAATGAAGCTGGTAGCCTGGGCCGAAAGCGGGCCTGGGTTTTCTTGGACCAACCGATTAATAACTTGGGCCTCACGTTCCGGACGGTAAACTGGCTCTTCCCGCAGCGCTTTATCAGCGCCCACTTTAGCCGCAAGACTGACCCGCTCGTTGATCAATCGCAATAGTTCATTATCAATCTTATCGATGCGCGCACGAAGCGTTTCAAGCGTTGAGTTGGGAGACATGTTTAACAAGATTTAGCTTGGCGACTGACGTTAATAGATGCCTCGCATGCTTTGAGTCGCCTGCACCGACACTGTCGTCAGGGCAAAAACAACTAATCCGCACTTATCAACAAGTAGCGAGACGCGGTACCGAATCACTCAATAGTATCATGGGTTTTTGCCCGACTTGTCGAAACAACAGCATTCGTTTCACACTTTGAAACCTGGAAACCCTTAGACCTCGTTTGGCCCTAACTCATCAGCAGCTTCCTCAACCACCTTGCCTAGACTAGTCAGTTGTTCTTCATCCCCCAATCGCATCAATCTGACCCCCTGTGTGTTACGACCGACGACAGTAATCTCCTTTGCCCGCGTCCGCACGAGCCGTCCACCACCTGTAATCAGAATAAGGTCATCATCATCCAATACCATCAAGGCTCCAATCACTGGCCCGTTCCGTTCACTCACTTTAATAGCGATGACGCCCTGGCCTCCGCGGTTCTTACGCGGGAAGTCCGATAACTCGGTGCGCTTGCCGTACCCATTTTCCGTTGCGATCAAGACTTTTGCTTCATCGACTTTACTATTAATAATAAGCATTGAAATGACTGCCTGGTTGAGTTTCAGGTTGACACCCCGCACTCCCCGGGCCGTTCGCCCCATAGACCTGACATGACCCTCGGAAAACCGAATCGCCTTACCCGCGGAGGTGAAAAGTAAAATGTCAGACTCACCATCCGTCAGCCCTACCTCCACTAATTCATCGTTGTCGGCAAGATCGACCGCAATCAGGCCGGCAGGGCGTGGTTTTGAGAAATTCTTAAGAAGACATTTTTTCGAAATGCCCCGGCGGGTAACCATAAAAACAAACTGCCCTTGGTCTTTATGGTTCAAGGGCAGAACGGCCGTGACACGCTCACCATCTTGCAAGGGAAGCAAGTTAACTAGCGGCCGCCCACGGGCTTGACGTCCCGCTTGGGGCAACTGGTAAACCTTTAGCCAATACACTTTTCCGCGATCGGAAAAACACATAACAGTGTCGTGGGTGTTGGCCACGAACATGGTCTTTACAAAATCCTCTTCCTTGGTTCGAGTTGCAACACGCCCTTTTCCACCACGGTGTTGTGCCTGATAGTCGGCAATCGGTTGCGACTTAGCATACCCCTCGTGGGATAAAGTAACGACCATGTCCTCTGGGGTGATGAGGTCTTCATTATTGAGATCTTCGTGCCGCTCAATAATCTCAGTACGACGTGCATCACCATATCGATCGCGAATATCGACCAACTCTCCCCTCACTACCTGCATCAATCGGTCGGGATCTTCCAGAACCTCGAGTAGACTTCGAATTCGGTCGAGAATTTCCGTATATTCGGTGCGAATTTTCTCCTGCTCCAGGCCAGTCAAACGGTGCAGGCGAAGGTCGAGGATCGCCTGAGCCTGAATTTCGGATAGCCGATATCCGTCTTTGACCATTCCGTACCCGGATGCGAGATCGTCGGGAGGGCTTTCTGCAACCCGGGCAGCGACAAGCATTTCGGAGATAACTCCGGGGTTCCACGACTGAGCCAATAGTCCAGATCTGGCGTCGCCTGGGTTGGCAGCTTTCTTGATTAACTCTATCACTGGATCAAGATTCGCCAGCGCAACCGCCAACCCTTCCAGGAGATGAGCTCGGGCTCTGGCTTTTTTCAGATCGAACAAAGTCCTGCGGGTAACTACTTCGCGCCGGTGAAGAATGAAGTCATCAAGCAACTCCCTCAGGTTAAACAACCGAGGCTGATTATTTCGCAATGCCACCAGGTTAATACCAAACACCGTCTGCATCTGGGTATGCTGATAAAGATTATTAAGAACGACCTCGGGGTTCTCTCCCTTTTTAAGTTCGACCACCATACGCATGCCAGATTTATCGGACTCGTCTCGTAATCCTGAAATTCCTTCCAAGCGTTTATCGCGAACCAGTTGAGCGATTTTCTCGAGCAGTCTGGCCTTGTTGACCTGATAAGGCAGCTCGACAGCGACAAGCGCCGTCCGATCATTACGTTCGATGGTCTCAATATCGACCCGGGCTCGAACGTGGATTCGGCCTCGGCCAGTTTCATAGGCTTCGCGAATTCCGCGACTACCGTTAATGATGCCGGAGGTTGGAAAATCCGGCCCCGGCAGCAGTCGTATCAATTCATCAAAGCTAACCTCTGGGTGATCAATTAGGGCAAGACACGCGCTAATAGTTTCAGACAGGTTATGTGGCGGGATATTGGTTGCCATACCAACAGCAATGCCAGTCGAGCCGTTAACAAGAAGGTTGGGGAAACGTGCAGGCAGTACCGCGGGCTGATGTTCGGTTTCATCATAGTTTGGAACAAAATCGACGGTTTCCCGGTCAAGATCGTCAAGTAACTCGTGAGCAATCCGAGCGAGGCGAATTTCGGTGTAACGCATGGCGGCGGGGGAATCGCCGTCCACTGAACCAAAGTTTCCCTGCCCGTCGACGAGCGGATAACGCAGTGAGAAAGATTGAGCTAATCGTACAATCGCATCGTAAACTGCGGTATCACCGTGCGGATGGTACTTGCCGATGACATCGCCGACCACTCTTGCAGACTTTTTATAGGGCTTGTTCCATTCGTTACCCAGCACTGACATCGCATACAACACTCGACGATGAACAGGCTTGAGTCCATCTCGTACATCCGGTAACGCTCGCCCTACGATCACGCTCATTGCGTAGTCCAGATAGGACCGACGCATCTCCTGCTCGAGGTTTGCGGGTAGTGTTTCTTTAGCTATTTCTTCCATAAAGCGCCTGTAGCCCGCTCTATGCGGGGCAAAAAAACAGATGATTGAAGAGCTCGCTTGGCCGCCGCACGAGAATCAAAATGGCAGCGCACTCTACCGCGAACGATGCATGAATTTTATCATAAAACAAAGGTTTCTAACGACCGATTTCTGGTTCCGCCGGGCCTGAGTGAATGCTGGGCCCAATCCACAAATGATTCCCCAGAAATCTTAAAGTCGGCCAAAATCTCCAAGCGCCCGAGTGAGCCAGTCCACAAGATTGCCAATCCACGGCACAACCAATACTAAAGAAAGTACGTTTGCTGTCAGCACCCATCGGGCAGCGGCGGAACCTCGATTGATCTCGGGTGCAGATAAAACTTGGTCGTCTTTGTCGGGTAAGTCAAAATACATCAACTTCACCACCCGAAGGTAATAAAAAGCGCCCACAACCGCCATCACCACGGCGACGATAACGCTCCAAAGATAACCGTTCTCCAATGCGGCTTGTAAAACCAGAAGCTTGGCAAAAAACCCGGCCGTTGGAGGCACTCCGGCGAGAGAGAACATTACGATAAGCATTAAAAAGGCTAGGCCTGGTCGACGGTGATTCAATCCCTTCAGATCATCCAGTGCGTCAGATTCAAATTGAGGTTTGGATAAGAACAATATGATTCCAAAAGCGCCCAGGGTAATCACGGTGTAAATCACAACATAACTCAGTGATGCCGAATACCCGTGCACCGTACCACCCAGGAATCCCAGCAGCAAAAACCCCATATGTGAAATGGTCGAATATCCAAGCATCCGCTTGATACTGGTCTGAGCGATTGCGACGATATTACCCACTGAAATTGACAATACTGCAGCGATCGCCAACATATCCTGCCAAGCCGTAACCCAATCACCAAGGCCGTATGCCAACAACCGAAGCATGATTGCAAAGGCGGCTAGTTTTGGAACTGACGACAAGAACAAGGTGGTACTTGTTGCCGAGCCATCGTATACGTCCGGGACCCACATATGAAACGGCACAACTCCTAACTTGAATAAAAGGCCTGCCACAATCAAAACAACAGCGGTCAGTAATGGAAGATTCGTTGGGGCTAACTCGCCGGATGACGACGCCAGCTCAGCTAGTGAGAGCGAGCCCGTCAGCCCGTATAAAAGTGACATCCCGTACAACAAAATTCCAGACGCCAAAGCGCCGAGAACAAAATATTTCATGGCGGCTTCGGCGGCCCGTACTGAATCCCTTTGCATTCCAATCATCGAGTAAAGACAAAGCGCCAGCAATTCCAGTCCGACATAAAGCGTGAGCAAATGATTGGCATCGATCATCGTCATCATGCCAACCACCGCAAACAGAATGAGTACCAGATATTCAGCTCGCCATAACCCGCGTGCACGAGCATATTCTCGCGAGTAAATCAGCACCACCGCAGCCCCAATTCCGGTGCCAGCCTTGAGCACAGCACCAACGCCATCGCTTATAACCAGCCCGTTCAAGGCTGTCATCGAGCCGTTATCCAATCCCATCATTGATGCCAATCCGGCGCCGAGCAAGGCGACTACAGCCAACGGGTAGCCCACGCCAGGCCGTCGGTCGGTCGGCACGAATAGGTCTATCAACAGCACCAGGCAGGCCACAACCGACAACAGTATTTCTGGAGCAATTACCCAAAGATTAAGGCTGGCGAGAGTCATCACAACTTCGACACCGACGCATGAGTCAGCAAATTGTCAACGCTGGCATGCATGACTTCGAGTAACGGCGCCGGCCACAGCCCCAATGCCATCACTGCAATGGCCATGAGGGTGAGGATCAGGATTTCCCGCGAATTAACGTCATTCAAACGCTCGACAGCGCTATTGGTTAGCGCTCCAAAAACCACGCGTTTTACCATCCAAAGCGTGTAAGCCGCCCCAAATACCAAGGTCAGGGCCGCAGCAGCGGCATACCAGCCATTGACCGAAAAGGTACCAAGTATTACCAGAAACTCCCCAACAAATCCTGAGGTCCCTGGCAATCCCGCGTTGGCCATAGCGAAAAACACCAAAAAGAACGCGAACACCGGCATTACTTTTGCCACGCCGCCATAAGTCGCGATCTCCCGCGAGTGCAGACGGTCGTAAAGTACTCCAACACAAAGGAACAACGCCCCAGAGATGAAACCATGTGAAATCATCTGCACCACAGCACCCTCCATTGCCATCGTCTCAAAAACAAAAAAGCCAAGCGTCACAAATCCCATGTGCGAGATCGAAGAATAGGCAATCAATTTTTTCATGTCCCGTTGAACCAAGGCCACCAGAGCGATGTAGACGACGGCAACCAAGGATAGTCCTATCACCAATGGCGCAAACCGGTGCGCCGCATCTGGCGTGATTGGAATACATAGTCGCAAAAACCCATAAGCTCCCATTTTCAGGGTAATCGCGGCAAGGATCACCGAACCCCCGGTTGGCGCTTCAACATGGGCATCGGGCAGCCAGGTATGAACCGGCACCATGGGGACTTTTACTGCAAAAGCGGCAAAAAAAGCAAAAAATATCAGAGCCTGAGCTGTGGCCCCCAAAGGAAGTTGATGAAACTCAAGAATATCAAAGGACCCCTGGGCAACCATGTAAAGATAGATCAAGGCGACCAGCATCAACAGCGACCCCAGGAATGTATAAAGAAAGAATTTGATCGCGGCATATACCCGATTCGGTCCACCCCAGATCCCGATTATGAGAAACATGGGGATCAACATCGCCTCCCAGAACAGGTAGAACAAGACCGCGTCTAGCGCGCAGAACACCCCAATCATCAACCCTTCCATGATAAGAAAAGCAGCGAAGTACTGTGCAACCCGTTGGCCAATTACCTGCCAGCCAGCGATGATGACAATTACGGTAAGAAAGGTAGTCAGGAGCACCAACGGCATGGCAATGCCATCGATCCCCAAAGAGTAGTGCACGTTGAAACGTTCAATCCACGGCGTTTTTTCAACGAACTGCATGGCAACAGTTTGGGTATCGAAACGAGTCCAAAGTGGCAGGCTCAAAGCGAAAATTGTGACAGAGAATCCTAATGC
>Ga0302122_10002050_pt1 | contig 12705 bp, 8 predicted proteins | sample CB21_SCM_MG_FD_203115 | JGI IMG/M metagenome (GOLD analysis project Ga0302122, IMG submission 203115) | Marine microbial communities from Western Arctic Ocean, Canada - CB21_SCM | ecosystem: Environmental > Aquatic > Marine > Oceanic | place: Canada: Western Arctic Ocean | collected 2017-09-28
CGGACCTCACCTTCTATAAGTATACGGACCCGCCCACGGACCAGAGCTATTACGACGGCGTCGAGATCCTGACGGGCGATATTCCGGGCGACTTGTACAAGTTCCGGCAGTGGGACGACGTGTTACAAGTCGCGGGCGGCAACCTGGTCTCCACGCCCCAGCGGGTCCAGGTCCCGTGCATCGTGGCCGAGGACGGCGGCGACGTCGACGCCATGATCCTGGTGGGGGGCTTCACGCCCAAGCCGGACCGGGACGTCTGGGCCTCGCGGGACGGCGTGTCTTGGTGGTTCGTGGGGGAAGCCCCCTGGCCCGCGAGGGGGTACCATTCGTCGGCCATGTTCAAGGATCGCCTGTTCATCATGGGCGGGTCTCCATTAATTAATGACGTCTGGGCCGGCTCCTTCGAGTGGACCGGCTACGAAAGGATGGGCGACCGGCGGGATATTTTTTGGCTCGGCGAACTGGACCAGAACGTGGTGCGAGAAAAGTGGGAGATGAGCTGGGAGCTCATCGCGCCCGCGACCGGGTTGTTCGACTACCCCGACTCCTGGGACTCCGTCAAGGATAGTAGGCGGTGGACGCCGCGCGCGGGTGCCGCCGTCACGGTGCAGTTCGCGAGGAAAGGCGGCTGGGGCTTCACCTTTAAGACGCAGCACACGCCCCCGGCCTTCTGCACGTGCTATCGGGACGAGTACCAGGACGACATGGTGTGCCCGGAGACGTGCAAGGCCTCGGATTTGATGCGGAACCCGACGCAGAACAAGCGGTCCAAGGCCGCCGGGTATAGACCGCAGAAGGTCTTCAAGGGGCCCAACCGGACCCAAGAGGCCTTGTTCCTGTGCGGCGGCCTGGCGGGCTGGCCCGAGCGCCACCCCCTCTTCGACGGCCAGAAGGCGCGGAACGACGTCTGGACCAGTCTGGACGGGGCCAACTGGACGCGGGTCATCGAGTTTGCGCCCTGGGCCGCGCGGGCCTGGCACTCCTTGGTGGCGTGGTCCGAGCCGAGCGACGTCTACTCGGACGTGGCCTTCAACGCGCGCATCGAGGACCGAAAGTACGAGCACGACGGGCGCCTGGCCCCGCGCATGTGGCTGGCGGGCGGCGGGTACGTGGGCAAGCAGGGCATCGCGGTCACGAAGATGGTCGACGCGTACTACGACGTGTGGTGGTCGCGAGATGGGCGCGATTGGGCCCAGGTGGGCATGTTCGAGGGGAGCGAGGGCTACGTCTGTTCCAGTCTAGAAATCTACATGATCCAGGAGGCCAACGAGGACTTTTTCCTCGGGAAGTATAGCCACACGATGGTGCCGTTCTTCTACACGCACCAGGTGCCCGTGTGCGGCACGCCGTCGCGGGGCATCGACGTCAAAAATCCCGGTTTACTGTCAAGATCTTTTTGTATAGCGGGCGACACCGCAGATAAGGAGAATAGAAGACCAACAGGTAACAAATACGAGGACGCCTACGTGCCGACGCTCTACTTCATTGGCGGCGACCCGGGCTACCTGGAGGGCGAGGACCTGGGCCCGCAGCTGACCATGTTTAGAAGTGAAGCGAACATCCTCTGCGAGTTGGACGGGATCATGTGCCCCTCGCGCACGGGCGACGCCGCCGTGTATAGTACGGTGGAGGACGGCCCCACGGGCTGGCCGGACAAGGATCGATCCGGGTCGCGCTTCGGCGTGCCGAGACGAAGGCAGACGTGCAACTTCGAGCTGGCGCGGGGCATCAAGTTCGCGGACGAGGTGCCCGAGTGCGCCCCGGACGGCGGCGACGGCGACGACATCGGGGGCTTTTGTCCGTCTCCATTATTTGGAAGGGACCCCTTTTCCGACTCATTTTTCGAAGCGGAGAACGGCACGGCCTTCCTCGAGGACCCCCACTCCCTGGGCGCGAGCGTCGACGACTCCGCCGCGCACACGCTGTCGAAAAACGCGGACCGGCGCATCTACCACATGACGGTCTACAACGGGACGAACGTCAGTAGCGTGGCGCACCGCGACTCGCTCGTGGGGAGGTTTAGAGCAACGATCCCGAACCGCGTCACGTTCAAGCGGGAGCCGCTCGTGCGGGACTGGATCGTGCGGTTGACGGGGTGCTGGTGCCACAGCGCGGACTACGAGGGCGAGTTCTGCGAGTTCCTGGTGATGCGGGAGGCCGGGTGCTTATTGCGGCCGTCGCTGGTGTTGCTGGTCGTCGTCGCGGCGCTCACGTAATATTATACACATATGTTGCATACCCCCCACCGCCTCCGCGAGCACCGCGACGCCGGCGTTGACCTTCACTAACCCAGGAAACTCCTCGGTGTCGCAGCGCGTGGGGCCCCGGTTCAAAATACAGATCGGGACGTCGCCGTCGCGCGCCCGCCGCGCAAACCTGAACGCCGAGTACACGGCGAGAGACGTGCCAATGCAGAGGAGGCCGTCGGCGGCGTCTATCGCCGCCGAGCACGCGTCGACCCGGTCCTTCGGAACGATGTCCCCAAAGAAAGTGACCGCCGGCTTGATCAGGCCAGTGCCGCAAGTGGCACACGGCACAATGTCGTCGAAGCCGGTGATGTCTGTAACGTCCGCGTCCGCATCGGGTCTCAGCGCTTGGGCGCCGTCGCGCATGGAACCGATGCCCTGCGAAAATTCGGGGTTGCGCGCCGCTAGTTTGGCGTGGTACTCGCCGCGGCACGATTCTTTGCCGCACGACATGCACTGGACCCGATACCCTCGACCATGCAGCGGTATCACGTTGCGCGCGCCGGCGGCCTCGTGAAGGCCGTCGACGTTCTGGGTGATCACCTGGTGCACGACGCCGGCGGCCTCCAACGCCGCCACCGAAAAATGGGCCTCGTTGGGTTTCGCTGCAGCAAATGCCGGATAGCCTACTAACGCTCGCGCCCAGTAGCGCCGGCGGGAAGGTTCATTGCGAATGAACTCATCGTGGCCGATCGGGACGTGCCCGAGCCGATAAGAGCCCGCTTTTCCGCGATAGTCGGGAATGCCGCTGTCCGTCGAGAGGCCCGCCCCGGTCAGCACGACGACGTTACGCTTGCCCTGGAGCCAATGCGCGAGCTTTGCGGCGGCATCAGGGTCGTCTCGCTCGGCCGGCGCTTGTAGCAACCCTTCCAGGCGACCGCTCAGCGTCGCCTTGGGCTTCCATGCGACACGCGAAGGTGCTGCGAGCGCGGACGCGCGCCGCATCGTCATCATCAGGACCATTGTGCTCAGCATGTGACGTGTTAAGAGACAACGCTGCGTTGAGCTGAAAAGTTTGCCGCAGCGCAGGCGAGGTATATTTTTAGGCCGCTGCGATGCAGCTAGCCTATCCTCGACTCGCTGTACTGTAAGCAGAGTTGAATACGGGTTTTACTCGTTTTGCACATTTAGACGGGTTTGCAAGGCCGTCGGTCACGCGCGCAAGGTTCCAGCACGCTCCAGCCCACAGGCTTGAGCGTGATTTAAACTCCACACGCTCTCGGCTAAAAGTTTAAGGCGCGCGCCCCGCTGCGCGTCCTGCTTTTGACTCGCGGGCCGCCTCGCCGCGCGCGCCAGCATGGCCAAGGACGACGTCGAGATGAAGGACGCCGCCGCGCCGGCGCCCGCGGCCGACGCCGCGGACGCGCCGCCGCCCCCTTTTGATGTGGCGGCGGGCATCCACAAGAACGTCGGCTTCGTGCGCAAGTGCGTCGAGGGCGCCCAGCCCCGCCTGCTGGCCCGCGCCCTGAGGAACACGACGCCGATCCGGCGGAAGTGCGTCGCCGCGGATTTGGTGACTGCGCTCCGGACGCACCTCCCGCCGGGCGACCGGGCGCTCCGGGCCGCATCGTTGAAGGCGCTGGGCCCCGTCGCGGACGCTGCGATGACGGACGCCGACGAAGCGTCACCGCCCGACGACGCCCCTGTGGAAGTGGACGTGTACCTGGCGTTTCTCGTGGTCGCGTTCCTCGTACGGGAGCAGCGCTTCGCCGAGGCGTCCCAACTGTGCGAGGCGACCCTGCCCAAGCTTAGACAAGCCCTGCGCGAGCGGCGCGCCGTCGACAATTTAGCGGCCAAGTTTTACTTTTATTTGAGTCTGTGCCACGAGAAGTTGGGCACCTCGGACGCCATCGCGCCCACCCTCTTCGCGGCGCACCGCACGGCCGTCCTGCAGCACGCCGACGTCAGCGCCGCCACCCTGCTCAACACCTTACTCCGCGGCTTATTAGCGCAGAACCGCGTCGAGGCCGCTTTGAAACTCGTCTCCAAAACGGACTTCCCGGAATCGGCCAGCAACCCCCAGTTCTGCCGCTACTTGTATTACACCGGGAGGATCCAGGCCCTACAACTGGACTACACGGACGCGCACACCAAGCTCATGCAGTCGCAGCGCAAGGCGCCCGCCACTACTGCTATTGGTTTTAGAGTGGAGATCCAGAAGCTGGCGGTCTTGGTGCAGCTGCTGATAGGTGAGGTGCCGGACCGGAGTTCCTTCGAGGGCTTCAAGGGCCGGGCGCTGGAGCCGTACTTGCAACTTACGAGGGCGGTGCGGCGGGGCGACCTCCCGGCGTATAGAGCGTGCGTGGCGGCGCACGCTTCGGTGTTTGACCGGGACAAGACGAGAAGTTTGGTGGCCCGCTTGGAGCAGAACGTGGTGAAGACGGGCCTGAGGCGGCTGAACGTGAGCTACTCGCGCATTTCGCTGGACGACGTCAAGGCGCGACTCCACCTGGACTCGGCGGCGTCGGCCGAGTTCGTCTGCGCCAAGGCCATTAAGGACGGCGTCATCGACGCCCGGATCGACCACGACCAGCAGCAGATCTCGAGCAAGGGCGTCGCGGACGTGTACTCGACGGGCGAGCCCCAGAAGGCCTTCCACCGGCGCATCGTCTTCTGCCTGGACGTGCGCAACGAGGCCGTCAAGGCCATGCAGTACCGGAAGGAGGTGCCCAAGAAGCCGGAGGAGGAGGCCAAGGAGGACAAGCAGACGGACGAGGAGATCGCCAAGGAGATCGAGGAGGAGCTCGGCGAGGAGTAGGCGCGTCGCTTTATTAACTAGCGTTTACACAGGGCACAACTACCGAAGGCGCCGCGCGCACGCTTCCGCCGCGTGCCGCCCCGACAGCGCGGCGGCGACGACGCCCGGCGGGCGCGGGGAGCAGAAGTCGCCGGCGTAGTAGAAGCCGGGGTACCCGTAGACGAAATCGGAGGCGCTGCCGCCGCCACCGCTGTCCGCGCCACCTCCGCCCCCGAGGCCCGCGAACTGCCCCGTGGGCGACGCATCGAACGCTGTCCCCCCTGATTCCCGCACCGCGGCCGAGCGGCCGTCGGCGTCGCGGCCGTGCGTGAGCGGCGCCGGGAACGCGGAGCCCCAGCGCTGCGCGTAGAGATACGAGTGCGCCGGCAGCAGCTTGCCCACCTCGGCGGCGAACGCCGCGAGCAATGCGTGCGCGGGCGCCTCGAGACACTCTTTGCTCTGGGCGATGAACGCGCCCGCGGCGTCCCGCATCGGTACCCGCTCGACCTCAGCGGCCGCCCACGCCGGCGTACTGACGAGCGTCCAGCACTCCTTCTCGAGGGTTTCACACCCCGGCTTGGAGTTGGTCCGGGCCGCGAACCAAAGAGCTCCGGCGCCCTCGAAGGCCGATGCGTCGTAGTCGACAGGCACCGGCTCGTCGAACGCGACTATCGCGGTGAACATAGCGACGCGTACTCGGTCCTGGACGCGATGTGCGATCGCGAGGAATGCTTCCGGAATCCCAGCGCTCGCCCTATGCCAGGACTCTTGGGCCGCCGACGCGTCAGTGACGATGACAGCGTCGTACCACTCGCCGAGCGCTGCGGCCGCGCGCGCCGCCTCCACTTCTGCAGACGTAAGCGTCGAGTCGTGGATGGCCGCCTCGCCACCGACGCCCGAGAGGGCCCAGCGATCGCCCGCGCGCGCGACGGCGCCGACGCGCACGCCGCGGCGCGCCACAAAGTTCGGGTGGTCGCGCTCGAGCCGCTCCACAGCACCAGCAGTGACCTGATGCATCCCATCTTTACCGACGTAGACCGGCCCGCCCGCGCCGGCACCGCCGAGGCCAAAGAAATCACCGGCGCCGGCGAATGTGCCGCGCCATTCCGCTGCCAGGCCGGCCTCGAGCCAGGGGTCTAGAATTTTGTCGCGGAACTCGTCGTCGTCGGCGCGGAAGAACTGGCAGCCGTGGTCGAAGGCCATCGCAGCGTTCGCTGTCGGCGCCACGACGTTGCCGTCGTGAACGCGGCGGTGCGACGCTCTTCCACCGAGGCCTCGGCCTTGGTCGAACAACGTTATGCGCGCGCCCGGGAGTAACTTTGCCAGCGTCGTGGCGGCCACTGTACCAGTGATGCCACCTCCGATGATCGCGACATTCGTTTCATCGATGCGGACATTTGTGTCCATCGATGCGACGAGTAATCGCGCGTGCAGCGAGCGCTCACGTACGTGGTGGTTGGATCAGTGCTGCCGCAGCCGAAAAAACTCGTAGCTATCGTAGCAATCAAAAATACACACGCCAAGCGCTGCAGCCAGCAAGTTTGGTACCGGTGGCGCGATGCAGACTGCGATACGCTATTGCCAATATTTCGTGCGGGCTTTGTGCACGGGTTTTGCGTTGGCTTTGCAGCTCTAGTTACTTTGCTGGGCTGGTGTACATATTGGGCCCGCGCGACGCTGCGCACAACAGCACCACCCACAGCTGCACATGCTGCTGCAACTAAGCACGCGCCGCCTCGCCCAGCGCGCAAGCCACCGGCGTCACAAAAGTCTCGACCTCTCTCCTGGGCTCCGCTCTCCCGTAGCGGAGCGCATCTCGAAAAAGGTCGTAGAGCACCGTTCGCGGACTTACTTTCGGCGCCCGCCCGCGGAAACGCGCCCCTGGGCCCGCGCCTAAATGCCGCGCGACACGCAGGTCCCCCGGCGCCGGCTCTCCCTCGGCGACCACTTCTTTACCAAGGACGGCGCGCTCGCGCGGGACCCGGCGCCGGTGTCGCACTTCGAGTTGTTGGGTATACGTCAGGGTTTAGACGTCGACGCCGACGCGGTCGACGCGGGCATGCGCGCGCTGCAGCGGCGGCTCCACCCGGACCGCTTCGCCCAAGCCAGCGCCGAGCAAAAGGACCTGGCCGACGCGGCGTCCGCTAGGGTGAACGGCGCGACGTCCATCCTCCGCGACGAATTGAGGAGGGCGGACTACGTGCTGTTCCTCGAGACGGGCACTTCCGTGCTCGAGGACGAGACGCGGACCGCGCCGCCGGCGTTGCTCATGGCGGTCATGGAGGCGCGCGAGGCCATCGACGACGCGGCCGACGGCCCCATGCTCGAGGCGTTGGTCGCCGAGAACGACGCGCGCGTCGCGGACGCGAATCTGCGGCTCCGCGGCGACCTAAATTTCGCCGACTTCGAGGCCGCGGCGGCCGTCGTCGTGGAGCTCAACTTCTACGGCAAGATCGAGGGCGAGGCCCTGGCCAAGGCCGACGGCGAGAACTGGGACGTGGGGTTCGGGGGCCGGCGGCGACGGGCCAATGTTTAGTGTTGTAAGACTGTTATTTCTGGAAGGTGGCGCCGTTGTAGCCCATGTTGCTCCGTTCGCTGTCGAAGAAGTTGATGTAGTAGCGATCCTTCGGCACGCCGAGCTCTTCCTCGAGGACGCCCGCGACCGCGGCGCTCGTCGCTTTGTTGGTTTCGGGGTCGATGGAGCCGAGAGAAGACAAATAGACAAAAGCGGCAGGCTCCGTGGAACCGCCGAAGCACATGGCGTCGACCTTTTGGAAGGTGACGAGCACGTACGACTCCGGCTTGCCGAGCGTCCCGGCGACCGTCGACGAGAGCGTCTTGCAGAGCTTTTCGGCGCCGTTTCGCGGCGCCGCTGCGGATTGCACGGCCAGCGAGGGCATGGCTACGTAGCGTCCTCCGTGCGTATAACCAGTGGCTGAGGACCCAAAGGCCCTGCCACAAAGCTTTTGCGTGGGTGCGAATGCAGTCGCAGCGAAAGCAGTGGTGAGGAGAAGAAGCTTTTTTTGGAGCATCGATTGACGCGTCGAACGACGACGCGTACCGCGTGGTTTGGCAGCTGCAATGGCTCTCGATTGGCAATTAACACTCTCTATTTTTGTTGGTAAAAGTCGTGCGGGGTTCTTTGGTTTTTTGCAGTCACACACACGGAAGCCGTGTTCGAGTCCTCGTTCTCATCGCACCCCCTCCTCCTCCTCTCGAGGGAAGCTCGGCGGCCGCGGGAGCTGGCGCCGCGGCCGTGCTAGTATGCTCGGCCGCGTTCGACCGGTGGCTAGAGCTTCCTCGATCCGTCTGTTGCGATGCATGCGTTTGTATCACGACAAACACCGCCTCTATCACGAATGTCCGGATCTCTGTTTGGAGCGTGCCTTGCAAATTTGTGGCTTTTGTGAGCGTGCACTCGCACAGCATTTGTAACAAGTTGACGCTAAGAGCATTTTACCACGCCACAGAGTCGAAGCAAACTCGCAAGCGTCGTACTCGACATCTACAGCAGGAGCAGCGCGTGGAGCAGCAGCAGCAGCAGCAGCAGTAGCAGCAGCAGCAGCGGCGCTCAAGGCATCTGCAGTTTAGCAATGGACTACTGCACCATTGGCAGCGGCAGCAGCGCAGGTACGTCAACGCAGTAAGACGCAGCAACTATACAACGTTTCAACTCGCCGACATCTGTCATCACAAACGCGGACGCGGCGGCCGCGAAACGGCCGGCGCCACTGGGGGCGGCGCAGAACCATGCTGTAGCCCGCGCCGCACTGCTGGCTGTCGTGTTAGCGAACGGTATCTTGCTGGTGGTCACCGCCCCGCGCAAATCAATTTGTATGCTCCTTCGTACTGGTTGATCGTCACGCAGGTGCTCTTCGCGCTAGGAAACGTGTATCCGGCCCTCGTTGGCCCGGGGCTGCTCACGCTCGGCTTCGGGCTGCGGCACGGCGTCGACTGCGACCACATCGCGGCCATCGACAACGTAGCAAGAAAACTCGCCGCGGCGGGGAGGCCGGCCGCGCTGGTCGGCCTGTGGTTCTCCCTCGGCCACTCGACCGTCGTCGTGCTGCTCTGCGCGGCGGTCTCGGCGGGCTCGGCCTTCGCGCGGGCGCACGTCACGTCGCTGGCCACGGCGGGCGCGAACGTGGGGGACACCGTGTCGGCCCTGACGCTCATCGCCATCGGCGCGGTCAACCTGGCGGCCGTCGGGCCGCAGTACCGGGCGTGGCGGCAGGCCCGGGCCGGCGGCGCGGACCACGGCCACGGCCCGCTGCACACCCACGCCGCGGCGGTCGTGGACGACGGCGAGGCCGTGCGCGTCGAGGCCGCCGGCTGCCTGACGCGCTGCGCCTGCTGCAGGTACGTGCTAGGCCGCGTCGGCAGCGCGTAGAAGATGTACCTGGTCGGGTTCCTGTTCGGCTTGGGCTTCGATACGGCATCAGAAGTTGGTCTGCTCGCCCTCGCCGCGCTGGGCGGCGGCACGGCCGAAGACGGCGTCCCCCCGGTCCTCGTGATGCTCCTGCCCGCGCTCTTCGCCGCGGGCATGGCCTTGGTCGACACGTGCGACGGCCTGCTGGTCCTCCTCGCCCTCGCCAAGGGCGACGGCGACAACGCCAGGGCGCTCCTCCTGGGCGCCGGGCTCACGGCCGCGAGCGCGTCCGCGTCGCTCGGCATTGGGCTCGTGACGGCGGGCGGCCTCCTGGCGCGGTGGGCGCCGTCAACTTTCGGGCCGCTCGCCGCGCTTGCCGACGCGCTCGACGCGCACACGACGGCCGTCGGGCTGGCCATCGTGGCGCTTTTCGCGGGGGCGCTCGGCCTCGCGGCGGCCGCGCCGGCCTATCGCCGCCGGTCCTACGCGCCCGTCTCCGCTGTGTAAGTAAGGATGGTTCAGGAATTGCACTCATTATACTGTAAAGAAACATAATAATTTTACACTAGTTCCGAATAAAACACGGCTGAGGATATGCGACATTTAAAACAGTCTGTTCTTTTCTAAAGTCATACGAATCGGGTACAGCTAACGGATTTTGTAACAATACCCGCACGGGAAAAATTCAAAATTGAATAGGTGTTTCTTTAACTTCTCTTACATATATACAATATATGTATAAATATATGTATTTCAGTTTTATATACATCATTTTTATTTTGCAATCATTTTTATATCCGGAATTTGCAATCATAAAAATACAAACACTACATTCTGTTATACTTGCATCCAGATTGTGTGAATTTTATTATTCGGAATTCGCAATATTGAAAATGCAAACATAAGAGAGTGTTATACTTGCATTCAGAATTCACAATATTCAAAAATTGCATTTGCAGGGTTTCTCATAGTTGGATTCAGATTTCACAATATTCAAAAATGCAAATGCAGGGTTTCTCATAGTTGGATTCAGATTGTGTAAAATCTTGACCCTGTCAACTATCAGCTTTGCTGATTTGCGACATAGCAACGCTATGCTCGTCCCCAATTATTATATAAGCGTTACTTAATAGATCATATTGAATAGAATAGTGTCATCATCCGAACGATGAACGCAGTGAAGCGTTTTGATGGTAACACTATTCTATTTCATATATATATTCCAATAACACTAGATTTATTTAAATTTTCATAAAAGTACTACTTTTTGTTATGCCCCCCCAATCGACCGAAAAAACCCGGCGATTTTCATCCCCATATAATCGAATCGAACCGTTATTCATTTCTGAATGGCAGTGAGCGGGGTTTCCCGTGAACTTTCATTCTGATGTAAAAAACGGTTCAATTCATATACAACTGTGGGCCGCGACCCGCGGGGGGATACATACATCCGCCCACTAGTCCTAGCACGCACGATAACAACCATAAATAATTACCCACCGCGCGACGTTGGCCGGCTCCCAGGTGTCGCGGGCCTTGGAGGTGTGTCAGTGCGCCCCCAATCCTCGTGGAACCGCCGGGTCGCGCCACGGCTCTGCGGCTTGACGGGCTGGTCCGGCGGGTCGGCGTCGAGGCTGGCGGCGAGCGCCTTGACGTCGAGCAAGGAAAACTGCCGCACGCTCCGCGTCGGGTGGTTCATCGGCAGGATGCGCGTTTGTATGGTGCGTGTCGTGCTGAGGTCCGCCGGCGCCGCCACCACCACCTTCTGGTGCCGGCCCACGCCCTCCATTGCGGGATCGCGCGGCCGGAGCGAGGGGATGTTCACCGAATCGAACACGCAGCCGTCGAGCGCCGGATAGATGGTGGACGTGCTGCCCCGGGGCGTCGGCGGGCGCTCGATCGCGTTGTTGAGGAACGGGTTGTGGGGCGACGCCTTGCTCGCTTGTTCCCCGAACTCGCCGCACCGGCGCCGGTCGAGGTCGTACCACGCGGGCCCGTTCCGCTTCAGGTGGTCGATGAATCCGCTCGCCTGGCTGCAGGTCGACGACGCGTCGTCCATCTCTGGTGTAGTGTTTTTGGGGCAGTCCTAGGGGCTGCTTCGTGGGGCAGCGCACAGGTGACACAGACAGACCGGAGAGCGCCAACGAAGGTGTCACGCGGGCGTTGCACACCGAGCCTCGCAGAGCCTTGGCGCTGCAGACCGCTAAATCAAGCACTCGTGAGCGGCCCGGTCTGTATTGGATCCAATCGTGGACAAGACGTCCGAGTCGTGGTCTCGGGGTCTGGTTTCGGGCGAGGCTAGAGCGCAAACCTACTAAAAAATGCAAAATTCCCAGTTTGTTTGCTGGCCAGCCGACGCGTGCGAGCTGGAAAAGCGGGGCAACGCGCTGTTTCGTGGACAGGATTGGGTGCGGGCACAACAACAAGCGCGCAACCCGGCGAAGCTGCCCGCACGCGTCTGCCCAGAAGAGGCAGCCTTTTGCCGCGTGCCTAGAAGAGGCAGCCTTTCGCCGCGTGTGCCTGAAGAGGCAGCCTTTCGCGCACACATGCCTAAAGTAGTCTTCTTGGGCAAGCAACCACCCTGCCCCATGGACGGCAAGGAGAACACCGCCGGGGCAGGACGTAATGAGGGCAAGGCCGAGGGCCGCATCCCGGACAAGCCGCCGAAGGCCGGCTTCTCCTTCGCGAAGCTGGGCCGGAAGCGGCGCGAGAACCTCGTGGCCCAAGGTCTGGTACCCGCGGACGTGCCCGTGGAGACCTTCATCCGGGCGGGCTCACAGGTCGAGAAGCAGGTCCAGACGCCGCCGTCGCCGGCGCCCGCCGCTATGTTGCGGGCTCGAGCGTCGTTAGTCGCGGACGGCGCCGAAAACGTGCGCAACGCCGACGTGCGGAAGGAGGCCGCGCGGCAGCGGAAGATGCGGACGCAGGCGTTGCGCGTTGTCTGTCGGGTCTTGAACGCCTGCGCGGCGCGGTCCACGCGTGCACGGCGGGAGCGGGGGTTTCGGAGCCTCTACGCGCTATGCCTTGGTCGACGGGAGGTGCTCTTGCGGGCGGCGCTCGACGCGGCCCATGCGGGCGTGCGCGAGGGCGAGGCGCGCGCCGAGACCATCGAAGCGCGCGCGGTCGCGTCGGAGGACCGCGCGGGGGCCGCGGAGGACGGGAAGGCCCTGAGCGACGAGCGCGCGGCGGCGTCGGAGGCGCGCGCGCGCGCCGCGGAGGAGGGTCACGCGGCGGCCGACGAGCGCGCGGCGGCGGCGGAAGCCCGCGCGGCGGCGGCCGACGAGCGCATGATGGTCGCCTTAGAGACCGCGACGGAGGCCAACGAACGGACCGCGGCGGCCGAGCGGCGCGCG
>Ga0302122_10002052_pt1 | contig 12694 bp, 8 predicted proteins | sample CB21_SCM_MG_FD_203115 | JGI IMG/M metagenome (GOLD analysis project Ga0302122, IMG submission 203115) | Marine microbial communities from Western Arctic Ocean, Canada - CB21_SCM | ecosystem: Environmental > Aquatic > Marine > Oceanic | place: Canada: Western Arctic Ocean | collected 2017-09-28
CGCGGCCACCCGCGTCGCCAGCCGCTCGCACAAATCTAAATTTGCGGCTCGCAGCGGCGACGCCGAGAAGCGGCCTCGTTCATCGGGGTCGTCGGCCATCGCGTTATTACGGACGACGCGCGCGTACAGGCTTTGTTCCGCCGCGACCTGCTCGATCTCGTCGGCGTCGGGGTCTTGCGCCAGGATGAGGGACCCATCATAAATGGCGCACAGGTCGCGCCGCCACTCCTGAGCGAGCTGCTTTTGCGTCGTCATTAGTAACTGGGCGAAGTGGGAACCCACGATGGTCTCCTCCCACTCTTTATACGTTGCCGTGTGCTCCCCGAGGAAGGGGTTGTTCCGCCTGGTGTTGGCGGCGGCGGCGTTGTTCGGGCCGCCGTACATGTCCGTGCTGAAGTCCATGCCTTTTTTGACCGCGGCGTCCGCCCCGGGCTCCTCCGAGGGCCCCACGGCGCCGCCCGTGCCCTGGTTGCCGCCGGCCCAGGTGCCGACCTTGTACCGCACTTCATAGGTGAAGGGCGCGCTCTCAATCATGGTCCGCAGGTACTCCTCATTCCTCAAGTGGGGGAAGCCGTCCAGGCCGTTGTAGCGCGGGAGGCACTCGGAGTTGGACATACGCACCGTGTCCAGCGGCGCCTGGGGGTCCAAATAATTGGCCAGCCACTGGCCCTTGGCTTCGTCGTGGAAGTCTGTGAGGTAGACCGTCTGCGTCTGGACCGTGCGCTGGAGGAGCAGGCGCTGCAGCGGCAGCAGGTCGTTCGAGAGGGCTGCTGCCGGTGTGACGAGCAGCGCGAGGGCCAGCATGGCTGCGTTGGCTGCAACTACACTGTGAGGTGCCATCATAAACCCTGCTCTCCAGATGGTGCGGCGGTGAACACTGCTGGTCGCCGCGTTCAAATGGCAGCGTTGAGCTTTTTTATTGATCACGCCGAGGCCAGAGAGCAACGTAAGCCAGTGCTTCAGTGCCACTTTTTTTTTCGGTTTTCCATGCGGGTTTTATAAACCCGTCTATTGAGCTCTTTTGTCAAGCGTGTGCAGTGTGTGCAGCAGGTGCAGAGGCTGATTGAGCCAGCAGTCGTAGCGTTACAAAAAATGGCCTCACACGTCGACACGGATGCCGAGCAGCAGCAGCTCAAGTGGGCCGCCGCCTGCCAGCAGTGGGACCAGCACTGCGACGCCCTCGCGACGCCGGCTGGACCGCAGGACGCCGGCGAGCGCGCCGACGGCGTCACGGCGCTGGAGTCGAAGCTCGGCACGCGCGCGCACTGGGACGGCGTCTACGAGCGCGAGCTGCGGAACTTCGCGCATGACCCGAGCGACGAGGGCGTGGACTGGTTCTCGGACGACGTCGGCGACCGGCTGATGGAGTACGTCACCGAGAACTGTCCCCTGGGGGACGGCGTCCTCGACCTGGGTTGCGGGTCGGCCGTGTTCCTCACGGACCTGGCGACGGGGCGCGAAGGTCGCTTCCTGGGCGTCGACTACAGCGAGACGGCGATCGCGCTCGCGGCGAGCGTCGGGCAGCGGCGGGGGCTGACGCAGGTGCGCTTCTGCCACGCCGACTGCGCGCAGCTCGAGGCGCTGGAGGAGCGATTCGGGCTGGTGCTGGACAAGGGCACCTTCGACGCGTACATGCTCGGGGCGAGCGCCAGCGTGGACCGGTACGCGGCCTCGGTCCTCGCCGCTTTGAAACCGGAGGGGGTCTTCGTCGTGACGACGTGCAACTCGACCGCCGACGAGGTCTCGGCCCTGTTCACCGCGCGCGGCTTCGCGGAGAAGGATCGCGTGCCGTACCCGACCTTCGAGTTCGGGGGCCAGAAGGGATCGGTCATCGCGACCGTGGCGTTCGTGGGGGGCGGATAGTAAAAGTCAAACAAATACGCTTATTTCCCGCCGTACGGCTGCCACTCGGGGTTCAGCGCGGCGCACTTCTTGGAGAGGGCCACGATCGCGTCCTTGATCTTCTTGCGCTCCGTCACCTCCTCGTCGAAGGGCACGCGCAGCACGCCCGTCGAGCCGGTCTCCGAGTCCTCGACGCGCACGTCGAAGCCGAGCCGGTCGAGGCGCTTCATGCGCGCGCTCTTCACGGGCGCGCACCCCACTAGCACCTCGACGTACTGGTTCAAAGAAGACCCGTGGTCGCCGTTCATGTGGCCCATGACGGGCTCGGCGAAGGCCAGGCAGGGGTCCACCGTCGCCGCGTAGTATTCTTCGACCGTGACGCCGCCGGCGCGCGCGAAGCCGCCCACGAAGGACACGTCCAGGATCTCCTTCATGCCGTACATCTTGAAGTCGCCGAACTGGGCCCAGAAGGCCGTGGGGTGCGCCGCGATATACGCTTCCCGCGCGGCCTCCATGGCATAGCCCTTGAGCGGGACCACGTTGCCGGTGAAGACGGCGCGCGCGTCGGCGGCGCCCTCAAAGTCAGCCTCCGTCACTGTGAGCGACGCGCGGGCGTCCTTCAACAAATTCTTCGTGTGCCCGGACATGGACGAGAAGCAGAAGACTGCGCGGGGTGTCGCGTTACGACCACGCCATCGCCGCGTCGCACGTTGAAGAGAAGGACGTTCACGTTTGTGGCGCCCCCACTGGAAGAGGGCGAGCTCCGGGGGCGACCACGAGACGTCTACGAGCGCGAGCTGCGGAACTTCGCGCACGACCCGAGCGACGAGGGCGTGAACTGGTGCTCCGCGTCGCAAGTTGAAGAGAAGGACGCCGTAACCGGACTGGGCGTGCCATCCGGTAGCGTAGCAAAGCCGACGACGCTCCCGGACGGGAAGCCCTCGATGCCCGGTGCGCAGGACACCGTCGAGAGCGCCGCGAAGCCGCGCGGCTGCGCCGTGATGGTCCGGATCTCGTCGGCCCACGGCAGGCGCGGGCAGTTAGACTGATGGTCCCTCACCGCCTCCATCCTCTTCATGGTCTCCGGGTCCGGAGGTGCCATGCCCTTGACCTGGTGGCCGCCGCGCTTCTCGGGGTTCTTGACCTCGTCGGGCTCCTCGAACTTCGTGCCGGTCACGCCATCTGTTGTTTGAGACGAGAGCGTGAGCGTGGCAGGCGCTCTCAGGCGCGGCAGCGCGGGACGTAGGAGCGCGGTGGTGGCACGAAGCATGAGCAGTGGTGCGAGCCGCATCTTGATGGCTGCTGAAGCACTACTTCTGCTGAGCTTTGCCGTGCCAGCTCTGTTTTTATGCTCTCAAGAAAACCCGTTCTTTACGGGCCTACAGCCATTTTGCAAAAGAAGCGGCACTACCGCTCGAGGAGAGCCTGCAAGCGCTCCCTGCAAGTTTTGATCGATGAGTATTCGGGGGTCAAGTCCAATGCGGGCAGATGCGAAGCGGCCGACCTCGGCCAGGCATTGCTCGTCTCCTACGCCGCGGCTGCGCTGCTCTGCAGTTCTGCGGTCCGCAGACAGCCACTTCTCTACACAACGGCCAAACCTTGAAGCGCAGCGCAAGTCATACTGAATATTTTGGTTTATCGCTTTTGCTGGGCGCATTCAGCCACCTTAAATTGTGCCCATGGGTAGCATGGAGCACCCCACCGTGGACCTGGACGACGGCCGCGACTGTCTGAGGTGCGGCGCAGCGTCCAAATCGCCGCAATTTTTTTCTGAGCGGATTCCGGGCGCGCGCCGCAAAAACACATGACTCAAAAAAACATACGCAGGCTCATGGTCCTCGATTATGACGATACGCTCTGTCCGTCGTCGTGGATCTCGGCAGCGCCCGAGCGCGTGCATGCCGCGACGGATGAGGACGCCGCGTGCCTGCGGCGCCTCGAGGACGGCATCGAAAGCCTGCTTCAGCGCTGTGAGGCGCTGAACTGTAAGGTTGTCATCATTACCAACGCCGACGAGGACTGGGTTTGCTTGCGGCGTCCTTCCTTTAACGTGGCGCGTCGACGGCGTGGCGTCACGCCGCCGCCGAGACTCACGATCCCAAGCACAGGTCCGCTTCTCGTCGCAGCAGTTCCTGCCGCGCATCATGCCGCTGCTGCAGAACCTGCGCGTGGTGTCGGCGCGGCGCTACGAGCATTTGTATCCCGGAAGAAGTGTGTGCTGGAAGGCGGCGGCGTTCACACATGTGGCCAAGGCGTTTTTCCACGGAGAAGACCCGGACGGGCAGCGGCCCCGCGAGATCGTGTCCATCGGCGACTCCAATGATGAGCGCCTAGCGGTGCGCGCGGCGGCCGCGCCCCTGGACGCCACGGCCAAGGCCATCAAGTTGGTGGACGCCCCTTCTTTGGATACGGTTGCGTGCCAGCTCGTGGCGGTGACGGCCGCACTACCGTTCTTGGTCGCCGCTAAAACTTCAGTCGACGTTGACGTGGCGGCCGTTTTAGCTTATGTCGGGGCGGCGCACCGTGACGGCGGGGCCGCGGACGACTCCATCCAGCGCGTTTGGAACGACGCCGCGTGGGGTTTGTTGACGGCCATCCGCTTTCAGGACGCCAACCCTGGAGACTCGACGCCCGTCCAGGACGCGCCGGGCGAGGATTTGTCGCTCCGGGAGGAGGAGGCGCAGGCGGCGCGGCGGCTGGTCCTCAATTCCCAAGCTTAGTTCGCCGATCGACGCCCGCGCACTGTATTTGTTGCTTTTATTAGTCTAAAGTTATTATCTTATACTGCCCGCGAACGGGACAGGGCCAAAATGTTGCCACATAGATTCTTAAGGTCACCTCTCCTTCTCCGGCGGCGGCGCCGTCAGCGCCTCGACGAAATCCGCCCCGGACCCCGTCCCGAGCAGCGCGAGGACGTTGTCCTCGACGACCGCGTGCGGCACGCGCAGGAAGCCGCGCAGGAGCGGAAGGAGCTTGTTGTACGCGCCCGAGCCGCGGCCGCTCCGCAACACGGCGATGCACACCGCCCGCGTGTGCGCGAACTCGGGTGACGCGCCGCTCTCGGTCACCGCGCGCTGGAGCTCGGCCGCCTCCTGGACGGCGTTGTCCCGCGCGTGGTCCGCGGCCTCCACGCGCTTGACGGCGTCCGCGACGGCGGCCTCGGCGGCGGCGCACATGCGCTGCGCTGCGCCGCGCGTGCGCGTGTCCTCCCACGCCCGCGCGGCGTTGTCGCGCGCCGCGGACAGCACGGCCGCCGCCGCCAGGCGCGCGTCGTACCGCCGCAAGGCCCGCTGCGCACCGAGCGAGGCCGCGGCCCGCTCGCGCTCCGCGCCCTCGTCCAGCGCGTCCCGCAGCAAATCGAGCGCGGCGCACGTCGCCGCGGCGGACTCGGGGTCCCGCTCGAGGGCCGCGAGCCAGTGCCGCACGGCGTTGTGCGGCTGCTTCAACAGCTCGCGCAGGACGGGCGCCACGGTCGCCGCGCGCGACTCCTCGCCGGCGCCCGCCGCCGCGCAGAGCTGCGACACGGCCAGCGCCGCGTACGTCGCGTGCGTCTTCGCGTCGAAGGCGTCGCCGGGCCGTGTCACGCGCGGCGCTGGCTTTTGGGGCGGAGGCACCACCGCGTCTTCCTGCTCGCCGCCGCCCGCGAGGACCTCCTCGCGGAGCCGGTCGTTCTGCCGCTGGAGGCGGGCGAGCTCGTCGCGCACCGCGCCGCCGAACAGGAACGCCTTGGACCGGCGCGCGGCCTGGGTGCGCGACTCCGCGACGCCCAGGGCCTTTCTGGCGTCCTCGAGCTCCCGCGCCGTGTCGCGGAGGGCCATGGCGCCCCGGGCTTCTGTGCACGCGACGAGCGCGTCGCGGCCCGACAGCGCCTTGTCCAGCGCCGCGACCTGGCGCTTCGCCGCGGCCACGACGCGCTCGCCGGCCGCCTTGGCGGCGTCGACGCGCGCGTCGACGTCCGCGAGCGCCTCCTCGCGCGCCGCGGTCGCGCTCGTCGCCGCGCGCTCGGCCGCCTCGCACCGCCTTCTTAAGTCCGAGTTGCCGTCGCGGTACCGGCGCGCCTCCGAGTCGGCCGCCGTCGCCTCGGCGCGCACCTTGGACGCCGCGGCCTCGAGCACGCGCATGCGGCGCTGGCCGTCGGCCTCGCGCTGCTCGGCGCGCGCCGCCTTGGCCCGCGCGGCGGCGAGCTCCTCGCGCAGCGCGCGGATCTGGCTCTCATCGACCTCCACGACGACGGGTTCCGGCACCGGCGGCGGTGGCGCGGCCGGCGGCGGCCGCTTGTGCGCGAGCCGCCGCAGCTTCTGCTCGGCGTCGCGCCGCGACCGCGCCTCGGCCTCGACGCGGTGGAGGAGCTGCGCCACCTCTGCGTGCGCGGCCGCCAGGTCGTCGCGGTGACGTAGCGCCGTGGCACTCGCGCGCACCGCCTCGCCCCGCGACCGGTCGACCTTTGCGGCTCGGTCCGCGCGGCCCTCCTCCTCGAACTCGGCCGAGTGGGCCGTCCGGCGCAGCTCCCGCTGGGCTCGGTCCGTCTCAGTAGATGCTTGCGCCGCGCGCGCGTCGGCGCGCTGGGCCTCGTCCCGCGCGCTCGCGAGCGCCTCGGCGGAGGCGCGCTGCGCCGCCCTCAACGCCTCGGCCTCCTCGCGGAAGCGCTGCGCGTCGCCCGCCGCGCGCCGCTCGCGCCCGCGCACGTCCGAAAGCTCGCGCGCGTGCGTCGATGCTTCCGCGTTCGCCTCCTGAACCGCGCGTTGGAGCTCGGCGACGTGTTCCGAGAGTCTCCGATTCTCTCGGAGCTGCTCGCCCTCGACGCGCCGTGCGTCGCGCAGCGACTGCTCCTTGACGCGGGCGAGCTCGCGCGCGTGCGCGTGGTCGCCGTTTGTCGTCGGCGCGGCGTCCGGTTCGGCGACCGGCGCCGCGGGCTCTTCCGCGAAGAGCGGGTCGTTCGCCTGCATCTTTTCGAAGAGCTTGGCTTTGTCTTTGGCCGCGGCGAGGCCCTGGCTCGCCGCATCCAGGCCCTTTTGCCGCAGGCCGTCGGCCGCGGCCGCAGCCTTCTCGACGGCGCGGTCCAGGCCTTCCGGCGAGATCCACTGGCTCGCCGAGTCGGCGAGCGAGCCCAGCGCGTTGCTGATGGCGTCCTCTGATGGCTGGTCGCCTCGCTCCTCGGCCGCGTCGACGGCGTAGGCCTCCCAAGCGTCCATCCCCTTAAACTGCTTGTTGTGGAGTCGGCGGCCTGTATTCTTTTGGCTCGCGCTGCTGGCTTGCGCTGCCGCTGGCTTGAACCGCCGCTTGCGGTAGCGTGTTCTTGCACGGCTGTAGACGCGAGCTCCGAGTAACCACCTGAAAAACCCGTCACAAGAGACGGGTTTTGCCATTCTCAGATCACGCTTTGAGTTCGTCGCCATACGTGTCTACGCAGCACACGCTTGAGCACCAGTTGCCCTGAGATCTCGGTTTCAGCGGACGAAGCAGCAGATCGAGCGGACGAAGGCAAACACGGTCGAGCAGGCTTGTAGTGCTGAAGCGCAGTGCTCGACGCAGCCGCAGCGCTCGCGCACATACACGACAGCACTGAAATACGTATAATGGAAACCGACCCGTCCCGCTGGAACGACAGCGAGCTGATCGCCGCGGTGCGCCGCGGCATGGCGAACCTCGACACGCGCGCGGAGGACGAGGAGGCGGCGGCGGAATCAACGAGGACGCGATGGGACGAGGAGGCAGCGCCCGGCGAGGAGGAGGACGAGATGGCGGCGGCGGACGCGCACTTCGCCAGGTTGCTCGAGGCCCCCGCCCCGACGACAGCAGCACCATACACGGCCGCCTCCCCGGTCAAGGACCCGAACGTGGGCGAGTACGGCGAGTGGGAGTCCGTCCGGCGGCCACCGGCAGCCGCCGCACCCCCGCCGCTGCCGCCGGCCATACCGCCGGCGGGCCCCGACGCGGCGGGCCTCCACGACGTCCTGGCCTCGTGGTACTACTCGGGCTACTACCTCGGCCGGTACCACGGCGAGCAGGAAGCGGCGTGGGAAGCAGCAGCAAGTAAGAGCTAATTAGAAATCTCACGCGGCCACCATTCTATCAATAGATGCGGCGTGCGCGTCGTACCCGTCTTGCCACCAGCGGCGCATGATGGGAGACGTCTCCGCGAGGCCCTCGTCCGTGAGCAGCTGCCCGGGCCCGAGTTTCGCGAAGTAGTTCGTGTGGACCTCGCCGAGCGACCGTACTTGCACGCCGTCGCGCCGCTTGAAGATGTGGTCCTGGCTGACGTCCCGCCCGCGCCTCACCCCGATCGCGCCGATGATCTCCTGCGCGGCGTGCACCGTCGCCTTGTGGAAGCTCGCGACCCGCTGTTCTTTGGTCGGCACGTGGAGCGACGCCGACAACGTCGCGTTCTGCGTCGCGATGCCGGTCGGGCACTTGTTCGTGTTGCACTTCAGCGCCTGGATGCACCCCAAGGCGAACATCATGCTGCGCGCGCAGTTCGTCGCGTCCGCGCCCAGGGCCAGCGTTCTTACTAAAGAAAATCCGTTGTAGATTTTGCCCGCCGCGATGACCTTGACTTGATCTCTTAAACCGGCGCCCGTCAGGAACCCGTCCACAATCCTTAAGCCTTCCGCGAGCGGCATCCCAATCGAGTCCTGGAACTCAGGCGGCGCCGCGCCCGTGCCGCCCTCCGTGCCGTCGACCGTGATAAAATCGGGGGCCACGCCCGCGTCGAGCATGGCGTGGCACAGCGCGGCGAACTCGTGGGGCTGGCCCACGCACAGCTTGAAGCCCGTGGGCTTGCCGCCCGACAATTCCCTTAATTGCTGCACGAACTCCACAAGTTCGGCCGGCGAGCTAAATGCCGAGTGGCGCGGCGGCGACGCGCAGTCCGTGAGCCAGGGCCCGTCGCCGAGGCCCCGCGCCTCCGCTATTAAGGAGGTGATCTTGGCCGCGGGTAAGATGCCGCCGTGCGCCGGCTTGGCGCCCTGGCTTAACTTAATCTCGATCATCTTGACCGCGTCCTTCGTCGCGTTCTCCTTGAACTGGTCCGGGCAGAAGGCCCGCGTGCCCTGCTCGTCAATGGTCTTACCGCAGCCGAAGTAGCCCGTGCCTACGTTCCAGACGACGTCGCCGCCGGACAGGTGGAAGCGGGAGATGCCGCCCTCGCCCGTGTTGTGGTAGAAGCCGCCCCGTTTCGCTCCTCGGTTGAGGGCCTCGATGGCGGGCGCCGACAGCGCCCCGAACGACATGGCCGAGATGTTGAGTAACGACGCCGAGTACTGTTGTGCGCAGTCCTTGCCCCCGATCATAACGCGGTCTTCCACCTCTGAGGCAGACACGGGCCACATGGAATGGTTCGCCCACTCGAAGCCCTCGCCGTAGACGTGGCGCCGCGTCCCCAGCGCGCGCGTGTCCGGGGCGCCCTTGGCGCGCTGGTAAATAGTCGTGCGCATCGCGCGCGTGAACGGGACCTGGCCCTGCGACTCGTCCGCTTCAATGAAGTACTGCTGGATCTCCGGGCGGATGGACTCCAAGATGTAGCGCAGGTGAATCAGGACGGGGAAGTTCTGCGGCAGCGCCGACGACGTCTGTTTCAGGTCATTTAAGCCGATGTGCCAGTACGCCGCCGTCGCGCCCGTCGCGAATAACGGCGCTAATAACGAAATGTCGTGGTGCAGCGCCAGCGGCCAGCTCACCAGCGCCACCGCGCCCAGGCCCTTCCCGACCGTCCGGAACAGCTCGGGCGTCCACTCCTCGACGAAGTCCGGCAGGCCGCCGGTCACGGCCTTGCCCAGCCGGAGACCCTTTTCGTCCTGGCTCCGCGACGCGTTCGCCGCGAAGCCGAAGCCGACGTCCTTGAGCCGGCTGGCGAAGGTGCGCTTCTGCGACGCGTCGTCGTCGTCCTTGGCGGCCGTCGACGACGCGCGCCAGGCTACGATGGGCCTGCCTCTTGCAATTCGCAGGGCCGGGCGCAGCAGCTGCCTCGACATTGGTGGATTGCTGGAGCTAGAGGCCTATGGGTGGCTGGCAGCAGTGCTGCCACTTGCTTTTGTTGCCGAAGGGCTCGAAGGCTGTGATAAAACTGTTGTTGGTAGTCGCTAACGCCAGTCGGAGCAGGGCGCTAAGAGGCTCACTACCCACAACGGCGCAGTGTTCTTTCTTGTCTGAGCATCTTAGCTAGAAAATGAAACCCGTTTTCTTTCGACGGAACAATCGTGTCGCGCGACGTAATTAATCCGAGCCCAACGCCACGGCTCGTGCAGCAAAGCCCAAGCTCAGGTTTTCGTGCGGGTTTGTTTGCGAGTGCACTTACACGGGTTTGAATGCTGGCGGCTACGGACGGGCGTATGCGGTGCAAACAGCAGCATTAAACAGGCACGGTAAATGCCGCACCACTGCGGAGCAGCGCTCGCATCGCTTGCACTGCTCGCAGCCCTCAGCCACTGCTTCCAGCCACTGCCGCATCAGCAGCGGAGAGCATCACATGTGGTGCCGCCGCATCAGCAGCGGAGAGCATCACATGCGGCGCAGCAGCAGCGGAGAGCATCACATGTGCTACGGGCCCGCGGACGCGGAGCGAAATACCACGAGCGCCGCGACTCCGAGGAAAAGTATGCGACGCGCTTACTAGGCTTGCTGGCGCTCGAGCGCAAGGAGGAGGAGCGCGTCGCGAAGGAGCGTATGGAGAAGTGGTCCGACGCGCGGCTCGTGGAGGCGGGCCTCTCGCTGACGGGCCTCAAGTGCATGCGCCTGCCGCGCGGCCTCTACGGCCGGCCGGTCGTGCGCCTCGAGTTGCCGCGCCGCCGCGGCGAGCGCGCGCCGCCCGTGCTGCCGCGGCACCACCGCTTCGGCGCGGGCGACTTGTGCATACTCGCACCGAGCCAGGTGGGCTGCGGCGAGGCCGAGGGCACGATCCTGAAGACGGGCCCGCGCCACGTCGACGTCGTGCTCTCGTCGGCGCAGCGGGCCGACGCGCTGGCGCAGGAGCCGTCCGTGCGGCTGGACCAGTGCTTCTCGGCCGTGTCCTACGACCGCATGCGCGCGGCTGTCGAGGCGCTCACGCCGAACGCGCGCGGCCGCGACGCCGACGACGCGTCCGCGGAGCTCCGCAAAGTCCTGACGCGCGGCGACGCCCCGCTCGCGGCGGAGCGCGCCGGCGGCCTGACGCGGCGCTGCCCGAACGACGCCGCTGCGCGCCGGGCGCTTGCCGACGTGGTGCCCGAGCTCGTCGACGCGCAGGCGCGGGCGGCGGTGGCGGCGCTCACGTCGCGCGTCTCCTTGATCCAGGGCCCGCCGGGCACGGGCAAGACGCGGACCGCCGCGGCGTTACTAGCCGCCGCCGTCGCGCTGCGGGACCGCGAGAGCAGGAGCCGGCTGCGGCCCGACAAGCGGCGCCGCGCGCTCGCCTGCGCGGTGTCGAACGTGGCCGCGGACAACCTGCTCGAGGCCCTGCTGCGCCTGAACTGCTCCGCCGTGCGCGTGGGCCACCCGGCCGCGACGCGCGAGAGCCTGCGCAACTCTACGCTGGACGCCTGGGCGCTGCGCCTCGGCGGGGACGACTATGTGCGCTTGCGGCCCGACGAGCGCGACGCGCTGCGGCGGCGGGCGCTGCTGGACGCGGACATCGTCGTCGCCACCTGCGTCGGCACCGGGTCCGACGCGCTGGCGCCGTGGCTGGGCCTCGCGCCGCGACCCGGCCAGGAGGACGTCCTCGACTTCGGACTCGTCCTCGTCGACGAGGCGGCGCAGGCCACGGAGCCGGCCGCCCTGGTGCCGCTCGCAGCGGCGCCGCACGCGACGCAGCTCGTGCTCGTGGGCGACCCGTGCCAGCTCCCGCCGACGGTCTTGTCGCGGGACGCCGGCGAGCTCCGCACGTCGCTCTTCCAGCGGCTCGTGGCCACGGGCCTGCGGCCGGCTCTCCTCACGACCCAGTACCGGATGCACCCCGCGCTCAACCGCTTCAGCTCCGAGCGGTTCTACGGCGGCCGGGTGCGGACGTGCCCCGTCGTTGCGGCGCGGCGCGTGGCGACGGCGCCGCCCGCGGGCTTCGCCTGGCCCAATGCGAGCGCCCCCCTCGCGCTGGTAGCCGTCCGCGGCACGGAGACGCGGGAGAGCAACGCCGCGTCCATATCGAACGAGGCCGAGTGCGCCGCTCTGGTGGGGGTCGTCCGCGGGCTGCTCGCGACCGTCTCCGCCCACGACATCGGCGTCATCACGCCCTACGCGGCGCAAGCGCGGTTGATTCGGGACGCCCTCGCGAGTGACGTCGAGGGCAACACCCTGGTCGCGAGTGACGTAGAGGTCAACACCGTGGACGCGTACCAAGGACGAGAAAAAGACGTCGTCCTCATCTCGACCGTGAGATGCAACGACAAGGGCAACCTGGGCTTTGTCGCTGACGATCGCCGACTGAACGTGGCCCTCACGCGGGCGCGGCGCGCCGTTGTCGTTGTCGGCGACCCCGGAACGCTCGACTTGGATGAAACGTGGCGCGCCTTCGTCGCGCGGTGCGAAGAAGACGGCTGTTGTGTGGAGGCGAGCCCGTCGGTAGATGCGCCAACGGCAGCGGCTCCTGCAGTAATGTGATTTGTCTACTTGTAGTGGCTCGGGCCTTGCGCCCGCCACGCGCCGCCCGCGCGGCGGCGGGTAGCAGGCGTCTCTAGCGCGCAGGAACCCGCTAGCACCCGCTCCCCCAAGTCCCCCGAGTCCTCCTGTCTCGTCGTCTCGCCGACCTGGGAGAAAAGTGCCCAAAAGTGGCAGTTTGCGACTCAAAAAAATCGCAGAGCGCAGAACGATCTGCGGCGGCCGTCGTCGTCGCAAGCGCGGCGCAGACACCATGGCGACGGACGAGGACAACCACAAGAACGAGGCG
>Ga0302122_10002058_pt1 | contig 12679 bp, 9 predicted proteins | sample CB21_SCM_MG_FD_203115 | JGI IMG/M metagenome (GOLD analysis project Ga0302122, IMG submission 203115) | Marine microbial communities from Western Arctic Ocean, Canada - CB21_SCM | ecosystem: Environmental > Aquatic > Marine > Oceanic | place: Canada: Western Arctic Ocean | collected 2017-09-28
GAGACAGCCAAAGAAGCGGTTGGGATCTCTTCCTCCTACATCATCTTCAACGAGTTGATACGAACGAATAAATTGTACGCGAGAGACGTTTCAGTCATAGAAGGCGAGTGGCTGACTGAATTTGGTTCACGAGTGTTCGGTACTCAACGGTAGATGTTCTGCGCTTGTCTGAATAGGAGTAGAGAAGTTTTATTATATTAAGAGGTAGAAAAAGTTTAGCGAACCCACACCAAGAGCTTTTTGTTTTCTTTGTTTTTTTCTTTTTTCCCTCTAAACCAAAATTCTTCTGTTTTCCATCTTCATATCTTTTACCAATTGTCCCGAAAACAGCACATTTAAGGAAAAACTACGGATTCTCCTGTTTTCAATTTTTATATTGAACTATTACGCACCCATGAATACATCTTAATACGGGAAACTATTCGTATAAAAATTAATTCAATATTTAATTAATTCTTCTTTTCATCATTTATGTATATATTACAATTACATCATAATATATTGGATTAATATGAGTTATATTAAATACATACATCTATTATCATTCAAAAGAGTCCAAAAAAATAATGTTACCCTCATTTAGATATTTAAATATCGGTTTTATTTTTATTTTTCTCGAAATAAAAACCATTTAAATAAAATTTACAGATCAATCCCGAAAAATAATCGTATCAATTAATATTCCGCGTACGAATAAAAATATCAAGTAATATGAAGCAAGAATACATGGGGAAATCGAGGAACCAATGGTAGAATTTCCAATTCAAAAAAAAATCAGTCTCTCTAGTGAAAATCCGGAGACAATGCACCCAAACGTGCGCGTAAAACGCGGTTTGAACGATCAAAACGAGATATAGACACTACTAGTAGTCCATTGCAGGCTTAATGCGGGAGTTTACGCGCGTTCAGCCGAATCCGGGAAAAAAAAGTTGTCATGCTCTCATGCAGGAGGAAGGAGAGGGGAGGAAACGGAAGGGGAAGAAATCGCTACAAAAAAAGAGGCAGGATGAACAAAGGAGAAGAAGAAGACGAGGACGGCCGGCCGCCAAACGTCACCGGGTCCATCACCTTCACTCCGAGTGCGCCTTCTTCTTCTTCTTCTTTAAATCAGCAGAGCGCGAACAAAAAAGAACGGAAGACGATGGCTTTTTCCTCCCCTCAACAAATTTCAATCGCCGTTTCCGCGTTCACGCTCGTCGTGGCTATACTCTTTGATCAAATAGGAAAGAGAAGGAGGAGGAATAGACTAAAGAATGATCAAAAGAAGAAAGTTAAAGATTGTGGAGCGTTCGTGGAGATCATAGACATCCCGTGTCCTCCACCGCCGGAGAAACACGTCGTTCGGAAATTGGCCAATTTGAAGTTTGTCCTGAAAGATATCTTTGAAGTGAGTGGGAGAAAGGATGAGAACGATTCGTCGTGCGGGTTCGGGTCGCCAAAGTGGAAAGAGTTTATGAAAGAAAAGAGGGAAAATAGCAACAGCAACGGAAACAACGCCGGCGTGCACACAGTGAAAAACGCAGCCATAGTGGATATGTTGTTGAAAAACGGCGCTTCCTTGGTTGGCATCACCCACATGGACGAGCTCGCCTACTCCACCGACGGCCAAAATGAACACTACGGAACGCCAATAAATCCAGCTGCCGATAAGAGATTACCGGGTGGTTCGTCCTCAGGATCAGCAGTCGCCGTTGCATCGAGACTGAGAGACTGCGATTTTGGCATTGGAACTGACAGCGCTGGTTCCGTGCGCGTGCCGGCGGCGTATTGCGGCGTGTATGGCTTTCGCCCGTCCCACGGGATGGTTTCCACGAAGGGATGTCAAGATTTTGCCAAGACGTTCGATACCGTCGGATGGTTTGCCAAAGGCTCAAAAACATTGAAAGACGTCGGTGACGTTCTGTTAAAACCCGCGGACGATGAAAAATACGGCATCAAAGAACCGAAGCAGTTTGCCATCCTTACGGATTTGATGAAACTGGCTGATCCGCAAGGTTCAGCGGCAGTAGCTAGTGCTTTGAAAGCGTTCGGATATGACGATAGATACGCGGGCAAGGTTTCAAAATTAGATTTAGGCGAACGATTGAAAATGTTATGTCCGAGTTTACGAACGGATACGAGTGGTAAGACGGGTTTAGAGTTGATCAGGGACAAGATGCACGCCACGATGGGTTTTGAAATTCACGAAGCTTTGAAAGAATTTCTCGCCTTTCTTGAAAAACAGGATGGCAGCGATCAAGCTACTGCTACTGCTACTGCTACCACCTCGAACAAGACGACGACGACGACGAGTGGTTTAGGAAAATTCACCGCGCAACGGATCGAAAATGCAAAGAAAATAACCGAGCAGGATTACGAAAACTTGATGAAAGTGAGAGGTGAAATCCGAGAAGTTATGGATCAAATCATGGATAACGGAACGGTTTTGATCTTCCCAACCGTCCCGGGCGTCGCTCCAATGCGCGAAGGACGCTCGGAAGAAGAAGTTCAAGCGTGGAGGATGAAAACATTCCAGTTTTTAGCGATAGCCTCCTTTTGTGGATTGCCCCAAGTCACCATTCCTTTGCGGTATCCCGACGCGGAAGGACCGCACTCGGTTTCCCTCCTCGGAGGATTCCAAACCGATAAGATGCTTCTCGAGTGCGCTTTTAGATATTCAGCGCAAATGCAGGAGCACTTCCCGAATTACGTGATCACGGAAATGATGAAAAGCAATCCGGCTCCGAAAGTCCCGGGCGAAGAGGAGAAAGTGAATGGAAACAAAGCGTTTGCAGAAGGCAAATACGAAGACGCGATATCGTGGTACGACAAAGCGCTCGAAAAGAAAAAGTTACCGGCATATTACGCTAACAGAGCTTTAGTGTATCTGAAAATGGGCAAAATGGAAGAAGTCGAGAAGGATTGCACAGAAGCGTTGGAGATGGACGGTAAATACGTAAAGGCGTACTTGCGAAGGGCGAAAGCGAGAATGATATTAGGCAGCTTTTTAGAAGCCGCGATGGATTACGAGGAAGCTTTAAGGTTAGAGCCGACCAACAGAGAGGCGAGGAGCGAGATGGCGAACATGCAAAAGCACTTAGAAAGTGGGGCCATGGACGCGTCCATGCCGAAAGACGATTTTGAAATAGCTAGAAGTTTCATTTGATGCAAGAAGTTTTGTTAAATACATACATGTCACACAAATAAATAAAGATGGTAATAATTTTATAATTTTCGTCTCAAAGTCTCGACCTGAGAGCTGATCCGTATTTCCCGCTCAATATCTTTCCTTTTGTTCCTACTATGGTCGTTCCTGGAGGCACGTCGTGGACCAACACCGCGCTCGAGCCAATTTTACAATCATCCGCTACTTTTACGTTTCCTAATATGCTCGCGTTACTACCAACCACGACGCGTTTGCCTAACTTTGGATGCCTATCGCCTCTAGTTTTCCCAGTCCCACCTAACGTGACCCCGTGAAATAACGTGCACCCGTCCCCGATGACGGCAGTTTCCCCGACCACGATACTCGTCGCGTGGTCAATCACCACCCCGCGACCAAACATCGCGGCGGGATGTAAGTCCATCCCGAACGTCTCCGACACTAACGATTGCATGTAGCACGCTAACGGTTTCCTCCCGTGTCCCCACAGCCAATGACTTACTCTTTGCGTCTGTAACCCGTGGAACCCTTTATAAAAGAGAAAGCAGTGCGTCGGGTTTGGACACGCCGGGTCCCGTTCCACGCACGCGCGAATATCCGTAGCTGCACAATAGGAGATTACTGGTTCCTTTTGAATGGCTTCGAACATCAACTCTTGCCATTGTCCGGCTAATACTTGCGCGTTGGCGATTTTTGAGCTCAACACGTACGATAACGACTTCTCGAACGTCGGTTGGTTCAATATTTTGCTATAAATCAATCCTCCCAAAAGAGGTTCTTGGGAAACCAATTCGCGCGCGCCGTCTTTGATATCATTCCACAGGGTATCCACAAATTCCCGTTTCTCTTCGTCCGTTCGTTCGTATTCGTCCTTCTGTCTCGATGATGACGACGACGTTTCTTCTCGGTTTCGGTATAAACTGTCCTCTCTCTCCATCCTTTTTTACATATGTTATTAGAGATATCTAAACTCTTGTTTAACGAACAACAACAAACACGCCAATTGCAAATCTCTCTCTCTCTCTCTCTCTCTCTCCTACTGTACGATCGTTCGATGTGGAAATTCCCAAACGCAGAAGCAGTACAGCAGCAGAATGATAAGAGTTGTTGCTGTCGTCGTCGACGTCGTCGGCCGAGTAGTGCGGCGTGTGAGGCGGCGCGTGAGTGTGGCTGTAAAGAAAAGTGCAGAATTTTTTCCTTCTTTTTTTCCCAAAAATGAAGTGAACTTTATCCACTTTTCACTTTTCCCCTTAAAAATTAGAGAACAGAGAACGACGATGACAACAACAACAACACCGATGATGATGCAAAAAGCAATGTTTGGCACGGCCTCCACGCGAACGACTTCCTCCTCTTCTACTACTACTTCTTCTTCTTCTTCTTCGAGGAAGGTGACGACGACGACGAAAAAGATGATGATGATGATGACGGCGAAGAAGACGACACCCTCATCATCAAAAAACAGACGACGACAAAACCGAACCGCCGCGGCGGCAGACAGTGGGAACAAGAACATCTCCGACGTGGCTGCTTTAGATGGATTAATCAATCAGCTTTTGAACGCGCACGGAGAGAGCGACGATATGTTGCAAAAAGTGTGCATAGAAAACATCATGGCGTTTGACCAACAGATGTGGTTACGAATGGCCTCGAGAATCGATAACGTCAACACGGACGAAGAGAAAGACGCGATTGCAGACGTCATGTCGAAGTGCATGAAAATTATCGAAGCGACGTTGAAGAAGGCGGAAGAGACGATCGATCGGTCCTCGGAACAGTTGCAACGCATAATATCCGCGGCGGCGGATCAAACGACCATGGAGTTTGACGTGCCGCTGAAATCAGACGCGTTGAGACGCATGGAAGCGGAAATTAAGAATTGCACGGTCGATGAAGGCATGTTGAACACGACGTACGCGTGGATTCGAAAGTCAGACGAGGATAAAATGGACGGAATGGTGCACATTTTGCAAAAGTTTTTACAAGTGTACGCCGCCGGGGAGTTGAACAAGAATAAGGCTCCGTTAGACGAGTTGTTGGGGTGTTCAAACACGGACGACTGGCCCGTGGTGTTTCAAAAGTTAGTCAACGAAGGTTACGGGGAAGTCGCGTTTACAAAAGAACTTCAACAAAGGATGGAAGAGGTCGTTTTAGGATTGACCAATGGCAGCTACGCGCAAAGAGTGCAGGCCGAATATTTGAAGGAAGTGGAAGAGCGTTCCAAGGAGTATTTCAAGCAAGTTTAATATTTCAAGGCTCGGTTTAGACTATATGATACACTATTAATCATCTTGTGCGCGTGTTTACAATAACGTGGAAACGGTTTTTATTCTAATGCGTTCGTTTTCTAAAACTATTCTTTGTCTTCGTCTTCTTCTTTGGAAAATTTCCGTCCTTCGAGCTGTAAAAGTAGCGAGTTCACCATCACGCCGATGGAGCTCACGCCCATCACAGCACCTGCAACGCTCGGAGTGAGTGCGAGTCCGTAGGCAGGTAAAAGTGCACCGGCTGCGATGGGAATACCCACGATGTTATAGCCGAACGCCCACGCCAAATTTTGTTTGATTTTACCAAACGTCTTCGCGGACAAATCGATGGCGTCTACGACTTGCGGTAACCGATTCCCGAGAAGAACAATCGATGCAACTTCGGAAGCAGCGCCTACGCCGGAAGCCATCGCTATGCCGACATTTGCTGCGGCTAACGCAGCAGTATCATTGATTCCATCACCAACCATAGCGACACATTTACCAGATTTTTGTAAGTTTTCGACAAACTCAGCTTTTTGTTCTGGGCGGACGTTTCCGTAGACATTCTTGGGATCAATGCCAATTGATTTTGCAATCGCATCGGCGGTTTCTTGACGATCCCCGGATAGAATGATGATTTCAAAGTTCTTGTTCTTTGACCTTCGAAGTCGTTCGATTGTCATTTTGGCGTTTGATCTGAGTTTATCGCGAATCTCAAAAACTCCAGCCATTTTACCGTCAACGGAAACGCACACCGTGGTTGATCCGTTTTCGTTCGAACGTTTGAAAGCATCTTCGAGTTCAGGTGGGAACGCAGACGATTTTAACGACGATTCGACAAACTCTTTAGTACCGATGACTATCTTCTTCCCATTTACGGTTCCAAAAGCACCCAATCCCGGCTCTTGTTTGAAAGAATCCTCCGCGCACTCGTACGTTTTGTTGCCGTTCTGTGATGCTCTTTTATTCACCGCAACCGCTAACGGGTGCGTCGAATTTCGCTCTACCGCAGCAGCGAGGGATAAAACTTCATTCTCGCTCGTCAAATTTGACGTCGTGAGTTTTTCAACCGTTGGTTTACCCACAGTGAGGGTTCCGGTTTTATCAAAAACGATGACGTCCAAGTCGTTTGCTCTTTCTAAAACATCTCCACCTCGAATCAAAAGACCATTGCGCGCACCTAACGCCGTTCCAACTAAAACTGCAGTCGGAGTAGCGAGTCCTAAAGCACATGGACAGGCAACTACTAGCACGGAAGCCGCTAGTTGCGCTGCAATCAGTACTGGGGCGTTCACAGTTGCCGCAGACGCTCCCAACGCTGCCGCAACTGACGGGAAAATTTTCGTTCCAATTGTAGACCAAAACGCAAACGTTGCCGCAGATGTTGCCATGACTCCGTACGTGAAAACACCAGAGATATCATCGGCAAGTCTTTGAACAGGAGCTTGTCTGTTTTGAGCGGATTCAACCATGCGCACAATGCCAGCGACTGTCGTCTCGGACCCAGACTTTGATACTTCAACCGTTAGGACGCCGTCACAATTAATCGTTCCGGCAGATACTAGATCGCCTTTCCTCTTGGCCTTGGGGATTGGTTCACCAGTAAGCGCGGCTTCATCGACAGAGGATGTGCCATTTACGATGACTCCATCGACTGGAATTTTGTCCCCGGGTAAGATTAAAATTTTATCAGTTGGTTTGATCGCCTCCACGGATATCATTTTCGAAAGGGGAGATTTCGAAGAAGAGGACGACTCTGAGACCAGTAATCGACAGGTGGAAGGTACTAAATTCATCAAATCGCTCATATCGCTCGAGGCTTTTAACTTTGCTCGGTCTTCTACGGCTCGACCGAGAAGAACAAACGCCAACAACATGACCGGCTCTTCGAAGAATGTCGGCCACATAAGTTTTGGAACTAACGCTGCCACCGAGGACATTCCAAAAGAAGCGATCGCACCCATGCTGACCAAAGAATTCATGTTCGGCCCTCCTCTTCTAAATGCGTTGAAACCATCTGTCAAAATATCGCGTCCAGGTCCAACCATCGCAAAGAGCGATAATGCTACGTGCGTTTGCGTTTTACACAAAAATCCAAGAGAGTGGATCTTCAAATAGTGCGCGGCGTGTCCTAAAATACACACAGATGCTAAACCCCACGCCAAAGCAACTTTCTTCGTCGACTCTCGTATGCGTTTGATGCGTTCTTCTCGCTTCTCTTTCGCTCTTTGCATGCCTTGATCGTATTCACCGCTAGATTCGTCCGAAGAGGAATTATCTCTCAATGTCGTAGGGAAACCAGACGCCGTGACTAATTCGGCGAGTTTATCGCCTTCGATTTTTGCTTTATTCTTAATTGATGCGATCATTATCTGTACGCCTACGTCTCCGTTTACAACTTCCACCAATGCTGCGGCAGAAGACGACGAGGAAGAATCAGGCGCATTTCTTACTCCTGCGCTTCTCGCCTCCTGCAAATCCTTCTCGTCCAGTCTCACCGCAATTCTCACCACGGCGCTTTCGTTCGCTAAGTTTACGTTTGCGCTTTGCACAGACGCGACGTTTTCTAAAACTTTTCTCACGTTTGCCGCGCATCCACCGCAGTGCATCCCTCTCACGTCCAACACCAGCACTTCCGGATATTCTTGCAAAGCCGTCCCTCTTCCTCCTCCCGACGACGACGACTCTAAGATTTTCCCATACATATCCGTAAAGTCCGTGCTATTCCCTCCGCCTCCGCCGCCTCCACCACCGCCGCCTCCCGCGTTTGGTTTCACAAAGTTCCTCCCGCCACCACCGCCTAAAGTCGCCGCGCACAAAGCCCCACTCGAGGCGACCAATCCTCCCACCCCTAAAGCTCTCTTCATAGGCGAGTTGAACAACTTTGCATTATTCGAGTCTCGTCTGGATTTCGCGTCGTCGCACTTGTCGCACTTGGCGCACCGAGTTGGCATCAATCCTTTCATCCGGTGATATTTTCCTCCCGTCGATATCCTCGAATACGCGTTGGTGGTGGTTAATATTCTCGTCGTCGTCGTCGTTTTTGTTGTTGTTGTCCTCGTGGTGGATAATTCATCAGACTTTGAAGAGGAGGACGAAGAGGAGGACGAAGAACACGTTGATGACGTTCTTCGACGATGATGCGGGGCTCCGTTCTTTCGTCTCCTCGTTCTCTCCTTAAACGATGAAGGAGTCGACGAAGAAGACGACGAAGAAACGACGATCATGATGTGCGTGTGTAGTCTGTATGTAGAATGAATAGTCTTGTATGTAGAAGAGCACTCTTCTCTTTTTCTGAGGAGGAATGAATATGAATTTCCCCGCATTTTCCCCGCACAAAAGAGAACAACAACACACATCCATGGCGGCGGAAAGAAGAGAGTCGTCGGTGGAAATGATCCGAATCCTTCCTCGGAAAGGAGAAGGAGAAGAAGAAGAGTTATTCGACGTGGAGAAAGAGTTAGGGAGAGACGTGAAATCTGTGTTTAAGATACTCGACGACGGAAAAGAGAAAAGTACGAATACTAAATTCGTCACCGCGGAGGAACTCGAACGTTTGAGGAAAGAGAGAGGGGGAAAAGAAGAGGACTTAGAAAAAGAACCGGTGAAACCTCTGTGGCAAATTCTCCAAGAGCAAAGAGATGTGAAAGAGGAAAAGTTTCAGGAAGGATGGAAAACGATGAAGGAAGGGAAGAACCGGCCGTTGGAGGAGGACGAGATTGAGTTCTTAGACGAAGTGGAAGAGCAGAAGAGAGAGAACGAAAAAAGAAAGCGAGAGGAGGAGAAGGAGCTGAGCAAACAGTTTAAACTAGCGAAAGCGAGAAGTAACAAACTGAATTCCAAAACCGCTACCGCCGCGGAGGAGAGCGAGGAGAAAAAGAAGAGAGAGAGTGGTGGGAGAGATGATGGTGTGGGTGTCGACGACGACGGCGACTTTGCGGCGAAGAAAGCGAAGAACACAAACGCGAAGAAGAAACTTCTCAAAGTGGCAAAGAAGAAGACGACCACCCCACAACCAGTGAGAACTGAGAAAGAAGTAGGAAACAACAACAATAACAAGTCTTCGTTAGGACTTTTAGGCGGCTATAGCAGCAGTAGCGAATAGAATTACATTTTATTTAGAGATGACAAACAGTCAGTCCTATGTATATTTTATTATTAGTCTTCCCAACCGTCTTCGTCGATTTCTTCCAGCGCGTCCATCAACGCATTTCTGTAATACTCCTCCTCTCGCGACGAACTTCGCATTTTGATCGCCGAGAATAGCACGCATCCGCTCTCTTCCTCCGTGAACGAACACATCGCGCCATTTGCAGCGAATAGAGCTTTGATGGTGTTTTGTAAACGAGCGTCAACGCCTTTCGCGGAGCCGCAACATTCAGACTCTCGAGACATCAAATCGCAAATTTCCTCCACAAAGTCGCTCATTTTTGTCGCCTCACTGTGGATTAGTTCTTCTAAATCTTCACATATCCAAATTGTGGGCGTTTCCTCGCGGAAACCTTCTTTCCTCAGCGCGTCTTCGAGGTACGTTTTCTTATCCAAACTCTTCCTCTCGACATTCATAAAATCGAAATCGACTCGTCTCAGCGAGCTCCCTCTGGTTACTTTCGCGTTCATCAACTTCATCCTCGGCGTTAAATACTCGTTGCACTCTTTCGGTTGCACGTCAAAAATCGCCGTGCCTCTGGGCCAATCCCGTACCCTCAGCGTTCTCGTGTCTAAACCGAGGAAGGAGATGTTTACTATTTGTCGAGCGATGCCCATGGTTTCCGAGCCAGGAGGCTCTCGTTTCCGCATCAACGTAAACAGTCTGCTCAAAACGAGCGCGTCCAAGGCGAATGACGTGGCTAAAAGTGATGACGAAGAAGAAACTTTTCCTTTGTCTTCTTCTTCTTCTTCTTCTTCTTCTGTTTGGTTTCCTGTTGACCAACTCGACGCTTCCACCAAAGTTCTCGCGTACTCGTCCAACCTCGTCACGTTCTCTCCCTCCTTTTCCTCCTCCTCTGATTTCTTCCTCATCAACGAGCGCATCGCTCGTTGCACGACTTCTTCCTCCTCCAAACTTCTACTACTACTACTCATCATCGCGGGGGTCGAAGTCGTCGTCGAAGTCTTCTCCTCGTCTTCATTAACTTCCGACGAAAAAGCCACTTCATCGCGGCAGTACCCGCACCACAGCCGACGCAATCGCCGCCGCTCAAAGGTGGTCCTTAAACTTCTTCGTCGCGACGACGATGATGATATCGTGGAAGCAGTAGTCGTTGTTTTTGCAAACCCAATCGTCGTTCTCGTTGACGTCATCATCATCATCATATATATACTGTAAGGGAAAGTCCTCTTCTCTTCCCAAACACAAAAAAGAAGACCAACAAGGAAAGCAAAAGAGAGCGACGAGAAATGAGCACTTTTATGCCACATGGTGCAAACAACAACGAGAAGCTGACAAGAGAAAATCATCAAAGAGACAAAAAAAGAAAATTTAGGTCTCCCAGTCGGTCATGACTTTTTTCTCGATTTGTTCAAAGAACCTCTTTCATCTTTTTCCTGCCAAAAGGTGACACAAAAAAACATCTAGAGTTAAGATAGAAAAAAATGTTGTCATCGTCATCGATACCACCGACGAGAGCGACGGCGAGAGCACGAACGCGAACGAAAAGAAGAAGACAAAGAGGGAGAGCAATCATTTCGAGATTTTCTTCTTCTTCTTTGTCTTCTTCTTCGCGTTTTAAGAAGAACGACGACGACGAAAACAACAACATCATCATCACCACCACCACCACCTGCAGCAGCGCTTACAACAACAGTAGTTTTAATAGTAGAAGGAATAAAAGGAGTCGTCATGATAATAATACTAATATTGGATTTCTTTTCAACAGACCGCGAAGACGTGGACAAAGAACGGTGGTGGTGGTCGAAGCGGGCGGCGAACAAGGAGGCGACGCTCCCGTCTCCAAAGCGGCGGAGAAAGTCAACCGTGGCTTGGAAAAGTTTGAAGCAAAACAGTACCAAGATGCGGCGGATTCTTTCACGGACGCTTTGAAGTTGAACCCGAACGAAGAAGAGTCTCGAGCGAGTCACTACAATCGAGCGTGCGCGTACGTAAAGATGAACAAATACGAGCAAGCGAAAGACGATTTGATGGTCGCGTTGGAAAAGTTTGACTTGGACTTCCGAGTGTTGCAACGCGACGACGACTTGGCGAAGTTTCGAAATACAGAACAGTTTGAAGAAATCGACGTCGAGTACGGGGACGGGAAAGAGAAACAAGCGGCGCAGGCGAAGCTTCGAGCGGAAGCGGCGGAACCGTTTCGATTTTTGAAACTTTTCCTGTTTGGGTCGTTAGCGAGTGGAGCAGCAGTTGGTCTCTTGATTATTCTGTCGCGGTTAGTGCAAGCTGTGAAAGGCGGAGGTGGCGAGGGAGAACTCGCGGAAGATGTGCCGGATTTAATAGAAACGTTGAAAAATTTAGGCGTAAACACCACGGCGTTGGTTGTTTTGGGATTACTCTTAAAGAACGAGTTGAAAGGGCGAGATGAGACTTTGCAGGAAGCAGAAAGAGAAGAAGAACTTGGGAGATTACAAGTGCAATTGAAAAAAGACGAAGGCGCGGTTCCTTTGAACAGACTTCGGTCTTTGTATAGAGTCTTTGTGGTTGCTGGTTCTGAAGCGCACGTCTTTGAAACGATGGCAAACTTGGAAAAATTCAGAGAGAAGTTTATTCAGAATAAGATTTTGGTATGCACGGTGACAATGTTGGAGAACGATGGAAAACCAACGAGTGACGAGCCGATGGATTTGACTTTTGGGAATCGCTCGAAACGAAATAAGAAGAGCAGTTCTTCGGAGGTTGAGGTGAACGTGTTTGCCGACGCCAAGGAAAGATGGCGCATACAGGCAAAGGATCAAACGGCGTGGAGAAGATGGATCATTAATCAAGTAGAAGTAGACGGATTCGATCCGTCGGTGAGAGATGTGTTTTTTGCGGTGGCTAAGAATGGGACGTTGTGGAAATCTGGCGCTGGTGTTCCTAACTGGATGAAGCTGTTGGAGGAACTTCCCGAGGAAGGTTCGGTCCAAGCAAGTGTTACAGGTATTTGATAGAATATTATTCCATGGTTAGTTTTTAATTAAAAGCATCGAAACGGACGTGGTCTTGTTGGTATCTCGTTTTCTCCTCCGTTTTCAACTCCCTCCGGGGATTTAAACGGTGAATGCTCGTATAGTTCGTCGCCAACGATGCTGTGAATAAACGCTCGCATTTTGCTTACTTTTGTGTATACGCCAT
>Ga0302122_10002060_pt1 | contig 12676 bp, 11 predicted proteins | sample CB21_SCM_MG_FD_203115 | JGI IMG/M metagenome (GOLD analysis project Ga0302122, IMG submission 203115) | Marine microbial communities from Western Arctic Ocean, Canada - CB21_SCM | ecosystem: Environmental > Aquatic > Marine > Oceanic | place: Canada: Western Arctic Ocean | collected 2017-09-28
ACCGCGATTGGTTCGGTGTGGAGCAATTAAATCATTTGGTAAGTCATGCTGATAACGCCACACCATGTCACCTGTCGCGGCATTCATTGCATAGACCAAATTCTGCGGAGTAGTTACAAACATAATACCGTCATTAATTATGGGTGGAGATTCGTGCCCGCCGATTACTCCAGTAGAAAAAGTCCACACCGGCTGCAATTCGCTCACATTGCCATCATTAATTTGATCAAGCGGGCTATAACCCCAACCACTAAGGTTGCCGCGATAGGACAACCAATTCTGGTCTTCCGGGTTCTGCAGGCGCTCGTCTGTGATTGGGTTATAGTCCGTAAATGGGGCCTGGGCACTGGAGTTAATAGTGACTAGAAATGCTGCGAAGAATGCGCATATTCGGGCAGGGCGTTCAGCGTACATTGTTGGTTCCTTTGAATATCTGTAATTTACAAAAAATTATATGGCAAGGAGGAAATACTACCAATCGCTTGGGCTGGCGAATAGGCTATTTTAGAGGCAACGGCGGTACATCCCTAGTATTCGCCCCCAGTGCCTTTCGGCAGACTCTTTGTGGTATTTTCCAGCTCGTAAGGGGAAAACAAATCCATGCTCAGTTCCTGGGTACCATTCGACTCGAGAATTTATTTCAGTTTTTGCCAGGTGCTTCTCTAGAGCATCTACCATTTCCTGCGGCGCGTACTCATCAGTTTCGGCGCAGCCGAAATACATTTCGCCTTTAATCTTGTCAGCATCTAGGTGAGGTGAATCAGTTGCGTCGGAATAAAGCCGTACGCCGTGAAATGAGGCACTTGCTGCGATTCTATTTGGATAGGCAGCAGCTCCAGCAAAAGCAAAAGGCCCGCTCATGCAGTAGCCAACACAACCTACTTTGCCGTTTCTAGCTGCATCGTCATTATCTGCAGTTTCCATTAACACTCCGATGTCTTCGTTCACCATGACATTACTTAAAGAATCCATATGAGAAAACATTTCTTCACGAGAAGCTTGCTGAATTTCAAATTCGCGGACTCTCCGGTAATAGAGATTTGGCAGCATGACATAATAACCTGCTGAACCTAGTCGGCGAGCCATGTCATGTAATTCCTCACGTTTGCCCGGCGCATCCATCAAAAACAATACTAATGGATGAGGACCATCTTCTTCTGGATGTGTTATGAATGTATTCATAACTCCGCTCTTGGTTTGAATATTGATTTCTTTATCTATCATTTTCCTTGGTCCTTGTTGTTCTTTTAATAATTGTTATATGCGACCTTCACTTACGATCACCAATTCTTATTAGGTTTGAGCCAATGCAAAGCGTTTATGAAGTCGTCATTTGGCACTTCCATTTTGTCCAATCGCTCATTGACCGCATTTAAAACATTATCACCATATAAGTCTATATCAGACATGGCCTTCCAGAATTTGTTACCTCCGGAGGTACTCATATGGCCTACAAACGCATCCATTACATATCGCAGATTATCATCAGTTTCGAGGCCTTCTGCATTCAATTTGAGCAACATATCAAGCTGATTCCCCATAGCAAAAAGTGCCATTCCGGCCTTAGTTTGCCGATCCGGGTCCATATCATCATAGTTGTGAAGAAATTCTCGATATTCCGAGCTATGTTCCGCCATAAAAAACATCATTTCTTGCCATATATGCCTTTGCTCCCTTTGCGAAGAGGCAAGAGCCAAACGGTTGGAGGTACGTGTTTGCATTCCAAGGAATATTAGCGAAATTAGCACGCCTATCCCGCCCAAAAACTCACCCCATGTACTTAATATTTCCATACAACTATGCTCCACTGAATTAAAATAGAAAGAGAATAATACAAATTAATAAAATGATAGTGTACGAATAAATAAGAAAAATAAGGCTTATAGCAACCTTAATCCCAGTAGAGATTTAAAAATGTACATAAAGCCTTTAATCCAAAAACTAGCTCAAGTAATGGCTTGTCTAGGGCTGATTTATCAAGTAAATCTTTAATAACTACGCCAACACTTTGGTTTGGAAAATTGAAGATGCTGAAGCATGTCGATGCCTCGTGAAAAGTCCAGAACTATATATGCTTGGCTTTTATCAGTTCTTAGAGATCAATGATGATTATTGGTTAATGGTAAGTCACAGAGAAAGAATAGCCGAAGCTGTTTTAGAGTACGTTAAGAGGAATGATTAGATTTCAGAGGTTGAGACGAAATAAATTCTGCGAATTATTTGATATAGGCTTCAGTAACAGCTCGAACTGATTGGCGAATTCCTTTGGCCATGGCCTTGGCAGAAATAGTGGCTTTCGATATGCCGTCTATATCTCTACCAACACTAAATCTATCTGCGGCCCGCTTGCCTATGTACTGTTCTTGAACTCCAGGGAATTCTAAAAAATCTCCCCAAGTGTGCCGTAGTGATTCTTTATAGTAAATAACTCTTAAGCCGATGATATTTCCTTCTAAATCCATACCCACCAAGCTGTCTATTTCTCCGCTAAAGCCACTGGGCTCTGGTGGCACATCTGCTGAGACAAAAGCATAACCAATTAGCGTCTTCTCCCCGCTTGCTTCATCAGTGAGAAAGGCCTTATAGACTGGAGGTTTGCCTTCTTTCTCAGAAAAGCTGTCAGCATCTGGAACCACTTCCTTTAGCAGGCGATCGGAGGTGTGATCTTTATTTGCAGCGTAAATAGCAGAATGAATTCCGGTACTATCAAAAAAAACCATAAAGGAGTTGCCACCATCAAACATGATGGCAGATATTAATAATCCAAAGCCTAAGATAGACTTAGACCATGACTCAATTGTCGTTATACTTAACATTTGGTTATTTGACCATAAGAAGCTCGATGATTTAAAGCGGTAACTACAACTGAAAAGCAACAATTCTTTACAGAAAGGTGCATACTTTTCTGGCGCGGGGGTGCGTTACATTGATGGTAGGCAAAAGGATTTTTTTGATTAGTTACGCATAAATTTGTACTCATATAGGGTATGCTGCGAGCTCTTTTTTTTCATAGATTCGCTTAACATGCAGCCTTCTAATAAATTCAATACGATCGCCTTTGTCGTTGCTGGAGCAGGAATTTCTACCTTTGCCGGCATGGATGTGGTGATGAAGGGTTTGTCCTTGAGCCTCGGGGCATATAACGCCATGTTTTGGCGAAGTATTATCTCTGTATCTCTCGCGGCACTGCTCTATCTGTGGTGGCGTCCTGCCTGGCCAACAGTCGATGTCATCCGATTACATGTGTGGCGCGGATTTATCATTTCTATTATGGCTTTTTTGTTTTTTTGGGGTTTGAAATATCTACCCGTAGCAGAAGCAATTGGCTTATCTTTTATTGCTCCTCTAATAGCGCTCTATTTGGCCGCAGTTATTCTTAAAGAAAATATTGGAAAGCACGCAATCATTGCTTCACTGATTGGGTTACTTGGAGCGGCTATTATCGTTTCTGGTCGCTTGAGTGGTGAATATGATGAGGAAATGGGAAAGGGTATTGCTGCGATATTATTGTCGGCTGTTATGTATGCCTACAATATAATTCTTCAACGTCAACAAGCCCTCGTTGCCGTCCCTGTAGAGATAGCTTTTTTTCAAAACAGCACCATCATCGTTCTATTCGCCAGTCTATCGCCTTTTTTTGCGGTAGCGCCAACAATAGATTACGTACCGATGTTAGCCGCTGCAGCTTTACTAGGCCTTGTTTCATCATTGATGATGTCATGGGCTTACGCTCGAGCTCCGGCTAACATGTTAATTCCTGTGGAATACACAGCCTTTGGTTGGGCAGCACTATTTGGCTGGTTTATGTTCGGTGAAACAGTGACACTAACTACAATATTGGGAACGACTCTGATCGTTGCTGGCTGTCTGGTAACAGCATGGCGAAAACCAGAGCATGTAGACCACGCAGAGACATCAGCAGTCTAGCGTTCTCCTTAATGGAAGCTTAATCCTTAAAGGTAGCTCCACTGTTAAAAATAGTTACAATATTCGCTCTTTCGCCGCCTGATACTCTTTTTGTAATCTACCAACAAAATCAGCAACCGGTACCACAGCCTTTATTGCGTTAATTCCTTGGCCGCAGCCCCAGATATCTTTCCAGGCTTTGGATTTGCTGCTTCCGCCGGACCCGAAGCTCATTTTTGAAGGATCACTTTCTGGCAAGTTATCAGGGTCCATGCCTGCAGCTTCAATTGATGGCCTTAAGTAATTCCCCAACACCCCAGTAAACAAATTGGTGTAGACGATATCGCTTGCCGAGTAATCCACTAAAGCCTGTTTATAGGCAGGGTCGGCATCTGCTTCTTCAGTTGCGATGAAGGCAGAACCGATATAGCCAAGATCTGCACCCATTGCACAAGCTGCCAGCACACCATCACCGGTCGAAATTGCACCAGACAATAGAATAGTGCCATCAAACCATTCTCTTACCTCCTGAATAAAAGCCATCGGCGACAATGTGCCAGCATGGCCGCCGGCTCCAGAGGCGACACAAATTAGTCCATCGGCTCCTTTTTCAATCGCCTTTTTAGCGAAGCGATTATTAATTACATCATGCAAGCAGATACCACCATACGAGTGAATAGCTTCAAAAACTTCCGGCCTTGCTCCGAGAGAAGTAATGACGATTGGCGCTTTGTGTTTAACGCACATTTCCACGTCATACATTAGTCGGTCATTAGACTTATGCACGATTTGATTTACCGCATAAGGAGCTGCTGGTTGATCTGGGTTGGCCTGATTATAGGCATCGAGTTCTTCGTTGATGCGGATAAGCCATTTATCAAGCATTTCTGCGGGCCTCGCATTTAAAGCGGGGAAAGAACCTACGACTCCAGCTTTGCATTGTGCAATCACCAGGTCGGGATTCGAAATTATAAATAGAGGAGCTCCCACGGCGGGAATAGAAAGGCGTCCTTGCATACATTCAGGTAAAGGCATAACAGTTCCGATAGTTGGTTAGTTATAAAGTTGTTCTAGGCGAAGAGCAATAGTTGTGGTCTTATTTACAAATTGAGAATTTTAGTAAAATTGGACTTCGTCTTAATAGCGCAGAAGGAATATACAATACAAAGCTAATCCTGTAGAGATTTTTCTTTCAGTACTCTTAATGCTCACAGCTTATTTAGGACTGCTTCTCGTACACCCAATCCTTGGAATCTACATCCCAATCTCGGGCGAGATAAATAAAGGGGGTATCCACTAGAGCAATGATGACTTTAAATAAATACTTAGCCAGAGCTAATTGCATAGCTGTGGCAAAATCTACCACTCCCCACCACACAACAATGCCGTAGATTAAAGTATCGATCGCTTGTGAAGCCATCGTTGAGGCATTATTTCGTAACCAGAGATGCCGGCCCTGTGTTTTTGCTTTTATCTTATGAAAAATCCACACATCGAATCGCTGGCTGATCAAATACGCAAGGAGGGAACCTAAGACAAATCTGGGAGTGAAAGTGAATAGAGTGGACGTCGCTTGGTGCATGCTTTGGGCTAAGCCAGCCGTTTCAGGATCTGTGGCTGGAAGATACATCAGACTAATACTTATCATTACGATAATAATCACGCTCACCACAAAACCAATCATCACTGCCCGAGTGGCTTCTTGCTTACCGTAACGCTCACTAAGTAAATCTGTTGCAAAGTAAATGCTGGAATAGAGAATAACACCCATGCTGGTTTGCATGCCAAAAATTTCAGTTAGCTTCGGCCCTTGTAAATTAGCCAATAGCAGACTGATAACAATACTAGCGTAGAGACCCTGTCGACCAAATAAACGGAATAGAATTATTGCAAAGCTAAGATCAACACCGATAGTAAAAAGCCATAGAAAATTTTGATGAAGTTGAAACCATTCGGTGATTGAGGTGGACATAAAGCGTGGATCTTACTCGAAATTTATTAGAGGCTCCCAGTAATTGGGAATTCCATACATAGTAAGTATAGTAACCCTACACTTAGTCAGTCGATAGGGAAAAAGGTCGTAATAGGAGCAATTAGTTTAACCGCGAGAAGTTACTCGAAATGTCCACCAGTGATCGAAGCGGATTTGATTGAGTGGCGGCCTTGGAGTAACCATGGTTTCCAGATCGGTATGTTGGAGTTTTTCTACTCTAGCTCGAAAGGAACGGTCCATAGCTCTCGGGTCTGTTTCACGATTTATTACAACAGGATATACAAGATTGCCAAGTCTGAGTGTTGCAGATTCATCTTCTCCAACTCGCGCTGCCCAATATTTACGAGTACAAACAGAGCAACTTAAAAATAGTTCACCTTCTGGTGTAGCCATGCAATTGAGGTTTATAGAATGGGGTCGTATACCTGCCCAGATTTGTAGTTGGCAAAGATTTTCTTCATTAGCAGTGGTTAGATTCCAATCGGCGACAGGCTCATCAACTCGCTCGCCAAATAAAAATCCGCCGGGGGATGTTTCGCAGGGGCATATGTTGGAGTAAATGATAAACCCTAAAATTGCGCTTACCAACAGTACGGCAAGACCACTACCAATCCATAATTTGAATTTGTTGTTATTAGGTGTAGCTACTTCGTCCATAGTATTACTAGCTCCGGTTGGTATCAACGGAAAATAAGCTGGCTATTTCGGCAATGCGTATTGATTCATTAGTTCTTGAATTGCAGTCTCGGTAACCCTGGAACTTACTATATTCATTCCTCTGTGAATTCCTGCTGCAATGATTAATGGAGTATGGCCAAAATCATTTTCCTGACTCCATATCGATATTTCAGCTCCCTGCTGATCAAGATATTCAACGACTGAGGGTGCGTGTTTATAGGCAGCACCGTGCATGGCAGTATTGCCGCGCTCATCCACAGCGTTAATGTCACTGCCTAAACTTAATATGTACTTTACTGATTCTAATATTTCACTTTCAGTGCCTGGGTCTTCCCCAGGGGATTCAGTTCCGAGTCCAGCTGCTACCATTAAAGGCGTGCTTTGATCTATATTAGGAATTTCTGGGTCGGCGCCAAGCTCCACTAACAAGCGTAATAGGTCTACGTCAGCACTTCTGGAAGCTAATAAAAACGGAGTACTACTTTCCATATTTAAGCTGCTTACTCCCACCGGCGGTCGGCCACTGGCGAGTGCATTTAAATCAGCTCCATGTTCAACGAGCTTGCGAACAAAATCTAAACTCCCTAATTCTCCTGAACCTTCTGGTGTTGGGTTATTACTGCCTGACTGCCCTGCTTTACGTACCCACGAAACTTGGTGAAGAGGGGTCCACCCTAGTGGGCTATGATTTGGATCAGCACCTGCTTCCAATAATAGAGCTGCTGTTCCAAAATGAGCACTGCCAGCTGCTAAAAGTAAGCCATTCATTCCTGTTTGAGTGGCAGTTCCTGTACCATTTTCGGTAATTATTCCAGCGCGGGCGGGCAATGATTCAGTTATATCAGCACCGTGACTTAATAAGCTTGCAACGACTTCTGAATGACCTTCTCGTGTTGCGAATAACAATGCAGTAAAGCCTTTATCGGAGCGAGAATCCAAAGTAGCACCGCTGGCAAGCAGTAGTTCAACTACTGCCCGATTGTCTTCGCCGGCTGCCCACATCAGAGGAGTCTGTCCGCGCCAGCTTTCAGCAGTATTGACATCTGCTCCACCATCAAGAAGAAGTTGCACAATCTCGGTGACACCGGAGCGAGCTGCAGTGAGTAAGGCAGTTTCATTTTCGCTCATGGTGGTATTAACATCGGCGCCTGCGTTAAGCAGGAGTTTAACTATTTCTGCATTACCATTATTTGCCGCTAATGAGAGCGCAGCAACCTCATAACGGTTTTTTGCATTCACATGGGCGCCAGCTGCGATTAGTTGCCTAGTCATACCGACATTATCACGATGTACTGCCCAGTGGAGAGCGCGAGTACCATCGGACTCTGCTTCGTTTACATCAAGACCTTGATCCAGTAGTACTCGGAACGTCGACAAATCTTGCGCGTTTACCGCGTCAATTAGTCGCGTATCTTGTTCTGCACTCTCAGCATTCGCAAAAGAGAAAAGCAATGGCAAGATTGTTAACAGCATTGACTTTCTAAAATTGAATTTCATATTCTTATGCTCAACTCTTAAGCAGTTTGATGGAACAGCTCATCCATTCTGCCAGAACTATCAGCAAAGCTTTCAAGATGAACACCCATGCTATCTAACAAGCTGAGATGTAAATTAGCAAGAGGTTGCTGCTCTTGGAAGCTTATGTGCCTGCCGCCATGAATGCCGGTATTGGCGCCGCTGGCCACGACAATAGGGAGGTTCGAATGATCATGCACGTCAGGATTACCCATGCCGCTGCCCATTAAGTATGTTGTATTATCAAGCAGCGTACCGTTACCTTCATCCACTGAATCGAGTTTTTCTAATAAGTATCCAAAGAGTGATACATGATACTTGTTAATTTTAGATAATTTCTCTAATTGAACAGGATCGTTGGCATGATGGGAAACTGGATGGTGTGGTTCGCTAACACCAATTTGTGGATAGCTGCGCGTACTCGCTTCTCTTGCTAGTTGAAAAGACACAACTCGAGTTAAATCCGCTTGTAGGGCTAAAGTTTGTAGATCGATCATTAGTTTTACATGATCTTCCCATTCTTCTGGCACGCTGGTTGGGCGCGAAAGGTCAGGTAGGGGTGAAGCATCAGTTTGTTGTTGAGCTAAGTGCACGCGGCGTTCGACTTCGCGCACCGTAGTGAGATATTCATCCATTTTAACAAGATCGCTAGCGCCCAGAGTCTTTTGGTAATTAGCTATGTCATTCATTACCCAGTCTAGCAAGCTGGCATTCTTATCCAGTTCTGCTTTGCGTTGTTCCGGTGTGCCGCCATCGCCAAATAGACGTTCAAATAATACGCGTGGGTCGCCTTCTATAGGCAGAGGTGTGGTGGGTGACGACCAAGACAAGCTGTTCTGATAAGCACAGGCATAACCATTATCGCAATTGCCCACTAAGGATATTAAGTCGGCCCCAAGCTCTAGAGAAGGAATCGGAGTCTCGCTACCAATCACTTGCGCGGCAATCTGGTCCACCGTTGTGCCAAGGAAATAATCACTACCCTCAGTTCGCAAAGCTTTTACACAACTTAGGAATGCGCAGTTGGAGGAAGCATGATTGCCAGTCGTATAGGCATCACGAATTTCTATATTGGAAATCACGTTGAGGTTTTTTAGGAACGGCGTCAGTGAAGACAATGATGGAGTTAGCTCAGTTAAGGCCCCCACTTTTTTTGGTACCCAAGGGGTTGGGTTCATTCCCATGGGGATATAGAAGTAGCCGAGTCGACGAGTTGATTCTGAAGCGGTTCCAGATTGCGCAAGTGCGGGTACCATGGCGTCTAACATTGGCAAAGCGATAGCAGCGCCGATTCCGCGCAAAAAACTACGCCTAGGTAAGGCTTTCTTTGTAATAATCATAATGTTCTCCTCATCTGAAAGGGAGTGCTGTTAACTATAGCGACCACCAATGAACTGAATCGATAATCATCTTTAGCAGCATGATTTAAGATCTTGCGTATAGCGGGCGCATCGTAATATTCCAGTCCGCGACCAAGTGCATAGGTCATTAATTTCTCACTCATAGTGCCAACGAAGGCATCAGGATTGCTAAGCAGGTCGGTGCGTAAACCATTAACCCCAACTAAAGGTTTCCCACCTGGCAAATTGCCTTTTGTATCGATGGCTGGTTGATCGCTGTTTACCACGCGCGCACGTCCAATTGCGTCAAAATTCTCGAACACTAAGCCAATCGGATCCATAACCTCATGGCATTGAGCGCAAGCGGGGTTTGCTCGATGTTGAGCCATTCGTTCGCGCATGGTTAGCACAATTACTTCAGACTGGTTCTCCGGCAGTGCCGGCACATCATCTGGTGGAGGCGGCGGCGGTATGCCTAGTACGTTATCTAATACCCATTTGCCGCGCATAACCGGTGAGGTTCGGGTTGCGTATGAGGTTACTGTAAGAATGCTGCCGTGCCCTAGTAAGCCGACTCGCGGGCTACCTGCAGGAAGGGTGACTTTGCGAAAATGATCGCCATAGACATTAGGAATGTCATAGTGCCGCGCGAGTCGTTCATTGAGGAAAGTATAATCGGCGCTTAACAACTCCATCACATTGCGATCTTCAGAAATGATATTTCCAAACAACAGTTCAGTTTCTTGTCGCATGGATTGCCTAAGATTGTCGTCAAAATTTGGAAACAATCGTGTGTTGGGTTCGACGCCATCGAGATTACGCAAATATAACCATTGATTGGCAAAGTCTGCAGCCAAAGAAACTGCCTTTGGATCTGTTAGCATCCGTTCAACTTGCGATTCCAAAACTTTGGGCTCACTGAGTTGATCATTAATCGCTAGGTTCATCAATTCTTTGTCAGGAATTGTGCTCCATAAAAAGAAAGACAACCGCGAGGCAAGCTCAACATCATTCAAAGCGTAAACAGTGCCAGAAGCAAAATCCACTGGGTCTTGTTCGATGCGAAAGAGAAATTCAGGGCTAACTAAAATGGCTCGAATAGCCATTTCAATTCCCGCTTCGAATCCTGACTCACTATTTGCTCGTTCGAAAAATGCCAATGGTGTGGCGATGTCGTCTTCGGCAACGGGTCTGCGAAAGGCTTTTTGCGCGATGGAAGAAACAATAGAAGTGGCACACTCTATAGTGTCGATTGATTCATCAGGTACGCAGCTAAAGATTCGTTCTCGGCTAGGGGTTTGCGAAATCCCACTGGACTCAAATGGGCCAGCTATAGCAACTGAATGCACCGCTGGTTGCTGCCGTGGGGTTCGATCGCGATTAAAGTGAGCGATATAGGGTTGCCGTGTGCTTTCCAGTAGAGCAGAGTTTTTTCTTAAAAAAGTTACCGTCACTTCGTGTGGGCCAGCAGGAATAGAAACATTTGTCATCAGTCCCGTACCTGCGCCTTGATCAGAATAATAAAAGGTAGCGAAGCGCTCAGAACGATTTGGAGAGATCTCGAAGACCTTGACGCGCGCGCCATCGATTGAGACTTCCATCTCATGCGTTTCTGTTAATCCTTCAATATTTTCGTTGCGGTCGCGAGCCAGCAATATGTCGATTCTGTAATCGCCATCGCGGGGGAATTGATAAGTAAATGTTGTTCCACCTCGGGTGCCAAAAGGCAGCCCTTCGAGGCGGTCCTCTTGAGTTAGGTTGGCAGTAACTTGTTCAACATGGGTCGCAGGACTATTAAGCGGACTGCCTACTGCTAAGCGACTAATTTTTTGTGCCGCTGCTAAGTATCGTTCCATTAGTGCAGGAGAAAGATTAGTTAGATTGACATTGTCAAAACCGAAGCTGGCATCGTCTTTAGGAAGCAATTCAGACACGTCTACTTCAATCGCCAAGAGGTCACGAATTGCATTTTCATATTGTAATCGGCTCAAGCGACTGAACGTTGCTGTACGGCCAGGATTTGGGTTGTTTAATGCCAGTGTGTCTAGCGAATCAGATAAGTAGGACGCAAACTGGGTGAAGCTTGCCTCATCGGGTCTGGGCATTCCCGTTGGAGGCATGGCGTTGGCTCGGAGTTTTCGAAGAACTCTTTCCCAGACATCAGGGTGATCCTGAACGTTATTTACATCGAAATTGTCTAATGCCAGCCCACCTGTGTTCAACGTTTCGTTATGGCAGACAACGCAGTATTGATCGACTAGGGCGGAAGGGCTTGTGGTCGTAGTAGCAACGGAAATGGAGCCAATGGTATCTAATCCATCCGTTTGCTTTGCAATATTAGGAGTGATGATTCCAGCGATTACTATAATCACCACTAGCGCAAGCGCGCCAAAAAGACTGATTTTTGCTATAAGTTTGGGGGTATTCATTATGGCTCCAGGCGGGTCATCTCAACTCTGACCGATCCATCTATTTTTCACCAGTTGGATGTTACTTGCTCTAATTCTCTGAAACTCAAGGGGCCAGAGTGAAATTTAAAAATCAAAAGTGGAGAATGACTGTTCTAATTCTTCTTATGCCCTGAAGATACGGTGTCTTCCTAGTAAAATATGAACAAAACCAGCCTGTCAAAGTAATCCCCGCACCAGATACTGTCAAGGTGATAATTTTACTTCCTGATAGCGAGTTCTAATGTACGTCAATAAGAAGCCCATCGAGCCTGAGTCTTGTGATACATTATCGGGCAATAATTTCCTCATTAATAATGCAAAACTCTATTGTGAGTCGGTTATTAAGAGCTCTCCTATTGAAAGGATCAGTTATTGAGAGCCCAATTATTAGGAATCCAGCTATGAGAACCCTTATCCCCCTAGTGTTTATCAGCCTTCTTAGCACTAGCGCTGTTGCGCAGAGCTATGAAGGTCCTATGACCGAATGGGGCGTGCCAGACTTTCAAGGGGTTTGGAAGCACGCCACTATCATGCCATTCGAGAGGCCAGTGGAACTGGGCGAGAAACGTGCGTATACGGAGCAGGAAGCAGTGGAGTTGGAGCGCGCCGTCCAGCAGCGTTTCGATCTAGCTAATGAACCACTAGACCCTGGTCGTGCAGCACCGGACATAGCCGAATCGCTGCCTTCACTAGGTAACTATGATTTATTCTGGCGCGAAGACGCCAAGTTCATTCCTACCATTGATGGAGAATTCCGTACTTCTGCTATTACCAGTCCGGCGAACGGCCGCATG
>Ga0302122_10002061_pt1 | contig 12673 bp, 10 predicted proteins | sample CB21_SCM_MG_FD_203115 | JGI IMG/M metagenome (GOLD analysis project Ga0302122, IMG submission 203115) | Marine microbial communities from Western Arctic Ocean, Canada - CB21_SCM | ecosystem: Environmental > Aquatic > Marine > Oceanic | place: Canada: Western Arctic Ocean | collected 2017-09-28
GCGCGGCATACCGGCTATCAGTGGCAAGACGTCCATTCCCGCTCTGGGTGTCTTTGCCCGTCAACAGCCCTGCACCAAGAGGAGAATAGGCAGCGACACCGATGCCTTCGGATTTTGCCATCGGCAACAATTCCACCTCAGCCTGACGTTTGACCAATGAATACATTGGCTGAATCATATTTATTCGGGTACCCATTGTTGCCGTAACCGTCTGCGCTTTAACCACTTGCCAGGCCGCATAGTTGGATACGCCGATATGGCGGATTTTTCGAAGCTGCTGCAATCGTGCGAGCGCCTCAAATGTCTCTTCCAAAGGGGTTTCGTCGTCGAAGCGGTGCAGGTAAAGTAGATCGATACAATCCAATTGAAGCCGTATTTGTGACGCTTTAAATGTTGCGTTGATGTTATCTTTACTGGCGCCGCCCGTATAGGCGACCTTGGTAGCTACAAAGATGTCGTCGCGCTCGTTCTTGATGAACTGTCCCAACAGGGTCTCGGAAGTGCCACCAGTGTAAACATGCGCAGTATCGAAATGGTTCACACCGGTCTCGCGACAGGCTTCATACATGGCTCGGCTCGTCTCGGCGTCGGCCGTGCCGCCAAATTGCATGGTGCCAAAACACAAAGCTGACAGCGGAGCCCCGCTAAGTGTACTAAGCTGCGTCATCCCACGTCCTCCTCTTCAGGTTTTAAAAAACTCGCTGCGATGGTGGCTACCACGCCGTCAGGTCATGGGTGCAGCAGTTCTAGGGGGCACTATGGTAGGTGCCGTCCTGACCCATTGGTTCATTCTTGGTCCATCCGCAATTCCCGCAATCGTACTTGGTCTGCTATGTGCTGCAGTTCTCTATCTTTACCGCACCCAAATTCCAGAAGTTCTGGGTCGGGAAAATTCTTCGTCTTATTAACCTGACAAGGCTCATTACTGTGCTTTATACTTTTAATTTATTCATGACTTCGTATTATGTTGACACCATAATCTTTTAACATGTTATGAATAAACATCATAAGAACGATAACATTTTTTTGTTATCAGAAATTAAAAATTTTAGGGAGAGTGAAAATGTCGACACTGGAAACGAAATCTTGGTCTAGCCCCGATGATTCAATGACACCAGACAAAACACATGCCGCAACGATTAAGTTTGGCCCTGTAAGCATCACAAAAGCAAATATGCAGCCAGGCTGGAAATGGTCAGAGTGTATCAAGCCGCATGTTGGCACAGATTCCTGTCAGGCCGGCCATATTGGAGTTTTGATGCAAGGCTCGATACATGTAGTTTCCGACGATGGTACAGAAATCACTATCAACGCAGGTGAGGCATACAGGTTGGCACCAGGACACGATGCTTGGGTTGTGGGAGAGGAGCCTGCTTTAGGGATTGAATTTGCTACAGATAGTAAAGACTTTGCTGCTTGGACGCGCGGATAGTTTCCATTTCAGGCTATGCATTCAGTCAATGAGTAAAAGTTTGACGCCCAATACTTATGATCCGGGGTTCACGGGTCGAGCGCCGCGGATCACGGTCCGTTAGTGTTAGGGTCGTGGATTCATTTGGTACTGGTTTTGTTGGGGGGAAACGCTATCTCTACCCATGCGCTAATTTCAAGCTAAACCGTGCCGCTGTTCAAATCGAGCAGCCTAAATAATTAACGGCATAGATTAAGCTAATGCCTCAAATATGATGAAAATTGTCAGGCGTCTGACAACACCCTGTCAGGTGATAAAAAGCTGGCGTGAAAAAGTTGTCAGCCTTTCGTACCCGTCCGTCGTGATCGCGATTGTCTCGGACATTCCGAAGCCCTGTGCCAGCACGTAGGTATGAAAGGTCATGCCCTCAGCGAAGCTCCAGTCGCAGCCGGGAGCGGCTTCCAGTTTTTCGCCACCTGCCGGCTGCAGAAGCAGGCCCACCGAGTAGAATGTCTTGTTCGTATAGCTGCCGCGCAGGCCCTCGGACAGGATACCATCGCGGTAGATCGCGTCGGGAACACTTGCCGGCACGCCGGGGCGGACCTCAGCCAGGGCGGCATCTTGAATGGCAATCAGGCGCTCGACAATGCGCTGGTCGGCCTCGCTTGCCTCGGCCACCCGGATCGGGCGCATGAACCGGGCGTGGTAGTGCCGATGATTGGGCGTCGTCTCGATCTGCACCAGATCACCGCGTGCTAGCATGCGGTCGGAATAGCCACCATGCAGGTGAAAGGCGCGCTCGCCCGACGACATGACGCCGGGTCCGGGCAGATCGCTGCCGGCGCGGATCATCGCGGCGCAGATCTCGGCGGCCATTTCGCGCTCGCTGACGCCGATGCCGGCGCTGTCGATGGCCGCCTGCATGCCCGCTTCTGCGGCCTTTGCCGCATGCCGTTGCAGGGCGATTTCCGCTGGCGACTTGATCAGCCGCATGGTCGCGGCGAGGGCGCTTTCGTCCCGAAACCCATAGCCAGGAAGGGCCGCGCGTAAGGCCTCGTAGCGGGCGACGGAGAGCGGCCAGGCTTCGGCTTCGATGCCGACCTGCGCGGTGGCCCCGAGCACACGGGCAATCGCCTGCGCCGCGACAATCACCGGGTCGTCGCTGTCGGACCACATCGCGCGGCCTGGGAAGATGCAGGTGGCGTCGAGGTAATATTCCTCGACATCGCGGCAGATCAGCACCGGCGCGCCTTCGGCGGGGATCACGGCGAGCTGGAACGAGCCGTAGCCACGGGTGAAGAACCCGGTCAGCCAGGTCACGGTTTCCGGCTGAAAGGCTAAAAGCCCGTCGAGGCCCTTGTCGCGAATTTGCACCTGCACCCGGGCCAGGCGCGCCTCGTATTCGGACCTTTCGAACCAGGGTTCGTAGATGAGCGGGGCGGTCATGCCCGGGCCTTCACGACATCGGCAAACCGGGTCAGCATGGTCTTGGCTTCGGCGGCTTCGTCAGTCGAGGCAATCAAGACATCCACATCGGCGCCGTCTTTCTGCATGCGCTCCCGGTTTTGATTGAACCATGTCGGTGCCTGTGCGGCGGTGATTTCCGGGTGCCCCTGGATACCCCAGGCGGGTGTGTCGCGATAGCGCCAGACATGATTGGGGCAGATGTCGGAATAGGCCAGGATGGTCATGTCGGGGTGATCGCCCCGCACCTCATCATTGTGCCAGACGAACATATGGACGTGCTCCGCCAGCCCCCCGGCGATGGCGTCGTCGCTCGCGGCGTCTGTAACCGGAAGATCCTTGTAGCCAATCTCGCAATCATCGCGCCGGAATACCTGGTCGCGCCCGCAGAGCGCCGATGCGAGGATCTGGCTGCCGAAACAGACGCCGAGCATTGGAATGCCCCGCGCGGCTGCATCCTGGATCAGACAGTGTTCGCGGTGGATGAACGGGATGTCTTCATAAGCCCCGTGCGGGCTGCCTGACAGAAAGATACCGTTATAGGAGTCCAGGTCCTTCGGAAATTCCCCGGAATAGGCCCAGAACCTGTCGACAGTCAGCCCCCAGCTTTCGAATCGGTCGTCAAGCTGCGCCACGGATTGCAGCTTTGTGCCGTTGCCAAGGTAAAGGAGTCGCGCATCCGACATGGGTCATCCTCCAATGAATACCACTAGTATACCACTCCTATGTCGCGAGGCAATTGGTAATACTGACAGGCAGGCTGCCCGAGAATTGTTGCGTGACAGGCTGCCGAAATACTGGTCGGGCTATACCCCGTTCATGCTCTGGAAAGGCGGGCGATAATGCTGGCACGCACCTGATCGAGGTGGAATGTAATCGCTCTGGCGGCCCTGTCGCCATCACCCATTCGCAGAGCCGCGATGATTTCCATGTGCTCATTGCAGGTGTCTGTGACCCGTTCCGGTAGACTCTTGAGATCGAAGAACTGGGTCTGGCGGCGCAATTCAAGAACGATGGACGACAGCTTTGGATTGCCGGCGGCACTGGTGATGACACTGTGCAGGTGTTCGTCGATCCTGCGGGTCTGTTCGCGATCGACATCGGTTCCGGTCGGTCCGGCATTGTTCAGCACAGCCTTCAAATCGTCTTCAAGGGCGTCGAGTATGTCACCCGCAACTTTGCCAGCCGCCATGCGCGCCACGGCAGGCTCCAGCAGCAGGCGGACCTGCAACGCATCCAGGAAATCATCAACCTGTATGCGTCTAACCTGCAGCCCGCGCCGCCCCTGCCTTAACAGCAGCCCTTCGCCTTCGAGGATCAACAAGGCGTCGCGTACCGGAGTTCGGGACATGTCTAGCATTTCGGCCAGGCGGCGCTCGTTCAAAAGATCGCCAGGCTGGATTTGCTGGGACATGATCATTTCCAGAATCTTCTCATAAGCTTGAAGAGCCAGTCTCTGATCGGGGATATTTAACATGGTCTGCCTCTTGTCACCGGCTTGCGATTCGTTGCGGTAGGCTTTGGTATCTGCACCATGCATTGATGTCATCCCCCCTCCGCCAAATGGTATTATTGGCCGGACGCACACTTGGGTATGCCTATGGTGGACATATGGTATACTGTATGTTGACTAATGGTATACTGTATGCGTAGGGTCATTTTAAAGGTTCTGCCCAGGGGGGAAGGCGACCATGGTAATCAATCCCGGTGAATTTCTGCCGTTTCCACGCGAAGAACATATGGCTCGTTTGGCCCGGCTTCGCGCCGAGCTTGCTCAGCGGGGCGTCGACGCGATGCTGGTTTTCGCGCAGGAAAGCCACTTCTGGCTTACCGGCTACGACACTGGTGGCTATGTGTTCTTCCAGTGCGCCGTAGTCACCGCTGACGACCGGCCGGTTGTTCTATTGACCCGCCGCCCGGATTTGATCCAGGCGCAGCAGACGAGCACCATCGAAGATATCAGGATCTGGTGGGATGCTGACGATGCCAACCCGGCGCGCGATCTCAAGGCGATCCTGGAAGAGCTTGGGCTGAAGGGCGGCCGCGTTGCGATCGAACTGAACACGCACGGGCTGACCGGCTGGAACCTCTGGCGCGTGCAGAATGCTCTCGACGGCTGGTGCACGCTGGAGGACGATGAGCACCTGATCCGCAAGTTCCGTCTGGTCAAGTCAGCCGGAGAGATTGCGTTCACGCGCAAAGCAGCGAAAATCCTGGACCGATCGCTGGAGGCCGTCATTGCGGCGTCGCGGCCGGGCGTGCTCGACAGCGAAATCAAGGCGGCCTATCTGACCTCGATCCTGAGGGATGGCGCCGATATGCCTCCCAATCCGCCACTGTTTAATTCGGGTCCACGCGCTGTCTACGGGCGTGGCGTGTCAGAGCCCCGGCGAATTGAAGCAAATGATCAAATTCTGGTGGAATACCCTGTCGCCTATCGGCGCTATAATGTGAAGACTGAATGGACCATCCTGTTCGGAGAGGTCCCTGCGGCCCATCGCAAGATGTACGATGTGGCGCGGGAAACGCTTCACCGGATGACTGAAATCGCACGCCCCGGAACGACGCTGGGCGAGATATTCGACGTTCACGCCCAGGGGCTCGACGACGGCGGTTATGGAAAACACCGCTACGGCGCGACCGGCTATTCCGTGGGCTGCACCTTCTCGCCGACCAGCATGGACGTTCCACCGATGATCTATTCGGGAAATGCGACGGTTTGCGAGCCGGGGATGACGCTGTTTTATCACGTCATGATCGGAGACAGCGACACCGGCTACGGGATGGGAGTTGGCCATACACTCCTTGTGACCGAAGGCGCACCCGAGGTGCTGACCGGATTGCCGGACGACCTGACTGTCGTACGTTGACAGCAATACAGTGAAAGGTCCGGACTGATTCCGGACGATAACAAGGAGGACTGCAAATGTTTATCAACAAGATACCACGCCGCGGCGTGCTACTCGGCATGGCGCTGGCGCTGGCGGTGCCAGCTATTGGCACGGCGCAGAGCGACGGCGGAACGCTCAAGATCAGCCACTCGACGCGGATCGCGACACTGAACCCGCTGTCGCTGTCGGGACCTGCCGAATACCCGGTCATCGACATGGCGTATTCCGGCCTCACCCGCATCGGACTCGACAGTCAGCCGCATCCCGATCTGGCCGAAAGCTGGAAAGGCAGCGCGGATGCCACCGAGTTCACTTTCCGCCTGCGTAAGGGTGTGACCTTCCACGATGGAACCCCGGCGACGTCTTCGGACGTGGTGGCCACCTACGAGGCCATCCTGAATCCCGACATCCCATCTTCGGCCTTTTCGGTTCTGAACATGATCGACAGTGTCGAGGCGGTCGACGACCTGACAGTGAAATTCTCGCTTTCGATACCGTTCGCCGACTTCCCGACCTCGACCGCCCATGCTAATGCGCGCATCATCTCGGAAGAGGCGCTGGCCGGCGATCTGCTGATGCTCGACACCGTCGTGAACGGAACCGGTCCGTTCAAGATGGAAAGCTATGACAGCGCCCGGATCACCCGGCTGGTACGCAACGATGATTATTTCATCGAGGGCAAGCCCCATCTCGATGCCATCGAGATGCATCTGTTCCCGGACCTTGCGGCGGAAACCACGAACTTCCTGTCTGGTGACATCGACGTGATGCTGCTGGTCCAACAGGCCGACTACGAACGCATTGCCAGCGCACCTGGTGTCAATGCGGCGCGGGTGCCCTCGGGGCGCTACGTGAATGTCGTGATGCGCTTCGACCAGCCGCCTTTTGACAACCTGAAGGTGCGCGAAGCATTGGCCTATTCGATCGATCGCCAGCTTCTAGTCGACCTTGTTCTCGAAGGCCTTGGCCGACCCGGGCACGACAACATCCTGTCGCCGGAGTTCAAGTTCCGCATCGACACGCCCGAAAAGGCATACGATCCAGCAAAAGCCAAGGCGCTTCTGGCCGAGGCCGGATATCCTGATGGCCTCAGCATCGATCTCGTCGCTTCAAACCGTCCGGCGATCCGGGCGCAGGTTGCGATCGCGATCAAGCAGCTGGCGCTGCCTGCGGGCTTCGACATCAACGTCGAAACCATGCCGCACGATACCTACCTCGCCAACTTCTGGCGGAAGGGCAACTTCTATATGGCTTATTGGGGGATGCAGCCGACCGAAGACGCAACCTTCAACCTGCTGCTGACATCGAATGCCTCGTACGAGGACACTGGCTGGGCGAACGCAGAGTTCGACGCGCTGGTGCAGGCAGGCCGTTCGACGACAGTCGAGTCGGAGCGGGCTGAAGCATATGCCAAGGCACAAGAGCTGATGCTTGCCGAACTGCCCTATCTCATCCCGTTCTATGAAGACGTGCTGACGGCCAGCAAGGAACGCGTGAAGGGCTACTCGATCAACCCGATCAACAGGTATTTCTACCTGGAGAACGTCTGGCTCGACGAAGGCTGATCTCATGACGCTTGGCTATCTTGCCCGGCGTCTGCTGGCGGTGATCCTGGTCCTGTTTGTCGTGACATTCGCGGTCTTCGCGATCACGATGATCCTGCCCGGGAACGCCGCCGTCATGATTTTGGGCGAGTATGGAACTGACGAGGCCGTCGCAGCGCTGGAACGCCGCCTCGGCCTCGATCAACCTTGGTATATCCAGTATTCCAACTGGATCAGTGGCATCCTGCAGGGCGACTTCGGTCAATCGCTGCGTCTGTCATTGCCGGTGGCGGATGTGGTCGGCGACGCGTTTTGGAATTCTGCCTCACTTGCCATCACCGCACTGATTTCGGTGACTATCATTGCCATACCGCTGGGCGTTGTGGCCGCCCTCAAGCGGGGAACCACGGCCGATCTTGTCATCGGATTTTTTTCGTATATCGGCGCGTCAATGCCGGAATTTGTCACCGCAACGCTGCTTTTGGTTTTCGTCGCAGGCCCGGCGCTCGGGCTTCTGCCGGCGGGCGGATTTGTCGCTCTGGGAGAAAGCGTCGGCGGTTTCGCCGCGCATGTCGTTTTGCCCGCCACCACGCTGGGCCTGATTCTGACCGCGCACATATCACGCCAGGTCCGCTCGGAGATGTCCGAAGTCCTGGCCAGCGACTACATCCGCGCCGCCCGGCTGAAGGGGCTGACCGAGCGCCGCGTGATCCGCCACCACGCGCTACCAAACTCGCTTGCACCTGCAGTGGCGGTGATCTCGCTCGATATCGGCTACCTGTTGGGTGGTATCATCGTCGTCGAGGAAATCTTTGCCTGGCCCGGGCTTGGGCGCCTGCTGATCTACGCACTGGAAAATCGCGATCTTCCTGTGATTCAGGCGATCACGCTTCTGCTTGCAACGGTTTATGCGCTTTCGAACCTCCTATCCGATATCATCATCGCGTTCTTGGATCCACGGGTGCACTATGCCTAAAGCATTTCGAACGGCCGCAGGAATTACTGGACTCTGCCTTCTGGTGTTGGTGATGGGTGCAGCTATTCTGGGGCCGATTCTGGCGCCCTACGACCCGCAGGTGTTCCACCCTGCCGTCCGCCTGCAAGGGCCGTCGATCACACATTGGCTGGGCACCGACCAGTTCGGCCGCGATCTGCTGTCGCGATTGCTGAACGGCGCACCGTCGACCATCTTCTTTGGCCTTGGCGCCACGGTTTTGGGAGTCGGCGCCGGTAGCGTCATCGGTGTCATAGCCGGAACTGCTGGAGGCTGGGTCGACAGTGTGATCATGCGCATTCTCGATGGGTTACTGGCAGTGCCGGAACTGCTGTTCACGCTGCTCATCGTCACATTTCTCGGCGGTGGCATGGGGCAGGCAATGCTTGCCGTTGCGATCGCATTCACGCCCGGCATGGCCCGGATTGCACGCAGTTCGGTGTTGTCGATCCGCACCCGCGAATACGTGCTCGCCGCGGTCGCACGCGGCGAGCCGTCGCATTACATCGTGCTGCGAGAGGTGCTGCCAAATGCGATCGGACCGATCATTGTCGAAAGCACCATCCGCGTCGCTTTCGCCATCATGATCGGCGCCACGCTGGGCTTTCTTGGCCTAGGCGCACAGCCGCCTTCGACGGAATGGGGCCTGATGGTCGCGGAAGCACGGCATTTCATGTTCCGCAATGCCTGGACCGTGGCGGTTCCCGGCGTGGCGATTGCGATGGCGGCGATGGGGTTCAACCTGTTTGGCGATGCGCTGCGCGACAGCCTCGATCCAAGGCGGAGCCACTAGGATGGCGGGTGCCCCAATTCCTCACGCCGGTGTGCGCAAGCCCGTTCTGGAAATATCGGGATACTCGTTGAGTTATACCACGCAATCCGGTCCACTCCACGCCCTGAAAAACATCGATTTGAGCGTGGAACACGGCCAGACCCACGGGCTGGTCGGAGAATCCGGCTCGGGAAAATCGTCTCTGGCCTGGGCAATTCTGCGGTATCTTCCGGACAACGCCATCGAGAACGACGGTGGACTTCTGCTTTCCGGGGAAAGCCTGCGCGACCGGACTTTGCCGCAAATTCTCGAGATCAGAGGGCGCCGGGTCAGTATGGTCTTTCAGGATCCATCCACCTCGCTCAATCCGGCGATGCGCCTGGGCGATCAATTGTCGGAAGTGCTCATCCGCCATCGCGGCCTGACATCGCGAGAGGCTCTAGAGGAAAGTGAGGCGGCACTGGCACGCACCGGCATCGTGAAACCCAGGGAGATGCTGCGCCGGTTCCCGCACGAGGCGTCAGGCGGCGAGAAACAGAGGGTGGTCATTGCCACCGCATTCGCCTGCAACCCCGAACTGATCATCTTCGACGAGCCGACCACGGCGCTGGACATCATAACGGCACAGCAGATTCTGGAGCTGTTCAACCAGCTTCAGGACGAGACATCAATCTCGGCCCTCTACATCTCGCATGACCTGGGCCTCGTTTCGCGGGTGGCCGACACCGTGTCGGTGCTCAATGCGGGCGAGATTGTCGAGAGCGGGCCGCGCGGCGAGGTATTTAGCAACCCCCGCAACGATTACACCAAGGCGCTGCTGGAAGCGGTCCCCGACCCGAAGCATTGGCTGGGTATTTCTGAACCGCCGCCGGGTACGCCAGCGCTCATCTCGGCAGAGGCGGTAACCGTCGAATACGGGCGCCAGTCGCGCATCGGGCAAATGCTGGCGCCCAAACCAACCCATCTCGGCGCGAAGGATGTCAGCCTTACGGTCCACAAGGGGGAGCTTGTCGGGCTGGTCGGCGAATCCGGTTCGGGCAAATCGACGATGGCCAAGGTTCTGTCCGGCCTGCAGGAATTCGACGGCACCGTCAGGTTTGGCGACCAGGACTACACGAGCCTCAAGAAGATCGACCGCGACTACCGTCGCGCCGTGCAGATTGTCTTTCAGCACCCGGATGCCTCGCTCAATCCGCGCCAGCGCGTGCGCGAAATCCTTTCGCGGCCCCTGAAGCTCTACGACATCGTCCCGCCGGACCAGCGTGCGGGGCGCATCGCGGAGCTGCTTGAAAAGGTCCGTCTGCCGGCAGAGTTCGTCGACCGGTTTCCGCACCAGCTGTCGGGTGGCGAAAAGCAGCGTGTGGCGATTGCCCGGGCGTTCGCCGCTGAACCCGAGCTGGTGATTTGCGACGAGATCACCGCCGCGCTGGATGTCTCGGTTCAGGCCTCGGTCGCCGATCTTCTGGTCAACCTGCAAGAACAAACTGGGACAGCATGCCTGTTCATCACCCATGACCTCAACCTCGTCCGCCAGCTGGCGCACCGGATCTGCGTCATGCAGCATGGCAGGCTGGTGGATACCTTTCACCGAGACGATACCGAAAGGTCCGACCGAAATCCCTATACCCGTGCCTTGCTAAAAGCGGTGCCACCACCGGCCAGTCAAGCCGTCTGAAACGGAGAACACCAGATGAAGAATGCTCTTTCACTTGCCCGCGCCATTGATGAAGAGGCCTGTCTCGATACGCTCGCCGAGATGGTCCGACACAAGAGCCATTCCGAGACCAAAGGCGAGCGCGTACTGGCGGAGCGCATGGTAGAGATCATGTCGGAGATGGGGCTTGAGGCTTATTTACAGCCCGTCGAGGGCGACCGTGTCAACGCCATCGGCATCTGGCGCGGCACCGGTGGCGGCAAGAGCCTGCTTTTCAACGGACATCTCGACACCAATCCGGTCAGCGAAGGCTGGACGGTCGACCCCTGGGGTGGGCTTGTCGACGACAGGTTCATCTACGGGATCGGCGTGTCGAACATGAAGGCGGGCGACGCTGCCTCGCTTTGCGCCGTGCGGACGCTGATCGAGAATGGCAAACGGCTGAAGGGGGATATCATCCTGACCTACGTGGTGGGCGAGCTTCAGGGCGGGGTTGGCACCTATGCCGCCATCCAGGCGGGAACCCGGGCGGATTACTTCATCAATTCAGAGCCCACCGATTTGCAGGCGCTGACCATGCATGCCGATGCCTTCGTCTTCACGATCGAACTGACCGGCATCACCCGGCACATGTCCAAGCGCGAAGAGGCGGTGGACGCGATCCGCGCGGCCTGCGACCTGATCCCGCGGCTGACCGACATGACCTTTTCGGATGCGCCGAGCCAGGAGCACCGCAGCATCAACCGGGTGCATATCGGCACCATCCGCGGCGCGCTGGGGCAAAGCTTCGAGGAGTGGCGGCCACCTCAGGTCGCCGATTTCGCCCGGCTCACCGGATCGGGCCGGATCGGGCCAGGCCAGAGCCAGGACAATGCGCTGAAGGATTTCCGCCGGGTACTCGACGGGCTCGAGGCCGACTGGCCGGGTCTGAAGACCGAGGTACGGATCGAGGCGCGTGAGGGCCATTCCAGTATGCCCGCCTTCGAGGTTCCACGGGATGCGCGTATCGTCACCGCGCTGAACGCCGCCTACGAGGCGGTGCGCGGTGAACCCCAGCCGACAGGGGCGATCACGCCGCCCGGGTTCTATGGAACCGATGCTGGGCATCTCTATGCCCATGCCGGCATGGAGGGTGTCGTCTGCGGTCCGGGGGGTCGCTACAACACCATGCCGGACGAACGCGTGGACATTCCCGATTACCTCGACATGGTGCGTATCTACCTGGTGACCATGTGTGACATCTGTGAGGTGCTATGAGCGGCATTGCGTTTCAGGAGATCGAGGCCCGCACCGCGGGCGGTCGTGCGGTATCATTGCGTTTTCCGCCTGACGAGCATGCCGCCCGGCTGGCCGCCACGCGGGCGGAGCTGCGCCGCCGGGGGCTCGACGCGCTGCTGGTCTTCGCACAGGAGAGCCATTATTATCTCACCGGCTTTGACACCTCGGGCTATGTCTTCTTTCAGGTCGGGGTGATCACCGCCGACGACCGGCCGACCGTGGTGCTGACCCGGCGGCCGGATCTGCGGCAGGCCGAAGTTGCCTCGCTCTACGACGATATCCGCATCTGGCTCAATGCCGAGGATGCCAACCCGGCTGAAGACCTGCGCGACATTCTGTGCGAACTTGGCCTGCAGGGCGGGCGCGTCGGCGTGGAATTTGCATCCTACGGGCTGACAGCCGCCAATGGCCGAACGGTCGAGGCCGCGTTGGACGGGATCTGCGTTCTGGAAGATGCATCAGACATCGTGCGGCGCCAACGGCTGGTGAAAACCGAAGCCGAACTTGCCAAGACACGCGAGGCGGGACAGCTGGCCGATGCGGCGGTTCTGGCCGCGATCGACGCAACGGCGCCGGGCGCCACCGAGAGCGAGCTGAGCGCAGCCGCGCTCACGGCGATGCTGAACGGAGGTGGAGAAGTGCCCTCGGGTGGCCCGCTGGTCAAC
>Ga0302122_10002065_pt1 | contig 12669 bp, 10 predicted proteins | sample CB21_SCM_MG_FD_203115 | JGI IMG/M metagenome (GOLD analysis project Ga0302122, IMG submission 203115) | Marine microbial communities from Western Arctic Ocean, Canada - CB21_SCM | ecosystem: Environmental > Aquatic > Marine > Oceanic | place: Canada: Western Arctic Ocean | collected 2017-09-28
TGCGCTGGGTGGCGGTTATGCCGCTGCAGTCCATTGAGGCCTCGATCGCGGAAATGCGTGTCGTCAAGGAGAACGGGGCGACCGAGATTTGCTTTCGTGGTATGGAAGGTAATTTCACCCTCGACAACCCCCATTTCTTCCCGGTCTATCAGGAAGCTGAGAAACTGAACCTGCCCATTTGCATTCATACCGGATCAGGCGCGCCAAAGCTGATGGAACTATACAATCTAGAGCGCAATCATTCCTTCGTACATGGCCGGGTGTTGCCGCTCTTTGCGTTCAGGGATCTCGTCCATAATGGCATTCCGGAAATGTTTCCGAAATTGCGCTTTGGTTTCGTAGAAGCATCCGTTGGTTGGGCACCGTTTATTGTCCATATTTTTACGGCGTTTGCTGGCCAAGAACAGGAAGTTCTCGAACAGTCAGGATTCGTTCCACGAGTACCGCATATTTATTGCCTGCGAGGCGGACGAAGACATACCCTATCTCGCCAATTTTATTGGCAGTGATAATCTGATTACCGGTTCCGATTACGGCCATAACGACCCGGCCGCTGAACCAATGCTGTTGAAATCTCTGGCGTCACGGGTCGATCTGTCGACTGAGCCTCAGGACAGTATTCTGAAAACCAACTCGCGGGTGCTCTGCAGGATGTAGGCTCTTAGCCGATCCGGTAAAGCGTATCGGTATCCGTTGAATCTGACAGGAGTTCTGCGCCGGTTTTGGTAACCGTGATCATATCTTTGAGCTGTAGCCCAAAGCCGTGACCGGTTTGGTAAACCAGTGGCTCTATGCCGAGCACCATGCCGGCTTCCAGCGTGTATTCGTCGTACTTCCCGAGATACGGGTCTTCATGCAGATGGAGCCCGATGCCGTGTCCGACAAAAGAGATTGGTGGCAGGCCGAGCTCGCCAAACTTTTCGAGAAAGATTTCGTAAACCCGTTTGGCGCTGGCACCGGGTTTGATCGCGTCGAGCACGCGGTATTTACACTCGACGAGATTTTTCCATATCTCGACGGCTTTTTCCGGCGGGTCCTCGACCGACGCCGTGCGGCAGACACCGGCATGGTAGCCACCGATGATCGAGAAGATTTCGACACGGCAGATATCTCCCGCTTCCAGGACGCGTTCGGTGGGTCCGACATTAGGCAGCTCTGATCGTGGTCCGGTGGCGACGATCATCAATTTGAAATGTTCTGCGCCTTGTTCGTAAACACTGCGGGTGAGGGCAGCGGCCATATCCATCTCGGTCATGCCAGCTTTGACAGCGTCGAATGATGCTGCAATGGCGGTGTCAGAAATACGTGATAGGCGACGAAGCAAATCGATCTCGTCTGTTGATTTGATCTGACGGAGCTGATCAAAAATTTGATCCGCCGCAATAAACATCGCGCCCGGCAGAAGGCGCTTCAGATGTTCGTGATCACCGGCTGGGAGATAGTTCATCTCGATACCGATTTTACCATTGGTCGCGCCGAGATCGGAGAGTAGTTGGGCGAGGGAGTTCATGGGCTTGTCGGTGAACTCGCCCCAGATACGAATATCCGCATCGGGGACTTTGCCGCGCACGGTGGTTTCTTCCATGTCGACTGCGACGATGCCGGATTTGCCGTCTGAATTTACGGCGCAAATCGCGTGCCGCCAGCGCATCAGCGGCTGTGAGGGGACAACAAATCCGGTGCCATAGGCGAAGTTTTCGGGCGATATAGCGACAAGCACATCAAGCCCCGCCGCTTTCATCGCGGTCTTTTGTTTTTGAATGACGTCTTTACGCATATCAGTCGTTCCTCTCTTCGCGTAACAAATTCAACCGTTTTAGTATCTCTCGATCAGTACCTACGAACAATTTAGCACCGTAGCGACCCGCTGTATGGCTGTAGCGATTCCAGTGGGGCAGGGTGAAGACATCATAGCGTCCCCAGTTGATCACTTCTTCGCCAATTGTTGATTGTCCTTCACCCTCAATCACCAGACAAAATGCGTTGGCGGTGCTGCGAAACGGAATTGTGGCCTCATTGGCGGCAAGCTCAACCATATAGACATCGAAAATATTCATCGCCGGGCCGCCGGTCGCTGGATTGATGTAGCGTAGCGTTTTGGAGCCGTCATTGGCTGGCTGCATGGCGGCGAGCATCGTGCAGACATCCTCCCAGGCATATCGGAATTGTGGCGAGTAGGCTGGCATCGTAATACCAGGTCCGGATTGCGGCAGGAGCCCGCCATGTTGATAGGCATCATCATTTGGCAAGGGTGGAAAGTTCCCGGCCGGGCCGGGGTCAAAAAACTGGGTATGCATGGCGCGGTGAAATGGCACGTCGAGCGAGTCCAGCCATACAATCCGTGAATCACCTTGATGGGAGTGTTCGTGCCACGTGCCGCCTGGCGTAATGATCAGGTCACCTTTATTCATGGGGCAGATCTTGCCATCGACGGTGGTTGTGCCATCGCCACCTTCAAGGACGAACCGCAGCGCATTTGCCGTATGCCGGTGTACCCGTGCGGTTTCGCCTGGCATGAGAACTTGAATGCCGCAATTGAGGTTGGTCGTCACATTGTTGCCAGCGGGATTGTCGAGATCAGGGTTCCACAACGACAACACTCGCCGTTCGGCAGCTTCCATGCCCGTTGCTGCAACCGCCTGATCGAGCAACGGCTCGATCTCTGTCCAGCGCCAGGCACGGGATGGTTCGGAAACTGGCTCGCGTGGATTATGCGATGTCCGTTCCCACAATGCCTTTACGCCGGCGGCTTCCATGCCAGTGTGAAATTCGTCCTGCTCTACCATCATCTACGTTCTCTCCGGTTAGGCTCTAAGAGTGAACGTTTCAGGCAGTATGCCGCAAGCCCAATTGGAAAACTTTGATTACGTGGTGTTGGTGTTGCTGAGCTGTTTGGTGAGCCGTCGGGCGATGGCGCCGATAACGCGCCGTCGGTACCACGGTTTAACGGTTGTCGTCAGCATCGGTTTCGCCTGGCTCTGAACCATCTCGGCAATTTCATCCAGTGCGCCATCATTCAGTTCCGTACCGCTGAATTTCTCCAACCCTTTGATCAAATGCGGGTAGGGGTTCACTGCCGTTAAGGCGATCCGCAGTTCTTCAATTTTGTCGCCAGATTGCTTGACCCAAACGGCAGCACCGGCGAGCGGGAAATCGATAGAGCCGCGGACGCGAGCTTTCTCATAGGCGCTGGGCATGCTCGCTTCGGATTTGGGCAGGTGTAAAACGGCGAGCAATTCGCCGGGCTCAAAAGCGAGGTGGTCCATCCCGTCATTGTGGTAGATATCGGCAAGTGGGACACGACGGCGACCATTCGGTCCGACCAAATCAACCTCGGCATTGTGAACCAGCGCAGCGGGCGCGACGTCTCCTGAAAATGCCGCGAAGCAGTGTTTGCCGCCGGGCGCGACATGACACACTGTGCCGTTTTTCTTCAGGCAATAATCGTTGGATTTCCGCCACCATTCCGATTGGTTATAAAAGAGGCATCTCGTGTCGAGGCAGAGATTGCCGCCAACAGTGCCGTACGCTTGATGAGTGGGGCCAGCGACGGCAGCCGCCGCTTCGGCGACGGCAGTGAAATGTTTCAGGACCCGCGTATCTTGGGACACAGTTTCAAGTGTGACACCCGCCCCGATATGCAGACCTTCGTCGTCTTCAACAATTTCCCGCAATTCACTGACGACGGAGAGATCGATCAGAGCTGCAGGTTGTTCGATGCCGCGCCGGACATTGACGATCATGTCGGTGCCGCCAGCGACATACAGCGCGCCATCGGTCTCATTGCGCAGCTTTACTGCTTCCTCGATTGACGTTGGACGGTGCAGTACAAAATCAGGCATTAATTCCATTACGCACTCACCTTTTGGTCTGCATTCTTGCGGGCTGCTTTTTTCTTCTCTTCCATAATCTCCATCAACCGGTCCGGGGTGATTGGCAGTTCCGATACGCGAATATCCAAAGCGTCGGCGATAGCGTTGGTCAGCGCCGGCAGGAACCCGGCTAGCGATGCTTCGCCTGCTTCCTTGGCACCAAAAGGTCCGTGTGGATCAATCGATTCAACGATATGAGTTTCAATCGGCGGGCTCTCGATGATCGTCGGCACGCGGTAATCCAGCATGTTGCCGGTGATGCCGAGACCTTTGTGATAGCGGGTTTCTTCGGTCATCGCCTGACCCATGCCCATCCAAACGGAACCTTCAATCTGGCCCTCAACGGCCAGAGGGTTAAGCGCCTTGCCGCAATCATGTGCGACCCAGACTTTTTCGACACGGATGTCGGCAGTGTCAGGATCAATCTCGATCTCGACAACCTGTGCGGCATAGGAAAATGCCATAGAACCACCAATGGCGGCGCCGCGATATTTGTCGCCGCCCCAGCTTTCGGGAATGGTGTCAAAATTGCCGCGTGCTGTGATAGTGCCGGTGCCTTCGAGGGCAGCAACGACAACTTCTTCGAAGGTCAGTCCTTGGTCCTGTGACCCGGCGCGATAAACCTCACCAAGACATTCAACGTCTTCGGGCTGCACATCCATCTTGCGGGCCGCGGCCTCGACAAGAATGGCTTTCAGGTTTGTTGCTGCATCGATGGCGGCGTTGCCGACCATATAGGTGACCCGGGAGGAGTAGGCGCCATTGTCCTTCGGTGTGACCAAACTGTCAGAAGTAAGAATTCGGATGCGCGTGACATCAAGGCCGAGTACCTCGGCGACGCATTGCGTCAGGATAGTGCTCGATCCCTGACCAATTTCCGGTGCACCGGTTAGAATTGTCAGGCTGCCATCGAAATCGAGCTTGATATTAACCGTGGCATGGGGTTCGCCGGTCCAGTTGACCGGCTTCGAGGCTCCGCTGACATAGTGGGAACATGCGATTCCCAGGCCGCGGAACGGTGCCAGCTTGCCCTTACGATCTTTCCAGCCGCTGGCCTTCTCGACGGTATCGAGACATTCCGGCAGACCGTAGCTATTCACCATCAAATCATTGGCGGTAAAGGTTGGCGCTTTGAGCAGGTTCTTGCGACGGACTTCAAACGGGTCGAGCCCAAGTTTGGTTGCCATCTCATCCATCAGGCTTTCAAACGCAAACCTTACATTGACCGTGCCGTGGCCTCGAAATGCGCCGCAGGGTGGCGTGTTAGTTAAAACGCGGTAGCCGTTATAGCGAGCGTTCTGAATGTCATAGAGGGCGAAGACCATGGAGCCGGAATAGAGGATGGTGACCGTGCCATAGCCGGCATAGGCGCCACCTCGCTGCGTTGTCGTTGTATCGACAGCAGTGATACGGCCGTCCTTGGACATGCCCATCTTAAGGGTGGTATTTTGTTCGGGTCGCCCGCGATGGGTAACAAAGGTCTCTTCTCGGCTCAGAATGATGCGAACGGTACCGTTGCATTTACGCGCTAGCGCGGAGGCGATCAACTCGACATGCAGGCATTCGGTGCGGGAACCAAACCCACCACCAATATGCGGTTTGATCACCCGAATTCTGGATTTTGGCATTCCGAGCGTTTGCTCGAGCATTAGATGGACATAATAAGGTACTTGGGTACTGGCATGGACTGTCAGCCGATCGCGCTCTCCGTCATACGCAGCCATTGCGGCGTGGGGCTCGGTTTGTACTTGGCAGACCTCAGCGCAGTCATAGGTGCCTTCGCAGACCAGCTCGGCTTCTTCGAATCCTTTGTCGACTTCGCCGAGATCGTAATCCACATGGCGTTCAACATTGTTGGGTCGTTTTTCATGCAGGGGTGTGACGCCTTCCGCAATTGCATCTTCAGCGGTGAAATAGGCGGGGAGCTCGACATATTCGAATTCGATGAGATCAAGCGCTTTCTGAGCGGTCTCGACATCTATGGCGGCGACGGCAGCAATCGGTTCGCCACGATAGCGCACCCGGTCGCGAGCAATTGGCCATTCTGTTCGGGCAATCGGTAGAACGCCAAACTGGCCGACGAAATCCGCGCCCGTTGCCACAGCTTCGACGCCAGGGAGAGTTTCAGCCGCGGAAGTATCGATACTCAAAATTTCTGCATGGGCAACCGGTGAGCGGAGTATGCGGCCAACCAAGGCGTCGGGTTCAAGAAAATCTGCGGTGTAGTTTGCTTTGCCGGAAACCTTTTCAGGACCGTCGACCAGCGGCATCGGCACGCCGATAGATTTGACCGGTTCTATTTTTTCAGGATCGATGGGCGTGGTTTCATTCATGCGGCACTTTCCTTCGACGCAATTTCCTCAGCCGCTGCCTGAACTGATTCAATGATCTTCACATAACCAGTACAACGGCAAATATTGGCAGCCATACCCTGACGTATCTCGTCTTCGCTCGGGTTAGCGTTTTCGCGCAACAGCCCTTCTGCAGCCATCACCATCCCGGGGGTGCAGAACCCACACTGAGCGCCGAGCTTTTCATGAAAGCCGCGCTGGATCGCTGAGAGACGACCACCGGTTTCAAGCGATTCAATGGTTTCGATATCCGTGCCGTCGCAGGACGCTGCCAGGGTAAGACAGGCATGGCGCGGTTTGCCAGCGATCAAAACTGTGCAGCAGCCACATTCGCCGCCATCGCAGCCGATCTTAGTGCCAGTCATTCCCACAGTTTCCCGCAGGAAGTCGACCAACAGCATATTGCCAGGGACCGCGTCATCGCGCTGGCGGCCATTCAGGGTCATTGATATAAAATTTTTCATCAGCTCTCACCTCTTTGGGGCGAATATCGGCGCTTTCGGGCCAATCGGATCAAGAAATCATTCGATATCATATTGTTGGGTAGTAAACAATATGTAACGCAATCAATTTCGCCGTTTGACCCCGATCCCGCTATTTCACATAGAGGATTCCATATTGATGCATGTTAGCGTGACTAAGGTGTGAACAGGGTGGATTAAAGAGATGTCGGAAAACGATTCCGAACAACAATCCCAAAATGCAAGTTTGGTTGTCAACTTTCGCGAAGCTTTCGGGGCGTGGCTCAAGATTGCACTCCTTAGCTTTGGTGGTCCGGCAGGACAAATTGCCCTGATGCATCGTGTGCTGGTTGAAGAAAAAAAATGGATCAGTGAAGGTCGTTTTCTCCACGCTCTGAACTATTGCATGTTGCTGCCCGGCCCGGAGGCCCAGCAGCTCGCGACCTATATAGGTTGGCTATTGCATAGAACCTGGGGCGGCTTGGTAGCAGGAACCTTGTTTATATTGCCGGGTGCTGTGGTCGTTCTAGGGCTAAGCGTCCTCTATGCCGGTTTCAATGATCTTTCGATTGTGCAGGCGATTTTCTTTGGGATTAAAGCAGCCGTCTTGGCGGTCGTTGTCCAAGCCGTTTTGCGGATCGGCAGCCGGGCCCTGACAAATAATTTGATGATCGGCATCGCCGTGGCGGCCTTCATTGCGATCTTTTTCTTCGCGGTGCCGTTCCCGGTGATTGTGATCACAGCTGCTACCATCGGTTATGTAGGCGGGCGTCTTAATCCGCCGACTTTCGCTGGTGGCGGTCACGGAGAAGCTGAATCAACCGAAGGCGATGTGATTGACGCTGCAGCGGCGGCTGGTCGGCTGGATCACACCAAACCATCCATGGTACGGGCGGCAAAAGTACTTCTCATCTGCCTGACCCTGTGGTTGGGACCGGTCGCCATCTTGATCTTTTGGCTCGGTCTGAACAACGTCTTCACGCAGGAAAGTCTGTTTTTCAGCAAGATGGCGGTGGTGACCTTTGGCGGCGCCTATGCGGTGTTGGCCTATGTCGCCCAGCAGGCAGTATCGACTTATGGCTGGCTTGCTCCGGGTGAAATGCTCGATGGTCTCGGCATGGCGGAAACCACGCCAGGACCACTAATCATGGTCGTACAGTTTGTTGGGTTTATGGGGGCTTACCGCAATCCGGGGATGCTTGATCCAATGCTGGCTGGAATGCTGGGCGCTGCGATTACGACCTGGGTAACTTTTGTTCCGTGTTTCCTGTGGATCTTTCTCGGCGGGCCTTACATTGAATCCCTTCGTGGCAACAAATCACTTTCCGCCGCTCTTTCGGCGATCACAGCAGCCATTGTTGGTGTGGTTCTTAACCTGGCGGTTTGGTTCGGATTGCATGTCGCGTTTGAGAAAGTTGGCGAACAATCCTTTGGGCCTTTGAGACTTTATGTCCCTGTTTGGAACACTGTTGAGATCGCTGCCGTCATTCTCGCAGCTGCAGCAATGGTTGCAATGCTGCGTTTCAAGGTTGGGATGATCCCGACGCTCGCTGTCTCAACCGTTCTTGGCACTGCTATATTCTATGGGGGAATTTGAGGCTGTTCGGATTCTACGGCTTTCTTCCGTGTTCTGCCTTAGGCTAGGATGTGGTCATCCAATATTTTTGTATGAAAGATCTGCTAAATGGCTGAACCCTTACTTCCCTTGATTGTCGAACCGGCTGAACTTGAAGCAGCTTTGGGTGCCGATGGCTTGTTGATTGTCGATTTGAATGCGCCGGGGCTCTATGCCGAAGGCCATGTTTCGGGAGCGGTCAATCTGGCGTTTGGGTCATTGATTGGCCCGCGTCCACCGGCGATGGGCACGATCCCCAGCGCGGAGCAATTATCTTCGGCGTTGTCATCTATTGGGTTGACCCGTGATCATCATGTTGTGGCCTATGATACGGAAGGGACCGCTAAGGCAAGCCGTTTTCTGTGGACGCTTGATGTTGTCGGTCATCCGAACGCATCGCTCCTCAATGGCGGCTTTCATAGCTGGGGTGGCGAAGGTCACCCGCGTGAAACCGAAGCAAATGTCCCAGCACCGAGCGATTACTCAGTGACAATTGGTGATACTGCTCTGGCGGGGAAGGATTACATTCTTGAGCGTCTTGATGATGACAATGTCGTCGTGCTTGATTGCCGGACGCCTGCGGAATATTCCGGCGACGATATGCGTTCCGCTCGGGGTGGTCATATCCCGGGCGCGGTTAATTTTGACTGGATGCTCGCAGTAGATCGCGATCGCAATATTCGACTGAAAGCCGCGGACGACATAACGGCGATGCTGACCGAGCGTGGCGTTACCCCCGATAAGGAAATTATCGCCCATTGCCAGACCCATCATCGGTCGTCGCATACCTACATGGTTCTAAAATCGCTGGGGTATACCAATATCAAGGGTTATGACGGGTCATGGTCCGAATGGGGTAATGATCCGGACGTGCCTATAGAAGTGTGATGTCACTTGATTGACGATATCGCGGGTAGAAGAGGGAGACGTTTAAATGGCAAAGCAATTCAAACGGGACTTTGTTGATCAGGATTCTCTTGATGCTCCCGATATGCAGGCGCTTCGGAAAATGGCCCCGCCCGCTGATATGCCCTTCAATATAACAAAGATCGGTCATGTCGTTCTGAATGTTAAAGACGTTGAACAATCGACTGAGTTTTATACGCAGGTATTGGGCTTTCGGGTTTCGGACACCTACCCCGAAAGTATGATGCCGGGCCGTATGGTTTTTCTTCGGTTTAATAATGACCATCATGGGGTGGCGCTGGTTGGTGGCTCCGAGCGCGTGGTTGATAATACTGAGATGCATCACATGGCATTTCAGGTTGAAACGCTGGATGAAGTTTTCAAGTCGCGCGATTATCTCGAAAAAAATAATGTCCATATTGAATTTTCCGGGCGTCGCCGAGCGGGCTGCCAGGTAGCTGTTGAATTCCGTGATCCCGATGGCCATTTTCTTGAAATCTATTGTCTTCTGGATCAGGTGGGTCCCGATGAAGAGGCGTGTCCCGCTGAAAACTGGTGCCCGGTAGCATCACTGGAAGATGCCCTCGACAACGCACCACCCGGACAGGATATGACACTACTGGATCCAACTCTGCGGCGCTAAATGGAATGACAGGATGGACGGCGTAAGCCAACCCGATTGCAAGTCACTCGATCCAAAAAAGTTTAAGGATCCGAACGTCACGGCGGCGGGCGAGACGCGTGCTCGGGTTTCGCTTGATGGACTCAAGACACTGTGGATCAATACCGGCACGCTATGCAATTTGACCTGCGCTAATTGCTACATAGAATCCAGCCCGCGGAATGATCGGCTGGCCTATATCACTACAGATGAGATGCGTGCCTATCTCGATGAGATCCGAGATAAAGGGTTGGAGACGGACGAGATTGCCTTCACCGGCGGTGAGCCTTTCATGAATCCGGATATGATGCAGATGCTGGAGGTTACCCTGTCGAGAGGCTTCCGGGCTCTTGTGTTGACCAATGCGATGAAGCCAATGCGGCATCACGAGGCGCCGCTCAAAAAACTCAAATATTGGTTTAATGAAAAGCTGGAAATCCGCGTTTCGGTCGATCATTACACACAGCAGCTTCATGAGAAGGAGCGGGGTCCCGGCAGCTGGCAGCCGATGCTCGATGGGTTGATCTGGCTGTCGCAGAATAAGTTTAATTTCGATATTGGCGGTCGTACTCCGTGGGGAGAAGACGAGGCGTCCATGCGCCAGGGCTATACGACGTTGTTTGCAGAACACGATATTTCTGTCGATGCCAACGATCCTATAAAGCTGGTCCTGTTCCCGGAAATGGATGCTAATCAGGACGTGCCCGAGATCACTGACCAGTGCTGGTCGATCCTCGATGTCGATCCTGGTGCGATGATGTGCGCGTCCTCCCGCATGATCGTGAAGCGAAAGGGTGCAGATAAGCCTGCCGTGATCGCTTGCACCTTACTGCCATACGATGAGCAGTTTGAGCTCGGCACCACGCTGGCAGAGTCATCCAAGGATGTCGCTCTAAATCATCCGCATTGCGCGAAGTTTTGTGTGCTCGGCGGTGGTGCTTGCAGCCAAGGCTGAGTTTGCCTCAAACGTTTTGTGGAAATTAGCCCTAGACCGCCTCCGCCGTCCGGTGTGAAATCAGGAAGATGAATTCCACAGGGAGAGACATCATGGCGGATAGTAACCTCGCGCCCGAAAAATCCTTTGTCTTTGATTTTGTTGAACGCAACGCGAAGGCCGTCGCAACAATTGGTGACTCGGTGTTTTATTTTGGTGAGCTCGGGATGCAGGAAGTCGAAAGCGCTAAGCTGATGACCGAGACCCTCGAGAAAGAAGGCTTCTCGGTGGAGCGTGGTATCTCCGGATTTCCCACCGGATTTTGCGCTACCTTTGGGTCTGGCGAGCCGGTGATCGCCCTACACACGGAGTATGATGCCAACCCGAATAACAGCCAGGCGTCGGGCGAAATTGAACCAAAGAACATCACAACCTATGGCCCTGGCCATTGCGAAGGTCATAACTGTAATGCGGCGGTGATGGTGTCGGGCGCCATTGCTGCAAAGCGGGCGATGGCGGAGTTTGGTCTAAAGGGTACGCTCAAAGTCTTCGGTGCCCCCGGTGAGGAGCAATTGATCAGTCGACCATATTATGTGCGCGATGGCTGGTTTGATGATGTCGATGTTGCGATCCATGATCACATCGGTGGGGACATGAGCACGGTCTATGGTTTGACTCATGCCGCCGCCGTATCGGCGTATTTCACGTTTAGAGGTGAGACTGCGCATGCATCCACCGCTCCGTGGCGCGCGCGGGATGCCCTTGATGGCGTCGTGCTGATGGATATGGGGATGGCGCAGTTCCGTGAACATATGGAGCCCGATATGCGGGCTCATCGGGTGATTAAGGATGGTGGTGACCAACCCAATACAATTCCTGCCAAGGCGATGGTCTGGTGGACGTTTCGTGCGCCAACGGCTGAAGGCGCGCGGAAAGTCTTCGAACAAGGCAAAAAGATCGCCGAGGGCGCCGCGATGATGACTAATACCGAGCTCGAGGTTGAGGTGATGAGCGCTGTATGGCCGGTCCGGACTAATCAGGGGTTGGCCGAGGTTATTCAGGGCAATCTCGATCTGGTCGGGGTTCCTGAATGGACAGATGATGAACAAGCTTTTGCCGAAAAGTTGCAAATAGCCGCCGATGTCACACCGGAAGGATTGAAGACAGAGGTGAAGCCGTTATTGGGCCCCACCGCGCAACGCGCTCCGTCGAATGATTGTGGTGACATCTCGTGGAAAGTGCCGATGGGTCGCGTAGGCTTTCCCTCCAATGTGCCGAACGTTCCATTTCATCACTGGGCCGGTGGCGCTGCTCTTGCGACTACGATTGCGCATAAAGGCTCAGTCGCCGGGGCAAAAACACTGGCCGGGACGGTGGTAGATTTGTTATCGAATCCTGCTTTGGTCAAACGCGCCAAGGAAACATTCGCGGACGAAATAGGCGACGTTGTTTATAAGCCACTCATCCCGGCAGATCAGAAACCGCCGGTCGATCTCAACCGAGAAATGATGGAAGCCTTCCGCAAACCGATGAGTGAGCACTACGTTAAAGAAAAGCCCGAATTCGTGTGATGGGACCTAGTCCGTAATGCAGAGCGCTCCGGAAGCATTCGAAAATTGCGGCCCGGGGACGACGGTTCTGGCACCAACATTGCCGGTGAAAGCCGCGTAGCCAAGCGCCCTATACGCGTCGCCCTGTTCATGCCGGTTTTGAATAAACCGAATGGCATTGCCTTTCGTTATAAAGCGCATCAAAAAAGTGATCGAGCTGTACACCCCCTCTCGCTATCGTTCTGTCTGTAATTTGAAGGCGTGGGGGTAGGCGAAGCTGGTGGCATCTGTTAAACATAAATGGAAAATTAGACATTTA
>Ga0302122_10002068_pt1 | contig 12653 bp, 8 predicted proteins | sample CB21_SCM_MG_FD_203115 | JGI IMG/M metagenome (GOLD analysis project Ga0302122, IMG submission 203115) | Marine microbial communities from Western Arctic Ocean, Canada - CB21_SCM | ecosystem: Environmental > Aquatic > Marine > Oceanic | place: Canada: Western Arctic Ocean | collected 2017-09-28
AGGTTGAACCTGTACAAAAAGTGAGCATATCCGAGGTCATTGCATTATACGAATCCCAATCAAAATCAGGACCCCAAACCTTTGCTTGGGTTGAAATCATTTTGGTTAAACCGACAAACGCTGCGGCTGCTGCAAAAATTCGAAGACCGATTACGTTTCGGAAACGTTCATGGTTCCACCATATCCGGATTGTCACTGCGGTGACAAGCAAACACCAATAGACACCATTATTGAAGATGTCAATAGCGTAATGACCATGCATTGGGCCATCAGAATTCCATGGAACAGACCCTATGCGAATACATGAAAATGCCCCGATTAAGCCCGGAAAAACCGCGAAATGGTTTAATCCATGCCAAAAGTAATGGTGCCGGCCATCTGTAATACGTTTCATATTCATAGAATGAATTTCCATTATTATCCAGAACACAAGGTAACCGCTGATTAAAGTACCAACTGTAAAAATCGTGTCACCAGGCTCATACAAATCAAAATCAGAGATGAACGGCATATAGGCTTTACAACCATTCCAAATCCATGTTATGTATCCAGCAATGAGCCATAACAGAGTCGACCCAACCATGAGAAGAATCGCAAGTTGTCGGCGGCGAATTGTGTCCACGATTATCTCTCATGGCACTGCTTTTTGATGCCATCGCTTCAAATGACGGCAATGCAGGTCTTCTTGAAGGTGAAACTCTTCGCATATTCATGCGCATCGGAATTGTGGTCAATCCTGACGCAGGACTCGGCGGTAGATTGGGTTTCAAAGGGAGCGATGGACGTGCTGCAGAAGCCCGTGCTGCTGGTGCTGAAGACCGAGCAGGGCCCCGAATGTATCAAACGCTCGAAGATTTGAAAACACTCCTCTCAAGTTCTCTTAATCGTTCAAATGTTGAACTAGAATGCTTGGGGTGGAAAGGGCGAATGGGGGATGCTTGGATGCCTACCTCAAATGAAAAAATGTTCTTTACCCAAATTGGCGAAACGCCTGCTGAAACATCAATGATTGAGACAAGTCAATTGGTCACTACACTTGTTGAGTCTGGTGCTGAAGCAATTCTCTACGCTGGCGGAGATGGTACAACTCGAGATATCACCAATACACTTGAGGGAATCAGCAAAGAGGCGCAAGAAATTCCGCTCATCGGCGTTCCCGGTGGAGTAAAAATGCATTCGGGTTGTTTTGCAACCACGCCAAAGGCAGCTGCTGAAGTCACCTTGGCATTTCTTCTTGGCGATTTACGATGTGCAATTACCGAAGTTATGGATTTGGATGAAGAGGTCTACCAAGAAGGCGTGTGGAAAGTTCGTATGTATGGTGAGGCTTGGACACCTTCCAGTCCTCGATTCATGCAAGGCGCAAAAGAGCAGATCGAGCGAAGCAGCGAATCCGACACAATCGAAGGTCTTGCCAATCATGTTGAATCTCTACTTTCCAGTGATGATGATTTGATGGTAATTTGGGGTAGTGGCGGAACACTGCGACGAATGGGAGATTTTTGTGGAGAAGAACTCACCTTACTTGGTATTGATATTCTCGGACCCGTTGACAACGGAAAACGCCAACTTTTTAGTGACTTGAATGAACAACAACTCCTCGAAATCATTGCACAGCATGTCGACGAAAATGGCGCACCTCGCCCTCGTTTGCTTTTACTCTCTCCAATGGGTGGACAAGGATTCCTCATCGGACGAGGGAATCTTCAACTCTCTCCTGATGTTTTGCGTATGATCGGTATTGACAATATTCTCGGTGTAGCCACACCTGCTAAATTGATTGGACTCAATGCTGTTCGTATCGATACAGGCGAAGTTGAACTTGACCAAGTTTTCCAAACCAAACGTTTCATCAAAATCTTGCAAGGTTTCAGAACGACGAGGCTGATTCGAATCGAAGAGGCTTAATTCACAACTGGCCAGTTGCAGCCTTGAGTAAACCGAGGAACGGTGGACTTGGACGACCTGGACGGCTCTTGAATTCGGGATGATATTGAACGCCGATGTAATACGGATGGCCTTCGAGTTCAAAGATTTCACATCGTTGGCCAGTTTCGTCTTTACCGACAAAGATGAGTCCCGCAGATTCGATGGCTTCGATCATATCAGGATTGACTTCGTATCGATGCCGATGACGCTCGTCGACAGATTCTCCTTCGCCGTAAAGGGTACGGATTTTACAATTTTCAACTTGCCATATGGTCGGACGACTTCCCAATCGCATGGTCCCACCAAGATGAGTTTTGGAAATTTCGGGCATGAACACCACGGCTGGGTTTTTGCAGTTCTCATCAAATTCTGTTGAATTCGAATTCGCAAATCCAAGCACGTTTCGACAAAATTCAATGGTTGCAACTTGCAAACCGAGACAGATTCCTAAATAGGGTGTTGAGGATGTTCGTGCATATTGTGCTGCCAATATCTTGCCTTCAATGCCTCGATCGCCAAATCCACCTGGAACTAGAACTCCAGCTGCTTGCTTGAGTGATTCCCACGCTTGTTTTCGCTCATCGGCATTTTCCCAATCTGATTCAAGATGACCTGCCTCAATCCAATCGATGACCAACTTCCGATCAACTGCCATTGCAGCATGTTGTAAACTCTTGATCACTGAAAGATATGCGTCGGACAAGTTGGTATATTTCCCAACCATGGCGATATGAATTTCTTCTGACAATGTATCAAGATGATGAGCCATGACTCTCCATCTCTGAAGTATATCTGTTGCATCACAATCGACTTTGAGTATATCACACAGGCCTTGCTCATGCAACATCAAAGGAACATGGTAGATGTTGGGGACATCGTGAGTTGACATTACTGCTTCTGGAGATACATGGCAAAATGCTGCGAGTTTTTCTCGCGTTTCATCGTTCAAAGGTGCTGATGAACGACAGACGAGGATATCTGGCGTAATTCCTAATCCTCGAAGTTCTTTGACAGTATGTTGGGTTGGTTTGGTCTTCTGTTCTCCAACGGGTCCCATTACAGGAACTAAAGAGACATGGACGAAGGTGACATTTTCGCGTCCAACTCTAAATTGAAATTGTCGGAGGGCCTCAATATAAGGGGCAGATTCGATATCACCAACGGTTCCACCCAGTTCGATAATGCATGCATCAGGCGCTTCATCGCTACCATCTGCAGGCAGGTAAGCGACCTCTTCAAGCCAATCTTGAATTGCTCCGGTGATATGCGGGATAACTTGAACCGTTTTTCCAAGATAATCACCACGTCGTTCGGCTTCAATTACTTTGGAATAGATTTTACCAGTGGTTACATTATTATCTCGACCAAGGTTGATATCAAGAAATCGTTCATAGTTTCCAAGGTCAAGGTCGACCTCGCCACCGTCATCTAAAACAAAAACTTCACCGTGTTCAAACGGTGACATTGTTCCAGCATCGCTGTTCAAATATGGGTCAATTTTCAAAGAAGTGACTCGCAGTCCTGCGCTTTTCAATAGCACCCCAATACTGCTTGCGGTTACGCCTTTCCCTAAACCAGAAAGGACTCCCCCGCTCACAACAACGTACTTCATGCACATCAACGGGCTTTTAGGCCGTCGCGCCTCCCATATCAACATACCTCTCATATTGTAATTTTCAAGCATGACGAAATGAGCGAAGAATCAAAAGGTGGAGGCACTGAAACCAAAGAGAGGGGAGTATGAGCGAAATTCCGACAACCATGTTGGCTTGGACCAAAACAGCGGATGCTACGGGTGGGTTCAGTCGTATCGAGCACACAGTCCCTACACCCTCTACTGGGGAGGTTTTGGTCAAAACTCATTCAACTTCGGTGTGCGGCACTGACATCCACATTTGGAAATGGGACCAATGGAGCCGTGAAAATGTGCCACTTGGTACGATTACTGGCCATGAAACATGTGGAGAAGTCGTTGGATTAGGGGATGGCGTGAATTCTCACACCATCGGAGATTTAGTCGCAATAGAATGTCATCTCGCCTGTTGGAATTGCCCTCGATGTGATGAAGGAAATGCACACATTTGTGAAAATGGTTCGATTTTTGGAGTTCACAAACACGGTGCCTTCGGCCCATATTTCGTGATCCCTGCAGTTAATGCTCGTCATATTCCAAAGGGTTTTGACCCTGGGTATGCTTCGATTCAAGACCCATTAGGTAATGCGATCCATACACTGACTGGGGGACCAATCAAAGATGCGACCGTTGCAATTCATGGTCTTGGGCCAATTGGACTGTTTGCCGTCAATGCTGCTAAAGCGATGGGTGCAAAGAAAATCATTGCTGTAGATTGGGACAATACCTATCGTATGGAATTGGCAAAAACATTGGGCGCAGACCTTGTCCTCGGAAAAGAAAATGACGTTGTTGCAGAAATTTTAGCTGCAACCGATGGCAGAGGGGTTGACAACTCTTGTGAGTTCTCAGGCTCGCCACAAGCATTAGCGAATACGGTCCATAGTACTCGCATGGGCGGTTATGTCAATATTTTATCCGTGTATGGAAACTCGATGCCAGAGGTTCCGATGAACGAAGTCGTGTTCCGTTATCTCCACATCAAAGGTATCAATGGGCGAAAGATGTGGTCAACTTGGGACACAATGCATGATTTACTTGAACGGGGACTCATCGATGTCGATGCTGTCCTCACACATCGAATGTCAATCGATGATTTCGAACAAGCAGTTGAATTAGCAATTTCAGGCAATTGCGGAAAGGTCGTCTTGGATTTTGCTTAAGCGCCAATCCATTTGTAGCGACGTGCGCCTTCATCGACGCCTTCGTCACCGATTTCAATCAAAGCAAACTCACTCTTCGGCGTGACGACACTGTCATCTTGCAAACCTTTGTGTAGGTTTTCATAGGTGATATGGTCAATAGCAACGCGCCCACCGAGACGTTCAAACAAATGCCATCGAGAAACGACTTCTCTCCAGCGTGGACTTACTTTTCCTTCGAATACTTTTGCTTTAGCACCAGAACCGTAACCACATAGGCCGAATAATACGTTATCTAGGTTGCTGTTTTCCTCCAAATCAGACTCGAAGGTCGACATGAGGGCAAGGAAAATCGAGCCCGTGTATTGATTTCCAATCAAACTACTTGCTCGCTGCCCTTTTTCAATTCTGTTCGCATGGAACTCAAGGTATTCTGGTGTTTTGGAAATTGCTCGGCGGTAACCATCCATGGCTTTCTCCCAAATCTCGATGAACACGGGGTCTTCTGAGTTGAGTTCTGCTGGCATTGGACCAAGTTGTTCTGCAATAGACTGCCAATATTCTGTATCTTGGCGGTCATGTCTAAATATATCTGGAAACATCCTCTTGGCTTGGAAAGCATACGGCAAATGCATGATTATTCTCGACCATTGTTCGGTGAGTCGCATATCCTTTCCGTGATTATATCGCCCTTGTTTTTCAGATTTCTTAGAGAAGTTGTGGAAGGCTTGACGAACTGCGTCTTGGAAACAACGATTGGAATACTGTCCATCGAAAATTGGGTCATCACGATGAACGCTGACTTTCTCTTCACCGTGAGCGAAGATGCCTAATTTGCGAACAGTAGATTCTGGTAAATGACGAATCATTCTTTCAATCAGACCTTTCTTCATCGTTTGACCAGCTTCTTGAGCGAGTTGCATGACGTTGGTAATGACCGAACGGATGCTCACTTCTCGCCGAGGTTTGAAGAAATCATGAACTGGTGTTGTCGAGACCCCAAAACAATCTGGAATTTCGAGAAGTCGTGGATTTCGACGGATAAGTAATGCACCACCGCCTGCGCCTTGGGTATACTCACCAGAAGACTCCAAAGCATATTTGGCATTGTCAGAGAAAATCACAATACCGATGCGTTCATCGTGCTCGTTTGAGCGAGCGACCCAGTCAAGAGTGGTATGTAATGCATCAACTGCGCCAATACAAGCAAAAGTCATGTCGACAACATCACAATTTCTGAAGCAATCTGTGCCATAACGTTCCTCATAGCGTTGAGTAAGCATGTCGACAATGTATGTAGCAGTGGGTTTTGCACCATCTAAAGCAGACTCCGTTCCAAGATACATACGACCAATTGTGTTTGGGTCAAGCCCATTTCGGTCAATGATTTGCATGACTGCCATTGCACCCATCGTTGCTGTGTCTTCGTGTACATCGGGAATAGACATGGCTTCAAGGCCAAGGCCTTTGTTTAACTTACCGAAGTCTGCACCCCTCAATTCTGCAAAATCTCGCATATCCATGTACAAACGTGGGAAGTGGATTGCAATGTCGTCGATACCAACACAGGTTTGACTATCAGTTCCCATCAGGTGTTGTTCTTTTCGACCCCTATTTGAAACAACTACCCCCACACTAGCGCGAAGAGAACGTTTCAACACATCTATTCCATTTCTGGAACTTCAGCCATTGTTGGGTCTTGTTTTGCCCACAAGACGTCATCAATTCGAAGGATAGAAATGGCTGCCTCAGTCGCACCCGCAATGGATTGACGGGTAATCAAATATGGTTCAAGAATACCGTGTTCTATCATATTTGCAGGCCTACGGTTCAATAGGTCTAATCCAAGATAGTGTGAGTTATCCCCCCCGTTCACCTGTGCTGCAACCAATTGTAGCAAGGTATCAATTGGGTCTAACCCCGCATTTTCAGCTAAAACTCTTGGAATGACTTCAAGTGCATCGGCAAAGGCTTCTGCGCCAAGTTGTTCACGCCCAGGAATCGATTCTGCAAAGCGGCGTAATCTGCGTGCTAAAGCCACATGTGTTGCACCTCCACCAGCCAATAAACGTGGATCTTCAAGCATCCTACAAGCAACACCTAAGGCGTCACCAAAACTTCGTTCAACTTCACCAAGAACTGTTTCTGTGCTTCCGCAAGCAATCAGCGTTGCACCACCTTCCTCGGTTTCAACAATCCAATGCGCTACACTGCCCCATGTCTCGTTCTTACTCGAAATAAAAGCTCCTAAATCAGTCGAAGTCGAGCGCTTCACTTCGGATACAAGGGTTGCACCACAGCCTCGGGCAAGAAGGTCCAAATCCGAGCGTGCAACTCTACGGAATGCTTGGATTCCCGCTTTTGCAAGTAGGATTCTAGCTTCTTCATCAATGCCTTCTTTGCAAGCAAGTAATCCGATTCCAAGGGCTTTGAGGTGTTCGACTTGTTGTTGGAGCAATTCGACTTCTTTCGCTCGGAAACTTTCGAGGACACCTGGGGCGGTGACATTGATTTTCATATCGTTTTTCATTGAACGACGTTCAATTCCGCCATCGACAAGAAGTACCTTTCCAGCACCTGCAACGCGAGGCATGTCTTCATGAATTCGATTCTTTGCTAAAACCAAACCAGTTACCAATCGTGTATCGTTAATACTGCCACCAGATTGAGGTAGTATTTTCACACGGGTCGGGTCGGCCACAATCCCATTGGAGGTACTAACCTGAATTGCTTCGGCAGCATCAACAGCGAGTTGAGCGAGCAATAATTGCATAGACAGATGACCTTTACCTGCAAGTGATGTTTGTGCAGCAAGTAGGCGATGGTGGTGCTCAGAATCCAGCGTCAACTCAGTGAGAACTTCGTGTGCATAAGTCTCAGCCATTCGGAACCCACGTGCAATAATGGCTGGATGAACATCTTGAGTGACCAAATGCCAAGCGTTTTGCAGCATTTCAGCTGACATAAGAACCGTTGAAGTGGTTCCATCTCGGGCGATTTTGTCCTGAACTGAAGAGGCATTAATCATCATTCGTGCAACGGGGTGTTCCACTTTAGCGGATTCTAGTACTGTTACGCCATCGTTGGTAACAAGGGTTCGTCCGTCGTCATCGATCAGCAATTTATCAAGGCCTCGGGGCCCCAAGGTTGAACGTACTGCACCAGCAAGAGCCATTGCCGCCTGAATGTTGTTCTGAAGAGCACTGCGTCCCGTGGTACGCTCGGTGTCCTTGAGAATGGGCGCATCGCTCATAGCACAGCCACCAAACTCTTCGCCATAAGGTCAACGATGACCGAGGTTGATTCAATCTTCGTCGTCTTCGACGACTTCAAAGTCTGCATCTACTACATCATCGCCCTCGACGTTAATATCACCATCTTCGGAGGAACCATCTTGTTCTGCCATTTCAGCAGCAGCAGCTTCGTAGAGTTTTGCGGAAACAGCATGCATTGCTTCTTCGACTTCCTTGACTTTTGCTTGAATTGCAGCATCGTCAATAGCGTCTATTTCGAGAGGTTTACCATCATCATCTTGAACCATCTTTTCCAATGCATCGAGATGCTCCTTTACTGGGTCAACATCTGCATCATCGAGTTTGTCTGCTGATTCGTCGAGGGTTCGACGAGTTTGATAGACCACTTGATCAGCCATGTTACGGAGTTCAACTTTCGCCTTGCGCAATTCGTCTTCTTCTGCAAACTTTTCTGCTTCACTGATTTTTGCTTGGATTTCATCTTCAGAAAGTGAAGTTTGAGATTCGATTTTCACTGATTGTTCCTTTCCAGTCCCCATGTCTTTCGCACTGACATCGACAATTCCATTGGCGTCGATATCGAAAGTAACTTCGATTTGTGGAGTGCCACGAGGTGCTGCTGGGATTCCCATTAGGGTAAATTCTCCAAGTGTAACATTGTCCTTAGCAAAATTTCGCTCTCCTTGAAGAACGTGAATGGTAACTGCAGGTTGGTTATCACTTGCTGTTGAATATATTTCAGAGCGACGAGCAGGGATAGTTGTATTTCGCTCAATCATTGTCGTCATGACGCCACCGAGTGTTTCAATACCGAGTGTAAGGGGTGTGACATCGAGTAACAAGATATCAGAAACACCTTCATCACCGGAAATGATTCCTGCTTGAAGTGCGGCGCCCATGGCCACAGCTTCGTCGGGATTGATTCCTTTGTATGGCGCCTTTCCAGCTTCTTTTTCCACTGCCTCTTGAACAGCAGGTACACGGGTTGAACCGCCGACAAGGATGACTTTGTCAATATCGCCTTTCTTAACGCCAGAATCTTTCATTGCTTGACGGGTTGGACCCATTGTGTTTTCAATCAACTTCGAAACAAGGTCTTCGAATTTTGCACGACCTAAGGTCATGTCCATGTGCTCAGGTTGGCCGTCTCGCATCGTAATGAAAGGAAGGTTAATCTGAGTTTGTTGAGTGCCAGAAAGTTCAATCTTGGCTTTTTCAGCTGCTTCCTTGAGTCGCGACATTGCTTGAACATCTTTTGATAAATCGATTCCAGTGTCACGCTTGAATTCTGCGACCATCCATTTGATGATGAGGTCATCGAAATCATCTCCACCGAGTTTGTTGTTACCTGCAGTTGCTTTAACTTCAATTTGAGGTTGGCCATCAACTTGATAGATTTCCAAAACTGATACATCAAAGGTTCCACCACCCAGGTCGTAGACCAAAATAGTTTGATCTTCGCCTTTGTCAACACCGTATGCAAGAGCTGCGGCAGTTGGTTCATTGATGATTCGTAGAACTTCAAGTCCAGCAATACGTCCTGCATCTTTGGTTGCAGTTCGTTGTGCATCTGTAAAATATGCAGGGCAAGTGATGACCGCTTGCTTGACTTCATGTCCAAGATAGGCTTCAGCATCTGCTTTCAACTTTTGAAGAATAAATGCTGAAATTTCCTGAGGGGTATAATCAACATCGTCAATGGTTGTTTTCCAATCAGTACCCATGTGACGCTTAACAGAAAGCAAAGTTCGCTCGATGTTTGTCACCGCTTGTCGCTTTGCAGTCACACCAATCATGCGTTCACTGCCGTCTTTGGCAAACGCTACAACCGAAGGGGTTGTTCGCGCACCTTCTGCATTCGCAATGACAACGGGTTCACCGTTCTCAATGGTCGCTACGCAACTGTTCGTCGTTCCAAGATCTATTCCTATTACTTTACCCATATTTTCACTTCCTTAATTTTCAAAAAATTGGAATTCCGCCATCACCATCATCATCTTGGTTATCACCAAGATCGAGATGTAGGTCAGGGGTATCCGGTACTTCATCATCACCTTCGTCTCCGTCGTCGCCGTCATCTAGTTCAGGTACGGCGGAGCCTTGTGGCGTGAGTTTGAGAGTGACATCGAGAATACCATTGTTAAGAGACCATTCAACAACTTCATCGCAAGGATGAGGCAATTCAACACGGGCCAACGGAGCAGTTTGCGTGTGCTTCAATACCTCTAATTGATGGCCATCACGAATGAGGGAAAGTTCAACTTCGGTTTCTTCGACATCCTCTTTGAGCGTGATATCGATTGTCACCGACATATTCCAGCCGTCGAGATAAACATCATCTGCTGGCAATTTGTAGAGATTATCTGTCAACTCATCCATCTCTGGCATGTCAACTTCTATTGGGTTGGCATCGACTTGAACGTCGACGCCTAAATTTTGCAAAATATCTTCGATAGACTTACCTTTCTCAAACATCTTACTCAGTTGCGACAAATCGAAATTGAAATTGACATCGCCTTTCGCAATTTTTTCAGCATCGAGACCGAGGCTTTCGAATTGCGAACGAAATTGTTCCATCAAGGCCCGAATCTGCTTTTTATCGAGGTTCATGCCCATATTTCGGAACAATTCTGTGATCTGCTCAATCAATTTTTCCTCGAAATCATCCTTGCCTGTCATCCTCACTCCCCCTGACTACTTAACCATCGGTTACATACTGCGGAATCAGTTACCCTATATGAAGTTCACGAAATGTCTCGCACTACATCGGGCCCTTCGAATCTATCCACGGAAGGCGAAGCCCTAAAAACAGAAAGGAGTGGCCATGTTCTAAGGGTCATCATGTTCAACTCTCTTCGCGCTTTCTTACTCATCGTTTTGATGCTCATGGCGCCACTTGCTGGTTGCTTTGGTGAAAATGAAAAAGAAATACAAGATGTTGGTGAGATATTCCTTATCGATTTCGCCCCTGCTGGAGAACTCCCGCTCCGAAGTGGAGAATGGCACACATTCACGCTTGAAGGTGAAGGAACTCGCCTTGTCGTACCTGAGGATGTACTTCTCTTTGTCAACAATAGTGTTGTCCCTCTTGGCGTAATTCAAGTCCCTGATGCTGCATTGCTCAACGGGAAAATTTTGACGACCCCTTATGTTACTTCAACAAGCTTTACCCTGGTTTACAACGATGGAACTGCTACCACTCTTGACTTAGAAGTCGAGAATGGTACGCCAATCGTCAACGGCAAAGATTGGTTTGAAAGCATGGATTTCATACTCTCTGTTTGTGCAGATTCGTCTGAATGCGGCGGATATGTTAACCGTTGGATGGGCTCTCCAAACCCTGCCATGGAACGTGCTGCAAGTTATTTCCACGGTAATTTCCAAGGTCTTGGCTATGATACGCATATTATGCGTGTAACCGACCATCTCAATCCAACAGAACCGGAATCTCTCAACATCATCGCATGGAAACCTGGGCGCTCAAGTGATTGTGTCCAAGGTATGGGTGGTCACTTTGAAACAGCGCCACCAGGTGGTCCACCCGGTGGAGGTACAATCGAAGGTGCATACGATAACACCGCAGGTACTGTTGCCATGATGCTGTTTGCTAGAGTTCTTATCGACCTTGAGTTTGAATGCGACACATTCCTTGCCCTATGGTCTTCCGAAGAAGAAGGGCTCCGTGGCTCGAATGCTTTTGCAAACAATGATTGTGATTATTGTCTGCCACAAGATAAGGAATTGAGGTTTTACATTAACATGGACATGATGGGTATTTCATGGCCTGCAATGAAATCGACAGGGGATCCTTTCCCTTACCATGCGTGGTCAGGTCCCGATAATGACCCTGCAGTCGATGAGTTGGCAATTACTGCCGTTCTCGACCATGTTCATCGCAATGTGCTCAAAGCCCCGATGAACTTGACTATCGAGGGAACCTTTGGCGCAGGGTGCGATATGCATTGGGATGAGCATGAAAACCTTGTATTGGATGTTCATGAAGATACATTTGGCCGCTCTGACCACGTCACATTCCGAAATTTAGGTGCTCAAACAATATTCCATCTCGGCGCTTATGATGATGACTATGATGCCTATCACTCCCCGAGTGACACACTCGATAACATGGTGGCAGTTGTCGGAGGCCAAGATGAATTAGAGAAATCGATCGAGTTTGTCATGTGGGCTGCAATGCTTGAATTTTTGATAGCGGACCAAACTCCGGAAATCCGGAACGTCAATATTTGAAATACATCAACCAAAGTTGCCTTAGGTTGCATACATGGTTTCAAAAGTACAACCGAGAATTAGAGTGCATGTCAGATATCACTCGCACTGAGCATTCGCACACGAATCCTTTGAAAGCCATGTGGAAATATATTGCTGGCTCAACGCTCGCTGCGTCAATGTGTTGCCTCCCTTCTGTGGTCATGGTCATGTTCGGTCTTGCAACAGTTTCGACGGGTGCTGCACTTTCCGATACCCTGTATTGGGGGGGGAATGGTTTTGGCTGGTTTAGAGGTGCAATGCTACTGATTGCCTTTCTGTGTGTCGTTCTTGGTCTAGTCATGTATTTCCGAAATCAAGATATTTGTACACTGGACCAAGTCAAACGAAATCGGCGTAAAGTCATCAACACGTCTCTCTTTGTGTTGAGTGTATCCTATGCACTCTACCTATTGTTCAATTATGTCA
>Ga0302122_10002071_pt1 | contig 12647 bp, 11 predicted proteins | sample CB21_SCM_MG_FD_203115 | JGI IMG/M metagenome (GOLD analysis project Ga0302122, IMG submission 203115) | Marine microbial communities from Western Arctic Ocean, Canada - CB21_SCM | ecosystem: Environmental > Aquatic > Marine > Oceanic | place: Canada: Western Arctic Ocean | collected 2017-09-28
TCCGCCGACGTGCCGATCTTGAAACTGGACCCGGCGTCCTGCGTCGGCCCGTCGTGGCCGCCCATGCCGTCCGTTAAAGTGGACGGTAATGTGGCACTATTAGGAGCGGTCTGCGCGCAGACCTGGACATTATTGCCCAGGGGGAACCAGGGCTCCATCGGTGTATTCACGACCTTGAAGTTTTTGCCGGTCTTGGCTTCATCATTAAAATCAAAAATGCCCCACCAGAAGTTGCAGGCCGGGTCCAAATTGACACTACGCATGCACTCGGCTTGCCCCTCAAAACCACCTGAAAAAGGCGTGAACGTGATCTGATCCGACGTCTCGATGACCGGCTCCGTCTGACTGTACAGCGAGAACTTGCAGTCGTGGCAGTCCCGCAACCGTAATTGTTTGCACGCGACATAAAAGGTGCAGCCCGAACAGTTCCGGATGAACACGGACTCGCCGGACGCACCGAGGAATATTTTGCAGTCGACGCATTCATCGATTTGGACCATGTCTGTCGAGTCCGCAACAACGGCCTCGCACTTCGTGAGGTTGCCCATGTCGAACTGCTGGCCGTTCACGTCGCCCGGCTTCTTCGTGGGCAGCGTCTCGCCCGTCTTCTCCTTGAACGTATACATCAGCAGCATCTCGTACTTGCGCCACTCCCGCTTCGTCTCGAACTCCTTGCCGTCGCTCGCGACGTGCTTGCCCATGGTGGTGCCGTGCTCGCGTGCTGCCAATTTCGGCTGCCGCGGCTTTCGAAATGCGAGTGCGGGTTCGGCTCGCGCGCGGAGAACCAACTCGCCATGAGGAGTATTTGGGCGACCCCAATACTTGCTGGGCGGCGAAGGGGCGACTGGAGGACTCCTACCTAACTTATCTCAAGACGGGCCCAACGCGCGAGACGCAGGCCGAGACCTCGTGCGTTCGGCTTGGCGCACGAAGGTAAAAAGGCTGCCCGCATTCGCACGAGGGCTCGCAAACGCGAGTGCACAGCTGCCGCGAGCGAGCGCTGCCGAAAGGCTGGATTGGCAGCGGTAAAGCAAACAGGATGAGCAACCTCGTGCAAGCTTTGAGGAGCGGCTACCTCGCCGCCGGCCGCTGCGACACGGACGGACGGCGAGAAGCGGATCTAGACGACTTGGGGTGGGACCCGAGCCGCTCCCTCTTGACGCGCACGCCGACCGCGCGGGCGCCGCCTCTACCTATGACCCCGGCCTTCGAGCCTCCGGCCGGCGCCGCCGCTTTGCTCAACGCGGCCGAGCACGCCCAGGACGCTATTGAACTCATGGACGCCCTCAAAGTACTAAGCGGCGCGTGGGAGTCGGTGCGGGGCCCGTGGCTCCCGCAATTAGCCGAGGCGCTGGCGAGCGTCTGTCCGCGGGACCGGTTGGAGGCCGCAGCTAAATTATTTCGGGACCAGGAGGGCCTGGCGGCCAAAATTGCGCGACGAGCGTGCTACGTCGAAAAAATACCGTGGCGCGACGCTCCGGAAGACGCGGAGTTCTGGCACACGGAGGGCGGCGAGATCACCGGCGAGACCTTCCACGACACGCGCGGCGACACGATGGCGCGGGAGTCGGCGACGCGGGAAGCGAGTGCGCGGCGTTTGGCCAAAAGGTTGGCGGGCGACCGCATTTTGAACACAAAGCCCAAGAAGAAAATCTTGGGACGGACGTTGAGCGAGAAAGCACCGCTCACACGGTTCCCGCACCGCGACCGGTTGCGGGATCCGAACCGGGCGGTCCCCTGGCACTCGGACGACGTGCGGGGACGGGACGTTTTCCGGGGTTATGGAAGTACGCACACGGCGGTCAATGGGAGGTGCTGCTGGGACCCGAACTTGATGCCCATTGTCACGCCCGGGCCCACGACGAACGACGACTTCGTCCAGCAAAACGGAAGTTTCATGGGCGACAATGTCAGTGGATTACCCTTTTCGCGGATGACGGAGCTAGCCCGGGGCAAGCACGACATCTCCCTGGTCAAGCCCTTACCTAAACCCGGCGTCGCGTTCACGTATCGAGGCCGGCCGTCCTACTCGTACCGAAAGGAGAAGGCGGCGCCTCCCTTGTACTCGAACGAGCTCTTCGGCAAAAGTTTTGAATTCGTGGACTTCGAGCCGAGCCGCTTCTACTCGGACCATACCGATCACGAGATTTCGATCGCGCGCGCGTTTGCTCCGGTGACCAAGGTGCAACCTCCGACGGCGGGCGAGTCCCTTAGAAGGATGCAGAAAACGAATGAGAAGTACTTAGCGAAAGTCCCGAACCAGGTTGACTTCCCCTTCCGGCCGCAGAAGGCCGGGCGGCAGCGTTTTTTGACGGACGAACGCGTGACTATTTTTGCTTTACCGACGTGTAAGACGGGCGCGATGGCGCGCGAACCCGGGTTGGGTCTGCACCGCCCTATTAAAGAAATCGTGTCGCCGGGGCCGGTCTACGATTTACGAGTGCACCTGCCCGGGCGCGGGCCGGCGCGCATGGAGGCGCAGAAACGGTTAGAAAAGCGGGCGCAGGACCTCAGGTATAAACGGGACACGTCCCTCATGCGCGCGTCCTTGGGCGCGGTCTCGGAAGTGCGCGAGGAAAGCAGCGTGAACGCCATCGTGCGCGTCAAAGCTCACTCAGACAGCGGCGCCAAGACCCAAGGAGGCAGCGCGACCTTCGCGACCGCCATAAGGGGCGAGAACGCCACCTACGACACGCTATGTGGAGGCACCTTCATGCCGCCCAGCTTCACGCCGTCGCCCCTGCACGTGACGGCGCCGGACCCCGCCGACTTGAATGCCAATCCGCGGCGGGTTGGCGGTTGGCAACCAAAACCTTGTGCCGCCTCAATGATCCCTCCGACAAAACCGGAGGTCGTGCACCTCAACATGACGACGGCGGGGGACGGCATCGACCTGACTTCTCGGATTTTGGCCATGCGCTCGAGCCAATTGGCGGACCGCGTCCCGGCGTCCCATTGGTCTCATAACACGGGGCGGGAGGGGCACGTAAACTAACCTAAGCTAACTGGCGTCCGGTCGTCCCACTCCTTGATAGCGTCGTAGACAAATCTAAGCACCCATTTAATATATGCCTCTTTGGCCGGACGGGTTTTTTACCCTGTCGTGAGTGCAAAAAAAACATTACGCGTTGGTCTGGTGCATCACTACGACATCACAGCTTTGTAAAATTGTCCGACACACCACATCGTACTACAGTGCGACGCCTGTCCGATTTCTAACGACCTGGGTTGCGCGGCGCAGGACGACCTGCAAGCTTGGACTCTCAAAAGCAGCATGCCGCCGCGGGGCGAAGCCTTGCCGCTGGCGGACCATGGCTCGCGCAAGCCGGGCCAGACCTCGTTCCTCGGGGCGGTGACGGCCATGCTCAAGCTCTGCATCGGCGTGGGCGTGCTCAGTGTGCCGCACGCCTTCTCGACGGGCGGCGTCGTCCCGTGCGTCCTGGCGCTATTAGTGCTATTGGTCTGGAACGACTGGGCCGGCCGGCGCTTGGTGCGGGCGCGGAACCTGCTCGACGAGGCAGCGCGGCGCCGCGTCGACGCCGGCCGGGAATCGCCGCTCGCGGCGTTGGCGCGGGAGGCGGCGGGCGGGACTTGTGCGGCAATGGCCGAAGCCGTGTTATTCGTTCTGATGTTCGGCGTCGCCGTCTCGTACCTCGTGGCGCTCCACGATTTTATAAGGGCGACGCCGCTGGCGGTGCCGCTCGGCGTCGACGTCGCGGCGGCCGCCGCCATGGCCGTACCATTAGCTTTAGTTGATGACATGGGCTCGCTGGCGGCCGTGGGCGCCGCGGGCTTGGTCGCCCTCGCATGCTCATTAACGGCCATCGCGCTGTACGGCGTCGCGCGACGGGAATCGCTGGGCTGGGCGCAGAACGGCGCGTTCGACTGGACCAAACCAAACTCCACAAATGACCTGGGCGCGGCGGTGGGCGTCATGGCCTTCTGTTTTGGTATTGCTCCTTTAGCTCTCCAGATGGAGGCGAGCATGGCCTCTCCGGACACGTTCGCGGGCGCCCAGCAGGTGGCTCTTACTATAGCGTTCGCGACGTATTTAATTGTGGGCGCGGGCGTCGCGCGGCTCTACGATGGACCAGGTGTTGATGACTCAGTACCGGGCAACGTCCTCGACGCCCTGCCCGACGGCCGCTGGACCGTGCCGACGGCGGTGCGCCTGGCCATGGCATGCGCCTCCGTCTTCAGTGTGCCTATTGGTCTGGTGGGCTGCGGCGAAATTCTGGAGGCAAGGTTCCCGCGGTGCCGGCGCGTCTACGTGCGCGGCCTCGTGGCCGCAGGTGCGGCGCTCGTGGCCTACGCGATGCCGGCCTTCTGCCTCGTGGTCGGCCTGGTGGGCGCCTTTTGTTGTATTACGCTGGGGTTTGTGCTGCCGCCCCTGGTGCACCTTCTCCTCGCGCGGCGCAACGGCCTGCCGGTCCGGGAGGACGCCGTGCTGCTCGTGCTGGGTATGCTCCTGATCGTCGCCACGACGACGCTGACGGCGCGGACGACGGCGGAGGCGCTCGCGGCCGCGAACGCGGCGCATTACCCCCCGTCGTGATCAGTGCCGCCTTGTGAATACGTGATAATAGTAGTTTACCCTATGCCGACTTGTCCTCGAGGTCGATGTAGAGCCTGGGGATCCAGGCCATCTTGAACGTGAAGAGGTAGACCATCGTGATGTGGTAGCAGAACTGGAGCCAGGCCAGCTCCAGCTTCAGGTGCGTTTCGACGATGGGCTTGCCTAATAACACCAAAACGGCATGGATGAAGCACGAGTAGAACTGGCAGATCTGCCACTTGGTCAATAAAGCTTTGAAGGGGTTCTTGCGCCCGAACGACGTCCACAAATAGTGCGAGTACATGAAGACGTGCGTCACGCTGTTGATAAGGGCGCCGTAGCGCGCCGTGCCGCCGGCGTTGTCGTACATGAGGAGAATGCCCCACATCAGGCCAATGGAGGAGTGGTGGTACACGTGTAAGAAGCTCAACTGCTTCTTCGCGTTGCCCTTCACGATGATGAAGAAGGTGTCGAACCAGTCGAGGAACTTGGACAGGTAGTGGCAAAAAATGAACCATTCGCCGGCGGCGTCCATTGAAGTGTCGATGCCGAAGACGTTGGGCGGCTGCACGACCGGTAAGAGTCCGATGGTCATGTACGTGCATAAGACGATCTGCACCACATTATAAACTCTCAGGACGTTCTTGAGGATCGAGTTGGGCAGCACCGGCTTGCCGGGCGTGACACTTCGACTCGCCAAGACGGCAAAAACGACGTAGATCGCCGGCGGAATCAACATGGCCGGCCAGCTCACGACGTGGCTGTACTCGGGGTAGTACTTCATGGTTGGGTGCCTTGTGTCGCCTTTTTGCAAGCAATTGCGCTGGTGTCTTGCAAGTGGTTAGGTCGTTGATGCTTGCTCTGTTGCAAGCACGCTGATTACCACGTGCTAAGGGCTTGCACAGTGATCGTTTTCACGGTCCTGTTGCCCGCGCGATGCAGTGCGCCTGAGTTATCGGTCGACAAAGACAGCGTGTACACGACGCATGCGCTCGGTGCGTTTTTTTTTCCGCCGTGACAGCTCCCACTGGTCCGTCTCGACTGATGGGCCCAGCAGGAGCGCTGTGGAGAGGGCGCATTTGCTTCGTGCGGGTTTCGAGCAACTCAGCAACACAAAACCTGCTCCTGCGCCTTAGTCAAGGGCACTTCGCTTGCACCGCCCACGGGCTAGAACTTGATTACTTCGCTGCCAAAGTATCGAAGAAGCAGCGCTGCGGCCAAACTAGACCCAACACTCAGGGAGAGCAGTATTCAAAAGCGGCGCGCCGGACGCCGCCAGTGGCCCGCCACACAACAGATAACGATGTTCTGCCAGTGCTACGACGTCGCGGAGACGCGGGGCGACCCGGCCCTGCCGCTGTGGCGCACGGACGTCCTCCACGCGCGCGCGGATAGAGCACTCACGCGCGAGCTGCGACGCGTCGTCGTCGTGGCGCGCGGGCCGCGGCCGGCGATCATGGTCTATCCCGAGCACCAGCGGCGGGGGCCGCCGGTCTGGCGCGCGAATTTAGACACGATCGAAGTAACGGGCGAGCTTGCACTCGTAGTCCGGGTCCAGCCGCGCTGCGACGCCGCGATGCTCCTGCGCTTCGCGGACCTCGACGCGAAGCGCGCGTGGTGGCGCGCGGTGGCCGCGTTGACCACGACACCACTCAACGAAACCGCCGACGAACTGGACCACGTCGCGGCCGCCACCTCCGAGGAGGACTCCGACAGTCATGAAGAGGACGCCTCTACATTAAAAAAGACGCTCATGGCCTACGAGCGGGCGGTCCAGGCCTTTGTGCGGCCTCCTAGAGCTCGGTACGACGTGGCGCAGCTCGGGCCGCGCGCGTTTCCATTCCGCGGACATGCGTATAGAAGGCAGGACGCGACGTGCGCCAATAAGAGAGGCGAGGTCGTGCGGTACTCGGTCTGGCGGCGCGTCGACGACGACGCGGCGCGGAGGACTCTGGTGTATGTACATGCGAACGCCGGGTGTAGACTGGAGGCGCTGGCTGTATTAGGCCCGTGCCTTGCTTTAGGTTTTTCCGTGATCGCGCTGGATTGCGCCGGGAGCGGTTTATCCGGCGGCGAGCATACGACTCTGGGCTGGCGCGAGCGGGACGATGTGAAGGCCGTCATCGACGCCGAGGACACGGGAAGTGTTACGCTTTGGGGTAGGTCGATGGGCGCCGCGACGGCTTTACTTTACGCTGCTACCCGAAACCCGGACGTCACCGCGCTGATCCTGGACTCGCCCTTCCAATCGCTACGGCAGCTCGCGCTAGACGTCGTCGGGACGGCGCTGGGGGGCGAACTTGTTGGCGTCCCACGTGTGGCGTCCGTCGCCGCGCTGCGGTTGATGCGGGGCTCGGTCCGTAGAAGAGCGGGCTTCGACATCTACGACGTGGACGTCGAGACCCACGCGCGCGAGTGCGGCGCGCCGACTTTGGTCCTCTGCGCGCTGGACGACGCTTTAGTGCCGCCCGCCCACTCGCACGCGGTGCACGCGGCGCTCCCCCGCGCGGAGCTGTGCGTCTGCCCTGGCACGCACAACTCCGTGCGGCCCAGCGCCGCGTCCCGGCGCGTCGAGCGCTTCCTGCGCGAGCACGTGCTGGGGGAAGCCCCGTCTGGCGCCGTCGAGGGCTTGCTCGACGACGCGTCCCCGACGGGACCGCGCGGGCCCGTGCCGCCCTGGACGGCTGAGGCGCGCGCGACGAGCGGGCGCGCGACCCGGGCGCGCTTCGCCCTGGAGTCGTCCTCTGACGACGACGCGGCGCCGTTGGCGCGGCGCGTCCTGACGCCGGAGAGTCCGGAGTAGATTCTCCCTCTCCCGTTGTGTGGTGTAAATGCATGATTGTCCGTGGTTACTCCACGCCGTCGAGACATCCCACGGATGATGTTTCTGTTACGGTGCTAGGACTAGTGGGCGGGGCCCGGGGGGGCATCCTTTTTGTTACGGTGCTAGGACTAGTGGGCGGGCATCCCACGGAGATGGAACGTGGGAGCGCTTTGAGCCCGGATCATCCTTCCATATCGACAGAAGAAAGCGCAACGAAGTGGAATGTTGTATTGACTCTCAAAGGATCAACAAAAGCAGAAGTTGAAGGCGGCGCCGCCGCCGCGAGACGCTGGTACGGCGTCGGCGAGCCGCCGCCCTGGGGTGACAATCCGGAATAGATGAGATGGGCACGCAGCCTGTCGGAAGGCCTGTGCCTTAGCCCCCTGTTGTAACAATGTGGTTTGAAATTTTACCACAAGGTAAGTGCGAGTGTGGGGAATTGGCGAAATCGAGGCGAGCTCAGCCCGCGGGCCCGAAGGGCAGCTGCGACACGGGCACGGGCGGCGGCAGGGGCGGCGGGGCGGCGGGCGTCGTCACTTTTCTAAGTACGCCGGCCTTGCACATGATCTCATGGCGCCCGATATTGTCGAAGGAGACGTCCTCCAATAACGAGATTTTGGGGATGGAGCGGATGCCGTCGCCGTCGATGTCGCGGATCTGGCACCGTACTAATGTGAGGCGGTCCCCATACGTGTGGCGCACGGCGTCCTCGCACTCGTAGAGCTCGCAGTCGCGGATCGTGAGTCCCGCGCCTCTGGACAGGATCCCGGCGTCGCAGGGATTCGTCACTAGACAGCCCTGCACGCACGTGTCCTTGGTGCCCCGCTCGACATTGACGCCTTCCCTCAAGTCGCAGTTCACGACGGCCGCGCCGGCGCCGCTCAGGGTCAATGTAGCCATGATTACCGGCCGCGCGCCTTGACCAACTAATCTCACACCACTCGGCACGGAGATATTTTCCAGGAGCGTGGTGCCCTCGGCCACCACGACGTCGACGCGGCCCGGCTTCGCATGCGCGGCCTCCAGCGCCGCGGCCAGCGTCCCGAAGTCGCTTGCCAACACTCGCGGGCAGGCGATGGGCGCGGGCGGGGGCGGGGGCGGCGTCGCGGACCGCGGCGTTAAGAGAGGCGGCGCCGGCAATGCGGGCGCCGGCGGCAGCGCGGGCGGCGGCGCCTTACTCTGTACGGTCGTGGACGGCGGGGCCATCGGTAGGTGCGGCGGCGCGCGGCCGGTGAGATCCAGGGCTGCGAGGGCCGGCGGCTCGGGCTTCGCCGGCATCGCAACGTTCTCTTTGCCCATATTTTGGGCAGCCACCATTTTGCTTGATCACAACTGTTCCTGAATTTTATTCTGGGACCCGTTTTGTTTCGATTTATTGCTGCGAGCCGTCGTTTCGAGGGAATGGGGGGGCTGCGGGAGGGCTGTTGTTGTGCGACGAGTCGTAAAATAATATCGGTCCGGGTTTTGCGACTTGTGCGGCCACAAAAAGCCGACGCTAGCGAGCGGTCTGCAGCGCACGTTTTCGACGAGCCTGGACGTGCTCTGCATGCGTTGACCTCCAACTCGTCGCCCAGAAGTGATGGCGCCGCCACTCACGAGATTTCTTGCAGAGTTTCATAAAACTTTCATTGACACGTCCGCGTCCGAAAACACCTTAAGCGGGCGTACGCGTCGTCGTTCGGTCTGCATCCCGTGGTGAAGCCGTCCCCCGAGCGGGCCCTGGAGGGCGCTTTGGCGGAGGGTTCCTTCGACCAGTTCATCCGCCTCGAGCCGTCCTCGGCCTCAAAGTCGTCGCCGACGTAGTCGCGGGCCTCGTATCGTGGGTCGCGCGGATGGCGCCGTCGATGCGGGCCTGGAGGAGCTCCGTCGCCGATAACTTTGTGGAGCAGCGCGTGATCTCGGCGTCCGTGAGCTTAATTTGCGTCAGCTGACCGTTGGTCACGCTCACCACGGCGCCGTCCGTCGTCCGGACGTCGAAGTACATTTGCGAGGGGCGGCCGATGACGACGCCCCGGACGGAGAGGTCCTCGGCGTTTGTAACTTGCGCGCCGACGCGGCGCCAGGCCTCTGGGATGCCCATGGTTAGGCTCTAGAGCGCCGGGGGCGTCGGTGACTCTTGGGGAGCGCGGGCGTCGACCTAATTACCGGGCAAAGCCGATTGCTTGTTGAGGCTGTTACCGCAAGTTCTCCGGCGTTTTCACGTGACAAAATCGCGTGGGCGTCGTGAACACGTCACGGTGGCGTCGCCAGGCGGACGCGCAACTAGCGGCTTGCGCGGGCTAAACTGATTGCCGCCGCAACTCGGTGCGGTGCTTGGAGCTGGCTACCGCGTGCGCAACTTCGGACACGTTGGAGCGACGGCGGCATCTTACGGACATCTCCCCGGGTACGTACGAGCAAAGGAATACGCACCGGACATCGAGCTCTGGATGCTCCGGACGAACGATTCGAAGGATTTTAACCGCTCACGCTACGTTGGCGACTTCCGGCGCACTATCGAAGCGCTGGGGAGCTCGCATATCATCATCATGAGCCCACCACCCGTGCTCGCGGAACGCTATGGAATCAATCCAGCGATCGTCGACGGCGCGGTTCCAAACGCCGCGCGGGAGGTCGCGGCTGCGGTCGGGGCGCATTTCTTCGACCTGCATCGGGAGTTTACCGCGGCCGTGGGCTACCGGCGCACGCCGGCGTATTGCGCCGCGCACTTCATGCCCGACGGCATCCACACGAACGAGAAGGGCACCGCCCTCATCGCGAAGCTCGCGCGCAATTTTTTAGATAAGACGCTAAAATTTAAGAAACACACGCCACTATTTCTCAAACACATTTCTGTGATATTATATATAAATGCCCACTTTTCGACACTTATATCGCATCCTCCTTCAACCAACCGCTCAATGATCAGCCCAAAGTACCCTTCTCGTGGTGTAGATGTCACATACTTGATTTGCACTATAGGTGGGGTAGTATGGGACCCAACGAGACCGCTATTACGCTTATTGGGGGCCCTCGGGTAATTAGCGTATTTGACGTTCACGGGTGGTGTCGAGCCCAAATAAAACACTTTTTTGGGGTGCTGATCGGCTCTCGGACTCCCTATGGGTTAGGTCTGATGGTAAGTAGACGCCTACACCGCATACGCATGCGCTTTGGGCCATTCCATAGCTCTCAAAGCTCTGGATCAAAAACATTGGCAAAACATCCTTGGAGGAGCTGGACTGCTGAGAGAATTGATGTAATGATCCAAGCGGCGGCGTATGCGGTGTAGGCGATTGCGCACGTCTATTTACGGACCCTAAGCGACCCCCGAGAGACCTCTGGACCACGGATTGACAGGACTCCACTGGAGTAGCCACGGCCGGGTGGACCGTTCAACACCGCGAATAAAAAAATTACCGTTTTCGCGGCCTGGTAAGTGTCCTATTGATGTCTTTGGACCAGTATCGAACCGAACGATACTCAAGCGGCTGCATGTCGCGTCTCACGAAAACGCACTACACGGGTTTCTTTATGAGCTAAGAGCCCTCAAAACCGGGCGAGCACACTCCAGCTGTCGTACGAGTGGCCGCAGCGCTGTAGCAAAGCAAGTGGTAGTCATCTTCCTTCGCGTGCGAGACCATTGAGCAGCAATCAGAGCGAGCAGCAGACCAACACCCTGCCCACTAACCATGGCTAGCAAACTGGAGAAGGAGGCAGCGCAAGCGTCGGACGAACCGCTCGTCGAGGAGGTCGAGCGACACCAACCGGACGAGAGCGACCGCATCGACGCGCCGGGCCGCGCGCCAGGGGGCGAGCCCCTCGACGTGAGCCCGGGCGGCGACGGGTCCCTCGTCAAAGAAGTGCTCAAGGAGGGCATGGCCGGCGGCCCGCAGGCCTTGACGACGCCGTCGCCGCTCTGCGAGATCACGCTGCGGGTGCGGGCGGACCACGAATCAAAGCAGACGCCCGTGGTGTGGCCGCGCCAGCACCACGGCGCCATTTCACCGCCGGGCCTGCCGGCGCAGTTAAGGGTCGGCATCGAGACCATGCGCCTGCACGAGGTGGCGCGGCTGACGCATGTTGATCATAGCCGGACGCCGGCCGCGACGCGGACGTACGACGTCGAAGTGGTGGACTGGGACGAAGCGCTGGTGCTGGACACGGTCACGAAGCGCATCGTGCGACGACCGGGGGTGGAGGCGTGGCGCGAGCCGCGGGAGCTGGACCGCGTCGTTGTGAGAGGTGTTCTTGGAGGCGTGGACTACGGGCCCATAGCAGAGGACCGGGACCCGAGCCTCGCGGCGGCGCCGTTAAGCGGCGGCTGGCGGTTAGATGAAGATGTGGAGACGGACACGGGTCTTAGGGTTGTAGAGGGGCTCGAGGCGTGCGTGCGCACGATGCGCGTCGGGGAGGTCTGTGAGGTGAGTATCGGGGAACAAAAAGGCCAGATCGAGCTCGCGCAGATCCGGGAGGACCCGAACCAGGCCCTGATTGCGCACCGGGGCGCCTGGGCGAAGAGCGGCGACGCGGCGCGGCGGTCCGCCGCCGTCGATGCCTTGAGGGCACTGGGCAACGCTCATTTACAAAAGGGGGATTTGGGCAAGGCCCTCAAACGCTACGACCGCGCGCTGGCCGTGGCAAGTGACGGCGGCAACGACGACGGCGACACCCACTTATTAGAGGACTCCGAGGACGCGCAGGCGGCGTCCAAGGCCGCACATAATGCGGGCAGGGAACTCGTGAAGCGGCGGGCGCGCGCCGTCCTCGCGAATCGGGCCCTGGCGCATTTGAAAGCGGGCGACGCGCTCGGCGCCAAGCGCGACTGCGAGGCGGTGCTAGAAGAAGACCCGGACCACCTCAAGTGCCGGTTCAGGAGGGCACAGGCCCTCGTGGACCTGGGCAGCGTCGAGGACGCCTGCGCCGTGTTTGTTGAGCTAGCCAGGGTCCCCGCGTTGCAGCGCGACGCATTAAGGGCACTGCGGGCCGCGCGGGCGACGCTGAAGGCGCACCGCGACGCCGAGCGCGAGCTGTACCGGGGCGTCATCCGGCCGAAGCCGGCACCGCAGGGGCCCCGGCCCGAAAATCTGCGTCGCGAGGCGCTCGAGCGCACCGTCGTGGCCTCGCTCGGGCTGCAGCGGGCGGCGGGGCGGGCGGCTTCTGACTCGTATTAGTTGATAATATCTGTCTGTCTAAACTGGTGCCAGGCCGAGATCATTCATGAGCTGTTGGGGCGGAACGGCACGGATTGCATGTTCGTCTCGACCAATCAAGCCGTGCGGTTCAGAT
>Ga0302122_10002073_pt1 | contig 12643 bp, 8 predicted proteins | sample CB21_SCM_MG_FD_203115 | JGI IMG/M metagenome (GOLD analysis project Ga0302122, IMG submission 203115) | Marine microbial communities from Western Arctic Ocean, Canada - CB21_SCM | ecosystem: Environmental > Aquatic > Marine > Oceanic | place: Canada: Western Arctic Ocean | collected 2017-09-28
CCAAAGAGTCCTAGCACCGGCGCTTCCAAGTTGGCCGCCGCGACTAATAGTAATTGGTTCTGGATCACGTACAACACCGCCGGCACGACCACTTTGAGGCACTCCAGGGGGTTCTTCATCGTTGTCCTTACGACAGACGTAATAGGATTGGCCCGTAACTCCACAGCCAGAAAGAGTAAGGAGAGGAAAATCTTCATGGACTCAATCACTAGTACAACGGCGCCCGGGCTCGCGTGGCAGATGCCTTGTTCTTCCCGTTCCAGCGCTTCGATGCGACTCCACCGCGCGGTGACGTTCATGGCGGCGTTCTGGACCACGACGCCTGCTAACAAAACACCTTTGAGCAGCGAAAACCGCCCTTCCTTGGTGGGCGGCGGCATCTGGAGCGTGATGTCAGGTTTTTTTGGGATGAACGGCGACGCAGTGCCGTCCATGGGCGCCGGGCTGGCCATCGAGTCCTCGTCGACGGACTGGCGGGGGCTGCGCTGGCGGACGTGGCTCATCAACCGCCCCGAGGCGGCGCCCAGGCGGCGGATGTTTGTCTATAGCGCTTGCTGCAGCGCTGTGCTGCAAACAAACCTTGTCGGGAACTCAACGCAGTGTTGGCATAGCGCAGCTACTGGTTGCAGAGTCCTCGCGATGGATGTTATGCTTGCGTAAAAGACCGTATACTGGCAGCCAAAACCGGGGCCAAATCGTCGGCCCGATTTTTTTTTACTGCACGGTTTTGTCCCGGGTTTTTCGCCCGAACAGCCGCACTTTGTTCGCTGAGTCTTTAGCGCTGCAAAATACGCCTCAAATGCATAGACGAGACGAGCTGCTGCAGTGGTGCAGCAGCACGCACCTCTTCTGGGCGTCTTTTCGGCCACGAATCATCCCTCGGCCTTCCTGATAATTACATAGCGGAGGAAGTGTCACCATGACCGCACCTCTCACCTCCGTCACCCTGCTCGCCGCGCTCTTCTTCGCCACGCATCGCGTGGCGTCGTGCCCGGCGACGTGCTTCGATTACACCTGTGACCATTGGGTCGCGGACGGGAAGGGCTGCGCGGACATAGAGGCGTGGGGCTGCGACTGCGGCGGCTGCGACTGCGACCCGGCGGCGTCCGACGACGGCGCGGCCGCCGACGATAAGACCGCGGACGACGACAAGGGCGCGTGGGACGACAAGGACGGCACTTGGGCGGAGGACGACGCGGCCGCGGGATCGTGGACGACGGAGACCCTGGGCGGCCGCTCCTACGAGGTTTACGTGCCGGCCATGCCCGCGGGCGGCTACGCCGGCGTCGTGCTCTACTTCCACGGCGTCGGCGGGTCGTCCGCCGTCAAGTACTCGTACGGCGTCGGCGTCGCGGCGGACCGCGGCGGCTTTGTGGGCGTCATCCCCAACGGGTCGCCCACGGGCGTCGACGGCGCCTACGCCTGGATTGTCGACGACCCGGCCGGCGTTGATGAGGTCGCGTTCGTCCACGCACTCGTCGCGGAGGTACTGGCAGCGTACGAATTCGCGGACGAGTCCACGATCTTCGCCCAGGGATTTAGCAATGGTGCCGGCATGGCCGAGCTGCTGGGCTGCCACTCGTCATACAACCTGTACGTCGCGTATCTCGCCGTGCGCTATGATCCCGCCGCGACGGCCTTCGGCGCGTCGCCGGCGTGCGCGTCCGAGGCGAGCCCGTGCGCCGAATGGAACGCCGTGGGCGCGAACGACTACTTCCTCGACACCATCGGCGGCGCGTCCGGCATCCTCGCCCAGTTCGAGGACCTCCGCGTCGCGCTCGAGTGCCCCGACGTGCCCGCGTCCGCCGAGGCAGGCGACGACGGCGAGACGTGCTACTCATACGCCGGCTGCGAGGCCCTCGGGGAGCTGTGCGTCTACGACGGCCTCGGCCACGACATCGTCGGACCGGGCATGGCCAACCGCGCCTGGGACTACCTCTCCGCGCGGAGCTGCGGCTCGTCCACGCGCGCGCCCGCGGCGTTTCTTTTCGACACCGACGGCGCGGCGCCGCGGGCGTGGCGCCGGACCGCCGTCGCCATCGCGCTGCTCACAATGTTACGACGCGAGTAGGCGATACGTGCGCGGATTCGACGATGGTATATGTTAATAGCCAGTAGTAGCTTACACAAAAACAAAATCGTCACGGGAATCCGCCGCCCACGCGCCTCCGCGACCCGAGCTCGTCGAGCGGATCGTGCGACGCCAGGAACGGGTTCTCCGGCGGCGCGCGGCGCCCGCGCTCCAGGTCGTCGTCGCGCGCCGCCTCGTCGCGGAAGGCCCGCTTCTGGTACGCGGTCTTGGACTTGCGCGCCTCGTCGCTCTCGGCGCGCTCCCGCTCGCGCGCCCGCCGCGCCGCCGCGTCCGCGTCGGAATCGTGGAGGCGGTCCACCAGGTACGCCACGTGCGGATAGCCCTGGTATGGGTAGGCGTCGCCCTCGAGCGTCCCCTCCCAGAAGGCCCGCTGTGCCTCTCGCTTCCGGTAGAACGACACCAGCAGCGTCAATAGTTCGAAGCCCCACGCTAACCCTTTCACCAGCCAGAAGATCGTGAAGAAGCGCGTAGACGGGGGCAGCGCGTACGCCAGAACGCACCCCACGACGCCGACCGCGAGGCTGGCCGCCAGCGCGAGGTAGAGCGAGATCGAACCTAGTCCGCGGCAAAGGTCCCTACAACAAAAACAGTCGCAGCAGCCGCCCTTCTCGGCGCACGGCGCCGACGCCAGCATGCGCAGGATCTGGTCGTAAATCAAATTCAGGAAGGCGGCCAGCGCGACCGCCAGGTAATGGTTCGGGTCTTCCATCAACGGGTAGCGCTGGGCCACGAGCGCCGCGAGGAAGATGTTCAAACCCAAAACGCAGAAGACGTGCGCCGCGCGGTGCGCCCTCGAAAAGGGGTGGAGCGAGTGGCCCCGGAAGGCGGCTATCAAAGAGTGCTGGTTGTCCAGATAAAACCCGAGGTCGCGCTTCCAGTCCCGGAACCAGACCGCTCGTTTTCTCGCGAAGCCCTCGCGGCAGGCCTCCTCGTTCCTCCGTTCGATCTCCGCCGCTTCCCGCGCGAGCCGCGCCTTGTGGTGGCCCTCCTCGGATAAATGCGTCGCGAGGAGCCCGACGCCTTCCTCGGTCTTCTCGGCGAGCTGTGAGGCGGCTTCTTTGATGGCGGCGAACATGGTACGCGCGTCGAACTATCTATAGTAGCTATCGGGCGCAGGGCTCCGGGGCGGTCTAACTTGGGCAGTTTTTTTTCGCGCAGCCGCCAGCTGCTATAGCTCAGTGGCAGATGCACCCCTACGGCCGGTCAACGAGCGCCCGGAGCGAGCAGTGGAGTCCAAAAGCTGTAGAATTTTGTCGCGCGGGTTTTATACGTGCGGGTTCCCGTAACGGGTTTTCAGGACAACTTACGCGGCAGAAGTCCTCATCCACTTGGCAAGCCTGCGCGTTACGGGACACCTTCGTACCCTTGCAACAACCACGCGTTAGCTGTTGTGTGAATCTCGCGCCGCAGCATTGGGTGAAGCGTGCGCTTTGGCACCTGCAGTCCACATCGCTGCTAAGCAGAGCACCATACGCCGCCGCACGCCACCATGGTCACCATGGCGGACCCCATCGTGCTGGACGCCATCAGTAGGGGCAACCCCGTCGTCTTCTTCGACATGACCATCGGGGGCGTGCCCAGCGGGCGGATAAAGATGGAGCTGTTCGCCGACGAGACGCCCAAGACGGCCGAGAATTTTAGACAAATGTGCACCGGCGAATTCCGGAGAAGTTCGCAACCGGCGGGCTACCTCAAAACGCCCTTCCACCGGGTCATCAAAGAGTTCATGATTCAGGGAGGAGACATCCTCAAGGGCGACGGCACCGGGTGTATATCGATTTATGGCGAGTCCTTCGCGGACGAGAACTTCAATTTGAGACATAGTGGCCCCGGTTTGTTGAGCATGGCCAACAGCGGGCCGGACACGAACGGCAGTCAGTTCTTCCTGACCTGCGGCAAGTGCGAGTGGCTCGACGGCAAGCACGTGGTCTTCGGGAAGGTGTTGGATGCGGTAAGTATGATGGTCGTGCACAAGGTCGAGGCGGTGCAGGCCGGCGCGGACAACAAGCCGAAGCTGCCCGTGGTCATTTCCCAATGCGGCGAGCTCTAGTAAGCGGTCTTCTCTGTGGGTGGGGGGTCCTTGCTCAGAGTAGGGGGGGTGGCGCTGGAGGGCGCGGGGAGGGGTGAGGGCTCATAGCCCGAGGGGGAGTGTCGCCGCGCCGAGTCCTCGACGACCCCTCTTGGCGCTGCTTGGGGAGCACGCCTGGCCAGGGCCGCATTCCCCCCAAGCCCGGGCCGCTCCTAGGAGTGAGCCTGGGCGGCGACCCGCGGGCCGTTAGGGGAAATCGATGGCAGGTGCACAACACAACTGGCATAGCGCACACGGCAACCGGCGTATCACGCCGCAGACTCGCACGCGCGAGCATATCTATACCACACCGGCAGCTTAGGAAAGGCAGCCGCAGACGCGCACGCGCGAGCATACCGCACCGGCCGCTCAGGAAGGGCAGCCATGGCCGACGAGTTGGTCCGGCGGAGCTACTCGCGCCGGGACAAGGACGCCTACGAGAGCGAGTCCGACGGCGAGCTCGAGACGGAGGCCCTGTTCGAGGATGTCGCGGCGCTGGAGGAGAAGGTGCAGAGCCTGGACGGCGCGCGCGACAAGGCCGAACTTTTGAGAACGGTGGCGGAGTTAAGGGACGTGCGCAAGAGATATAATAGGGCGCTGGCCAAGCGAACGCGCCGGGGCCGGCCCGCCACGGCCTCGAGCATCGCCCAGCGCCGCGCCATGCGCGACGCGAATCGGCGGCCGCAGTCGGCCCGCCACCGGAGCCGCTCGCCGCAGAAGAAGTCGCACCCGCTGCGGCGGTCCTGGGCCGGCGCGACCACGAAGCCTAGACCCTTCTACAACCTGGAGAACGACGTCCAGCTAAGATTGGAGAAGAAAATAGGAGCTGAAAGGAAGAAACGCGAAGAGGAAGAGGAATTGCAGGAGAGGGACGAGCGCGCGCGGGAGATCCTCCTCTCTTCGGCCCAAGGGTTAAAACCGCGGGGCTTCTCCGGCGTCGACAAGCACCAGAAGGATCAAGATAAAAGACGGGACGCCGCCTACGCAAAAAAACAAGCGGAATTGGAGGCGTTCACGGAGTGCGCGCAATTCAAAGCGAAGCCCATGCCCAAGGCCACCAAAAGCTTCCGGAAGCAGGAGTGCGAGGCCGATTTGGATAGGATCGCGCGCATTCAGAGAGACGCGGAGCGGACGGCCGCGAAAGCAATTGATGCGACGCAGCGGGATTTAAATGAAACAGCGCCCGGGCGGCTCGAGACGAAGGTAGCGTGGAAGGAGGAGCCCAAGAAGAAGCCCAGTGAGTCGCCGGAGGAGATTACCCAACGGCTCGATCGGGAGCACGCGCGCTGGCGCAAAACTCTAGAACGGTGCAAGCGCGTCGGGCGCAGCGGGACCATTCCAATAGATCCATTAGCTAAGAGACGGGAGGCCCACGCGGAGCGCAAGGCGAAGACCCGGGAGGCGAAGCAGCGCCGCGAGGAGGCGCTGCACGCGGACACTGCCACGCAGGACGCCCTGACGAGAGAGAAGCGGGTGAAACGGCTCGCGCGGGCCACCGCGAACCGGCTGGAGACGTCGCGCCAGACGTATTCTTCTTACCTCAAAGCTCAAGCGATTCGAGAGAAGCAGCAGGTGCAACGGGACCGGGAGAAGAAGGAGCAGGACGCCCAGTTTTTGAGAGATGAGAAGTTACGGCTGGCCTCGAAGCGCCTGATGAAGGACCTGCGGGGCATCGAGCGGCGGGAAACGGTCGATCCCGCGGAGGCCGCGCGGTCGTCGCGGCGCGACTTCCGGCGGCAGTTGCGGAAGAACAAGCAGCGGCTGGACAAGGCGCGGGACGCGGCCCCGTCTTTGGTGGCGCGGTTGTCCCTGGAGTCGGCCCGGGACAAGGCGCGCGCCCACGCGCTGCGGAAGGTTGCACGGGCCGTCTACGGGACGGACAAGGCTGTGCGGTCCGGCGTCGTCTCCTCTTCGCCGCTACGGCGTGCACTTCCGTCGACCGAGAGCGCGCGCCGCTCGACGCGCTTTCCCAACGCAGGACTGGTCCCGGGTCCCGGACGCCGAGGCCATCTTCGACGCCGAGGATCGGGCCTTCCTCGAGATCGGGGCGGAGCTCGGTGACGACGACTACGACTTCGAGTAGGTTCTTGGCGTAACACTACTTTAACAATCTCAAAAAACAGCTCCTCGAGGCCCGCATCCTTCAGGTAGCCGGCGAAGGCCGACATGTCGCTCGTCTCGAGGAAGATCCGCGGGAGCGCCCGCTCCTCGGCGTCCTGCTCGCCGCGGACCGCGAGCTGTTTCCACCTGCGTGTGGATGGCGTGGGCGTGGGGGCGGCACGCCATCACCGCGTAGATTGCACGTCGGAGGCGTGTGGACGCGGCGTCCGCACCGCCAGCGGGAGATGTGGTTCACGAACGCGTCGACGCGGTCCGCGGGACCCTCGAGGCAGATACACCCAGGCCACCCGATCTTCACGAAAGTGGTGACCCCTAGGATCTGGGCGCACTCCTTGAGGCCCGCGCGCTTGCTTGGCGCGATGATGTGGTGACTGTAGATCAACCGCCGCGTGAGCGCCGCGCTCTCGACGACACTCCACTCGACCGCCGCCCGCGACGACACCGGCGGCGCGTCGGCGGTGAAGGAGGCGTAGGCCGCCGCGTGTCGCTCGCACTGGTCGCCTATGGCTTCGTTCGCCGCGTCGACGGCCGAAAATATAGATGCGTCCCCGGCTGCGCCAGCTAACGAGGAGGCGACGGCCGCCGCCACGTGGTCCTTGATGCTCGGTGGCACGCGGTAGGCGGTCGCCCACTCGATGGCGCAGGTCGCGTGCCCGTCGAGCGGATACGCGGGCGGCAGCGTAAATCGCAGCGTCGTGGTGTCGGCGGGCTCGAACAGCGTCGTGTCGTCGTCGCCCGCGGCGAGGTCGAGCGGCGCCGCGACCGTGGTATCGTTCAGGCTGATGCTGTCGAAGATGGCAGCGAGCGCTTCTCGTTTGTCTGCTCGCGCCGCTGCATTTTCGGTGGCGCGCGGCGACGGCTCTGGCGGCGGTGGCGGTGATTTAATCGATGCTGCGTCCAGCGACAGTGCTGATTCCGGTTCTGGCGCTTCCGGTGCCGTTGACGCCACGTCCCGGGCCGGTGGCGGACGCCGTCGACGTCGCCTACCACTTTTGGGGGGTACTGGACGCTCTACCATCTATGCATGCATCCTCAATGCAGAATTTGGGCTTCTATGCTGTGAAACCACCGATGCGAGTAGCAGCTTGAGTGGGAGTGGGCACCCAAAGCGGCCAGGCGGGTCCACAGCACTACAGAAGATGTGAGTGCTAGCATGCATCGGCGGCCATGAATAACAATCTCTCAGGAAGCCCAGAGCGCCAGCGATAGGAGCACTAATGCCAAACGCGGAACTTATACTATTACATAAGTGCGGGTTTTTGCATGTGCGGGTTTCACAAAGCCGGCCTTGTCGATCCGCGAGTTGTGTTATTGGCTGTGTTAGAACCACTACTGCCTATAGAAATCGTATTACAAACAGACGAGTGCCGTACCAACAGCCAGTCAACACGGCTGCTGGCCGCAGTCGCCTGTTTGCCACACAACTCCCACACTTGACAAGCAAGCTTTTGGTGCGCTTTACCAATGGATTTGTTCGGAGGCCTGCCGGACCCTGTCAAGGGCGGCCGCGGCGGAGCACGAGGCGGACGCATACCGCAGGCGAAGGGCCGAGGGGGCAACCTCAACGGTCGAGGCAAGGGACGGGGCGGCAACCTCGATGGACGCGGCCGCGGCGGGAACTTGGACGGCCGCGGACGGGGGAGAGGAGGCAATTTGGACGGGCGGGGCCGCGGCCAGCCCAAGGCGCCCGCGCCGATGGTGCCCGCGTCGATGATCAAACGGCGGCCCGCGGCCGCCGCGCCCGCCGCGAGCGCCGCGGCGCCGCCGAGCGGCCAGTGGACGTCGTCCACCGAGACGAAGCAGGCCCACGAACAAAGCGTGGCCAAGAAGCTCGTCGAGGACCACGACCTGAACGACGAGGCGCGGCCCGTGGGCTACGTGGCGAACGCCAGCGTGCCGTCCACGGTGGAGGAGCGCGTCTCGGACCCGTACGACCCCGCGGCCCCGAACGACTACGTCGATATCCAGAAGCAGAAGGAGTTGATGCGCACGGTGGAGCGGCGCGAGCGGCAGCGGCAACAGCACCTGGAACGCTTGGAACGGGAGCAGGAACGCTTGGCCGAAGAACGGAAAGATCTGGTCAAACGGGCCATGGCGGGCGACGGCGCGGCTTTAGCCTCGGCCGGGCGCGGGCGCGGCGGCGTCTCTAATTTACCAGCGTGGATGAAGAGTACAATAGTGGAGAAGCCTGTGGCGCCCTTACCTACGCCGTCCACGAACAAGCGGCCGACGCGCGTCCTGCGATTGTTAAACCTGGGCTCGGTGGACGACGACGCGGAGCAGCTGCGGGAGGAGATCGTGGGCGAGTGCGGCAAGTACGGCACCATCGACGAGTCGGCTTCAATCGATGCGCTCGAGGGCGAGGCGGCCGTGTACGTGCGCTTCACGGAGAGGCGGGCCGCGGCCAAGGCGCTCGTGGACCTCGAGGGCCGCTTCTTCGCCGGCCAGAAGATCGCCGCGACCTTCTTCGACGAGGCGAAGTTCGAGCGGAGGGACTTCCGGTAACATTTTTCTATTAGTGGTGCCTCCGAGTCCGAGGAGGTCCCACTCATGTTAGCACTGGCAAGTTTTTTAGAACACATTCCTACGCCGCGGCGGCCGGGGGGGGGGGGGGGGGGGGGGGGGGGGGGGGGGGGGGGGGGGGGGGCGGGGGGGGGGGGGGGCGGGGGGCCTCGGCGGGTGCCTCGGCGGCGGCGGGCTCGGCGGGCGGCGCCGTCGCGGGCGGCGCCGGGCGCGCCTCGATGATCGAATCGGGGTTCAGGCCCAGCGCCTGGGCCGTCGCGTCCTCCGACAGCGGCGCGTCGGACCCGGGCAGGGTGAAGAGCCACGCGCGCGGCGCGCCGTCGGCGCTCTGCTCCGCCTGCCGCGCCGCGAAGGCCCGGAAGATCTTCCCAAACTTGGTCGTGGCCTTGACCTTGAACCACACGTACTGGTTCCGCGTCGAGTCGCGCAGGCGCAATAGCAACACGTCGGCGTGGTCGCGCGGCCGCCACGGCGGCGCCAGGGACAAAGCGAAGGACGCCAAGAGCAACCCGGCGTCGGCCAGGCGCCCGCCGTCCCGCGGCCCGTGGACCGTGCCGTCGACGCTCGCCCGGATAACCTCGCCCGCGCTCCGGACGTGGGGCGCCCGCGCGGCCGGCGGCCCGGTCGTCGCGGCCGTCATCAAGCCCCACGCCACATCAAAAAGCCCCGTCTGCACGGCGTAGGCGCCGGCGGCGGCGCCGATGAGCGCCGCGATCCTTCCCTTCGACGCGTCCTGCCCCAGCAGCGCCACCCCCGCCAGGAGCTTAAGCATCAATGTATAGTCGAGGAACTCGTTCTCCCAAAATAATGCCCGCAGGCCCGGCGCCTCCGGCTCCGCGGGCGGCGCGGCCGCGAGCGCCGCGCGCGCGTCATTGATGAATTGGCGCGTCGCCGAGGCCGGCGGCGGGGGCGAGGCGAAGCCCGAGTTCCGCAGGGCCTCGGCGTAGGCCTGGGCCGCCGGCGACACCGTGATGGGGGGCGACGGCGGCGCGAGCAGCCGCCGCGGCGGCGTCCTGGGCGCGGGCGCGGCCGGCGCGGGGAGCTCCGGCGACGCGTCGAGGTCCATCGGCGGCGCCGCCGGCGCCGGGGCCGGCGGCGGGACGACGAGGTGCACGGTCTGCGGCGCGTCGGTCGCCTGGAGCACGTCGCGCAGTCGCTGCGTGTCCGTCAACACCTTGCCGCCGTAGATGAGGCGCTGGGAGGCCACGGGCACGTCGAGCGCCGCCTGAATCCTGGCTTTGACGCCGGCTATGGTCGTGTCGGGGGGCAGGGCCAGGTCCGTGGCGCCGCGGCCCGCGGGGCGCACGATCCGCAGCTTCGCGAGGGCCGGCTCGGGGGCTTCGTCGGCGGCCATGGCAGAAGAACGCGCAGCAGAGTCTCCGTGTCGGGCTTTAGGCGGCGCGCGGAGTGGCTCGGCGACAGGCCGGGGAACTTTGGTAGCTATGGATGCTACTGGTAATGCGTACAGCAACCGCAGAACTTGGGCAGGCTGCAGGCTCCGCGTGTTAAATAGCTCGTGAAGAAACCCGTCCCGTTGTACTCAAAAGTAGAGACTTAAAGCATCTTCTTACGACTCCCCCCCAACGCCGCCGACGAGCCCGTCATACACGTCGCGGATGAACGCGGGCGAGAAGTCCCCCAACCCTCTTGAAGGCGCCGCCCACCGCGTCGGAAAGCCGCACGCCGCGTCGTCGTGGACGTAATGAAGGTCAGTAAGCGCGCGGAAGTAGATCACGTTCAGCTGCTCGAGGACGTAGGACCAGCACCGGTGGCACCCGACCCTACACCGGTTCCAATTCGTCCAGTGCTTTGCGCGGCAGTAGCGGCATTCGGGCTCGACGCGCGCGCGCGCGAGCACGCCCTTCCGCCGCAGGGTATCGTAGGTCGCGGGGCAGCCCTCGTCGCCGACGACTTCCGGAGGATAGGTCGCGTCCAGCCACACAGATGCGACGTAGTCGAAGTGCGCCAGCTCCCGCCAAATTTGGGGTGAGGCCACAAAGTAGTTCGACCAGGGCAGGGGCGGGTCGCCCTTCGCGGCCCCGGCTAGGAGAGCGGGGTTCTCGTCATAATCAAAGACCTCGCGGAAGAAGCGTCGTATCGTCTTCTGCATCAGGTCCTCGCCCTTTACCTGCTTGCGGGCGACCCAGCGCTGCGTCTCGGCCAGGGGCGTCGCGAAGGGCCCGAGGTCCCCGGGGCCCCAGTACGCGACCGTGCGGTCCGCCATCCCGATATTTCTCAGCGAGTCGCAGGGCGGCGGTCGCTTCTTCACGTGGGCTTTCCAGGAACAGGTCCCGAGGAACCTGGAGCCGGTGGCCTGGGCGATAGCCGGCGCCTCCAACCCTAGGAGGATCAGCGCGGCGTGCTCCGACATGAGCGTCTGGTAGAAGGAGTCCGGGCCCAGCGCCTCCGTGAAGGCGCCCAGGTCGAAGTCGCACCCGTCCCGGAGCTCGTCACCGGCCACGCGCACGCCCCGCGCGTTCCCGTTCCCTAACACGGACCCGTTGAGGTGGCTCGTGCCGTGGTAGACCACGAAAAGGCTCACGTTATCGCGGCCGCACGTAGTGAGCCGCCTCTTGTAGCTACGGAGCGCCTCTTTGCGGCGCGGCGCCTCCAGCGCGAAGGCGCGCGCGAGCCGCGAGCGCGACTTCAGGACCGCGGCGACGCGGGCGGCCCGCGGCGACTGGGCGTTTGCGGTGAGCGCTGCTGCAAGGAGTAGGTACCGCATTTAAGTTTAGGGCAGCCCACAGCTTGGCCTAGCGCCACCGGCAAGCAGCAACGCAGCCCTGGCGCACGAATGCGCCTGTCAATGATGTGCTGTGGCAGGGATGCTAATGTCTTGCTTGTGATCTAGGGCTGCCTGCACTCTGCCCGTGCGTCGAACTAGTAGCTTCCGGGCGCCGAGAGCGCAGAAGCGCGGTGTTTAAATATTGATTGCACCGTGTTCCTTTGCTGCTGAGCGTACGCGTGGCTGCCCATAATATTAAATTTAAAGCTCGTAAAACCCGTTTTGGAAGAATTGCAGGCGGCGGCGGCGGCAGCGACCACGACGACCTGGGCAACTACTACGTGAGGACTTTCGAGCGCGAAGTCCCCAAAAACCCGCACCAGTCCCCAAATCATCCCGGGGCACACGTGAGGCCCATGGGATCAAGCAACTTTGCTTGATAGGCTGCCCTAGAAGACACACGACTTGTCCCTGCGAAGCTTAATAAAGTATCAAGGTCTGCAAATTGTCGGGGCTCAAGGTCTGCACAAAAAGGGGCAGCCTTGCCAGCCAGGCTGCACCGCCAGCAGGATGAGCGCGCTTCTGCACCTACTGGCTGTCGCGGCCGTTAGCGCCACCGGAACCAAACGCCGCCTCCAGTTCGCCATGGACGACACGACCATCCGCACGGCCGTCGCGGCGTGGCTCTCGGACGCGAGCGCTGCCGAGGCGACGTACGGCCTCATCTCGACGTGGGACACCGGTGGCGTGACGGACATGTCGAAGTTGTTTCAGGGCGCGTCGTCATTCAACGAGGACATCAGCGCGTGGGATACCTCTGGCGCCTCGACCTTCGACCAGGACCTCGGCTGGTGCGTGGACGACGACGTCGGCTTGCCTTTAGCGTTTACTGACACCCCGTGCGAGTCGACGGCGTGCGGCGTCACGCAAGTGGCCGGAGGCAGCGCGCCGTCGCCCGGACCGACGCCAGCGCCGACGCCATTGCCTACGCCGAGACCGACGCCAATGCCTACGCCGAGACCGACGCCATTGCCTACGCCGGGACCGACGCATGTGCCGACGCCCTTGCCTACGCCGGGACCGACGCATGTGCCGACGCCCTTGCCTACGCCGG
>Ga0302122_10002075_pt1 | contig 12638 bp, 7 predicted proteins | sample CB21_SCM_MG_FD_203115 | JGI IMG/M metagenome (GOLD analysis project Ga0302122, IMG submission 203115) | Marine microbial communities from Western Arctic Ocean, Canada - CB21_SCM | ecosystem: Environmental > Aquatic > Marine > Oceanic | place: Canada: Western Arctic Ocean | collected 2017-09-28
TGTCAAATATAATGCCGTCATGACCAACGCACCCGCCAAACAGACAACGCCAAAAACGAAGCTGGGAACGGCTTCTTCCAAAGGCGTCACGCCGATGATGGCGCAATATCTCGCCATTAAGGGACGTCATAGCGATTGCCTGCTATTTTACCGCATGGGGGATTTCTACGAACTGTTTTTCGATGACGCGGTCAAGGCATCGGCGGCGCTGGATATCGCGTTGACCAAGCGCGGTGCCCATAACGGCACCGATATTCCAATGTGCGGCGTTCCCGTGCACGCCTCTGAAACCTATCTCCACCGGCTCATTCAAAGCGGCTTCAAAGTGGCGGTGTGCGAACAGATGGAAGAACCCGCCCAAGCAAAAAAACGCGGCCCGAAATCAGTCGTCAAACGAGATGTGGTGCGGTTGGTCACCCAGGGCACCTTGACGGAAGACACTTTGTTGGATGCGCACACACATAATTACCTGGCGGTGTTGAGCGCGGTGCGGGGTCGGTTCGCCTTAGCGTGGCTGGATATCTCCACCGGGGAATTCATGGTTCAAGCGCTTGGGACACAGGCTAGGGAAAACGATAATACGGTTGCGGAATTATCCTCGGTTCTGGCGCGCATTGACCCTGGGGAATTACTGGTCCCCGAACGGGTGGTGCAGGACGAACGTCTGTTTAAATTATTCCACGACTGGCGCGACGTGTTGTCATCCCAACCCGATAGCCGGTTTGATTCGGAAAACGGTCGGCGGCGGCTAGAAACATTGTACAGCGTTTCCCAACTCGACGGGTTCGGCGCATTTGGCCGCGCAGAATTGTCGGCGGCCGGCGCCTTGGTGGATTATGTCGAACTCACGCAAGTGGGAAAGTTGCCGCGAATTAACCCGCCGCGCCGCTTCGCACCCGGCGAAATCATGGAAATTGACGCCGCCACCCGCGCCAATCTGGAACTGACGTCAAGCCTGGGCGGCGCGCGGGCGGGCAGCTTGCTGTCGGTGATGGACCGAACGATGACGGGGTCCGGCGCGCGCCTGTTGGCTGCGCGAATCGCAGCGCCCTTGACTGAACCAGGCGCGATCAACACGCGTCTGGATTGCTTACAATTCTTCGTTGATAACCCATCCATGCGTGACGACATCCGGAGCCGGTTGCGGCGGTGCCCTGACATTGCGCGCGCGCTGGCACGGTTGACGGTGGGGCGCGGCGGCCCCCGCGACATCGCCGCTATTCGCGATGGCGTTGCCGAAGCGTCCGATATACGCACGACATTATTACAGCCCGGCCCCCCCCTGCCCACCGGACTAGCGGCGGATGTCGAAAATTTATCCGATCATTCTGTGTTGCTGGATCGACTAGCCCGCGCCTTGGGACCCGAATTACCGATGCTGGCGCGCGATGGCGGGTTCATCGCCGCCGGGTATGCGCCCCAATTGGACGATGTGCGGCGGCTGCGCGACGACTCCAAGCGCCTGATTCTGGACCGCGAAGCTGATTACAAAAAGGTGACCGGCGTCGATACGTTGAAGATTAAATTCAACAATGTGCTGGGATATTTCATCGAGGTGACGCCGCGGCATGTGGAAAAAATATCGGATGACACCTTCATTCACCGACAAACCCTGGCCAGCGCGGTGCGTTACACGACCAGAGAATTGGCGGAGTTGGCGCGCGATATTGCGGATTCAGCGGGCAAGGCCCTGGCAGTCGAATTGCAGATCTTCGATGATCTGGTGGCGGAGATCACTACGCGCGCAGACGCATTGGCGGCGACGGCGGCGGCGGTGGCGGTCTTGGATATTGCGGCGGCGCTGGCGGAATTGGCAGCCGAGAATCAACACGTTCGCCCCATCATCAATGACAGCACCGCCTTTGAAATTTTGGACGGTCGCCATCCGGTTGTCGAGGCCGCTTTGGCCCAAAGCGGCGGCACGTCGTTCACGCCAAACCATTGCGATTTGATCGACGAACGCCGGTTATGGCTGGTGACCGGCCCCAATATGGCGGGGAAAAGCACGTTTCTGCGCCAAAATGCAATCATCGCCATTATGGCGCAAATGGGCGCCTTCGTCCCTGCGCAACACGCCCAAATCGGGACCGTCGACAAGGTATTCAGCCGCGTCGGCGCGGCGGATGATTTGGCGCGCGGTCGGTCGACTTTCATGGTGGAAATGGTCGAAACGGCGGCGATCCTCAATCAGGCGACGCCGCGTTCTCTGGTGATATTGGACGAAATTGGACGAGGCACAGCGACCTTTGACGGGCTGTCCATCGCATGGGCCTGTATGGAGCATTTGCACGACGTCAATCAATGCCGCGCGCTGTTCGCCACCCATTATCACGAATTGACGCGCTTGACCGGGCGTTTGGCGTCGTTGGCGCCGCACACCATGCGGGTCAAGGAATGGCAGGGCGATCTGGTGTTCCTGCACGAAATTGGTCCCGGTGCTGCCGACCGGTCCTATGGCGTGCATGTCGCAAAACTGGCGGGATTACCGGGCAGCGTTGTCAATCGTGCCCGCGAAGTGTTGGCCCAGTTGGAACAAAACCGTCAATCGGACGCCATCGCCACATTGGTGGATGACCTACCGCTCTTCGCGGCGTCCGCACAAACGTCGCGCCCACTAGGCGCAGTGGCACCGTCGTCGGAACTGGAAGCCACGCTCGCGGCGCAGGACGTTGATGGATTATCCCCCCGCGAGGCGCTGGATTTGCTATACCACTTAAAAGGGTTGTTACCGGAATAAATTTACCCCGTCGCTGCGAACCTTGAAATCGTGACGACATCGATACAGGTATGCTGCCATGGAAACGTTACGCCGAAAACGCAAGATCATCGACCGCACGGCTTTAACAGACACTGCGCTTGGGGTGTTCGACCAAGGCGGATCGGATGTTATGGCCTCGCTTCTGGAATGCTACCGTACAGCGTTGCAAGCGGGCGAGGCCGAAGTGCGGCAACGTTTTGACGATGATCACAACGGCGCGCTGGTGGTGCAGGGCCAGTGTCATTTAATGGATCAATTGATCCGTGTGATCTACGACATCGCGGCGGGCCGGATTTACCGTGCATCAAACCCGACATCGGGCGAACAATTATGCATCGTGGCCTATGGCGGTTATGGGCGCGGCGAATTGGCACCGAAATCCGATCTCGATCTGTTGTTTGTGCTGCCCTACAAGCAAACCCCGCGCGGCGAACAAATCGTCGAACACATGTTGTACATGCTGTGGGATTTGGGATTAAAGGTCGGGCATTCGACACGGTCGGTGGAAGAATGCGTCCGCCAGGCCAAGGCCGACATCACGATCCGCACCGGGTTGCTCGAGTCGCGCTACATTTGGGGTGAACAGAAATTATATCTCGAATTGCGCCGGGAATTCTGGGACAACGTCGCAGCGGGAAGTGAGAGCGATTTTGTCGACGCCAAGCTGCACGAACGCGATGAACGGCATAACCGGATGGGCAATTCCCGCTATGTCCTGGAACCCAACATCAAGGAAGGCAAAGGCGGTGCCCGCGACCTGCAGACGCTGTATTGGATCGGCAAGTATATATATCGGCTGAAAGATGTCGCCGAACTGATCGAAAAAGGCGTCCTCACCAAGACCGAAGTGGCGCTGTTCGACAAGGCGCAGAAATTTCTGTGGACCGTCCGATGTCACCTGCACTACCTAACAGGACGCCCGGAAGAACGCCTGACCTTCGATGTACAACCTGAGTTGGCGAGCCGCATGGGCTACACGGACCATGTGGGGACATCAGGCGTTGAACGGTTCATGAAGCATTATTTCCTGACCGCCAAGGATGTTGGCGATTTGACGCGCATCTTCTGCTCCGCCCTGGAAGCAGGCCAACACCCACCCAAACGATTCAGTCTGTCCCGGTTGGGGTTGTGGCATCGTGATTTCGAAGGATTCCCCATCGAGGGAGGCCGACTTAATGTTTCGTCGAAAACAGCGTTTGCCGATAAACCTATCGACATGCTGCGATTGTTCGAAACGGCCCAACGGTCGGAATTGGATATTCACCCCAACGCGCTTCAATTAGTGACCCGAAGCCTGCGCCGTATTAAACGGCCGCTGCGCGATGACGAGGCCGCGAATAAATTGTTTATGCAGGTTCTGACCGCTAATCCGGACCCGGAAACCACCCTGCGGCGAATGAACGAAGCGGGTGTTTTGGGAAAATTCCTGCCCGATTTCGGTCGGGTTGTGGCGCAGATGCAATACGACATGTATCACGTCTACACCACCGACGAGCACACCATTCGGGCCATCGGCATTTTAGACCAGATCGAGCGTGGTGAACTTGAAGACGAATTGCCGGTATCCAGCAAGATCATCTCCAAGGTGTTGTCTCGCGAAGTTCTGTACGCCGCCACACTGTTACACGACATTGCGAAGGGCCGGGGCGGCGATCATTCGACAAAGGGTGCAAAGGTAGCAAGGAAACTTTGTCCGAGATTGGGCTTTACGGCGGAACAAACGGACACAATTGCCTGGCTGGTGCGCCATCATCTGGTCATGAGCGATACCGCCTTCAAACGGGATTTGGACGATCCCAAAACCATTGAGGATTTTGTCGCGCTCGTGCAATCGCCGGAACGATTGCGGTTGTTGCTCTGTTTGACGGCGGTGGATATTCGCGCCGTTGGGCCAGGACGCTGGAACAACTGGAAAGCAACCCTGCTGCGGGAACTCTATTATCGCTCAGAAGCCTTGATGACGGGAGGCCTCGCGGTGGAAAGAACCGATGACCGCGTCGCACATGTGCATGAAACACTATCGACGGCGTTGCGCGATTGGCCACAACAGGCGATTGAAGATCATTTGGCGCGTGGCCGCCCATCTTATTGGTTGGCGTATGATATCGACGCCCAGGCGCGACACGCCCATCTCATCCACGCCGCCGAGGAGAGGGGCTCCAGCCTCACTATGGACTCCCGCGTCGACCTTAATCGGGCGGTAACAGATTTGACGATCTACTCCACCGACCATCCCGGCATGTTCCACGGCATCTCCGGCGCCATCGCGCTCAGCGGGGCAACCGTTGTGGATGCGCGGATCAACACAATGACGAACGGCATGGCCCTAGACACCATTTCCATTCAAGACGCCGAAGGCCGCGCCGTTGATGACGCGCGAAACCTGGAGCGCTTGAAACAACGCATAGAAGAGGCGCTGCGCGGGCAATTGCGCGTAGCAGCGGAAATAGAAAAACGCCCGCCCATGTCAAAACGGGTACGTTTGTTTTCCGTGGCACCGCGCGTCTTGATCGACAACAAAGCGAGCAACGCTAACACGGTGATCGAGGTCAATGGCCGCGACCGCGCCGGATTGTTGTATGACGTAACGGGTGCGTTATTCCAATTAGGCTTGCAAATTTTGTCCGCAAAGATTTCCACATTTGGCGAAGAAGTGGTCGATGTGTTCTACGTCAAAGATATTTTTGGCATGAAAATATACCATGCGGAAAAATTAAAACAGATTCAAAAATCCCTTCTAGAGGCGCTTCAGGAACCCAATGCGCGGGCAGATAAAAACAAATCAGCGGCAGTCGCTGCAGAGTAGAACGGGTTTATAGGCGACCTATTTGGGCACCATACAAAGTTCACTGCCTTTTTCCCGCCAGAATCATTGCTATAACAACCCCATGGGGCTTTTTCGATCTATTGCCACTGTGGGCGGCTGGACCATGGTCAGCCGCGTCTTGGGGTTTGCCCGCGATGTTTTGATCGCCGGGGTACTGGGCGCGTCGATGTTCGCCGATGCGTTTTTCGTCGCTTTCAAATTTCCCAACCTCTTTCGCCGATTGTTCGCCGAAGGGGCTTTTAATGCTGCCTTCGTACCATTGTTTGCGGGGCGTCTGGCGGAAGACGGGAAACGCGGGGCGCTGGAATTTGCAGCGGAGGCGGCGTCTGTTTTAACGACAATGCTACTCGCCTTCACGCTAGCCGCCTTGCTGACGATGCCATGGCTCATATATGTCATCGCGCCAGGGTTCGTCGACCAACCAGATAAATTCGCCCTCACCATCGAGTTGACGCAAATTACCTTCCCCTACCTGTTGTTCATGGCGTTGATCGCCTTGATGGGGGGCATGTTGAACTCGCTCCACCGTTTCGCCGCCGCTGCCGCAGCACCCATCGTGCTGAATATTGTGTTGATCGGCACCTTGTTGGGAGCGCGCCATGGAGTCTTTCCTGAAAGTTTAATTCCCTCATCGGCCCACGCCCTGGCCTGGGGCGTGTTTGTGGCGGGCGTCGGACAGTTTTTCTGGATCGCCTACGCCTGCCACAGGGCCGATATTCTGTTCTATATGCCGCGCCCCAGATTAACGCTTGGCGTGCGCCGGTTGATTGTCTTGATGGTCCCCGGAATCATCGGCGCCGGCGTGGTGCAGATCAATCTGGTGATCGATGTCGTTCTGGCATCAACGCTGACCGAAGGGTCCGTGTCTTATCTTTATTACGCGGACCGGGTGAACCAGTTGCCGTTAGGCGTCGTTGGGGTGGCAATCGGGATCGCGCTATTACCGTTATTGACGCGACAGTTGCGTAACGGTGAAGCAGACGCGGCACGCGACAGCCAAAACCGCGCCATCGAATTCGCCTTGATGTTGAGCGCCCCCGCGACGGCAGCCTTGATTATCGCCGCCGAACCTATCGTCACAGTGTTATTCCAACGCGGTGAATTTGATGTCGTCGCGACAACCGCGACGGCGGCGGCGTTGCGGGCCTTCGCCATCGGGCTGCCAGCCTATGTCTTGATCAAGTCATTGACACCGGGATACTTCGCCCGCCAGGACACCAAAACGCCAGTACAAATCGCCATCGCCGCGGTGGTGTTGAACATTCTTCTAGCGCTGGTGTTAATGCAATTTTTGGCCCACGCCGGCATTGCCCTGGCGACGGCGATTGCGGCGTGGTTGAACGCCATCGCGCTGGGCGTCGTGCTGTTGCGCCGGGGCCATTTGTCTTTCGATGATCGGTTGCGCCGCCGGACGCCACGCATTGTAGCGGCGGCGGTGCTGATGGGCGCGGTGGTGTATGCGGGCGTCGAAGGACTAGCTGGGCCGTTGGCGGGAACCGAAGCCGCTCGAATTCCCGCACTCGTCGCATTGGTTGTGGCGGGATTGGGCGCGTTCGTAATCTTCGCGCGCCTTCTGGGCGCCTTCAGATTCAACGACATCCAGGCCGCGTTCTCCAAGAATTAGACCGCCACATTTCACGGCCTCTTGACCCGAACCCGCGCGATGACGATAACTCCCGACTTCGCGCAACCAATCCCGTGTCCCCACCCACCCCGTGTCCAAAGCGAGGATTTCATGGAACGTATTTTTTCCGGCGTCCAACCGACCGGTGACCTTCATCTCGGTAATTATCTTGGCGCTATTCGGAATTTTGTGCCTCTGCAAACCGACTACGATTGTGTCTATTGCGTCGTCGATCTTCACGCGATTACCACATGGCAGAATCCTGATGAGTTGCACCGGAGCATTCGCGAGGTGACCGCCGCCTTTATCGCAGCGGGCGTTGACCCGAAAAAAAGCATCGTCTTCAATCAATCGCGCAACCCCAATCATGCGGAACTGGCATGGGTCTTGAATTGCGTCGCCCGACTGGGATGGTTGAATCGCATGACTCAATTCAAGGAAAAAGCAGGCAAAAACCGGGAAAATGCCTCGGTTGGCCTGTACGCATACCCCAACCTTATGGCTGCGGACATTTTGGCCTATAAGGCGACGCATGTGCCCGTGGGCGAAGACCAGAAGCAACATTTGGAACTGTGCCGCGACATCGCACAAAAATTCAACAATGATTACGACACCGATTTTTTCCCGATCACCGAACCATTGATTCTGGGGGAGGCGACCCGCGTCATGTCGTTGCGCGACGGATCGAAGAAAATGTCAAAGTCCGACCCGTCCAATTTAAGCCGCATCAACCTGACCGACGGCCCGGATGACATCGCTCAGAAAATCCGCAAGGCGCGCACCGATTCGGAGCCCCTACCCAGCGAAGCCGCCGGACTCAAAGGGCGGCCAGAGGCCGAAAACCTGGTGGGCATTTACGCCGCCCTCTCCAACCTGGACCGAGATTCGGTGCTTTCGGACGTTGGCGGCATAATGTTCGCCGACTTCAAGGCCCGTTTAATCGACAAAGCGATCGCTGTTCTGGGCCCCATGGGCTTGGAAATGCGGCTATTACTGGATGATACAGATTATATTGATTCGGTTTTAGCTGATGGCGGGACGCGGGCGCGCGCGATCACCCAGCCGATCCTGGATGACTTATACAACTTAATCGGATTGGCGCGGTGACATATTCCCTTGCACGTGGCGCGGTAGATACACATCTAAGTCGACATGAACGAAGATACAGAAATTCCCGGCGTGCAAATGCGGCGTTTACCGGGAGATGGGTCAATAAGCACTTTTGCGCTGCGCGTCGGCGGCGTCCTGCTGGCGGCGTTGTTGCTGTATTACCCTGTAGGCATGCTCCTTATCCACAAGATCGATAACGACTTGGCTTTTATGGTGCCCGAAGCTGAGAACACCGAAGCAAAGAAGCCAGACACAAAATTGACGGACGGCAGCCAAGCCGTCGCGGTCGCGGCGGGGTTGATCGAACGAGAAACCGATATCAACCGATGGACGTCAAATGATCCATTCTTCTTGCCGGGCGCAGCCCTCGACAACATGCCCAATTTTCAACAAGGCCTTATGTACGCCTTGTCTCGTTTCGCTATCGAAATGACGGATCAAATTGGCCGGATTCGAGGGTCGAGCCAGGTCGACCCCAACCTTGACGCCGCCGCCGGGCGGCTAAAGTTTCCTAGTGATATCTGGTATTTCGACATCGCGACATCCTGGGTGCCGACCACGCCGTCGGAACAACATTACCGCGCCGGGCGCCGCGCACTGCTGGACTACAACCGGCGCCTGGCGGCGGGTGAGGCTGTCTTTGAGCGCCGCGCCGACAATTTGCAGATAACGCTGGAGCGAATCACCGCTGACCTTGGATCGGCCTCTGCGGTTCTTGACCAACACGTGTCCAACGGTGCCCGGTTTGTGGATTTCGAAGCGGACGATATATTTTACCGCACCCAAGGTCGATTATACGCATATGCGCTTATCTTGCGGGGATTGCGCGCAGATTTCACCTCGGTCATTGCAGAGCGCGAACTTGGCCGGGCCTGGGATCAAATGATGGAATCGTTCCGCACGGCCTCGATAATTGACCCTTTTATCGTCGTCAATGGTGCCCCGGACAGCACCGTGCTGCCAAGCCACTTAGCGGCGCAAGGTTTTTACCTGCTACGTGCGCGAACGCAACTCAAGGAAATCGCCAACATCTTGTTGAAATAAGACGAGCGATGCTTACTTATTGTTTTGGCAAAAGGTTTGCGGTGCCAAATTTCATTGGTTGCAGACAGCATAAATGTAATGGCAGGATGCGCGTCTGGCGACAGAAAGGAACACCATGGCTCAATCCGACGATGTGGCCATATCTAACGACGGTAAGGAGCGCATATTTCTCGTTGTCGTCGATGATAGCGCGGAAATGAAGGTGGCGCTTCATTTTGCCAGCCGCCGCGCCAAGCAGAGTGGCGGCCGAGTCGCCTTGCTTCATGTACAGGAACCCGCCGATTTCCAGCATTGGGTGTCGGTAGGAGAGATTATGCGCGAGGAAAACCGTGAAGCGGCCGAAGAATTGTTACAGAAATTATCTGCTGAAGTTGCGGATTGGTCCGGGCGCGTCCCCACATATTTCTTGCGGGAAGGCGACCGCCGCGAGGAATTGGCCAAATTATTGAACGAAGAGCCGACCATTTCGGTCGTGGTATTGGCGGCCAACGTCAGTGGCGGTGGACCCGGACCTCTTATCAGCTACATGCTCGACAACAGCGCCAGTCAGTTGCATGTGCCCATCACAATTGTGCCCGGGTCGTTAAGCGACGAAGACATTCTCGGGCTGACCTGATTCGAGGCAATAATAACGCTCACAAAAAGCGCCCAATCTCATTTTGGAGATCAAATAAGTTGATTTTTTCCTAAAAAATGAGACAAGCTGCCGCGTGTTTTAAGTTAATTTTTGACCATTTAACGGTTTTTAACCATCTGTATTTAAATAGTAATTTCTTCAGGGACGCCCTCTAAAAGGCCGCTTCGCCGGCTTTATAGGTGCGTACTGGACTTGATTTGAACATCGATTTCAACCATTTCTAACATAGTAGAGCGTAAAATATGTGGAGCAAACGGATGTTTATTCAAACTGAGCAAACGCCGAATCCGGCAACGTTGAAATTTTTGCCGGGGGTCACGGTGATGGAATCCGGCACAGCGGACTTCACCGATGTAGCGGCAGCGGCCGAACGGTCCCCCTTGGCGGGAAACCTCTTTGGTGTGGACGGTGTGGCGGCCGTGTTCTTCGGTCAGGATTTCATCACTATCACAAAAACGGCTGATGTTGATTGGTATGTACTTAAACCCGCGATTCTGGGAGTGGTGATGGAACATTTCACGGCTGGCGCGCCGGTCATGAACGACATTGGCGGTGCCGTCGACGCGGAAGCGGACGACGATGACGAAGTGGTCGTTCAAATTAAAGAATTGATCGATTCTAGGGTGCGCCCCGCTGTGGCGCAAGACGGCGGTGACATCGTGTTCGATCGCTTCCAGGAAGGTGTTGTGTATTTGCAGATGCAAGGCGCCTGCGCCGGATGCCCAAGCTCAACGGCGACATTGAAGATGGGGATCGAAAACATGCTGCGCCATTACATTCCCGAAGTACTCGAAGTCCGCCCTGTCTAGCTCTGGCGGAATAAATAGCACTCAGAAGCACAGCGTTGAGAAACAAATAAATTTGACGATCCGCTAAGTTATAAACTCTGCGGACAAGGGTATTATTAAAGTGCGGCACGCTTTTCCAGGCCGAAGTATATACGACGCGCGGCGCAAAGTCGCCTTCGCCGGAAGTTTTCTGGTGGCGGGATTTTCCCTGGCGTTGACATTCTCAATGATGCGGCTGACTGAAAGCTGGGATCGATGGGAGGAAACCGTACGGAAGGCTGAGTATCCAGCGTTGCAGCCAGCCTTGGCGCATAGACCTTCAATGATGCGGTTAACTGAAAGCTGGGATCGATGGGAGGAAACCATACGGAAGGCTGAGTATCCAGCGTTGCAGCCAGCCTTGGCGCATAGACCTTTGATAACGCCGAAAGGCGTCAGATCCATGGCGACGGTCGCCAAAGTGAAATATGTGTTCGCCAATGCGGGATATACGCTGGCCGCCGTACGCAACCAAAAAGCGGCGGTGCCACGCATTCGGCATGCTTACCTGCCCCATGACTTGTCTGCATTAAACCAGGCGCAGGAACGCAAAGGTCTGTTCCTGCATTTCATGTTGCCCTATGTCCTGGAAGCGAATATCCGGGTGGAGACGCAACGCGCCCATCTCATCATATTGGGTGCAAAGTTGAAGGTGGGGACGCCGTTGGCGGGCGCGGATGTTGAGTGGCTGGAGAAGTTGGGCGCGGAATACGGCGTTCAATCCGATGACCTGGATGAATTGTTGCGCCGTGTTGATGTGATGCCGCCATCACTGGCGTTGGCGCAGTCCGCCATTGAAAGCGGATGGGGCACATCTCGCTTCGCACAGGAAGGCAACGCGCCCTTTGGGCAGTGGACGACGATGAAATATGAAGGTCTGGTGCCACGCGACCGAGAAGAAGGCAAAACGCACAAGGTGCGAGCGTACAAAGCCATTGGCGATTCTGTCGCGTCGTATTTACGCAACCTCAATAGCCATCGCGCCTATCGAAAATTCCGTGATGTCCGCGCGACCTTCCGGGCGCAAGGATTGCCGCTGGACAGCCTAACCATGGCTAAATCCTTGAAATTATATTCTCAAACAGGCGATCGTTACGTAAAATTACTGCATCGGGTAATACGGGAAAATAATTTAACGTCGCTGGATCAGGCGCAGCTTGGCGTTAAAGTCATGACGTTTTATCCCGACGCCTAAGCGTTCGCCTTTAATCGCCAATCACCAGGAATTGTGAGCCGAACCAACGGGTGCGCCGGTTGGGTCCTGGCATCGTGCAGTTTATGCGCGCCCGACCCGGTTTAAAGGCCTTTGGAAATCGGATTTCAACCCGGTGCGTGCCTAATTTGGATACAGGCACCGGGCCGAAAGGCGAATGAAAACACTTCAACGCATCGACATTGGTCAAGCTTGAATCGAGTGTAAAACCAAACGCTGGCGGATTGGCACCAACTCCTTTGCCTATCAAATAGTCGATCGGCGTTATGTCATGCACAGGCAATGGTAAAGCGCCGATGATGCGTGTGAACCGGGATTTGTCGCCATATTGTTCATTTAGCGAAAATCGAGGCAAATTATAATGGTCGCTCACTTGGCTAATCGCGCCAGAATGTTGCCCAAAGGCGATATCAAACCCCGCCGCAACCACCACCTTTCTGACGGCGCGGCTGGTTTCCCCATATGGATAGGCAAAGATACGTGGCCCTCCATTGGAATCGGACGATTCACCAAGCTCTTTTGCCAGGCGCTGTTTCGCTTGGTTGATTTCAGCAAGGTTTGCCGCCGCACCTGCATGCGCCATATGGGTATGCGTGTT
>Ga0302122_10002076_pt1 | contig 12629 bp, 7 predicted proteins | sample CB21_SCM_MG_FD_203115 | JGI IMG/M metagenome (GOLD analysis project Ga0302122, IMG submission 203115) | Marine microbial communities from Western Arctic Ocean, Canada - CB21_SCM | ecosystem: Environmental > Aquatic > Marine > Oceanic | place: Canada: Western Arctic Ocean | collected 2017-09-28
GCGCCGGCGCGCGACGATGAACGTGCCCAGCAGCAGGACGCCCGCGGCCAGCAAGACAGCGCGCGGCCTCGTGATCTGCATTTTTGCAGTGGACAATTGCAGTGGACGTTCCGTAATCGATGCTCCTCTTCTAAGACGCGTTTCTCGCACGACAATGCGTCGCGTGCATCGCGTGCGGCGTACAAATTGCTTGGACGAAAAAAACCCGCGCGAACGAAAACCCGCACAAAAGAAGAATTCCCGGCTGGCATGCAACCTGCCTCGCCATGTCTCCGTTGACTGGTGGCAGCCGGGGGAGCCGTACAACAAGGCCGAGCTCCCGGCCTCTGAAGGAGAGACCGACGCCAATAAAGTTACAAAACCTAAGTGTAACTCGACGCTCATAAGGCAACGCTGCAGATTAGGCGCGACACCGGTGCGAGCTCATTCAACCCACGTCGCTGCAACGCGAGAAGCACGGCGCGTGCGCCAGCAGCCAAAAAGTAATAATCCAGCCTCAGACCCTCGCGCAGGCAGCCGCCGACACCAACGCAAACACGCCGCCGCAGCTGCGTCCCCGGCGCAACCGCCCGCTGGCCGCCACGGCTTCCGAGACACCCGTAAAGAAGGAGCCCCGGGAGCCGGCCTCGCTCTGCAACATGGCGGTCGGCGACGCGAGCGCCTTCCTGCTGAACATCATGAGTTCCGTCTTCATCATCAGTGTGAACAAGAAGCTCATGGGCGCCACGGGCTTCGGCTTTCGGTACGTGGTCACGCTCAACGCGTTGCACTACCTGACGACGAGCGTCTGGACAGTGATTGCGAAGAGGATCGGCATGGCCAAGGTCGACGAGGGCTCCAAGGCGCCGGCGCACGTGCCCTTGTCGGCGGTCGTGTTGTTCACTTTGGTGAGCAACGCCTCTATTATTTCATTAAATACGTCGTTGATGCTGAATTCGATCACGCTGTACCAGATTGCTAAGCTGGGCATCATCCCCTGCACGTGCGCGGTCGAGTACTTCCTCTACGGCCGCGTGTTTACGTCCCAGATGGTCTTGGCTATCATGGTGACGCTGTGCGGCGTGGGTCTCGTGTCGTTGAACGAGCTGACCCTTTCTGACTCTACGATAGGAGTGTTCGTGGCGTTGTGTTCGGTGGTCTCCTCGAGCGGCCAGCAGCTCATGGTGCGCCATCTGCAGCTGAAGCACAACGTGAGTGCTGGGCAACTACTGGGCGTGGTGGCCCCGGCCCAGGGCGCCAGTCTCTTATTGCTAAGCCCGTTCCTGGACAAGGTGACGACGGGAGGGTACGTGACGGACTACGAGTGGACCCAGGGCGCGTTGCTGTGCATGGTCCTGTCCTGCTCGGCGGCCGTGCTCGTGAACGTGTCGCAGTTCCTGGTGCTGGGCCGGTTCACGGCCGTGACCTACCAGGTGCTGGGCCACGCCAAGACCATCTGCGTGCTCTGCGTGGGCTACGTCTTCTTCGGCGGCATCATCACGGGCCAGCAACTACTGGGCATGGGCCTGGCCATCGGCGGCATGATGGGCTACTCGCGCGCGTTGCAGGCCGCGCCCGCGGCCAAGCTCGCGTCCCAGGAGCCGGACCCCGTGGAGTCGTCGCTCGCGGAGCTGCTCCAGAAGAACAAGGACGCGAACAACGTCTGAGCATCGAGGGGGTGCGTAAGAGTCGGATATGGAGCACGACACGCAGAAGACGCCGGGAACTAACGAACGCATCACAACAACTGGATTTTAACGAGGCGCGCCTTTCGGTCTGAGGCCGACGTAGTGCGTTTCCGGGTCAAGGGATACGAGAGACGCTTGCAAGACCAGCGCATCGGCGGCAGGGTCTGCATGGCGGGCGCTTTGCTCGCGGAGGTAGGTAAGCGAAGGAGAAGAGACGGCGTCGATCGCGGAGCGTTCGACGAGCTCCAGCGCTATAGTCGAGCCGTCGCGCCACCATTATCTCCGGTGACAGTCTCCCCAGGGGGCACACGAATTATTGTCCGCGCCGTCCTCTCGGCTGCAGCGCCAGAATTCATCCAGCCACCGCTTGCATAACGCCGACGCGTCTTCTGCGGTGTTGAAAGGCCCCGCGTCGATAGGAACGACGTCGAACCCAGCACACGATTCGGGCATCGCGTCGAGCACGACATTCCGCGACCCGTCTGCGGTCGAGCGCGCTTCGCGCATCACGCGCGCGCCATCAAGCTTCAAGGGCTCCATCTCCGTTTGTATGATAACGGCTGCAGCTGGGCGCTTCGTCGCGACAGGTGGTCTGTCGTGTCCATACGGCAAAAAGTCGTACGCCGCCGCTAAATGCAGCGCTAGCAGCAGCACAGATCGCTGCACGCTCATATAGTCTCGTCAGTCTCAGCAGGTCTGCTGCGTGCAAATAATCTCCTCAGGAGGTCTGCTGCGTCCATGATACTGCAGGAGTACGCACGCTGCAGCGTGCAAGCACTTTGCGGGTGCTGCTCAGAGGGGCTTTCGTGCCACCGTGTGATCTATGATGCGTTTCTAGGAGCTTGCGGCCTCAAAAAGAATTTCGCTGCGAAACCCGCATTGGGGACGGGTTTTACTCAAAATCAGCTTAGGAGCACACGGGGCGTGCGGACCTGTAGAAGCTAGCAGCCTGCTCTCTCTACCGTCAGCAGTACGCCCAGCCAAACGGGCAGCCCCAAACAGCCGCACGCGAGAGCGGCCTGAGTCCAGCCAAACCAGGGCAGCCGGAGAGCCCCAGCCATAAGAACAAACACCATGCCGCCCATCTCCCCCCGCCGCCGCGCCGCCCAGCGCCTGGCCGGCTCGGACCGCACGGATGCCCACTTCGCCTGCACCGCGGGCCGCGCCGACCTCCTGGAGGACGCGATGGCCATCAGGGTGGACCTCAGCCAGGCGGACAAGGACGGCATGACGGCCCTGCACTGCGCGTGCACGCGCGGCGCGCGGGGCTGCGTGCGCTTGTTGCTGGAGGCCGCCGGTGATACCAAAGCGCGCCACCGGCACCGCATCATGCCGGCCTGGGTCGACGCGCGGGATGGCAAGGGGCGGACGGCGCTGCACCACGCGGCGAAGCGGGGCGACCCGGGCGTCGTGGAGATGCTCGTAAACGCCGGCGCGGAGGTCGCGGCGACGGACGCGGCCAACCAGACGCCGGCCGAGGCCGCCGGGAGCCCCGGCGCCTTCGCGGCATTAGCGGCCGCGACGCGGGAGGTCGATCGTTTGGAACGGGCCGCGACGGCTATATTACGTGGCCAGGTCGCGCGGGCCCGGGCGCCGGGCGGCGTTTATAAGCTCTTGGAAGACGCTAAACGGGAGGAGGCGCAACTCGAGGCCGAGACTGCTTTATTAAGTACGCTCCACCGCGAGGCCGAGGCGAACGTCTTGCTCCAGCGGCAACTGAATTTGGAGGCCGCCGCGGAACAAAAGAAGCTGGAGCGGCGGGAGACGCGGCGGCTGCGGAAGGAGGAGGCCAAGGCCGCGGAGGAGAAGCTGATGAGCGACCGGCTCGACAAGGGCATCGCCCCTCCGGGCGAGGCCCCTCGCGGAGAGTCCTTCGACGAATGGTCGGCGACCGCGCTGCTGAATGTGTAAGAACCCAAATGTGCATTCTTGTTTTGCCACGGCGTCGCGTCGGTGGCGTCGGGCCGCCCCTATTCGCAGGCTCTAGTTGTCGGCGTATCTCTCTAGCTCTCTCTCAGGCTGAATCTAGTACGAGTCAATACTAGACAAAGAAGGTACGTCCGCCTCGGCTTTGGGCGCGTCCATGCACGCAGCATCCGTGGCGGACGCCGCCGCGGCGGGCGCCCGCCGCTTCCGCAGCACGTGCGCCGATAACAGTTTCGCCGCGTTCGCCTCGGCGTCCTTGGCGTCCTCCGCGTCGGACGCCGTGTGCGTCCGGCGATACTCGTAGATCGCGTCCTCGACCGTGTCCTTGATCACGTACCGATAGACGGTCGTGGGCCGCGTCTGGCCGACGCGGTGGACCCGATTCACGCACTGGAGCTCGACGGCGGCGCAGGCCGGCTGCTCGATCAGGAAGACGTTCACGGCGTTCACGAGCGTCAAGCCGTTGTTCGCGCGGCCCACGGGCGCCAGCAGAAAGCTCACGCGGGATTCCGGCGCGGTGAAGGGCGCGACGCCTTTGGGGAACCGCGCCGACTCCAGGCCCGCGCGGCGCAGTGCCGCGCCGACGACGTCCAGGACCTCCTCGAAGTTCGAGAAGACGACCTGTGTGGTACATGTCAGTCGCCCGCTAGGCCTCGGTTCCCATGCTCTTGGAACGTGCTCTGTTCAGGGGCGACCTCTCGCTATCGGAGCATATTTTGGGCGATTCACACCGATCAGTGGATCGCTCAAGTTTGGCGGTCCTTAAGGGTGCGACAAGACGCTGGTCGCCGCACCGACTGCTCGCCCCGCCCGACGGCTTGTTTCGCGTCCTCCAGGAAGGCGTCCAGCTTCGTGGCCTCGACGGCGCGCGCGGACGTCGCGACGCTCCGGACGGCGTTGAGCACCTCGCCCTCGCCATAAGTCCCGCGGCACGACGGGCACTGGTGCCGCGCCCACTTGCGGAGGCACGCGTCGTGGAAGGCGTGGCCGCAGGGCAGCACGGACACTAACGAGGTGCTCGTGTCGTAGCCGCCGCACGCGTCCAATCGTTCCAGGCAGATCCGGCATACCTCGTCGTCCTCGGTCTTCACGTCCGAGGCCACGGCGTGCGTTTCCAGGAACGCGAGGCGCTTCGAGCGCGTCCGCAGCTCCCGCAGGGCGTCCTGCTCGCCGGCCGCGCCTTCTAGATCCCTCACGCCCAGGTCTGCGGGAAAACACCGCGCGTTGCGCTCATGCTCCTCCAACAAGGACAAGTCCGCGTCCGCGCGCAGCACCTCGACGCGCCGCGTCGCCGCGAGGGCCTCGTTCTCCTTGAGTAGCGCCTCGGTCATGGCCGTCATGGCACGCCGAGCCTGCAGCAGCTCGTGCTTGCAGCCTGCGTCCGTGGAAGTCTCGACCCGCGACTCGCCGGTCGTCGACGCGCCCAGGGCATTTAACAGGGCCTCGGCCTCGCTCCTCTCGGCCGCCGATGCGACGCGACGCCACGGCGCGTGGGCGGCGAGCGCGCACAGGGCGCGCGTGCAGGGCGCGTTCTCCTCGATCAAGTGCTGCCGCTCGAACTTGAGACGGGAAAACGCTTCGTTGACGACCTCCACGCGCCGACAGTTCGGGCAGATGCTCCCGGTCGCGCCCCAGTCCTCGGCGCACACGCGACACGCGCCGGTAGCGGTCACTTCGAATTGGAGGGCGGCGCCCCCGCCCGCGACGGTCGCGGTGTCGTCGGCCGCCTGCAACGCGGCGCGCCGCGCGGCCCCGACGCCCAATAACGCCGCCTCCAGCCGGTGCGCGAATAGATCAACGTCGTGGTCGCACCGCTCTTCGAAGCCGCGCCGCGACGCGGTGCCGTTGAACTGCTGCGTCGTGGGCGCCGCGAGCACGGCCTCGCACGCCTCCGGCGCGCCGTCCGTCAGGAGGGCGCGGCGCCACCAGGCGTGCGCGGCCGCGGCGCCCGCGAGCACCGCGCCCCGGCCGCGGGCGAACGCCTTCAGGGAGGTGCCGGCGCCGACCACCTTGTCGAAGCGCGCCGCGCCCTGGCGCGCCCTTATGCGTTGCGCGCCGTCCCGCAGATCCAACCCGTCTTCGCCGAGCAGTTCCCTCGTCGCTGCGAGGTTGTGCAGGCAGTGCAGCTCCAGGGCCCAGTCGGAGTCCACGCGCGCTTCGTAGAACTGGACCTCGACCGGAGTTTCACTGGACGCGGTCAGGCGAAACTCCTCGGCCTTGGCCTCGTGGGGTTTGACGACGTCCATGGACGTCGTGCCGCGCGCGACTTCGTCGAAACCGCCCCGCGGGTTCTTCGCCTCGAGGCGGACCTCGAGGGACGAGGCCTGGATCGCGACGCGGACGACGCGCCGCGCGCGGCCCAGGCTCAACCGCGCGTTGAGGCGGACCGCCTGACCATCGACGGCGGCGACCGCGGGCACCCGCAGACCCTGGCTCGCGGCCCGCCCGTCCAAAATCGCTTGCAGCGCCGTCTCGTACAATGATGACGCGTCCGCCAGGTGCTCGCGCGCCGTTCGGGCGCACGCGGCCAGCACCCCGGGCGCGTCTTCATCGTAGCCTAGCGCGGCGAAGCCGTCCACCAGGTCGGCGCGGCACCGCGCCACGCCCGCCCGCGCGAAGAGGTGGTACAACCGCTCCCGCTGCGCCTCCTCGGCCTTGTTCTGGGCGTCCTCCACCAGCCGCCAGAGCGTCTCTTCCATGGTCGCCACGGCCCGCGTTTCCTCCGGCGCCGCGCCGCGCCGGCGCTTCCGGCGCTTCCGCCGCGGCATCGCCAGCGACGGGTGGACGCAGGCCTGCCGCAACCGCGCGACGCCGCCGCTCTGCAGGCCGCAGGCCTCGGCGACGGCGTCGCCCTTTAACGCCGCTAGATCGCGCGCGCAGGCCTCGTCCAGGCGGTCGTAGACGAAGCGCTCGACCGCGTCAAAGGTTAAATGACGCAGCACCGAACGCTGCGGCGGGATCGCGTGGTCCACGCGACTTTTGGTCGCGCGCCAGGCCGTCGCCGTGAACAAAGAAGCGAGTTTTGTGCGGCCCTCGCCGGCGACCGCGCTCGCCCACTGTTTTGCAGAGTAGCCGGCGGGCGCGCCCAGGAACTCGTACAACGCGCGCACGTCCTCGACGCCGCCGGCCGCCACCGGCGTGCCGGAGACGCACCACCGTCGAGTAGCGCACAACGCCCGCGCGACCGTGGCCGCCGCCGTCGCGCCGCCCCGCACGACCTGGGCCTCGTCCAGGCAGGCGCGGTGCCAGTACGTCGTCAAGAGCGGCGACGGGGGCACGTGGGCCGCATACGCCTGCTGGGGCTGGTAGTACCTGTCCGAGCGCAGCGCGCCGAAGGTCGTGAGCACGACGTCGGCGTGGCGGAGGCCCGACCCGTCGAGCCGGCGCAGGGCGTCGCCGAGCGCCCGCCGGGCCCGGCCGCGGTCGGCCGTCCGTGGCGCCTCGACCGCGCGGCGCGCGTGGCGCGCGGCCATCTGGAGCGCTTGGACGCCCGGGTACTCGGCGACCACCAAACCGGGCGCGTGCCGCGCGAGCTCGCCCCGCCACTGGCCCGCGATCGCCGCGGGACACACCACGAGCGTCGCGCGCGACCGCACGAGCCCACTGGCCGCCGCGGCGCCGCGGGAGCCCAGACATGCGCAGCTCGCCGCCGCCGCGCAGGCCTCGTGCGCGATGGCGCCGCAAAACGTGCACACCACGCCGCCTTCCACGGCGTCGCCGCAGGCGCATACCGCACGGCCGCGTGGCCGCCACGCGCTTCGTGCAGCCTCGGGCAGCGGCGCAGCCATCGTGGCCGTCGCGGGCAGCCGCGCGCCCCCTACTCGGAGCGCGACGCGCGTCGTCTGCGGTTGGTGCGCGTCGTCGTCCGGCGCGGCGAGCACGAGCGCCGCCACGGTCACCGTCTTCCCGAGGCCCATCTCGTCGGCCAGGACGCCGCCGCGGACGTCCTTGGTAGCGCCGCCGAGCAGCGCCGCCGCCGCGGGCAGGCCATCCCGGCGTTGTTCGCGCTCGATCATCCACTCGAGCGCCGCGGCCTGGTAGGCGTGCAGCGTCGGCGCGAGGCCCGGCACAGCTCGCGCGTGTGCGGGCCGGCGGAAGTCGCGCGCGAGCTGCGACTGCTCGAGGCACGCTAGCACGTCGCGCTTCGTGGCCATGCTTGTGCTCGGTCGTGTCTTGTGCAGCGTTACGCTCTCCCTCAAGGCCAAATTCTGGTCTAAGCGGACTCTCGTGCACCGCTAAGATCCAGAACTCGTCGCTGGTTGCTTGGTTGCTTCCAAGGGCAGCAGTGCTACGCCTGGCAATGACTGTGCTGAAAACAGCTGAAAACCCGCGGTGAAAAACCCGTTTTTACACCTCGCTCGCGAGACACGGAGACACGGTTCAGTACGTTCAACTAACACATACTTAGGCCCGGGCGACCACAGAAACTACGCCGCGCCCTCGTCCCGGGGCGGCGCGGAGGCCGACGGGTCGTAGCCGGCGTCGACGACGGGCGTCCGGCCCCACTCCCCCGTGACCGCCCGCTCCGCCAGGTACCGCGTGTCGGAGCCGGCGCCCGTCGCTTCGGCCTTCTGCTCGCCGGCGTCCTCCTTCGCCGCCGCGCCGTCCGCCGGCGGCGCGCCGCCGGCAACCGGCGCCCGCTTCCAGTCGGCCACGGTGTCGTCGTCGTCGTCGTCCGCGTTCGCCTCCTGCTCGCGCCGCTGCACGTGGTACGGCCGGATCGGCATCAGTTTGGGCCGGCACAGCACAGGCGCGAAGGACTTCTTCTCCGAGAAGACGAGGCCCGTCCGAGGGATGAAGCTGGGCAGCGTGCCGTCCTCCCCTTGCCTGGCCTCGGCGGCCCCCGGCTCGTCTTTCGCCTCAGCCGGTGGTGTTGTCGGCGTTGTCGGCCGCTCCTGCTCCATTTGCGGGGCAGCGTGACGTCGCAATGTGAGCGCTGTTGTGGAGCGTTTTGAGATGTAGCGTTGAACTGATGTAGCCACTTCGGGTGCAAACTCGGCAGATGAATGAAGATCGACTATGTGTATTTCAGGGCAGCAATCGGACCCGTTTTTGCCGCCGCGCGCGAGAGTCCATGGCCCGCACGATATACCCGCACGTGAGCGGGGCCTATCCCGCGCTCCCGACCCACCCCTCGCCGGCAGCCCCTGCCGGTGCAAGGCATCGGTGGAAAGGAACTTTTAGCGTCCTTGCCACTAGCGCGCGCTGCAGCAACATCGTGGGGAGCGCACATCCTTTGCGCCCTAAAAACACCGGGAGAGGCTGCCCTCGCGCGGCGCCCTTATCACATAACACTCCGTCGCCCTCGCACCGTTCGCGGTCGGCGAACTCGCCTGCCAGCCAGCCCAAGGCAAATTGAGACTCATGGCGACGGCCGTGCAGACCCTGGACCCCCGGGCGGGCCACCTGCCTCCGAGCCCGCCGAAGCAGGACCCCCTCGCGTCGCTGCGGCAGCGCATGCAGGAGAAGCGCCGGGAGATCGACGAGAGTTTGTCGCCCCCGTCGCGGTGCGAGGCCGTGGCCTTTGAGGACGCGGCGGCCTTCGACGACGTACCGCCGCCCGCGCCCGTTGTGAAGGACGTGGAGCTCGCCCTGGACGATTTTGATGTCGCCTCGCTGAAGCGAAACCTGGAACTGGCCATCGCGACGATCCGGGAGATGCAGCAGCGCTTAGTGGCGTCTAATAGAGCCATCGAGACCGCCACGGCGGAACGAAATGCCGCGAGGAGAGATTTAGCAAGGGCGGAACGGGACGTGCAGCGCCTGGCGGCCGCGGCCAATGCGCGCGCGCGCCAGCACGAGAGCGAGCGCGATTTGCTCGCGGCGCGGCATGGGTCTGAACGAAGGGAGTCGCTGGAGCGGCAGCGCGCCGAGCACGCGCAGGAGCTCAATGCGCAACTCGCCGAAAGCCAGGCGGCCCAGGAGGCGCAATCCCGGGAGATCGCGGCGCTCGCCGCGGATTTGCGAGTGGCGCGAGGCGAAGAACGAGGCAACTCCGAATTGCGAGAGCGGCTGTCGCGCGCCGAGGCCCTGAACTCGTCGGCCCAGGAACGCATCGCAACCTTGGAATCGGCCGAGGTGGATCTGGGCAAAGCTTTGGCGGCGAAGCAGAGCGCGCTCGAAAACCAGCAGCTCGCGCGGGACCAGGCCCAGCAGGCAACGGACGCGTGGAACGCCGAGAGCCGGCGGGCCGACCGGGCCGAACAGAATGTGAATGAGCTCAAGAGTCAGAAGGACGCTTTGGATCGGGACCTCATGATGCTGCGCGCCGAGGCGCAGCTGCGGGACGCGGCGCAGAAGTCCCTGACGCAGGAGAACGTTGTTCATAGAGAGAAGGCTACTGAAGCTATGGAGAAGGGCGTGCTGCTCCAGAAGGACCTCGCCAAATTATCCCGGAATTATAAGCAGAGCCAGTCGGCCCATAAAGGTGCGCGGCACGCTTTAGAGAGGGCCCGGGCCATGACCGACAAGGACGTGGCCGGTCTACTGACGTCGCGGAAACAAGCATTGGCGGACCTCGCGGCGATGAAGGACAAGCTGCGCCAGGAGGTGCGGTGTCGGTCGGCGGCCGTCGCGCAGCTCAAGGAGGCGCGGGAGCAGCGCGACGCCGACCGCTTACTTCACGTGCGCGCGAAGGAGGCCCACGCCGGCGTCGCGCTTTCTGAAACGCGTCTGAAGCGCCAGGTCGCGGCGCACCGGCGGGCGGCGCGGTCCGCCGCGTCGTCGCCGCGCTCCATCGCGGCCGCGCCGCCGCGGGGCCGCTTCCCCGCGTCGTCGCCCGTCATCAGCCGGCGGCCCGCGGCCTCTTCCGATAGTTCCTACTCGCCCGGGCCGTCGCCGCGGCGCCACACGCCGGTCAAGGCCGGCGCGCACCACCTCGAGCCGCACCCGCTGCTGTGCGGCGGTGGGGGCGCCTAGTTCGACGAGCCCGGGTCATTAAGAATTCCACCTACTACAACACAAGTACAACCACGGTCACGCGGCCAGCTCCGCCTCGACGGTGTGGTGGGAGCTCATAAGCGACTTGTTGATGAACTCCCACTTCTGCAGCGTGTTGCCCTCGACGTCGGTTTGATACACGTAGGGCAGGAGCAGCACGACGGGCTTGCCCGTGGAGAGCACGACGAAGCGCAGCGCGTAGCCGCGCTTGCAGGGGATGGCGACGGCCGGCGACAACAAGATCTCTTGCACCGTGTCGAAGTTGAAGCCCGTGTCGACCTCGACGCGGTTCGTGACGCCGCCGGCGCGGAAGACGACGCCGCAGTTCTTCGCCGTGAGCCTGATCGTGCGCTGGCCGAGGCCCTCGGCCCGCGCGACCTCGGCGTCGACCGCGGCGTCGACGAAGACCTTGAGCTCCTCCTCGATCTCGTACTCCTCGTCCCCGCCGTCCGTCTCGTCGGCCGTCGACAGGACCTCGGCCATAGCTCTCTGCAGCGGCCACACAGGAGGCTCACCGATGCGATGGCGTCGAGCTAGCCAAGGGGCACCTGCAAGAGTTGAATCGCTGCGCAGTCTGCAGCAGTGAACCGCTATAGACTAGAAACAGACGTGAGGCCAGCGAGCGAGCAGTAAGCGCTGCTTGCACTGTGAAAACCCGTCCTCGTGCGGGTTTCGCATAACGCCATGCAAAAGTCGACAAGCTTGCCGCGCTCCCACGCCCTAGCCGAGCCGGCAGCACTCACGAGGAGGCGGTCCGCAGCCCACGGCCCCGGCTCAAGCTGAACCGCGCAGCCGTACGCCCGCTGAAAACCAGGCAGGGCAGCCCGCAGCAGCCATGGAGGAAGTGCCGCCGGGCGCGACAATGACGTCGCCGCCGCAGGACGTGGGCTCATGGCTGCGGGACGAGGTCCGCGCGTTGGAGGCGTCGAACCCCGTCATCAAGTTCGTGAACGACGTCTATTCCATGCGCCACCTGCTCGGGGGCCTGACGCCGACGCAGGAACAGGCCCACACGCTGCCGCGGCGGCCCTCGCTCCCCCAACTTTTAGATGGCGAGCCGCCGGACGAGGACGCTGTCCAAGTGTGGCGGGTCCAGCACTTCGGGGAGGAGGAGGCCGAGGAGCTGGCCGCCGAGCAGAAAGCACTTAGAGATGCGTTACAAGCCGAGGCGGAGGAAAAGGAGTTAGAAGAAGCCCGCAATTCATTAGATGACGTGGAGACGTACCTGCGCGAGAAGCGCGAAAGGGAGGCGGCGGCCTTGGTGGAGGCGGCGCTCGCGTTAGAGGACGAGTTTACCCCGAGCGACTTGAAACGCTCGCGAAGTCAACTCAACTTAGTTGAGAAGGCGGCGCGGGAGTTCCGGAAGGAGACCCAGCCCAAGAGCGCGCAGGAGTTGGAGGACGAGGCCCAAGTGCCCCGGAAGCTGGCCTACTGGAACGCCGGGCACCAGGAAAAACAATTACAATTAGCCGGGAAGTCCTTGCAAAAGGACGACTTTTACCTCCTCGAGTTTATCTTGCGGTTCAACTACCCGATTGTGAATGTATCGCTCCAGAAGTGCTTCTTGACGGACGAGGACGCCCTCGGCCTCGCGGAGGCCCTCACATCCAACTACGTTTTGACGTCATTGGACCTCTCGCGGACCAAGGTCACCGACGCCACGGCGTTCGCCCTCGCGGATGTCCTCAAAGACAACGCGGCTTTGAAGGTCCTGGACCTCCGCCTGAACGATGTATCTGCTAAAGGCGCGGCGTATCTGGCGACGGCATGCCGCACGGCGCGAACGCTGGAGACGCTGGACGGCCTGCCGCTCCGGAGGTACCTAGAGGTCCCGCCGGAAGAAATTCAATTGTCGGACTTGGACCTGCGGCTGCCCGAGGCCGTGCTGCTGCGCGACACGCTCCAGAACAACATCTGCGTGCGGGTCGATACGCTGGACAACTTTAGAGTGACCTACACTTTGACGTCCTTGGATCTGTCCGCTAATTTGCTGGACGCGGAGGCTGTGAGTGTCGTCGCGGACATCGCGAAGACGCACACCTCGCTGACTTCTTTAGACGTATCGCGGAACCGCGCGGGCCCCGACGGCTTGACTTA
>Ga0302122_10002079_pt1 | contig 12626 bp, 12 predicted proteins | sample CB21_SCM_MG_FD_203115 | JGI IMG/M metagenome (GOLD analysis project Ga0302122, IMG submission 203115) | Marine microbial communities from Western Arctic Ocean, Canada - CB21_SCM | ecosystem: Environmental > Aquatic > Marine > Oceanic | place: Canada: Western Arctic Ocean | collected 2017-09-28
TTCTTCAAGAGCGAATGCTTCAGTCGGTCAGTGCAAATCTCTCCATTACCGGCGAGCAAATCTCAAAAGAAGCGGCACGAGAAGTTTTCATCGATCAACCCTACAAACTCGAGTTGATCGATGAAATCGAAGATGAGACAGTCGGTCATTTCAGACATGGAGAATTTCAAGATCTTTGTCGTGGCGGGCATACCGAAACAACCGGTCAGGTTGGAGCATTTAAACTCGATAGAATCGCAGGGGCGTATTGGCGCGGCGATGAAAACAACACGATGCTTCAGCGTGTTTATGGGCTGTTATTCACAACACAAGACGAATTAGATGAGTATCAAGAACTTCGTGAACAAGCCAGACAAAACGATCACAGACGGCTTGGGCGCGAGTTGGACCTCTTTTCAACGCAGGAAGATTATGGCCCCGGCTTGATTTACTGGCATCCGAAAGGTGCCCGTTTGCGGATTGAAATTGAAGATGCATGGAAAAAGGCTCACACCCAAGGTGGCTACGATTTAGTGTTCACACCGCATATTGGACGATCCACTTTATGGGAAAAGAGCGGACACCTAGATTTTTTCTCTGAAGGTATGTTTTCGGCTATGGATGTTGATGGAGAAGACTACTACCTCAAACCAATGAACTGCCCTTTCCACATTCAAATTTATAAAAACACACTTAGATCATATCGTGAGCTCCCCATGCGATTAGCCGAGCTTGGAACTGTCTACCGCTATGAACGATCCGGAGTACTTCACGGCATGCTTCGGGTTCGTGGATTTACCCAAGACGACGCACATATTATCTGCACACCTGAACAATTAGATGACGAAGTGGATGGGGTCGTTAAGTTTGTCATTGACTTACTCGGTTTATTTAATTTTCAAAATCTATCAGCAACTCTCTCAACCCGTCCAGCAAAAGCGGTAGGTGAATCATCTCAATGGGACCGAGCAGAGGCCGCGTTGAAAGATGCCATCGAACGTGCCGGTCTAACCTATGACGTCGAAGAGGGTGGAGGTGCCTTCTACGGGCCAAAGATTGATTTCCATCTTACTGATGCCCTTGGTCGCAAATGGCAGTGCTCAACCATTCAATTTGATTTCAACCTTCCTGAACGATTCGATATGTCATATGTAGGCGAAGACGGTGAGTCACATCGACCATTTATGGTTCATCGAGCGCTATTTGGTTCAATTGAAAGATTTATCGGTATTTTGATTGAACACTATGGAGGAGCCTTCCCACTCTGGCTAGCTCCCATTCAAGCAAGCATCATACCTATTGCTGACAGACATCTTGAACACGCTGAAGTGGTTGCGGACAGACTAAAGCAGGCTGGAATTCGGCTTACAGTTGATACCGCAAAAGAGCGAATGGGAAATAAAATTCGGCGTGCACAACTACAGAAAATTCCATATATGCTGATTATCGGAGACCGCGAAGTGGAAGCTGATGCTGCCTCTGTTCGTACTCGATCAGGTGACGATATCGGCGAAATCACCATAGACGAACTAGTCGAGAAACTCACAACTGAAATCAAATTGGGTCAACAAAACCTTGTTTAAATCAAACATGCGGCTTAGAGATGTTTCGGCTAGGCTGATCTAGATGTTTAAACGCATATTAATTGCAAACCGTGGTGAGATAGCCCTCAGAGTCCAAAGGACCTGTCGAGAACTCGGCATCGAAACGGTAGCAGTCTACTCTGAACCCGATAGAAATCTCCTCCACGTACGTCACGCTGATAGGGCTGTTCACATCGGTGACGGGCCAGCAATTGAATCGTACCTAAATATTGAAAAAATAATAAATGCTGCGAAGGATTCAGGAGCTGACGCCATACACCCAGGCTATGGATTCTTGTCAGAAAATGCTAGTTTTGCCGACGCATGTGCTGACGCCAATATTACCTTTATTGGCCCCTCAGGCGATGCTATGAAAAATCTTGGAGATAAGGTTTCGGCGCGAAAAATTATGGAAGACGCCAATGTACCTATTGTTCCTGGTGCAAATGACGTAGATCCAGCTAATTTGACTGCTGCTGCCTCGGAGGCAAATCGTGTTGGCTATCCGCTCTTAGTTAAGGCCTCGGCCGGTGGTGGTGGGCGCGGTATCAGACTTGTCGAAAAACCAGAAGATCTAGAAAACGCAATGCGATTAGCTTCATCTGAAGCATCAAGCTCATTTGGCAATGCAACAATATTCTTTGAGCGCTTCGTATCGCCAGCCCGACACATTGAAGTACAAATAGTTGCAGATTCACATGGCAACGTATCAGCCTTCGGCGAGAGAGAATGTTCTGTTCAACGCCGAAATCAAAAGGTGCTTGAAGAAGCTCCGTCGATAGCTGTAAATCCAGCAATTCGAGAGAAGCTTTGCGCTGCGGCAATCGCTGCGGCAAAAGGCAGCGGTTACGAAAATGCCGGCACTGTGGAATTCTTGATGGATAACGACGGAGAGTTTTATTTTCTGGAAGTCAATGCACGACTGCAAGTTGAGCACCCAGTAACCGAACTGGTGTATGGTGGCATCGATTTAGTAGCCCTCCAGATTGCCGTCGCAGACGGAGGTACAGTCACCGACGGACTAGTTGACTCTGGCCCAATTGGCTGGGCAATCGAATGCAGGATTAATGGTGAAGATCCGTATCAAAATTTCCGACCATCGCTTGGTCTGATTGATTATGTCGAATACCCTAATGGCCCAGGTGTTCGCTTTGACTCAATGCTCTTTTCAGGATTAGATGTTCCGGTTTTCTACGACTCCTTACTCGGTAAATTGATCGTTTGGGCGGAAACTCGAGAGCTCGCAATCCAACGAATGCAACGAGCTCTCCAGGATTTGGTTATATCAGGGCCCCAGACAAATATTCCGTTTCATCGCGAGCTAATGAACAATAAAGATTTTCAAAACGGTGATATTTACACAAATTGGTTAGAGAACAACTTCAGTATGCCCGAAGCAACCAAAACAGAGGAAGAGATTAACCTTGCATTAACAGCTGCGGCAATTGCGAGTTTGCTAAAGTCACAAAATACGGCCGGACAAGCCATGCCTGTCAATAGAGTGTCCAAATGGACTGCGGCAGCACGAAAAAACAGCACACAAGAAATTACAATATCGAGTGGAGAAGCAGGATGGCGTCGCGGTACCCGTTAACAATTGACGATGTCAATTATATAGTCCAGTTAGATGTTCGTGACGAAGGTATTTTCGTGACCATCGATGACAACGAACCGTTCGAGGTTGATGCTACGACCTCTGGATTACCAGGATTAATGTCAATATTACATAGCGAAAGCAATTGGCTTGGTTATATCGTTCCCGAATCTGATGGTTGGCGAATCTCGCATAATAACAAGCACTTTCAGGTTACGAGCACGCAAGCCGCCAGAAAATCACGAAGCAAGGCTGGTTCCGAGGACTTACCTGGAAAGATTTCCGTACCGCTAGCCGGAATACTCATAGAAATACGTGTGAGCCCAGGAGACGTTATCAAAAATGGAGATACCGTTGCAGTCATCGAAGCGATGAAAATGCAAAATGAGATAAAGGCTCCCACCGACGGAGTTGTAACTGAAATACACTTAGAATCAGGTACAAGAGCAGAAAAAGGCGACGTCATCCTTGATTACGAGGTTTCAGAGAGTGACGACCTTCCCTAACGGCGATGAAATGATAGAATAAGCGTCTGTCTAAATACAGAATCAATGTAGATCAGTGGTGATTCTGTATATTTGTTCAGAAATTATTTGCTAGGAGGCAACCTATAGCGAAAGAACTTCGTATCAATGAAGAGATTCGTGCACCAAATGTCCGAGTAGTTCGAGACGAAGAACAACTCGGACTCATGTCGGTGAATGAGGCTCAAGATTTAGCAGATAACGCTGATCTAGATCTCGTAGAGATAGCTCCTGCGGCAGATCCGCCTGTAGTAAAAATAATGAATTACGGGAAATGGAAATACGCACAGAGTAAAAAAGAGCGCGACGCTCGTAAGGGTTCCAAAACGGTTCAACTTCGAGAAGTACGAATGAGAGTAAAAATAGGCCAACACGATAAGGATTTTAAAGTCAGAACCGCTAGAAAATTATTAGCGGGAGGCGATAAGGTTAAGGTGTCAATCATTTTTAGGGCGAGAGAAATTACCCATCCTGAAGTTGGTGAAGAACTCTTGAAGTGGTTTTATGAACAGGTAGAAGATGTAGCAGAACAAGAAAGAAAAGCAGGAATGGAGGGTCGATTCATGACTATGACGCTCGACCCCAATCGAAAAGCCTCAGCCGAAAAAAAAGCTGAGCCTGCTGTGAGCAACGAGTTATAAATAGCTAATCGATATTGTGAAATGGAGCATTTATCGTGCCGAAAATGAAGACACATAAAGGAACTGCTAAGCGAGTCCGTATCACAGGAAGCGGCAAATTAATACTCCGCACACGCAATCCAAAACGGAACAAGCGATCGAGGTCAAAGCTCTACCAGAACTTGGGTGATGTCGGAGCACATTCGACTGTAGCTAAAGCCATTCGAAAGAATCTCCCGTACGCATAACAAGATTAAAAAAATAAACAATCAGACAATAAGGACTTAAAGATGCCAAGAGTACGTTCACGGGTACAAACACGACGACGTCATAAAAAAGTGATGCTTTATACGAAGGGTCACCGTGGTAAAAGGCGCACAAATTATAAAGTTGCTCACCAAAGTATGATTCACGCATTAAGGTACGCAACCGATCATCGCCGTGAGCGAAGGCGAGACTTCAGGCGACTCTGGATTATACGGATTAACGCAGCAGCCAGGGAAAATGGTCTGACGTATGGTCGCCTAATTAACGGGTTATCATTGGCCGGAATCATTCTTGATAGAAAGTCTCTCTCAGAACTAGCTATCACAGACGCGGCAACATTCACAATTATTTGTGATCAAGCGAGAAATGCGCTCGAAAGCAAGGCTGCATAACCGTTTCTAGAACAACGGAAGTTCGTTGGGTCAGACTTAAGTGAACGTATCTAAAGTAATACATGAGCGAAGAAGCATTAAGTCTTTTTCTCAGGGACGTCATCCCACTCCGGATTTAATAGAAAAAATTGTCGAGGCGGCCACTTGGGCCCCTACCCATCATATGAATCAGGCGTGGCGGTTCGACGTATTTGCGGGTGATGGATTACTCAAGCTTGCCCAACTAGATGCTCAAATACACCTAGACGAACTCACTGATGATATCGATGACGCTACTAAGATTGAGATTCGTGACCGACGCACCGCGAAGATGATGCAGTACCCAATAGTCATCATAGTAAGTGTTCCAAAACTTAGTAATCGCAAAAGCGTTTATGTTGAAGAAATAGCTGCCGCCGGCGCTGCAATTCAAAATCTACTGCTAGCGGCACATGAAGAGGGACTCGCTACGTTTTGGGCAACAGGTAAAATAGCGCGCAGTGAAAAAACGAAAACTTTTCTGAATATAGCAGAGGATGAAGAGATAATTGGTGTCGTTCGAGTAGGGTATCCTAATGCAGGAGAGATCGCTGAAAAATGGCGTGAAGCGCGAGAGCCTGTCGCAAGAAAATTGAACTGGCACCAAGCCTGATGATAGAATAAGTCCAATCTCATCTCGATTATAGTGAATCTATCCCGAAAGGATTAAAATTCCGAGCATGGATTTCAACAACAGATCTAGATTCTCGATTAACACCAGAGATGGTGTCGTTCACTTTGATGGCCGTGTTGTCTCTGTTGGTGAAATATTAGCAAATCGAGTCTTATGGTTGTCAGGGACAAGCATGATATTAGGTTTATTTCTGACAGTCATAGTTATTGGAATACCTATACTGGGAGCTGGTCTAATTGGTCTCGCTACGTCTCGCATTCTTAGAAAAACAAGTATCGGTTCACAGGAAGAACAATTCGATCTTTCAATGATTCGAGGCGTAAGCGTCATAGATCCTAAACGGTGGCCATTTGGCAGATTAACCCTAGATGTAATTGAATCAAATGGGCCGGCCCAGCGAGAATTTGTCTTCCCATGGCACCAAAAAGAAGAAGCACATAAGCTAAAACAACAGATAGAAAATGCTTTGCCAAATCGAATATATCAAGACTAGGTACATACCATTAACCAGGGATAATAATGCTCGTTTCATTAAAATGGCTGCGCGAATATTTAGATCTCCCAAGTGAATTGGACGTACCAGAACTCTCCGAGCTATTAACCAGTGCCTCCGCAGAAGTCGAAGGAATCGAATATCGAGGAAGTGACTGGGATGACTTGATTCAAGTCGGTCACGTGAATAAAGTATCCCCCCATCCCGATGCGGACAAGTTGCGTCTAGCTACCATAGATTACGGTGGTGACGAGCCAATAACTGTGGTTTGTGGAGCTCCAAACTTAGACCATGGACAACGAATTGCATTTGCGCAAGCTGGTGCGACAGTAAAGAATGCGCAGACAGGTCAAGATGTCAAGTTAAAACGAGCCAAAATCCGAGGAGTTGAAAGCTCAGGGATGGTCCTTTCTGAGGCAGAGTTGGGTCTGTCTGACTCACACGACGGAATACTCGTACTCGATGAAAGCGCCCCCGTCGGTATGAAGCTCGGGGACTACCTTGGAGATGTCATATTAGATGTTCATGTCTGGCCAAATAGACCGGACATGATGTCAATGGTTGGTATAGCACGTGAATTAGCAGCAATCCTCAAAATTGACTTAATTAGCCCGGTGGTAAGTGAGTTGGAGATCGCTAAAGAAACTGCTGTAACTCCAGAGATCCACATAGCAGATAATCTTGAGTGTCAACGGTATACCGGTATCGTAATAACGAATCTCAGTAGTGGCCCTTCTCCGCAATGGATGCAAGAACGCCTTCAGGCAGCAGGAATGCGGCCCATCAACTCCATCGTCGATGTTACGAATTACGTCATGCTTGAGATAGGGCAGCCTCTACACGCTTTTGACTTCGATAAATTGACAAGCTTAGTTGAGGTTCGGCGCGCATCTCCGCAGGAAACAATCACAACCATCGACTCGATAGTCAGAACACTCTCAACGGACTCTTTAGTAATTTCGAATGGATCTAAGCCAATTGCTCTAGCGGGCGTAATGGGAGGAATAGATACAGAAGTAAGTAATGACACAAAGTCCATATTTCTTGAAGCTGCCAATTTTAGTCCAGTCCGTATTCGACGGACTGCGCAGGCATTTAATTTACACTCAGAAGCATCCCGCAGGTTTGAGCGCGGTCTTTCTCCGGAACTAGCCGAACTTGCAATTAAACGCGCTGTACAAATATATGCCGATCACTGCGGCGGGCAACAAGCAAGTGCCTTTACTGATCTCTATCCACAACCTATTGAAACTGTGAGCATTACCTTCTCGGCAAACAAAATTGAATCAATTTTAGGCATGCCACTCGCTGATGAGCAAATATCAGAGATTCTAAAAGCCTTAGAGTATGAGTTCAGTCAAAGCGACGAACTCTACTCAGTAACTCCTCCGACCGGACGAACCGATATTTCTCGTATCGAAGATGTGGCAGAGGACATTGTAAGATTAGTCGGTTATGAAAAACTACCGGCGCAGCCGATAGCTGCACCCATTCCTGCATGGGAGCCAAATTCAATCAAGGCCAGAGATCGAGTCGTGGATGCATTTGTTCAGGCTGGATGTCAAGAAGTAATAACTTATTCACTCACTACAATCGAACAACTTATGAAAATCATGCCAGAGCATCTGATTGAGGCAAATCCCCCTGTGGCTCTCCAAAATCCATTATCACTAGAGCGATCAGTCCTGCGGCCAACGCTTCGACACTCAATTCTTGAAACCGTCGCCAAGCAAATTAAAGATGGTACAAAACAAATAGCTGTTTTTGAGGTTGCCCGGATATTTCGTTCAAATAATGGATCTCTCCCTACTGAAAAAGAAATGGTTTGCGGTGCAGTTGCTGGCTATCAAACAGATCGATGGAATCAAGTTACCTCCGAGCATTTGAATTTTTTTGATGCAAAAGGTTTGGTTGATTCGGCGTTCACTGCTTTACGCATGCAAAATATCTACGAAGCCAGATCCAAACCTGCTGTGAGTGATATGAAATTTGGGATGACGAGTCAAGCTTCATTTATCAAATCACAAGAGCTCTTGAGCGGCGTAATCGGTGAAATGGAGATGGAGTTACTGACCGAGTTTGGAATTGATATCCCTGTCACCCTATTTGAATTTGATTTAACGACGATTCTGGACGCCGTGAATAAAAAAACTACAATCAAAATCCCTGCTAATACACCTTCGCTCCAGCAAGACATATCACTAGTTGTAGAAGATTCACAATCAGCCGGCCAGATAATGGAGATAATTAGTGACTCTCCCCTTGTTACTAACGCGGCTATCTTCGATATTTACCGTGGTGAACCCTTCAAAGCAAGTCAAAAATCTATTTCCGTTCGGATAGACTGGCAAGCTCCTAATAAAACTCTTACCGGTAAAGAAGTAGGTAAATTGCTGTCCAGGCTGCTTGCTCGTCTAGAAAAAGAGACCGGCGCAATCATGCGTACCTGATCTCAGCTAATATCTTCTCTTTTTAATATAGTAATTCTGACGGACTGACTGCCAATACAATCAAAACTTAAGAATTTTTTCTTGCAAAGTCATGCAATTTATTTACCTCCGACCACTTGCCCAAATCAGTAAGTAATATCGATGACAGTTCAAATAGCACATCGGACACTCTATCTTTGATAGCTAACCTCATAGGCACTCAATGCCAGATTGATTCATCAAAGAGATGGACTCCTCAAGTCACTAAGCTTGTGCAATAACTAGAGGGATTCTCATCTCCGAGGGAGTCAATCCACTATGGTGTGATTTCATTTTTAAGAAACTACGGTGACCGGGAAATCCAGAAAATCGCAACGCAGCTGATCCTCTTGATATAGAAACGAAATCACCGATGTCAAAATTTAATGCCACGTTGTAATGGTTTGATCCAAATAGTTCCAACTCAAGCGCTTCGCGTGCGCTAATGATAAAAAACCATTCGCCATAGAGCGCTTGAAATAATGAAATGAACGTTTGTTCGGCTCCGGGGATCACCTTCCAATAATGTACTCTCATATCCCCAAATGGCGGCTCACGAAGAAGATGAGTCAGATCTGATTCAGGGTCCAGCGACAGGTGTGGGTTGATTTCCAAATGACCATGGTCCGCCGTAAGTATTATTTTATAATCCGCATCCATTGAATCAAGTTCTGATTGTATTCGTTCAAGCTGCTCGTCGAGTTCAATTACAGAGCTCTTGACGGCGAGAGATAAACCTTTTTTATGAGCTATCGAATCCGGATGAGTCGTGTAAAAGTAAGTAAAACCATTCGTTCTCGCGCCTGCAACAATTTCTTTAATTAAGTCAGGTATCTCCTTGATATGCTCATAGCCAATCGTTCGCCCATTAGCAAATGCATGATGTGAAAATCGGCTGTTGATGATATCGGATGGCATTAAGTAGGAAATGTTTCTAGTCGCGGATTCAAAAATTGACTTCCAGGAATACAGTTCCTGTTCAGCTTCGTAGGATTCACTTATAGATTGGCGAGTGTCGGCAAATTCATTATGAAAAACAGTCACGGGAGCTGAAACTGAATCAAGCCACACCCACCACCCATTAATGCCGTGAGCTAATGGCGGAACGGCCGATGCTACGGTAGTAATCCCTACTGGTGTCGTAGATGGAAATACAGTCAACAGGTCCTGTTTTAGATGGGATTTAAGCCATCCTCCAGCCGGAGCGTACTGACCTAAAGTTTCCGAGCCCAAACCATCGGCAAGAACGAAAATTATATGATCAGCTGTTGAGCCGATATCAATCGAATCTTGAACGGTGGCAGACGGATTAGCTCCGATTAATTGCGCAACACTTGCCATAAGCTCAGTAAGTCCAGGTTTCGAGCCTGGTCGTAACAGATCTCCCGAATTAAAAGATTGCTGAAGCGCTCTAATATCGGTCATGACAGGTGCAGCTTATCGTAAGAGGTAAAGATTCAATAATATGATTATACCCGTTGACTTTTAGTTTAAATTCACCACTAGACAGGTAAGTGTGCTGACAACCCCAGTGATGGTGGCAACATCCTCTGTGATAGCTCGGCCTAGCTCATCTAAAGATGCAGCTTCTAACTGAACAATGACGTCATACTGACCGGTAACAGTGTCAACAGAAAGTATTTTGCAATGCTCAGTTTCAATTCGCTCGAGTCCTTTTGTGACTCCGCGAGCTGCTCCAACTTCGGTTCCTACCAAAACATATCCACGCATTTCTAGTTTTCTCCCAACGAATCAATTCCACATCTAGATAAGTAATATGCGATTAGTCACAGGTTGATTTAGACTAATAGCATGTCCGAAACCAATCCTACTACTGAACTCAAGGCTACAACAGATCAAGCCAGACTACGACTTGGTTTACTAGAAAATCTGGAAGATTTAGAAAACTGGCGCCTAGAAATCTTAGGGCGGCAAGGTCTGCTCACCAGTCTTATGAAAGGTATAGGAAATCTGCCGAATGAACTACGTAAGGAATTCGGACAAATTGCTAATCAAGAACGTACCGATCTAGAAAATGCTTACGAGAACAGACTTGAAGAACTAAAAAATACACCCAAAAATATGAATGATGTCGATGTGTCTCTTCCGGGACGCCAGCCTCTTCGAGGTGCGCTCCACCCTATCACCCAAGTACGGAGACAAATACTTGATGTATTCACTAGGCTAGGCTTTGCGACGGTCGAAGGACCAGAAGTTGAGGCAGATAGTTATAACTTCGGTAAGTTAAGAATTCCACCAGATCACCCAGCAAGAGATATGTGGGATACGTTCTGGCTAGACGGAACTCATCTCGATGAGAAAATACTACTCCGAACTCATACTAGTCCGATGCAGATCAGATACATGGAATCTCATCCGGAACCCCCTATCCGGATAGCAGTCCCAGGTCGTTGCTATAGATATGAAGCAACTGATGCAACTCATGAATGGATGTTAGAGCAAGTTGAACTTTTAGCAATTGATCGTGGCATCACTCTCGCCAATTTAAAAGGCACGCTTCAAGAATGGGCGCGCCAAATGTTTGGATCTGAGCGAAAAATAATGATGCGCCATTCTTATTTCCCTTTCGTCGAGCCAGGCGTTGAAGTGGCAATCGACTGTTTTGACTGTGACGGCTCTGACAAGTCATGTGGAATTTGCCGCGGGTCAGGTTGGCTGGAATTATTAGGGGCTGGAATGGTTCATCCGGAGATAATCGCTGAAGCCGGCTATGACCCAAATATATATAGTGGATTCGCCGCAGGCATGGGAGTTGAGCGAGTAGCGATGGTCCTCCAAGGAGTTACTGATATCCGTCATTATCATGACAACAGACATTCGTTCCTCTCTCAATTTTAAAAATAGTTACAATTCTAGATCAAGAGGCATCATACATGGGCAAAAATAAAGATAAACCAAATATTGAAGATGAAATTAACGAATTGTTGGGGAAGCTAGATAATTTTCCGAAAGAGCAAACCGTCCCGACTAGTGCAGCAAAATTTCGTCACCTTGCCGAGAAACTAATCGAGAGTTTTCAACCAATCGCCAGGCCAGCATCAAACTTCATTGCAAAATTTACCATTTCAAATTTAGCTGCTATTGCTTCAGTCTTGATTTTGACTAGTTTTTTCCTTAGAAGAATTATTCCGCTTGCAATTTGGGGAGTTCCACTAGGCCTTGCATTCTTAATCGCCGCGTTTGGAATGCTGGTATTTGGCACTCGCCAGACTCGCATTGCCGAACAAAACTGGCGAGGTAAATCAATAATATTTCATCAGCAATCTAGGCTCAAAAGACTCATCACACGTATTTGGTCTCGACTCTCGAAATAGACAAGAGTTCAGATCGACAGACAGTAGTACTATTGAAATCGGGTGGTAGTTAGGCAAAAACAATGTCGTTCGCTTTGAGGATTAGATCCACTGAAGTGATGTTGCAATTTGCTCTAGTCGCATCTGCTGCATTTATCAGTGGGTGCGGGTTGCTGGGACCGCAAGATTCCAAAACAACAGAGGTGAGTGCTACAGAATTTCCGGTATACACGACATCAGCTCCAGCTCCAGCAACTGCGACTCCGTTTAACTCTCCTCTAATATCCGTTGCCACTGCTAAAGCCCCAGCGACGCAATCTCCTGATACTCCTAAGGCAAAACCACCACTTACCACTGGCCTATATCGAGTAGAACCTGGAGACACGCTCAGTGGAATTGCTGAAAAATTTCAGATATCAATTGATGATATTCGAAAGTTAAATCCTGAGCAGACCGGCGATAATATCTTCGTCGGACAAGTCCTGACCATTGAATCACTCGTGACACCAACAGTAACTTCCGATGTGACTGCGGCACCAACTGCGGTCACAAATGCTACACCTCAATCCGGCACTGGCATATATCTCGTAAAATCTGGTGACGCAGCCATCTTAATAGCAGAAGCATATGGGATAACATTTGAGGAGCTACAAATCCTCAATCCTGAAGTTGATCTGGGAACGGTATTCATAGGGCAAGCACTGAACGTACCAAAATAGTCGGGTATGTTTTTCAATTCT
>Ga0302122_10002080_pt1 | contig 12624 bp, 9 predicted proteins | sample CB21_SCM_MG_FD_203115 | JGI IMG/M metagenome (GOLD analysis project Ga0302122, IMG submission 203115) | Marine microbial communities from Western Arctic Ocean, Canada - CB21_SCM | ecosystem: Environmental > Aquatic > Marine > Oceanic | place: Canada: Western Arctic Ocean | collected 2017-09-28
GGCCCGCCGGGGGGGGGGGGGGGGGGGGCGGCCGCCCCCCCGCGGGCGGGGGCGGCGGCGGGGGGGGGGGGGGGGGGGCGGGGGGGGGCCAACCCCCCCCCCTCCCTTGTCCTAAGCAAAATACCCCTCACAGCGCATCTGCTAAATAATAAATATACATTACGGAGGTCACCACGTGTACTCGCACGCGTACAGCTGGAGCAGCTGCTCGACCTTGCCCTTTCCACTTTTCTGGGCGTACTCCAGCGCCGTCTCCTGGTTCCGGTCCTTGATGCGCACGTCGGCCCCGCCGTCGACGATCAACTTCACGATTTTGTCGTGGCCCGCAGCGGAAGCGAGCATCAACGCCGTCGCCCCCTTGTTGTCCTTTTGGTTGAGGAACGCGTTGCGCTTCATGAGCTCGCGGATCATGTCCTTGTCTCCAATTTTGCAGGCGATGTGGATGGCCCTTGTTCCGGTGCGCTCGTCCAAAGCAGAGTTGGTCAGCTCCGTCTGTTTCGAGAGTAATTGCGCCACGCCCTTCACGTTGCCGTTGCCGACGAGCTTCTCCAACTGGGTCCGCGGGTCGTTCTTCTTGCGCTTCCCGGTGGGCGGCGTGTGACTCTCCGAGCGCTTCGAGGCGCCGGAGCCCATGGCCGCCGGTCGGCGACGCGGCCGCGCCGGTGTGGTGGACTGCTGTCCCACGCCCGTCGATGCGGTTGTGCTTCCAGGAGTGGCGCTGCCCTGGGTATGTGCCTCACTCACTGGCAGCCCGACGGCTGGGGACCGCGGCGCGTCGAGGCGTGCGCGGGCGTGCCGTCACCGCCCGTGCAGCCCGTGGGTGCCCGGTCGCGATCTCGCGCGTCCGGTCTGCGAGGAGTTAGTAGCACCGGTCGTTTGACGAAGCCGCGAAGTGACGCTCTAGGAAAATGGACGCGTTGATCACTCTCCACGCGCCTTGGCACCCTCCGAAGGCTCGCGGGACGACTCGCCGCTAGAGCGCCTCGAAATTTTCTCGGCGCTCTGGGCAACGCGGCGCCGCTCTCGATATAGGAATAGCTGCCGACCGAGCGTGAACAGGGCGCCAGCATCGTTCCAGGAGTAGCATAACTCCGCGAGATATCGGCCGAAAGGGCAGCGCAAGACAGCAGCCCAGCTAGGACCGGTCTACAGGCAGCAGACATGGCCAGCACCGCCGGCCCGGCCGCCGCCGGCGAAGCCATATTGCGCGACCAGATCCGGACGGACGCCCACGGCGTCGAGCAGGTTCACGCGGCAAAAGTGAGGAGGGCGCGGCGCCTCGCGGAACTCCAGGGCGTCGAGCCCCAACGCGTCTACCGCGTCGACCCCGGCATGGACCCCGCGGCGTACGACCCGAAGGAGCTCTACCTCCACCTGCGGGACGCGCACGACCTGCGCCTGGACGCGGCGCGGAAGGCGCCGTACGCGCCGCCGGCGCCGACCGTGACGGCCAAAGCGGCGTCCGGCCGCGTGCGCCTCGCGACGGCCGCCCAGGTCGGTCACGCACTACGGGACGCCGCGCGGTGGCGGCGGCGCGAGGCCGCGCTGGGCGTGCCGGCGCCGGCGTCCGCCTTGGACGGGCTGCGGCACGCGGCGCTTGATGGTTAATCACATAATAATTTAGTGCCTTGCGATGGCCGCGTCCCACGCCCTACTCCTGGGCCGGCGCCTCGGCCTCGGCGTCCCGCTCCAGCACCTGCAGAGCCCGGTCCAGCCGCCGTGCCGAGTTCGCCAGCCGCACGGCCTGCGTCAGCGCGTTGAGGAACTCGCGCTTCGCCTTGCGCAGGGCCGCCGGCGGCATGCCCGCGAACAAGAGCATCGGGTCCTGCTCCCCGGGCGGCCGCTCGTCCTCAGAACCCGTGATCGAGTCGGACGGGCTGTCGCCGGCGGTGCGCTGTCGTAACCTTCTCTCGGTCAAGGGCACCGCCGGCGCCGAACTCAGTCCGGGCGCGCCCTTCCTTAATCGGAACGCGGACGCCGCGCTCAAGTCCTGAATAGAGCACTTCTTAAAGTCCTCGACGGGCACGACCGACTGTTGTGCTTCTAAGTCCTTGCGCAGGTTCAGGGCGGAGATGCCGGCGCCGTGCTGCTGGCGCGCCTTGGCGAGGTCGAGGAAGCCCCGCCGCACCGTCCGTCCCAATCGCTGCTGCTCCCGGTAAAAGGCGTCGGCCTCCCGGAGGACGCAGAGGACCGCGGCGTTCTCGGTCTCGACGTCGGCGGCGGGCATTGTTCTAACGCCGCGTCGACGCTTTTGCAAGCAACCCCGGAGAGGCTTTTTCGAGCTCACCGGTGCGCTGGGCGCACTGGGAGCTTAGTAGCGCTACCCGCTGAGGCAGTAACAAAAACACTGCTCTACCCTCGCGGTGTGTTACAATCGGCCGGAGCTCGAGTAATGGCCGGCTAAAAATGCTTAAAAAAACCCGACTCGTTTTGAAAGATGTTATCCCGGGAAGCGAAGAAAAAGCCATCTGCTTAGCCGGAGAGGGGAATCTAGCGGCCGAGGCGCTTGAGGAAGCCCGACTTCTTCTTCGGCGGCGCGACGGGGTTCGCCGGCGCCGCTTGGGGCGCGCCCGGCGCGGCGAAGCCCGAGGCCCCCTCCGTGGAGATCTCGTCGCTGAGGGCCCCCGCCAGGTCTGTCTCGAAGCCCGTCGCCAGCACGGTCACGCTGACGTCCTGGCCCATGTTTTCGTCCACCGAAGCGCCGAAAATGATATTCGCGTCGGCCGCGACGTTCTCGTAGATGACGCCCGCGGCCGCGTTGACCTCCGCCAGGGTTAAGTCCGGCGGGCCGCAGATGTTGAACACGACGGCTTTGGCGGCCGTGAATTGGCTATCTAACAACGGACACGAAGTGGCCAAGCCCGCAGCTTCGGCGGCCCTATCCTTGCCCTTGGACTGGCCGATGCCCATCAACGCGGTCCCGGCGTCCGTCATGATGCTCCGCACGTCCGCGAAGTCGACGTTGATCAGTCCGGGCTTTATGATAATTTCGGAGATGCCCACGACGCCCTGCCTGAGGATGTCGTCGGCCACTAAGAAGGCGCCCTCCATCGTCGTGCCTTCCGGGACAATTTGTAGTAAACGGTCGTTCGAAATGACGATCAGCGTGTCGACGGCTTCTTGGAGCCGAGCCGTGGCCTGCGCCGCCTGCTGGGCCCGTTTTCTCCCTTCGAACCCAAAGGGCTTGGTGACCACGCCCACTGTGAGTGCGCCTAATTCTTTAGCCACTTGGGCGACGATCGGCGCCGCCCCACTTCCGGTGCCGCCGCCCATGCCGGCCGTCACGAAGACCATGTCCGCCCCACTTAAAGCCGCGGCGATCTCCGCCCGGCTTTCTTCGGCCGCGGCCTGCCCGACGTCGGGCGTGCCGCCCGCGCCCAGGCCGCGCGTCGTCTCACGGCCGATGTTCATCGTGTTCCCCGCCAGCGACCGCGAGAGGGCCTGGGCGTCCGTGTTCAGGGCCCAGAAGTCCACGAAGGACCCGGCGTCCGTCTCCACCATGCGGTTCACGGCGTTGCCGCCGCCGCCGCCGACGCCGACGACCTTGATGCAGCACGGGGCCGTCATGAGCGGGGCGCCGTCCGCCGTAAACAACTCGGGGCCCGGCGCCGAGGGCACGGCGTCCGTGGAGAACTCGTCGAAGGTGGCGCTGCGGAGCGGTTTCGTGCGGAGGGCCTTTGGCGCGCGCGGCGCCAGGGCGCTGCTCGAGGCCGCGAGCGCCGCCGCGCAGACCCACCGGGTCATCGCTGAGCTGTGGTGGTGCCGCGACGAGATCAATGCACCTCCTGGTGGTGGTGGAGCGTGCACACTCTCTTTGACGCGATGATAGCTGTTAAGGCGCGGGCAAAAAACCCGCCCGGTCACCCGTCGGCAGGTCTTTCTTAGACCTGTGGCTCCGCGCGGGCGTAGCCTTCCGCCCGGCGACGTTTCGTGCGGGTATTTGGGAGAGGCGCCTGGCTTTTGCTCTGCTTTCAAAGTTTAAAAAGCCACGGAGCGTCGAGGCGGCCTAAATCCAAGGAGCAAAAGATCGCCAATGATCCTCACGCAATGCGCCGCCTGCGCCGCCCCGCTCCCACTCCTGGCCAAGCAATGCAGCCGCTGCCAGACGCGCTACTGCGGGCCGGCCTGCCAGGAGCAGCACTGGAAAGAGGGGGGGCATGACAAGCTCTGCAAGAAGATTAAAAGAGGTGGCGGCGCCGAGCAGTATCATGCCAACGAGAAGTACGCGGTGGCCGTGGCGGTCGCGGCGGAGGCGTGCGTCGAGGACACGAAGGGCCAGACGTGCTTCATCTGCACGCAGGCCCTCCACTGGAAAACGAAGGAGGGTCTCGTGCGCGGGTGCGCGTGCCGCGGGACGGCGGGTTTTGCGCATGTGTCGTGCCTTGCGGAGCAGGCCAAGATTTTGGTCGAGGAAGCCGGGGAGAACAATTTGTTTGACACTGAGCGAGGACATTCGAGTTGGGCGCGGTGGCACACGTGTAGCCTGTGCGAACAACGGTACCACGGAGTCGTCGTGTGCGCGCTCGGGTGGGCGTGCTGGAAGACATACGTGAGCCTGCCGGAGGAGGACGCGCTTCGGATGGATGCGATGTCACTGCTTGGCAACGGTCTATCCGGTTCACACTGCCACGAGGACGCGTTGTCTGTCGGAGAGGCCGAGTTGGCAATGGAGCGGCGCCTTGGCGCATCAGAAGAAAACATGCTCGTCGTGCAGGCCAACCTTGCGTGCGTGTATCGAGCGCTGGGACGCTTTGAAGAGGCCCTACACTTGCAGCGAATTTTATACTCCGGACGTTTGAAGATCAACGGCGAGGGAAAAATTGAAACCTTCGTAGTAGCCGTCAACTACGCGTCGTCCTTAGTTGATCTACAGCGCTTCGAAGAAGCCAAGGCACTGTTGCGCAAAACAACACCCGTGGCGCGTCGCTTCCTCGGAGAAGGTCATAGACTGGTACTCAAACTGCAGTGGCATTACGCGTTAGCGCTGCGCAACGACACCGGCGCCACGCTCGGCGATCTCCGCGAGGCCGTGACGACCCTCGAGGAGTCGGAGCGGATCGGGCGGCGCGTGTTTGGAATTTCACGCCCGCTCGTAACGGGGCTTGGGGATATACTGCGAGACTCGCGAGCGGCGATCCGCGCCCGCGAAGCGTCAGTGCCGGGCGAAGTGACGTCCATCTGCGAGGCCGTGGACGCGATGGCGACGGGGGATGCGTAAACAGATCATGTGGGTACTCAGGCTTGCGGGGAACTCCACAACGCCAAGCTAAGCTTGGAGATTAAGATACGAGATAAGTATACACGCCCCCTCTCTAATCGGACTCCTCGCCCGCGTCGTCGCCGCCCTTGGCCGCCGCCTTGGCCGCCGCCCGCTTGCGCGCGACGCGGCCCGGCCGGCCCTGGCCGTAGGGCGACGTGGCTGCGAAATCAATGTGCTTCTCGCTGTCGAGCCGGACCAGGAAGGAGGGCACGTTGACGACCTGCTTGCCGACGCGGATGTGGCGCTGCTTGATGAGCACGCGCGCGTGGTGGACCGACTTGGCGAGGCCCGCCTTGAAGACCTTCGTCTGCAACCGGCGCTCGAGCAGGCGCTGGGTGGTCATCTGCAGGACGGTGTCCAGGTCCATCTCGCTGTCCTCGACGAGGCCATACCGCTGCAGTCTCCGTAAGAGCGCGGGCGCCTCGAACATGCGCTTCGGGTCCTTGACCTCGAGCGTCAAAAGCGCGCGCGCACTTTTGCGGATCTTGGCCAGCGCCAACTGCGTGCGCCAGAGCTCGCGCTTGTTCCGCAGGCCGTACTCGCCCACGAGCTTGAGCTCGCCATCGATGCGCTCCTTCTCGAAGGGACGGCGGGGCGTCTTCGAGGTCTTGCTGTAATTGCGGAGGTACGACGTCTTAGGCATGGTAGCGTCTCCGGGTAGCGCGGCGCGGTGGCGGCGTCAACTCGGGTGTACTGTCTAGCTGTCTGGCAGCGCGCGCTCTGTGAAGAGGGCGGTGCGGTGAGCTACGAGGTGGCGATTATGTAGTCTGGGCGGCGAGCTCGCTAAGACCCGCACGTTTTTTCTCCAAGCAACTTTGCGCGGGCCTTCGGTCGCTCCTAGAGAGCTCCCCGCCGCGGCCCGCCGCGGCCCAGACGCGTTTGGGACGCTTCCGTGAGTAGCACTTTAGCAATTTTAGCATTCGTGCATTAGGCAGCGAGTATAGCGAACGCGGCTCAGTACCATGGTGAGTGACTTGCCGACATAAACGACGCGTGGAGGACAGCCCTGAGGACCCAGCCGAGCGCCCTGCGAGCCGGTTTGCAGCAAAACGCACCGCTCGGCGAGCGCGGGCCGTCTGAGCTCCTCTTGCTTGAGCGCGCCTTACAAAGGCTGCGCCGCGGCCGCTGGCTCCCCGAGGCCTCCCACGCACCCAGCTTCGCCTACCACACACGTACACGACTCATCTCGCTTGGAAAATCCCCTTGCTCGCACGAGCGGCGGACCGGCGGACCGGCCGACGCCAAAAAGACCGCCGTGGCGGTCCCAATTGGACCAGCAGGCGCCGCCGGTCGACGCTCTCTGCGGCTCACACACACAACTCGAGAAGAAAGAAACCCCCGCATCCTCGCGCGCGCGACCACGCCGCTCACCGCGCCGCCCCTCCGCAGCCGTCCCACAAGACGTTCCGCACGAAGCGGACGCTCGCCAAGAAGATGGCGCAGAACCGGCCCATCCCGCAGTGGATCCGCATGCGCACGGGCAACAAGATCCGCTGGAACAGCAAGCGGCGGCACTGGCGCCGCACCAAGCTCGGCCTTTAGAGAGCTTGTTAAACTGTTCACCTTAGTATGCACTCCTAGCCGCGGCGACGGCGTGCCACCGGGGTAGAGAGCCTCGCATCGACCGTCACGACGACGGCCACGGCGTCACGCGCCAGTGCGGCGCCACGGTGCCGACTCACGCACCCTAGACACGCACCCAGGCCACTAGTAGCTAGCGGCGCTACTGAAACGTGCCCAGTAACCTGACGGGCACCACTGCGCCAGCGAAGCGCACGAGCAAGACCATTATGTACAACAATTAATTGAGTTCCCCGAAGAAGAGCGCCCAGCCGCAGCCCTCCCCCTCGTCGAGGAACGTGCCCTCGGGGTGCGGGTCGTGGACTAATCGAAAAGCGCCGTTCCCCGTCAAGACCATCTTGTGCAGCGACGTGTCGCACGAGCCGACGTAGCGCGCGACCACGACGTGGCCAAAGTACCCCCTCGGCGACGCGCCCCGCAATATGCACATGCGCCCGTCGAACGTCTCGGGGATGTCCTCCACTGCCATTTTTTCGCACGTCACACGCCGCGCCGCGCAGAACGCGCGGATGGCTTTTTCATAACCTTCCGGGAGCGTGATGAAGTTCGGCACGTCTTCCAACTCCAACCCGAAGAGCGACGCGACGCAGGCCTGCAGCGCGTTGCCCCGGCCGGGTCTAAAATCGTCTTGTAAAACCGACCGGTAGCGGAGCCGCGGGGTCGACGGCGTGCCTGTCTCCAACCGCTCGCGTTGATACCGCTTACCTTCCAACACCGACTCACCCGCGTCGTCCTCCAGGTGGTCCTCGTCGGAGAAGTCGCTGCCGACTTCGTCAAAATCGTCCATACCCGTGGCGTCGGGCCAGCTATGCGTCTCCTCAAGGGAGGACGGGGCCAGGACCCCGAAGTCGTCGGGGACGCCGACCGTGACGCGCCGGACCAGACGCCTTAATAACACGTGACCCTGGTCATGTGCAGGCGGCGCCGTCTCGCGCGCCGCGCACTTTTGATCGCGCCAGACCTCGAGCGCCCGGCGCGTGCGCACGAGTACAGCGCCGTCGCGGCCATATGCAAGGGCGGGGCCGGCCGCCAGCGGCGCGCCGAGGTCCAACGAAACGAGCTTCCGCCGCCCGTCCCCCGAGAACAGCGTCAGTGTCGCCCCCCGCACGAGCGCTATTTCCCCGTCGGTCGCAAGGACCGCGGCCGCGCCGGCCGTTGCGTCCAGGACGCGCGCCGATTTGACAGAGGCGCGGTCCACAAACCAAGCGCCCTCCGCACACACGACGCACGCTCCAATTGAATTGAGCGCCACCGCGACGACGTCCCCCAGGTTGCGGACCCGCCAGCGCGGCTGTTCCTCCGCATACAGTGCGACGTCGCGCCCAACCGCGACGAGGACGTCCGTCCCTTCGCACGCAAAGGAGCCCTCGCGCCCCGTCCCGACGCGCCGGTGTCTACCGGCGACGCGGCCGTCTTCAACTTCGTAAGTCGCGAGCCAGACCTGCGTGCCCTTGCTCTCCAGCGCCAGGCACGCGTCGCCGCGGTGCGCCAGCGCGAGAACGGCCCGGCCGGACGTCCAGCACGCGTCCGCCTCGTCTTTGACCGCGTCGTAGCGCCAGAGCTCGCCCGCCCTGCTGGCGAAGTAGGCGCGGCGGTCGCCTCGCTTCACAGCGCAGAGCTCGACGTGGCTCGCGGGCCACGCGCGCTGCGGTTTTGGCACCTCTGCTGCGGCGCGTGGGAGTTGTGGTGGTGCTGGTGGCTCGTCCGACATCTCTTGCGCTCGACCTCCTCTGACAGCGTTCAACAACTGGGAGGTGGTTTCAGACCGCTGAGGCTCACGGTTTTACCCCTACAGACTTTAGTGCGCTCGATAATGCACGGGTTTTCGACACGGGTTTTCTTAGGCAAATGAAGCTGTAAAGCTTGCTTTCGGCAATCCCTGCGTGCAAAACAGATTCACCGGGATACATGCGTGATGATTTGATGTCAATGCGCTGAAATTCCAATTCACATCACTCCGGGAGGCCAGGAGACCAGCACTGCTAATTTGCATATTTGAGGCTCCAGGCTGAGAGGCGCCACTGCCGTGAAGAAGTACAAGCGATCGGTCGCTAGGTCCTTCGAGGCCAAGAGCCATGCGCCGCGCACCGCCAAAAGCGCAGATCACGCTGCGGGCGGTCGTCGCCGTCGTCGCGACATTGATCACCTGCCTCGCTTTGCTGGCCACGCAATTGGAGTTCGACCATAAGGACCCGCACGAACGGGCGCACCACAACCGGCCGCACCCGCGCCACGCACCGGAGGAAACCCCGGAGAAGAAACGCGGGCGCCGGCCCGGCGAGACCGTTTCGTTACGCATCCAGCCCAAGGTCGTCGCGTCCACGGATGCGCCCTACGTGTGCGTCTCGCTCGACTGGTGGCCAGATGGGAAGAAGGACTGGTCGCACCACACGTGGAACGGGAGCTCCGTGGTGAATATGATGAAGGACATGAAGCCGCAGCTCCGGACCGCGTTGAGTCAGCTCCACCCGGTGGCGCTTCGAGTTGGGGGCACGCTGCAGGATATGGTGGCGTACGCTGCCGAGGGGCGCGCACCGCCGTTCGACATGGCGTGTCCATCACCGTTCAAACCGTACAAGGACCGCGCGGCGTTCGAAGGGGCCTGCATTTCTCTGGGGCTCTTCGACGAGCTCGAGGCGCTCGCGGTGGCGGCCAGGGCGCCGCTGATCTTCGGGCTGAGCGGCCTCCACGGCCGCGTTCGAAGTGAGGCCGGCGAGGGTGGTAAGTGCCCGAAGTGCGACGGCGCCAGGTGCCCCGCGCGGTGCTGGACGGGCCGCTGGTCGCCGACGGCCGGCGGCGCGCGCGCATTATTGCAGCGGGCCGCGGCGAACGCGAGAGACGGCCGCGGCGCGCTCACCGCCGTTTCGTTGGGCAACGAGCTCTGCGGCGCCGGCGGTATTGCTGCTCACTTATCACCTACTGAGTTAGCAACGGACTTCCAGAACTTGAGGCAGGAACTCGAAGCGCTGGACTTCGGGCCCGGTAAACGAACGTCGATCAATGGCAAGGGCCGGCCCTACATAGTGGGCCCGGACTGCCAGCTCCCGTTGGAAAGAGTGTATGACTACTACGCCGCATTTTCCAAAGAAGCCGGCGTGGACGCCCTCGCGTTCCACCTGTACTGGCTCGGGGCGGGCAAGCTGTGGCACCAGTTCAAGCGGAAGCTGTTTGACAAGGTGGTCGGGAGCGCCTGGCCGCTCGGCAGGGGCTTCTACGCCTTCGGTAATGCGTATCAAAGAGCCGCCAGGGCTACAAATACAGCCCTGTGGATCACGGAGGCCGGGGGCATGTACGGTTCCGGCGGCATCGACGTGACGAACACGTACGCGTCGGCCTTTTGGTATTTAGATGAACTTGGGGAGTCGGCGAAGAAGGCCGTCCAGGTGCACTGCCGCCAGGCTTTAGTGGGCGGGCATTACGGATTAGTGCGACGGGAAGGTCTGAGACTAATGCCGCGGCCGGACTACTTCGCCACGCGGTTGTGGGCTGAAGTGATGGGGCCCCTCGTTTTGTCCGCGTCTATACGGAATTCGGCGATCACGGACGCGTACGCCCCGGCGCCGGTGGCCGATTGCCGCGCCTACGCGCACTGCCACCGCACGCGACGCGGCGATGTGGCTCTTGTGGTGTTGAATGGTGCTTCTCGCGTCGCGCGACGCGTGGCGCTACCGCCGGAGTTCGCGTCCCTGACTCGTCTGGAATATCATATGACGGCCCCTTCCGACGTGTTTGGGGACGAGGTGCTGTTGAACGGCGTCTTGCTGGACGCGGTCGACGCGGCACTGACGCCGCGCAGCGTCGCGGGCGGACCGCTGACGCTGGCGCCGGCGTCCTACGCCGTTGTTGTGCTGGAGGGGGCGGGGTTTGCACCGTGTCTTTAGTGTTAGTTTTAGTTTTCTTAGCGTATGTATGCCACACAATGCTTGAGGACCCCGAGCGGCGGATAACGCGAACCTACGGTACTGGGCATCCTCAGGCAGAAGGCACCCGGTATTTCTTAAAGCAAGCGCGCGAGGTACTGAATGAGCTAGGCGACGACGGCTCCTCTAAGTTTACCTAGTAGTAGTTCAAGTTAATCTTCTTAAGGCAGGGGGGGTACGCCGCCGCGCCGCCGCCACGAACTAGAGCTTCAGCAGCACCGGCGCCAGCTTCTCCACGTCGAAGTCCTCCTCGGCCCCTTCCTCCGTGTCCATGGCCGACGGCGACGCCCGCGACACGGAGCAGGAGAGCCCATCTAAGAGGACGCGGGATCTATGACCTAAAGCCATCTTGCCCTTGACCTCGAGGATCTGGCGCAGCGTCATCGTGGCCGAAGACGCCTCCGGCGCGGGTAAATCGGAAGGTAAACCATCGAGCACCTTGTACTTGGACCACTCACTTAAATACTTCATCATCAACCCACCCACACCGGCCTTCTGCAGGGCCATCATGGCCTGGGGCTTGGAGATGTCTAGAGGTGGCAACTTCCGCAAGTCGACGGCGACGGGCGCCGGGTAGACCCTTGCCGACACGGCCCGCTTCTCGCCGTCCGCGTCCGTGACCTCGCCGCACGGCAAATTCCACGCTGTTAAAGTTAGCGAGTGGGCTTCTAGCAACCACTGCTTGAACTCTGAGACGAGCCATTTGTCCGCACCCTCGGGCAGCTCGATCTTGGACCACACGCTGTGCCCTTCCGGGTACGCTACCACCGTAGCCACGTCCCAGAACTCGAGCTTGATGTCGCCCTTGTCGTCGAACGCTTGTTCAGGTAGAGAGGACGCCTCGGGCTTAGTTTTCACTTCTTTCGTTTTAAAAGTCACCAAGTTGTCCGCGTCGAAGGACGGGTAGTAGTTCAGCGCCAGGCCGACCTGGCGCGTCCTCAGGTCCGTGGCCGGCTTGTCCTGCAGGATCTTGAACATTTCTAGTAATACTAAACCAGTGACAGCGGCGGTCGTCGTCGCGATCGCGGGGATGATTCTTCCGGCGGTGAGCTTGGCCTTGTCGAAGTCCGTGGGCGGGATGGCGTAGTTTCTCGCTCGGCAGTTGGCGCAGGCCGTAATGAAGTCGACGTGGAAGTTGTAGTCGTCGTCCTTTTCAAAGTCCGCGGGGGCGACATCTATTGAAGCTGAAGATATGAAAGCTAACTGCTGGAGCGCCTCGAGGCCCTTGCGGCGCGCCACCTCGAGCGAGTTGTCCGGCGTCGTGGCAGTAGAAGTATCCCCCTCGATATCCTTGTCGACGACGCCGGGGACATAGGCAGGAATCGCGCACACTTGCGCGACGCCGTTCGCCCAATGCGCATCTCTTTCCGAGACCGCGTACTGGTCATCCAACTCGTTTTTGCGCGGCTGCGCACCCAGGGCCTGCGCCAGAATGTGCGTCGACGCCACGAGGAACCGCCACTGGTCGGCGTGGTCGCCGTACGTCGCGGCGGAGGGGAAGCGCTTGTGGCCGCTCCAGAAGGGGCCCTTTTCGACACCCCCCTTGATGACCTTGGCATCGCGCGGGTAGGCGCTGGTCAAGTCCAGGATCTGGTCCCGGAAGAGAGAATGGAAGGCGTCATAAGACCGTTGGGCACATAACTGCCGCCGCTGCTGGAGCGGCGCGGTCGCGACCTCTAATGCTCGCCACAACAACAAAGCCTCCGCCGACGCACCTTCGACATCGGCGGCGTCCGACGACCCCAGTCTCCGTTTCAGCTCCGCGAGCGTCGCCTGGGGCTCCGCGCAGAACGTGTTGACTCGCCGCTGCGGCTTCTCGAACAGCTCGGCAAATTTATCTCTCGCCCATTCAATACAATGGTC
>Ga0302122_10002083_pt1 | contig 12616 bp, 8 predicted proteins | sample CB21_SCM_MG_FD_203115 | JGI IMG/M metagenome (GOLD analysis project Ga0302122, IMG submission 203115) | Marine microbial communities from Western Arctic Ocean, Canada - CB21_SCM | ecosystem: Environmental > Aquatic > Marine > Oceanic | place: Canada: Western Arctic Ocean | collected 2017-09-28
CCTCGCAGTGCGCTAATAGCACCGCGCGCGCCCCGGCGTCCCGCTTCGCAAACGCCAGGGCGTACACCCACGCGGACTCGTTCTCCCCCGCGCGCGCGAGGCGGCCGAGCGCGAACCGGACCTCGCTCACCGCGTCGCAGGGCGTGTTCATTTTCACCTGATAAAGGTGGTTCCAGGCCGAGTTGTTGTGGACGTCCGCGTCCAGCAAGGCATTGATGAACGCGAGCTCGCCCGCCCACCCTCCAAAGGTCTTGAGCACCCACAGCCGGTTGGACCACGCGTGGTAGTTCTTGGCGTCGTCCCGCAGCGCCGCGCCGATCAGCGCGAGCTCGGCCTGTGCCGCGGCCTTCCCGACCTTCTCCACGAGAGCCCGGCGATGATACCAGATCTGGTAGTTCTTGGGGTTCTCCCGCGCCACCTCCGCCGAGTACCGTAGTTCATCGCTTAACACGCTGTCGTCAGATAAAGCCAGCGCCCACAGGCACTCGCGCCGCACGTGCCACACCGTGTAGTGCGCCGCGTTGTGCTCCGCCAGCGCCGCCGTGAGCTCGAGCACGCGCGGGCTCCGCTCGGCGGACGCCATGACGGCCCGGAAGAAGCCCATCAAGCGCGCGTACTCCGCCGGGTACGCGATGGCGCAGACGGGCCGCGGGCCGTCGTCCTGCTCGATGGGTGTCACGTCCGCAAACGCTGCGGCGAAGGAGGTCATGCCTGATGCGTGTCTTTCGGCAGAGCTGCGCACAAAAGCAGTCGTGTCAAAGCCAAAGCTGCTCGATAGCGCGAGACTACAACCCGAGTTGCTCTCTAGGCATGCAGAAGCAGAGCGAAAGTGCAATACAACCTAAAGCGGATAAAACCCGTGCTATAATACCCGCACGTTTTCGGCATTTATTTCGCATCGATTGAGGCGTAGAGATGCTGCCCAACGCCATTTCCCGTTTTTTTACGCGGCTGCTGCACGGCTGCCCCGTGGTCATCATGGCGTCGACCCTGCCCGAGCCGCGGGCCCCGCCGCTGCTGGCGGAGCCCAAGGTGGAGCCCGAGGCCGGCCCAAAGAACACGGCCCCGGAGGCGCCGGAGCTTTTGATCCTGCGCGCGGCGGCCGACGACCCGCAACAGATGGTCCGGCGCGTGATGAGCATCAAGCGGCGCCGCCGGGCGCGGGTGCACGCGGCGAACGCCTTCGTGGCGGCGGCCGCGGCCGCGGCCGCGCCGCCGAAGCCGCCCCGCCCTCCTCCGCCCAAGGGCGAGGCGGCGCTGCGGCCGCTGGAGCGGCTCCTGGACCGGCTGTCGGGCGTCGCGGCGACGGCGCGGCGCGCGTCGGGGGACCCGTTCTGCAACTCTAGGGCGCGCTGCAAGGTCGTCATGCGAGCGGCGCTCGACGCGCGGCTCGACGCGCGCAAGGAGCTCGATTTGATAATGACCGGCGAGCGGAGCCGCGCCTACCGGCGACTGAAGAAGACGACGACCCAGCTCGAGCACCGCCTGGCTCCGCTGGAGCTCGTCGACGTCACCAAGGAGCGGAAGCAGAGGGCGGCGCGCGACGCCCGCTGCGCCGCGTGGCTCGCCGAGCAGCTGCCGGACCGGGCGGAAGCGCTGACGGCGCTCTGCGCGCTCCTCTCGCAGCACCGCGCGCTGGAGCGGTCCTGGACGTTCCAGCGCGCGCTCTTCTTCGAGCAGCTCCGGCTCACGGGGGCGACGGGCGACAGCGCGCTGCACGAGCGCGAGGCGCTCTCCTACGGCACGACGTCGTTCGCCGCCTTCTGCGCTTTATTGGCGGCGCCGTGCTTGGCGGCGGCGCGGGAGCGGGGCGGGACGTGCGTCGTATTGGGGGCGTCGACGGGCACGCTGTGCTTCTACGCGGCGGCGCTCGGCTTTGACGTGCGGGGCGTCGACGTCATGGAGCCGCTCGTCGCCGTGTCGCGGTCGCTCGCTATCACGCATCACGCCGTCGGCGTCGACGCCGGCGCTTTCCGCGTCCTCGACATCCGCGACGACGACGTGGGGCGGGTCGTCCGCGGCGCCACGCTGGTCATCGTCGCATCGTCGTGCTGGGACGCGGAGCTCTGCGACGCGTACGCGGAGATGCTAGAAAAGAGCCTGGATAGTGACGCGACGGTCGTCGACTTCTCAGCCCACTTGGAGGACCGGCCCCCGTTCACCAAGGTCGGCGAGGTGCGCGCGGACGCGTCCTGGGGCTCGACCCCCCTCCGCGTCTACCGAAGGTGGTGAGTGCAAGTAACTAGTGTATCGTTAGACCCCCCGCCGCGCGCCTTACCCGAGCGTCACCTCGGGCGGCAGGTTGTCCACGTCGATGCCCATCGCCCGCGCGGCCTCCTCCGGCGAGCGCGCCTCGATGTAATTGACAGTCGCGCTGTCCCGGACCTTGTCTAAGACGGCGACCCGCAGGAGCTCGCTGGACACCTTCTCCCGGGCCTTGTCCTCGTTGAAGGCCGCGCCGCTGTCGGCTTCTTGCTGTTCGTACTGCCGCTTGACGAGTTCCATTTGCTCCTCGACCTGGGTCTCGTCGGCGCTCATCTTGAGCTCCTTGCCGATGGACTCCACGGCCAGGCGGCCGCGCAGCTCCGTGACGACGCGCGGCCGCACGACCTTCAAATACTTCTGGAAGCCCTCGGGCGAGATCATCTGCTTGAGGGCGGCGTCGTCCGTGCCCGAGTTGCGCATGTCCGCGAGCATGACCGCGAAGCGCTGCTTGGCCGACTCCACCACCAGCGCCTCCGGGAGCGAGGAGGTGAGCCGGCCCGCCAGCGCCTTCTCAAGCTCTGTGTGCACCGTGTCCGTGGTCTTGTCCTCCTCCTGGCCGCCCACCGTGTTCTCGACCTCCTGTTGGAGCTCGGCTAGAGTTAAACCGGGTCTAATCTTCCCGGCGAAGGCGTCGTCCAACGCCGGCAGGGACCTCAAACGAATCTCCCGAATAGTCACGTCGAAGCCCGCCTTGACCCCGGCCAGGGGCTGCTCCTCGCGGTACTGCCGCGACTCGGGGAAGTCCACGGGCACCGTGACCATGGTCCCCGCTTTTTTGCCCACGATGGCCTCGACGACGCCGGGCAGGAACTTGCCCGCCTCCAGCACCAGTTCGAGATCATCGCCGCCCACCGCGCCCTGGATGGGCAGGTCGCCCGCCCGTTTGCCTTCTTCGTCCCGCAAGTAACCGTCGATGTCGACGACCGCGACGTCGCCCTCGCGGGCCACGTGGTCCGCGGGCGCATCTTCGATGTCGCAGTACCGCTCCCGTAGCGCCTCCAGGGCCTTATCTCTCGTAGACTGGTCCTTGGTTTCCCGCTCCACCTCCACGGCCAACGAGCCGTCGTCCCAGGGCTGGCTCCAGACGGCCTCGGGCCAGATGTCGATCTTGCACCGCATGGCCCAGGGCTCCCCCGGTGTAAACGCTTCCACGATGTCGTCGGTCTCGCCCACCAACTGCGCCTGGCCTACTACTTCTACGTCTAAGCCGCCGATCGCAGACGGCACCTCCGTTTCGGTGAGTTTCTCAATGGCGAGACCCTTCAAGTTCTCCGTGCCGACCGCGTTGGCCACCACGAACACGGGCACCTTCTTCCAGTCCTTGGCGAGCCAGCCCGGGATCTCGCGCGTCTGCGCCATCTCGCCGGCCGCCGCCTTGTACGCGGCCTTCGTGAGAGCCGCGGGCACCTCCACCGTGAAGCTCACGCAGGAGTCCTTCGTGCTCGTCTCGACGTCCGTGGCCGTGCCGAGCCGGCGCGGCGCGCGGGCGGCGGGCGCACTTGGCGAGAAGGCCGCCGCCGCGCCGGCGAGCAGCACGAGTCGCCGCGCCATCGCTGTGCGTTGGCGTCTACTGTCGCCTGCTGCTGCGTCTACTCCGTGCGCGCACGTGTGCTCTGCTCCTACAGCAATTTGCGTTACTGCAAACGCGGGGAATGGCAATACCCGCACGCAAACAGGAGCGCTCGCTGAGTCTCCTGACTGTCTCCAGCTCAAACGCAGCGAGCGAGCGATGATCGGAAATTCTCTCTTGTGACGGGTGCGCGCAAAACCCGACCATCCAGCCTCCTCCATGAAACTTTTGCCCGAGCGCCGCGCGTCCACCGCAGCCGGCACATACGCAAGCGCCAGTCACGGACAGGCATCTCTCGCAACGGTCCAGCGCATTCCCTTGTTGCGCAGCCGCGGCGCCGCACTATAGCTGCACAGCTTCATAGCTGAAACAAAACAAACAAAGATGATCAACGCCTTCGAGGACCCGAGCATCAAGAGCGCCGTCGGCGAGCTCGAGGCGGCGGAGGCCTTCTTCAACGACGACGACGACGCGAACCCGTTCACCGCCCCGCCGAGCGGCGGCTTCGGGGGCCAGCCGCAGTCCACGAGCTACGCCCCGCCGAAGCAGTCCCTGAGCGGAGGCTTTGGAAATGACTTACCCCGGTCGGACGGCGTGCCGCCCGTGGCCTTCACGAGCGGTACGCTGGACGAGACGGTCGGCGAGACGCTCTGGCGCGACGCCAGTCACGTGGGCGGCAAGTTATTACTGGTGCTGATGCCCTACACCTCGAACAGAGAAACGATCGAGCATTTGCGGGACTGGGACCTGTGGGGGCCGCTGATCGTCTCGCTCACGCTGGCCACGTCCTTGAGTATAAACGCGACGTCGACGAACGCGGCGGTCGTCTTCTCGCTGGTCTTCGTGGTGCTGTGGGCCGGCGCGGTGGTCGTGACTTTAAACGCCCAGCTGCTGGGGGGGCGGGTCAGTCTCCCGCAGTCCGTGTGCATGCTAGGTTACAGCGCGTTCCCCGTGTGCGCCGCGCGGCTTCTTATTGGAGTGGTCGAGACGCTGGTGGGCGGGTCGCGCCTCGTGCGCTTCGGGGCCGCGGCGCTGGCTCTGGTCTGGGCGACGCGCGCGTCGGTCCTCTTCGTGGAGGAGGTCATCCCGGCCAAGCGGCGGGCGCTCGCGGTCTACCCGGTCTTCCTCTTCTACTTGTGGCTCGCGTGGATGGTCGTGGTCGTGTGAGTAACTGAAATTGTGAATATTTTGTGGTCCTTCGTTGGGGGGTGCGGTGCGGCGATGGCGTCGGGGGGTGCGCGCCCCACTAGGACCGTCCCGCGCGGCAGTTTCGCCTTGTTTCTCTCTGTGGAAACGGCACTTGTCGCTTGGATTCGAGCGCTGGGTGCCCCCTGGTGTGCACGTCGCTTTATGGAGGCCTTCGGGGCACCAAAATTTTAACCCCGATTTGCTCTCTTTCAGCGGCGCAGAGCATAGCGCTTTAAAGGCTATTCACGCTCTTGCGACCGCCCACCGACACGGGACGTGCGCTGCAAAGTTTACAGGATACCCCAGTAGTGCACGAGAGACCGCGCACTCAACGCCAGCCGCCCGCGGCGCCGTACAGGATAGATTCTGCCCAGCCGGGTAACGCGTCAAAACAGGGACGATGGCCATGTACCGCCAGCGCGTGGCCCTGGACCCCATCCTCGAGCGCCAGCGGCACGGCGGCCAAAAGGCGCAGCTCGGCAAGGACGCCCCGCCGGGCGACAAGTTGAGGAGGCTGGTCGACCGCTGCCCGGACGACGTCGAGCGGCGGGCAGCGAAGCTTGTTGGCGCCTGGAAGCGGCGGAGCCTCGACCCGCAGCCGCCGCGCGACGCCGCGCGGTTGGGCGGCGACGTCTTTTCGATAATGTGTTCGTGCGCGGTCCGAGCAAGACTAGCCCCGGTTTTAGAATTACTACTAGACGAAGAAGACGGCCTGGACGCGGACCCGAACCTCGCGACGCCCTCGGGGCTGACGCCCCTGCACCTCGCGGCGGAGTACGACAACTTCGCGGCCGTCGCGTGCCTCATTCGCCACGGCGCGGACCCCAAAATGCGGGAGCACGCCTTCGACCGGCGACCTCTGCACATGGCGGCGTCCTACGCCGCGCCGGCCACGGTCATGCTCCTGGTGGTCGAGACGGGCAGGGCCGTCGAGGCGGCGCTGCTGGAGAAAGGTGTGCATGTGGACGCGGCGCGGGCGACCGCGGCGCGCGTGCTGGACGACGCCTCTTCGCAGGGCACGCCCCGCGAGCTGGCGCGGAATAGGTTGCCGGACCGGGAGTCGTGGCGCGTGCGCAAGGTCCTCGTGACGGGGGCATGGGACGACGCCTGGTTCGACGGCTTGGAGCGGGACCCGGGTGGTTGCACCGAGGTCGTGCGGGGGTTATTACGCGGCGACGAGGGCGAGGATGACGAGGAGGAGGTTGTTGAGATTCCGCTGGCGCGGGCGGTCACGGTGGACGCGCGCGTTTGTAACAAGGAGAACGATCATTCGCCGCCGGGCCTCGCGCGCGCCGTGACTATGCCCCTGGAGCCCGTCGAACTCCCGGATCAACGCGCGGTGCTGTTCCCCGAGCTCGTCACCCAGAACGACGAGGCGGCGCCGCCGTTCATGCCGCCCGCGGACGACGACGACGACGACCCGCCGGCCCACGCCGACCCCGCCGTCGTCGAGGACGCGCCCATGTCTCCCGCAGACGACGACGCTGCCACGCCGCCGCCGCGGGCGCCGGCCGTCGTCACGCCCGCAAGGCAGCGGCGCCCGCCGCCGGAGCTCTACGCCGTGCCGCCCGCGCCCACGCCCAAGAAGCGCTCCAAGCGCCGGGCGCCAGCGCCGGTCCCGCCGCCGCCGCGCCGCCGCCGCCGGAGCGCGGGCGGGACCTACACATCCGCCGACTTCGCGCGCGTCGTCTCGGAAGAGTACGCGCGCCGCGTGACGGGCGCGCCGGCGACACCGCGCAAGCCGCCGCGCGCGCGCCAGGTGACGCCCGACAAGGCGCCCAAGGTCACGCCGCTGCGCCGCCCCGCGCCGCCGGTCGAGGACGAAGAGGCGCCGCCACCCCCGCGCCGCCGGCCGGTCGTGCCGGTCGAGCAGGAGGACGACGAAGCGCCGCCGCCGCCGCGCCGCCGACCACCCGCGCCAGTTGAGGAGGAGGAGACGCCGGCCCCGTTCGCGTCTCCCGAGGAGGACGACGACGCGCCGCCGCCGTTCGCCCCGCCGGAGCAGGAGGATGAGAACGAGGCGCCGCCGCCGCCGCCGCCACCGCCGCCGCCCCGCCGCCGGCCGCGCACCGAACCGCCGGTCGAGCCCGAAGCTCCGGCGACACCGCGCCGCCCGCGGCCGCCGCTTGCGACGCCGCCCGCGCCGCCGCGCACCACGGGGCCGACGCTGCGGCCGCGGCCCGCCGGGCCCGGCGCGCAGCCGGAGACGCCGTACCGCCGGCTACCGCGCCCGGAGCGGCTTCGGCGCTCGGCCGAGCGCCGCCGCCGCCGGGGCCGCGCGGCGCGCGCCGCGCTCCAGCAGCGCTCACACCCGATGGCGCTCCGGCGCCGCACGGTCCAGCTCCGCCAGGACTACATGCGCCTGTTCACGGAGTGGTGCCGCATCCACACGGGCGAACAAGAAGTCCCCTGAAGTTCGGACTGTCCCGCATTCCCTTGTTCCCGCCCCCGCTTCGCGTTCCCTGAATAATGAGTTCGCCTCTACAAACTTCTCTGGTTCCCTCACAAGAAACACATGAGGTAACAGCCGCACGCGTGTTCGCCGGCGCGACGGGAAGCGCGTCCGCCTCGGCGACGGCGGCGGCCCAGAGGCGGTCGGCGCCGGGCGAATTCCCGAGCATGGCTGCGTACACGGCACGGCCCGGACTAAGCAGCGCCTCGACGCCGCAATCCAGCAAACCGATGGCCTCGAGCGCGGCAGAAAGGTCTGGTGCGACGGCGTCCGCGAGGCCCCACACGCCCCTCGCTTTCGCGTGCGTTGGAACCGGAGCGGGCGGCGGCTTGGTCGCGGCGGCGTCGAACAGGACGTCAGTTCGGAGGACGAGCTTCGTGCCGGCGGCGACAGGCGCGCCGCTGTGCCACAGGCCGTGCTCGAAGAGTACTACGCGACCGCAGGCCGGCGCGACGGCGGCGGCGGCGCTTTTTTCGGTGGTGTCCTCGAAGAGCGTCGCGCCGCCCTCGAAGTCGGCCGCATCGTTGAGGTATAGTAACACTGTGACAAGAGACCGGTGCCGACCGTCGTCCGTTGGCACCTCGCGATCAAAGTGCGACTCGAAGCGGTCCCCGGGTCGATAGCGGAGCAGCCTCAGACGCTCATTCAGCCCTGCAGGCGCACCGAGGCCACGCGCCGCGGCCCACGCGACGACTGCCGCCCCGCCGCCACCGGCGAGGAGCTTTCGCCACAGTCGCTCCGCGAAACCAAGATCGCGCCAGGCAGCCAATTGATAGCGTCGCGGGTTCTGGAGAGCCACGGCAGCGCCCGTTCTCGAGGCCTCGTTGTCCGCCGCTTGGGTGATGTACTTCAGAGCGGGCGCGCCGCGCGCAGCGAGCGCAGTGCACGCGGCGCCGTCGACGGCGCTATCGACGTAGACGCATAAGCACTCACTCGGCGCTCGACCTTCGCGATGAATGCGTGCCGGGAGCTCGAGACTGTGGGCGAACATGCATGCGTACAAGTACAGCTGTGCAAGTACAGCTGGGTATAAAATCATGTTTTGGTGTACGGGTTTCTCTTGCGGGTATTATGAAGGTTTGAACGATTCATATTTACACAGCTTCAACACAAACTACATGGATGCACAGAGCGTCAGGTTTGCGAACGATTCATATTTACACAGCTTCAACACAAACTACATGGATGCACAGAGCGTCGACGGCGGCAGCGCGAGCTCGTGGTAGACGACGGAGTAGAACATGGCGCTGGCCGCCAATACGCAGACGTGCCAGATGGCGTTGTGGAACTCCAACGAATTGCAGGCCCAGGGCACGAGGCCTCCGGTGTACAGGCAGCCCCCAATGAACATGTGCCGGATGGCCCAGGGCGTGATCGTCGCGGTCACCGCCGGCCACGTCATGGTGCAGGCCCAGCCCATGGCCAGGAAGCACGGCACGTGGAGCTGCACGACGTCGAGCGGCGACCGGGAGGCCTTGGCGACGAAGGAAATAAGGCCCACGACCCACACGAAGGCGAGCGTGCGCGGGCTGCACGCGTGCATGAGGAACGGCGTGTACGTGCCCGAGATGAGGAGGAGGATGCCCAGGTGGTCGGCCAGCTGGAGCTCCCGTGTACATTCCGTCCAGCTCCGCACCATCATGTTGAACGTCGCGCTGCAGAACAGCATCGTCACCAGGGAGAGCGCGTACAAGGCTAAGCCACATGCTAGTAATGCCGGCGTCTCCACAACTAAAACGCGGGGCACCAAGAGCGCCGCCGCCGCGAGACCTAGCACGCAGCCGGCGGCGTGGACGACGCCGTCGGCGACGAGCTCGCGGCGCGAGTAGCCCCGCATCCGGTAGGGCCCGAAGACCGTCTTTGGGTACCACGGGATGCGCTCGCGCCAGTAGCCCGCCGCCGCGTCGTCACTCTTTTTCACGGACAGGGTGATGCGGCAGCGCTGCTTCGACATCGCGCCGAAAGATCGATTAGTGCGGTTGTGTTGCGGTTGTGTTGCGCAGCACAAAATGCCGCGGCAGAGACGGAGAGCATGTGCGGGTTTTGTGGGCAGGATAGGGCTCCCCGTTGCCGCACAAGATATCTTCGAAAGGCGCCTCGGCAGTCCTCCAGCCAGTAGATCAATTGTTTCGCCGCCCATCACGGGTTCGAACTTTTTAACTGGAACACAAACGCAAACGTCGGTCGAGCGTTGTGCCGGTGTGCACGATTGAAGGTTCTGGGGCTGCCCGGTGTGCGCTCTCGAAGGTCCTGGGGCTGCCCCGGCAGCAGCAGAACCATGGCCACCCGCAAGCAGCGCCTCAAGATAACCACGGCCGACGACCTCGTGGACCACCGCGAGCCAGGTCTCAAACAGCCCAGCCTCCGACCCATCGTCGCGCGGCGGCCGCCGGCCGACGCGCTGCCGCAGCCGCCGGGCGCACCAAGCGCGCTGCCGGTCCTGCCGCCCGTCCGCGCGCCGCGGCGGCCGCCGCACCGGACGCCGCCGGTGCCGCCGCCCGCCGGCGAGCCGCGGCGGTCGCCCGTGTCGCCGATCGCGGACGCGCTGCGCAACATGTGGCACGTCGTCGTGGACACGCCGCGGTCGCTCCTGCGGCGGGCGGCGGCGCGGCGCAGCGGCGGCCCGACGGCCGCGAGCCGGACCGAGCCGCCCCTCCACGGCGAGTCGGAGTTCACGGTCACCGCGACGTCCATGCCAAGGTCCTGCGCGTTGCCCGAGTTCACGGCGGACGTCACCTCGACGTCGGTGCCTGCAATTCCGCAGGCGCGGCGGACGCGCCCCCGTCCCGTGCGCAAGACGGCGCCGAATCCCGCCGCGGCGGCGCTTTCCGCCTCGGTCGAGGCGGCGGCGGCCGACGCGGTGGTGACGCCGCCCGCGGCGGCGGCGCGCCGCGGCTTCGCGGGCCGCTTCCGGGAGTTCCTGGAGCGGCGCGCGTCGCCCGTCAAATCGCCGGCGAACGTGCCGCCCTCACCAATCTTCGCCTGGATTCCCCGGTTCGCGACGGCCTCGAGGCGGTACGCGGACGGCCCGGCCACGCCTGACGCGGAGGTCGAGGCGGAGGAGGAATAGCGCGCCTCTAATGCGCCTCTCCGGTTTGCGGTAGAAAGGGAAATGTTAGTAAGCTTTGTGTGTCATACTTAGCTCCCCTTTTTGTCCGCCGGTTTCTTCCGGGGAGCCCCGTGGGCCAGCTGCTTCTGGTCCTCGACGAACTGCTCCGACGCCTCCTCGAGCGTGTCCGACGCCATGTCCGTGCGCTGGCCGGCGCCGTCCCTGTAAAACGTCGCGTTGGTCCGGAAGATGGGCTCCTCGTGGGCGTACTTGAGGAGCTGCTCCCGCGGGTCCTCGTTCCGGATGTTCTGGGGCCCCTGGGCGAGCTCGCCCATCAAAAAGGTCTGGCAGAAGGTCGTGCGCGCGCCCTCGTTCCGGCCCTGCTGGCCCTGCGCTAGAGGAGGATCGGGCTTCTTGGACAGGACCTGGGAGTTCCGCGTCTTGGCGTACTTGCCCTTGTTCCGGTAGACCTCGTCGTTGCGGTACATCGGTAACGCATTGGGATTGACAATGGTGTTGGCGTCGACGTGGCTGCTATCATTTGTAATGAACTTGCGCGGCGCGTGGTCGCGCTTCACAGATAGTAACGCGCCGTTCTTGGACAACGCGGGGTCGTACAAGGCTCTAATAGAACCGTCGGAGCCCCCGACGAACACGTGCCGGATGCGCTCGTGCCACAGTACACATACGTCAGCACCCTTCGGGGTACCACCTAAAGAAACAAGGGGCCGGTAGCCGCCCGCGTCCCGGTGGACCTCGTGGGCGTCCCCACCCACGGAGAAGAAGGAGAGGCGCCCGGGGGCTGTGGTGCCGCCGCACGCGCCCGCGCATAGCACCGCGCCGTCGGGCCGCCACGCGAGGTTCGCGGTCAAGCCGCGGGGTTCGATGCCGGCGAACTCGCACACGCACTGGCCCTTACTAAGCTTCTTCACGTCCCAGACCCGGATGAAGCCGTCGTCCGCGCGAGAGGCGAGGGAACGGCCGTCCGGCGAGAAGGCGACGCACGAGACCACGGCGCCGGCCGCGTCCGTACCGGGGCGGTGGGCATTTCGAGCGCAGCCGTCGGGCCGCAGGTAGTTGTGGGCCCGGCCCTTCAAATGCCAGACTTGTACAGAACCGTCGGCGGCGCCGCAGGCCACTTTTTTACCATCGGGCGAATAACAACAGGCCGTGGCCGCCACCTTCCGCGCGCCCTTGTTCCGCACCCGGATGGTGTGGTCGCACAACAAAAAGTCCCTTAACCCCGTCTTGCCGCACAGGTCCCAGACTCTTAATGAACCATCCATGCTCGAAGTCAAACATTGCATCTTCTCGTGCGGGTGCCACTGGCCGCCCGTGACCATGGTCACGTGGCCCGTGGTCCTCGCCATGTCCGTGATGTAGGGGTCGCCCCGGTTAAAAGTTAACAAAGGCTTGCCGTCCCGCTCAAAGATCTTGGGCTGCGCGGAACCCGTGCAGCATAAAAACCGGTCGCCCGTCGGCGAGTAGGAGAGCGCCACGACGGGGTGGCCCTCGTCCGGCTCGATTTCCCGGAACGGCTTGTGCCGCCGGTCCATGCCGCCAAAGTCGTACAACCGCACCTTGTTGTCCAGGCTCCCGACAATGATGCGCCCGCCCGCCGGGTCCGCCGCGATGCACGACACGGCCTTGTCCGCGCTGTGGAGCCGCACCTCGTGCGACACGGGCAGCTGCCATCTTTTGGTGAGCGCGGCGACGTCCAGGGCGTCGCTGGCCTCCTCCTCCGCCTCCGCTTCGACCACAGCTTCTTCTTCCTTCTCCACCTCCCGGAAGGCCGTGCGGAGGCGCGCGCCCGGCGTGTACGTCGGCGCCGTCGCGACCATGTCGCGCGCCATCGCGTCGATCTCGGCCTTGCGCGTCGCCCGCCGCTCCGCGAGCGCCCGGCGCGCGGCGTCGCCGTCGCCGTCGGCCTTGCGCTTTTTGTGCCGGTCGTCGCCCTTCGCGGCCGCCCCCGGCGCCTGGCGCCCGAAGGAGACGGGCAGCGCGGCCTCCGCCAGCGGCGTGTGCGCCGGGTCCGCGGCCGTGGCGAGGCGCACGACGTACGTCCGCGAGGAGAGGGCGAACCGGATCTGCG
>Ga0302122_10002084_pt1 | contig 12612 bp, 9 predicted proteins | sample CB21_SCM_MG_FD_203115 | JGI IMG/M metagenome (GOLD analysis project Ga0302122, IMG submission 203115) | Marine microbial communities from Western Arctic Ocean, Canada - CB21_SCM | ecosystem: Environmental > Aquatic > Marine > Oceanic | place: Canada: Western Arctic Ocean | collected 2017-09-28
CCGATACCGGCAGCGGTGCGGCGTGTGCTGCAGCGCGCTTGCTGCATATGCGAAAGCGATCGCGATCGCGTGCGTGCGCATCGATGCGTTCGATGTTCACGCGGTGCTTAGCTTGCTTTGCGTGTGCCGCTCGTTTGAAGCTTGGCAGCTCTGAGCTGAGCAAGCTGTGTTATGCTTTATTGCTGGGTGCACTGCTGGCACAAATTTGTCGGCAGTCGCACTGCGCGATTCACAACACTCAGTACTGTGCCTGCCGTGCGATCGGTATCTCCTGCGGTGGCAGTGTGTGGCATTGCCGTAGATTCGATGCTTTAATTGGTGCGGGTACATTGGCATTGCACGGGTTTACCAGATCATTATTTCAGCGCTCCTCTGCAAACAAGAAGGACAGGCCGCGCGGACAACCAGGGCGCCAGCAGGACTGTTGTAGGTCTTCAGCTCATATATTTCTTCGCCGAGAGCGCTGCTCGACGAGCAAAATGGCCCCGCCCACAGCCCCCGCCGAATACAAGAGCCTGGACGGCGGCGCGGCGGAAGCTGACCTCCCCGTGGCCGACGTTGTCGTCGCGGACGAGACCACCGAGTACGCGGAGACCACTGAGTACGTGGAGACCGCCGACGTGGAGACCGTCGAACCGCTCGCGGCCGCGACCGCAAGTTTCATAGAGAGCGACGCGGTCCTGGCCCAGCGCCTCCAGAACGAGGAGCATGGCGCGCTGCTCGTGCGGCCCGGCCCGCCGGCGGGCCGCGTCGCCGTGGTCGAGAGCCAGTACTACGGCCCGGTTAGCTTCCTGGCGTCTTGCTTATTGTTCACGGTGTTTCCCCCGTGTGCTTTAATCCCGTGCTTCTCGCCGTGCGACAAAGCCCAGGTTGTCACCGTGCAGCCCGACGGTGCCGTCGCGCACCGCCGGTTCCAACGCCGCGTCTTCGTGGTCGTGCCGCCGGGCGTAAGGTGCGGCGACACGCTCCAGACGACGACGCCGGAGAACATCGTACTCAGCGTACGAGTCCCACCGCGCACGGAACCGGGCTCGCGCATCTGCGTGCAGTACTAGGCCTTCCTCCCCTACCCTCTCCCATCCTACCCCTGTAAGTTCGGTTCTAAACGCGGCGTTGCATCCGGAGTATAGTAGTACCAATATTAGTCCGCCGCCGCGCTCGCCGATAGCGTGACCTTGAGCTGCCCCCGCTTCTTCGAGAACTTGGCCGAGGCCGACGCGGCGTCGACAGCGTAGGGGAGCTCGACGCGGACCGCGCGCCGCCGGCCGCCGCGCTCCCGCACGCGCAGCGTCGATGCCGCGACGTCGAGGTCGACGTCGCCGAACGAAGAAATACCAGCTAGATTCGCCAAGACGCGCACGCGGCCGTCGGCGGTCCGGTCGACAGCGCACGCAAACGCGTCCGGCGCCGGCGCGGCGGCCCGCGCGGCGACCTTCGCCTTTTGCCGCGCGGTGTCCCGTTCGAACATGCCCCGCTGCAACTCCCCGGCATCCTGCGCCCGGCTCCCGGGCGCGGGCTTCGCCTCCGTCTCGACGCGCGGCTTGGCCCGCTGCGAGTGGTCGTGCTTCGCGTAGTCCTGGGCCGGGTTGTAGTTGGGCGGCTTCTTGAAGTCCATGCTCCCCGAGGACCAGTCCACGTTCTGGGCGAAGGACCGGAGCTGGGCGATCGTGTCGTCCTCGTCCCCTATTCCAAAGGGCGACTCGTCCTCGTTCTTGTGCGCGGACGAGAACTCGGGGTCGAGCTCCGCCATGGCCGCGTCGAAGGCGAAGTCGTCCGTCGTTTTTCGTTGCGTCGCTTCGTCGTCGTCATATAAACTCTTGGCGTTGTTCAAAAAACCCTTCTTGGCGCCGTTGAAGGCCCTGGAGGGCTCCGGCGGCGCGGGCATCGGCTTCGGTTTTGGAGGCAAAGGCGGTACGGGCGGCGCGCCGGCGTGCTGGCGCATGGCTGCCTCCTGCTCTTGGGGAGACATGGTTGTGGTATCAACAACTTTACATTTCGACATAAAACGACTGTAGGTGCCTTCCTTCTGCGAGTCGCCCTGGGTCGACCCTTCGGGGTAGAGGGCCGCCTTGCGCGCCTTGGCCGTCCGCAGGAAGCCCTTCTTCACGGCGGGTTTTCTAACAATCTTGTCGATGTCGTCAGAAATGTCGAAGCCGTCGGCGGACGCCTCGATGACCTCGCCGTTCACGACCTCCTGCACGAGCGGCTTCGAGGGCTTCTTCGCCGTGGGCAGCTTGATCTTCATGGTCTCCTCCTCCGCCTTCGAATGGATGTCCCGCGACCTTTTCAACAGCTCCGCGGGCGACGCCGAGACTCCAATGGGTGCCTCCTTCTCCTTCTTCACTTTCTTCTTCCGGTCCTCGGGCGGCTTGCTCTGGTACTGGGCCTCGTCAATATCAAAAGGCACGGGCCCGTCGCACTTGGTCCCTAAGCCACCTTTGTACTTTGACTGGATATGCTTCCAATTCGCGTCCAAAGGTAGTTTGGTTTCCCGGGCTACCCAGGACACAGCCAAGGCCGAGATCTCGGCCCGCCAGGGGCCGCCGCGGGGCCCCTCATTGGTGATGCGGTCCATGACCCAGGTGTGGACCAAGACGTCGACCGCTTTGCCTTCTGCTACTCCACTACCACCAGCAACAGTACATGCACGCACTTGACCGACCACCAGCGGGATCTGCAGCCCCTGGGGGCTGATGCCCGGCTTGTAGGTCGTGCAGTCCTTGCCGCGTTGATCACTGGGAGGGACCACCGCCTGGTGACTACACACATTGACCATGACCTTGCCGCCGCCGTACTTCAACTGGCACTTCACCACGAACCCGGGCACGGGCGTTAATACATTATTCCCGAGGATCTTGTTCATAAGTTCGTTCGCGCGCTCGTCGTCCGGCTCCTCGGCCAGTTCCTCCCCGGCGTTCTTCGCGATGTGTTTTGCGGATTCCTTCATGAGATCCTGGTAGGCCTGGGGGTCCTCAGAACTCAGGTCCGTGAGCTTGCCCCACAGGTCGTCGCCCATGGCATTTAAGTCTTTGGCGCTCAAGCCCATCTGCCGCGCCATGGCCTTGACCTCGGCGGGCAGCTTCCTCGAGCCCTTGGGCCCGCCGCCGAAGTCGCCGGGGCGGGCCGCCTGGCGCCGGGCCTCGTTCATGGCGCTTGTTCTCACGTCGGGATGTGTTGGCTGCCCGGCTGGTTTGGGGCTGCTGTCCGCAGGACGCGTGGGCGCGTTTGGCGGCCCGCAGCGGTGCAGCGCGTTGGATGGGCGTGCGCGGGTGTCGTAGAGGCCGCTCGCGCGCGGTTTGGCCGCCCGCGGTGTCTGCAGCGCTTTGGATGTCTCAGGTGCCAGTTCGGCGCGGGTCTCGTAGCTCCAGCCGTGCTCGGGTCCGGCGGAGAGGTTTGCGGGACGGGCTGGCAGGGTTGTTTCGATGGCTGCTCAAAATGCTTTCAATACGGGTTTCTCAAGTGTTGGAATGGCCCATCTAGCTTGGGGCTCACAGGCTTGGATTGCACTAGTCAACATCACTGCAGATCGCATTTCTGCACAGATCTTCAACTGCAGTCAAAAGAGATAGCAGGACTGCAGCCAGGGAGACAGCTTGCAGAGCCTATGGTGCTCATTGCATTGTGTGCACTCATGGCTGCTGCGACGAGTGCATTGGAGCCGTCGCCGAGCGCGCAGCGCTTCCTGCTCGCCCGCCACGGCGAGACGAACTTCAACGCCGAGGGTCGTATTCAAGGCACGCTCGATACGTCCCACTTGACGCGCGGACGCTGCGTCCTGGCGTATGCTGCGCCTCTACGCCAACCGACTCTGATAACCACGCAGGCCACGGGGCGTGCGCCAGGCCGAAGAGCTCGGGTGCTACATCGCCACCGAGGAGGCACCACGCATCAAAAAAGTCTGGGTCTCGCCGATGCGGCGGGCGCGCCAGACCCTCGACGCCATCGAGGCGGTATGTACATCGAAACCGCTCCCTGCCCCGACGGTCCGCGACGATCTGCGGGAGATCGAGCTCCACACGTGGGAGGGCAAGCTCAAGAGCGAGGTGCTGGCCACGGGCTGGGGGCGCTGGAAGGCGGACCCGGCCGCGTTCGTGATGGACGATGGCGCGCGGCCCCTGCCCGATTTATGGGAGCGGACGGTCGGCAACTGGGCCGAGCTCCGCAAATCCGCGCCGGTTGCGGCCGAGGCGATGCTGGTCGTCTCGCATGGCGCGCTCGGCCGCTGCATGGTCGCGGCGGCTCTAGGTGGGTCCATGGCCAGCTTCAAGGACCCCAAATTCCAGTTCGACAACTGCGAATTGGTCGAGGTGGCCTGGGAGCCGGGCGCGGCCCACGCGGCGTGCTGGCGAAAGCTCCACGGATCGCGGACTCCCAGGGAGTCCGCGGCCGACGCGCTGGTGCCATCCTAGGCCGCGGATGCCGTGGGGCAGGCGTTCTGAAAAAATGGACCGCCGGGCGCCCGGGGGAAACGCGCTGTCGGCCCGGGGGAAACTATGATATTGTGAAGTAGTAAACCCACGCGAACCGCGCAACAAATAGATGATTCAAATTACGACACACAAGAGGTCACCGCCACCGCCTTTTCGCGAGGTCTTCCCGGACCTCGAGGAACGGCGCGCCGTCGGGCACGCCCCGGAGCGGCCGGCGAACTAAGTCCTCGCGGACGGCCGCAAAGGCGCAGGCCCCGCCGAAGTCCGGGTCGCCATTTTTGTCGCGCTGCCCGCTACAGATGCTGCCGTTCAAGAGCATGTCCGTCCGGAAGCGCATGCCCCGCGAGAAGGCCTCGCTCACGGCGTTGTTCCGCCCGAAGGAGAACGTCGCCACCGTCCGCCTGTTCTTCGACAGCTCCCGTTTAAAGTCCGCGACGGCGCCGCGCGGGCCGCGGTGCACGAGCCGCGCGTCGAAGACGACGGCGTCGCCCGCCTGCGACCGCACGAGGTCGAAGGGCGTCTCACTTTCCGGTCTGTGGAGCGGACTCCAGGGGTCTAACCGAGCCACGACGTCGCCGTGCGCCGAGGCGTTCCGATGAGACCCCGGGGCGATACTGAGCCCGCCGTCGTTGTCCACGTGGTCCTCCAGGTACACGGCGACGGTGGTCACCTTCCTCTCCTGGGGCGTGCCTGTGCCGGCCCAGAACGTCGTGCCCTTCCCAAAGCCGTATTCCAAACCCATCGCACAGAGTTCATCATTATTTTTGGGCATCGGGCTGTGATTCGGTTTGGCTAGAGGGGGTGGCCTTTTTACGCCCGTCGATGGGCACCACTCTTCGGTGACGTACGGTAGACTCGTGGCGTACAGGTCGAACGCGTCGTACAGGTCGTCGGAGTGCCAGTTTCCTATTCTAGAAACATAAATCTCGCTCCGCTCCAGCAGCTTGAAGTCGTCCCCCAGTATTCTTTTCAGTATTCGCGCCAGTCTATCATCTCGCGCGATTTCTGTTTCAAACCCCCGCAGCCCGTCCAGGCGCTCGATGCCGGGCACGAACCAGCCCCCCAGCGTCGCGCCGCGCATCATGTACGCGTGCGCGCTTCCTTGTTCCTTCAGGAAGCGCGCCACCGCGCCTCTTAATTTCGCGAGCCTTGTTCCGGAGAAGACGCGGGGTAAGACGAAGTAGCCCTTGTCTTCATAAGCGTCGAGCCACGACGACGCGGCGGCCAGCGTCAATACTAAAACGCAGGCGAGGCGCCGCGCCGCCATCGGGCTGGCTCACTACAGCTGGAGTCGTGTGTGCCGTCACGCGTGGTGCGCGGCGACGCGTGCGATGCCTTCGTGCGAGGTCGCACGGCGTCGCTCTGTGGCGCGTCGGCCGAGCACGGTGACACGGCAGTTCAGGCAATGGCTGCCCCGCACAGCGCTCCGAAGCAGCGCTGCATTGCGTATTCGCGTCGTCCAGGAGCGCCGAGGCTGTGCCAAATTCCCAGGGGTCCCGGATACGTACCTGCGACGCGCGCCAAGCAAAGGGCAGCAGCCATGCGCCGCGCGCTGCGACTCCTGCTCCTCCTCAAAACTATTCACACGGCGCGCGGCGGCGGCGTCGTCCTCGTCACCGGCGCGAACGGCGGCATCGGCGCGGAGCTCGTCGTCAAGTTTGCGACAGCGGGCTACGACGTCGTCGCGGCCTGCCGCAACAAGAGCGCCCACGTGCACGCGCTTGTTAATACAGCCGGCGTTACCAAAAAAGTCCGCGTGCTCCTCGGTCTGGACGTGACCAGCCACGACAAGGTCGCGGCCTTTGTCGATGGCTTGAAACGGCAACGGACCCGGGTGGACATCCTCATCCACGCCGCGGGCGTCGCGACGTGGCAGCTGTCTTCATCCATCTACCCGGGCACCACGGAGCCGATGAAGCTCGAAACGCTTGACTACGACTTGGTCGCGCGAGCGTTCGAGATCAACGCGGTCGGGCCGCTGCGCCTGACCGAGGCGTTCCTGAGGCAGGGGATGCTCGAGCCCGGCGCGAAGATCGCCTTCGTGTCTTCCAAACTTGGCTCCATTGGCTCAAATACAGAGTTAGGTTCAAACTACGCCTACCGCATGAGCAAGTCCGCGTTGAACGCCGCCGGGCGCTCGCTCAGCATCGACCTGCGGCCGCGCGGCATGTCCGTCGTTTTATTACACCCGGGCTACGTTCGGACGCCCATGACCGGCGGCGGGGGCGACGTCACCGCCGGGGTCTCCGCCGCGGGCCTTTATCAACAGATCGTCAACTCGCCGGCGTCGGGCTCGTTCGTCGACTACGACGGGCGGAGCGTGCCCTGGTGAGTAATTGAAATAGGGCTACGTTTTAAGTGGGGCCCCGGGGTACTGTAGGCATTCATGCGGGCGCGCGGCCGGCTAAAGTGACGGGTTTTCACTGTTCCTCACTGCAATCGGCCATAAACAACTCCCGCACGCGCAACGCCGCGCTATACGGGCCGCTACGAGACTACTCCAGTACACTTGAACCGTAACCGAGCTCCTAAGGCGTGTTGCATCTGTTAGTGCTCACACACAAAGAAGTTTCTAAACGATAGAAAATCAGCCTGCACCCGACGCTACACGTCCACTACACAACCCGCAACGACAACAAACAACTATTGAACTTCCGCGATGGCTGCGACAGAGACCCAACTCGTGGCGGCCGTCAACAAGCTGAGCGACCCGGCCGGCGGGCGCGCGTCGCTGGACCCCTGGGCGTGGCAGTTCTGCGACTGCCTCGGCGTCGCTGTCGTCTGCTGCGAGTGCGTGCCTATCGGGCAGATGTTTGACACGCACGTGAAGAAGGGCTGGGGCAAGCTCATTATTGCCGCGTACACGGCCGTAATGGTTCTGGTCGGGGTCCTCGCCGTTGTGTGGCTCGCCACGTGGAGCTACGGCATTTACGCCGCCGCGTTGGCGCTGGGCTTGATTGCGCACACCGTTCTGATGATCTGCAACATCCTCGTTCGGATCAAGATCCGCGAGCGCGACGGCATCCCTACGGCGTTCGCGGGGGACCCGTGCGTAGAGGACTGCCTCTGCCTCTTGTGTTGCTGCCCGTTCGCCCAGTGCCAGGTCGCGCGCCAGGAGTGGAAGGACCCCAAGAAGTACGTCTTCATCTCGGAAGACGGCGGTTCGGCGGTGTAGCTTAGGAGTCTAGAACCTCTAAGGACAGTAGATTAACAGACAACATCACTAAGCCAGCGCGTCGCGGAGCAGGTCCGCGTGCTGCCGCGCGACCCACGAGCAGAGCTGCGCGAGCAGCGAGACCTCGCTCCGCGAGAGGTCCAGGTCCGAGATCGTCGGCGTGTCGGGGAAGCCGCGATACGCTCGCGTCGTGATCGCCTTGGCCGTCTCCTTCGGGAGGGCGTCGACCCATCGCTTCGGAAGGTCGAGGTACACGAGCGTGAGGTCGATGGACCGGCCAGCTTCAATACCATGAAAGTCATTTCCCACCGTTGTGAGCGCCACGCGGGCGACGGCTCCAGTGCCGCTCATGGCCGCCGCCTGGAGTGTCAATATGAGGCGCGGCAGGCCTTCCGCGGCAAACACATGGTTGCGAGACGTTTGGGCCTCGACGCCCTTGTCTCCTTTAGACTTGAGACCGAAGAGGGGCGGCAAATACGCGTCGACGTCCGTCTTCGTCGGCGGCCTCGCGCGCGGATCCCACGACGTGTTGAGCGGGGTCTTCGCGCAGTCAAAAAGCACAATTCTGCGATGCCCGCGCTGCAGGAGGTACGGCGCACCCGTATTGGTGAGATCGCCGCCGTCACCAACCGCGAGCAACGGCGGCGTCGTCGGCGCGGCCTCGACGGACGGCGCCCAGATGCGGACGAGGGGCACCGTGTTGAGGAAACCCGCGCCCGCCGAGATGGCCGGGCGCATGATGGACGGGAGACTCTCCAGGAAAAGCCGCGCCGGCGCCATCGACGCGATGCCCAGCGCGTCCGCTAGCCCGGTGGGCGCGGTGCCGAGCGCGACTTCACTGTTGCGGAGGGGGATCGCGCCGAGCGCCCAGCCCTCGACGAAGCCGCCGACCGCGACGGTCTCGGTGCGGTTCTTCCGGCGCGAGGCGTAGGTGGCGCGCCGCGCGCCGGGCACGCCGGCCCACGCGGGACCCAGGGCCAGGGGAAAATACGGCGCGTCCCGTGCGAGCGGCGCGAGCGCACTCGGTCCTTCCACCGCGCCGAGGAGGATTGGCGTCGGCGCGCTCGCGTTGCGCGGAATGAGAGGCTTGTAGCTCTTCTCGAACGTACCGGGGTTCCGGCGCGTCAAATTAATGGCGGCGGCCGCGGAGGCGACGACGGGCCGTGTTCCCACGACCCCCAGCGGCTTGAGGAACGTCGCATCGACCACGTCGCGCCAGATGCGCCCGAGGCCCTCGCCGTCGAGCGTGCCGAGGACGCCCAGAAGGCGCGCGGTGCATCTTGCTATTATTGGCCCGGGCAGGCCGGCCATTGCGCCGCCGGACGTTGTGATGGCCCGCGCCGAGAGGTGCTCCGGCGCGAGGTATTCCCCCAAGAGAGTCGTCTCGTTCGCGGGTGCGTAGGCAAAGGGCGCAAGGAACCAGCCGGCTCCCGAGACGCCGGCGACGGTGAGATTCGCGTGCCAGAGCCCTAGGTCCCGCAGCGCCCGGACCCAGCCAAACGTACACGAATAGGCTCGTGATCCTCCGCCGCTGAACCCGATGCCGATACCTGGGCTCGAATCGGACGCGGTAATCCCTGAGCTCACGTCGGACGCGGCAGTACGCGTCACCGGCATCGCGGGACAGGACAGCTCTCCGAGCGACTTGGTCGCGCTGCAGCCCTTTGGGCATGCGCCGACGCGACGGCTGCAGCCGCGGTGAGAGGCTGCAGCGCACCAGCTGCAGCCATTTTTGTTCATGCAGGCCACAGGGTCGCGCGTCTCGGAGCAAAGTGCGGCAGTATGCGGCATGAGCAGCACCAATGCAAGAAAGGCGAAATACATCTCTTTTAACACGCCGACGCGTCCCGAATCGATCAGTTTTCCATCGATGCGACCACTGGCCGGCCGCCGGCTTTCAAACGGTGTACGCTGGGTTTGGTGCCGCGCCGGCCGCGCGAGTACGTGCGGGTTTCTTCCGCCGTCAAAAACGCTCCCCGCTCGCTAGTGCTGCACCAAATGCCACGGCGCTGCTTTGGCTATTTTTAACACTCTTTACACGTCGCTGTGGAGCGTCGGCGACATTTGTAGCAGCGTTTTTGGACAGCGTTGAGCACGGACACGATGCAGCGCTGCTGCACGCTCGCGGCGCGGCGCGTACACCTCGTAAGCCGCCGCGCAAAGGCGTCGAAGACGCTCTCGCACGTCGACGCCGCGACCTCCCTACCGCGCATGGTCGACGTCTCGAATAAAACGACGACCGCGCGTCGAGCTATCGCAACGTGCCGCGTCGTCTTCCCGCGGGACACCTGGGAGACGTTGCAGGGCAGCGGCTTCGCGGGGACCAAGGGGCCGGTCCTGGCGACGGCGGTCGTGGCGGGCGTGCAGGGGGCGAAGCGGACCGCGTCTCTGATCCCGTTCTGCCACCCCGTCGCCCTCGACGCCTGCGACGTGTCCTTCGACGAAGACTCCAAGGAATGCGCTTTACACGTGACGTGTAGTGTGGCCACGACACATAGGACGGGCGTCGAGATGGAAGCTTTAACGGGATGCTCCGTGGCCGCTCTCACGGTCTACGACATGACCAAAGCCCTGAGCCACTCCATCGTCGTGGAGGACTTGAGGCTGGTCCAGAAGACGGGGGGGGAGAGCGACTATGGTGACTAACTTGATCATTAAACACTTATAGTCCCGGTATCTACATGGGCGGCCGGGCCCCGTCCCCGTCGTGCGGCATGAAGTCCGAGGGCGGCCGGAAGTTGCGACTGGGCGACGTGGCCAGCAAGTTCGAGGCGCGGCTCGTGTAGAGGCAGGAGTAGTCCACGACCTGCTTGGCGAAGCGCGACGCCTGGTTGCCCGACCGGAACAAGGGCCCCCAGCGCGGGTGGTACGCGCGGTGGAGCGCGTCGCGCGCCTCCTTCAGCGCGTCCCGCGCGGACGCCTGGGCGCCTTCCGACCGTGCCCGCTCCTCCGACTCGAGGAAGTCCAACCCTTGCGCCAGCAACTCCAACCGCAGCGCCTGGACCGCCAGCTCCGCGTCTTCGCACTCGCGCTCTTTCTCCGCGACCAGACTCCGCAACGGTAAGTCCAATTGCGCATCTAAAACTAACTCCGGCTCGAGCTCCGGCACGATCAAAGCGGTGCGCCACCCCAAAGATCTCTTAGAGCGGATCATGTCGCCGTACATGTGGTCGCCCACATACAAGACCTGCCCGCCACTCTTCACCTCGAGCATGGCATGGAGCGACGACCAGGTCCCGCCCTGGTAGAGCTTGCCCTCCCGCTCCAGGAACGCGGGGCCCCCGACCTCCGCCACGGGCTTGCCCACGAAGTTGTGCAGCGTGCCCATGTTGGTACCCGCATCCACTCTGAGCATATCTCTCCTCGAGTCCCCCAGGAAGGCCGGCTTGCCCGCTCCTACTACTACAACGTCAAATAAATCGATCCAGTCCCTATCATTTACACTTTGTCCCGTCAAGAAGTTCATGACCACGTTGCTGTAGTCGAACAACGAATTGGTCAGTAAAAAGACTTTTTTGCCGCTGAGTCGGTATTGGGTCAGCATGGGCACCATGTTCTCGTCCGGGATAATATACTTCCCCGGTGCTAAGGCGACCTGGTCCTTGATGACCCCGTCCTGGTGGCACAAATCGACCGCATGCCTTACATCGGTGAAGGCCTGGAAGTAACTGGGACCGCCCTCATCCAACACGTCCACTAACTGCGCGTAGAGCGAGCAGTCCACCAGCTGGAACAAAGAATCCACATTCACGTAATCGCCGCCGACGAAGGACGGTGTCACGCCGGCCACACCCACATATTCCGCCTTCCGCTCCTCCAGACTTAGTTCTCGCGTCCCATGATAAGCTCTTCGGACATATTTATGCCGGTCCATCTTGAGGAAGTTGCCCTTTCGTTTATCGATCACCAGGCCCCTACAGTGCTGCTGCGGGTCGAACGTGAAAGCCTTAATGGCCTCTTCAGGGTAGCCCATCACTATGAGTTGGTCCTTGGCCCCCTCGAAGGCCAACAAATCAAAGGCCTCGTTGTACTGGGCTAACGTGTAGTCCATGTCGAAGCCCACGGCCTCAATGTTCGCCATGTTCAGTTCCCGGCTGCAGAAGACGCGGCGCGTCGCATCATGTATGTCGTGGGGAGCGCTGCGTCGAATAGTCCTCTGCGTCCTTTGGGGGGCGTGGCGCAGCGCGTGCGCACATGTGAGGAGGGCGAGGCAGCGCATGGCGCCGACGAACGCGCGGCTAGATGCCGGGTTGGGAGCAACTTGGCTTTTGCAGCACGTTTGCGCCACCAGACGTGTTCGTGCGCACGAGGTAGCATGTAATGGCGACCCACCAGCCTAGTGCAGTGCGTCGTAGATGCAGCGGTGTGTGACCGGCGCACTGACGTTCACGGCAAGATTTTTAAGCAAAGTGAGTGCGGGTTTTATAGGCTTTCGATGGCCGGCGCCGTGCGGTTGGACATCGAGCCCTGGGCCATAGACACCCGGTGGTTATTAGTCGGACGGGTTTCGTGCGGGGTAGCACGGATCGTCGACGCGACCCGCGGACCCGACATGGCGGGCATGACGGCCGGCGCCCCAAGTCCAAAAAGAAAACCGGAGCCCCTTAAAAAGTAGACTTAAGAAGACGGGAGCCCTACATCTCCGCGCTGTCCGGCCCGCCCTGCAGGACCATGTCCACGAGGCGCAGCACCTGCTTCCGCGAGAAGAACGCGTCGAAGTCGAGCCACTGCGATCCGTGCGTCGCAACCATGTGGTCCAGGACGGCCGCGGCGCACTCGTCGTCGGCGACCTCCGCCACTAAAGACGCGAGCTCCGTCACCTCGGGGAAGGGGATGTCCTTCCTCAGCGTCTTGTCGTCGCCCTTCCACTCCAAAGCTAATAAAGGCGGGTCGTAGCGCACGCCGACCCGGAACGCGGTCCAGGCCTCCGACGGCTTCTGGACCTCGTCGGGAATCAACTCCAGGTCCGGCGGCGGCGGCGGCGGCGCCTGGGAGTCCACTTTTTGT
>Ga0302122_10002085_pt1 | contig 12612 bp, 8 predicted proteins | sample CB21_SCM_MG_FD_203115 | JGI IMG/M metagenome (GOLD analysis project Ga0302122, IMG submission 203115) | Marine microbial communities from Western Arctic Ocean, Canada - CB21_SCM | ecosystem: Environmental > Aquatic > Marine > Oceanic | place: Canada: Western Arctic Ocean | collected 2017-09-28
AACATATAATCCTATGTAGTAGTTGTTCTGCCGGGCGGGATGGATCGTCCCATAATCGAAGCGCCTCAAACGCAATTTTATTTTATAGCACACGTGTCTTGGGCCTTTCCCGTGCTCCGCCCGCGGACTGTCAATGCTGGAGAACGCCCAAGTCAGTCGATTGTGAATAGAACAACGGCAGCACGGGCCATCGGGGTAGTGGAGTCGCTGATACTCGCAGGTTTTGGTCTTGTGTCCATCTTGGTATAAACGTGGGGTCGCGGCTCCAGTTCGAAAACCCGTTTTGGACCAAAAGCGAAAGATAAGTAGGTATGCTTTTGCCTATCGGACGAGCCGTGAGGCGAACCGCGGAGCATATTTCTATCGGACGGGGCGCCTGGTGTCCGATGCTGCTGAGCACCCCAGAGTTATCTACCCGCACACCTTTTTTAAAAAATTGTCCCTTCAGCTGTCCGAGTCAATTATTTTTTGAGTAGCGGGCGCTAAGCACTGCTTAGAGAAGCGTAGGGGCTACCCCCCGGGCGGGTACGTAGGCATATTGGCGGTCGTAGAAGCGTGCGTCGTCGTCGGCGTGGGCGGGCGTGTTGGTAAGGCCGCTGACGAGGCGGAGACCCTCGATCTTGATCCTCGCGAGCCTCGTGCGCTGACTTCAAGCGGGGGGGGGCTATGCTAGTTTATCCCCACCCCCGGCCGACATGCCCCCGACGCGCGCGCGGATCTCAGCTTTGACGGCCGCGTCGCCGACCGGGCGGGGCCCGTCGCCCCCGACGTCCCCGGCGAAGTAGGCGCCGTCGCCGAAGAACGGCGTCAGGGAGCGCATCAGCGCGGTGCCGTGCTTGAGCGAGTACTCCAGGATGAAGGAGGCCAGCTTCAGCGTGACCGGCGGCGGCAGCTTCGGGAGCAGCGAGAGGCCGAACAGCAGCCGCGCGTACCGGCTCTCGTGGTGCACGTTCCCGGGCAGGCCGCGCCAGCCCGCGAGGAACCCGCTCCAGACCGCCTCGTCCAGCTTGAAGAACCCGTCGAACCAGCCCCGCAGCGCCTCCGCGTCCAGCGTCATGAGGAACTCGCCCCCGAACAAGGCGAACTCGCGCTGCAGCGACGCCTCCCGCGACCAGACCGCGGCGTACGCCGCGCGCGCCGCGCGGTCCGGGTGTGGCGAGTTCCGTAAAGAAGCTCCGAGCGCCTTGGAGAGGTGCGGCGCCGCGGCGAGCATGCGGCACAACTGGTAGCCCGTCGCCGGGTGCACGAGGGCCGCGGCGGCGCCGAACGCAATAATTCGCTGGCGCGGGTCCGGCCGCGGCCCGCCCATCGGGATGTAACATAATTCCGGCGGCTCGTCGGCGCACAGTTCCACGATCTCGATCCCGAGGTGCTTTAACCGCAATTCCAACCGCCGCTCGCACTCCGCGAGCGTCACCCCCGGCCGCGCGACGAGCGACGTCTCCTCAAAAAAGACGCGCTGATGGCCCTTGTCGTCCGGTGTGCCGAGCGGCATCGCGTACAAAAACGTGGGCGGGGCCCGCTGCTCGCTGGCAGGCAGGTGGTCCGTCCGGTAGTCGAAAAGGAGCATGGCTTCACTGGAGTAGGGGCCCAAAGATTTCACGAGGCACTCGATGCCGTACGCGACCTGGAAGCCCGGCGGGGGAATATCCTCTTCGTCTCTTCCAAGCCGCGTCGTCAACTTGGACTCGGCGCCCGTGCAGTCGACGACGACGGTGCATCGCAACTCCGAGCCGCTCTGCAGTTGCAGCGTCGTGCCCTTCGAATCGTGCGCTGCGCCGTCCCGAATGTTAGCGCACCAGCCGCCGCCGTCTCCAATAACGAGGTTCTCCTTGACTTCGACCACGCCCGCCTTTTCCGATTGTTGCCGGAGCCGCCCCTTGAGCGCCAACCGGTCGACGCGGCAGTACGCTTTGGCCAACGTCGTCCGCGCCTCCTGGTCCATGCCCCAGGAACCCCCGAAGAAGCAATCCGTCCGCGGCCACGCCGCGTCGACGCACCCATTAAGCTCGAGCTCGGGCAGTAGCTCATCTAGCGCGCGCCACTCGGCCTCCCACGCGCCGTAGTTGTTGGGCCACGGCTTGTCGAGATTCGCGTCCACCAATGCCACCCGCAGACCCTCGCGCTCCGCCAGCAGCCAGGCCGCGACACTGCCGGCCGGCCCGGCGCCGACGACGGCGACGTCATAATCGTTTTCAGTCCTCGTGGCCGCGGCGCGCATCGGATGCGGGTTGCGCGGCCGCGGTGCTGCTAATAAGGCCGCCGCCCCGGCTGCCAGTACAAGAACCGCCGCGGCCTGGCGTGCCCGCATGGCTGCGGCCTGTCGTGCGTGCAGCAAATCGGTAGCTGAAGAGGCGCGTCGCCTGCCTCAATGCTGGAGTGTTATAGTAAATACCAAGTAGGAGGATTGCCGTCTACAAAAACCCGTGCCGTAGTCGTAGCATAATATCATAAATAGAATTTGGTGTTGTTGCCCTACCACATCCCACTCGCCGGCCGTCGAGACCTGGCGGGCCTCGGCGGACACCCATGTGAATCCTTCCGCCTCGCCGCGCCGCGGCTGCGCGAGGACCGGTCCCGTGGTCGCGTTGGCCATGATCTATCTAAACCTCCTACGTTGCGTCTCGCGTTTTTTGGGGAGCCTTCAGGGACGTGGCGTGCGGAACGGTGAGCGTGAGCACGTTGCGGCGCGGTGTGAGCGGACCTGTGAGCGTGAGCACGAGCGTGAGTGCGCGGGGCGAAACAAAAACGGGTTTTCCACAATTGGTTTACAAGCGCGGCCTTTTCGACGCGGCCTGCGCGGCAAAAAGCGCGACGAGAGGAAAGCCACTGCCAGACACTCGCGTTGCGCCTTTTTCACTCAGCCACTGCCAGACACTCGCGTTGCGCCTTTTTCACTCAGCCACTGCCAGACACTCGCGTTGCGCCTTTTTCACTCAATCCAATTATCATGGGTGAGGCTATAGCGACGCCGCACGGCAAAACTTATGGCTACGCGCCCGTCTACGCGGCGGTCCCCGCCTCAATGGCGTCTTTCGGGATCAAGGAGCTGACCGCGGCCGGCCTTCCTGAGCGTCCCGAAATTACAGGCAGCGACATGCAGGTCCTACGCGCCTTTCTCCAGCCGGGCGAAAAAATCCTCGCCGAGCCCGGCGCGCTCGTCTACATGTCCGAGGGCGTAAGGCCCGGGTGCGACGAATCAGATTGTGTCGGGAGGTGTATTTCCTCTTCGCCATGCTGTGTGGAGATCAATTATCCTGAGCATATTGCGGGAGACCTTCGTGAACACCTCTACGCAGGTTGCATGGCGACGTTTGAGGTAACGGAATATGGAAATTACGTCGCATTGACGCCCGTGCGCCCCGCCAAGGTTCTCCCGGTGCCCCTCGGCGGGCGCCGCTTCCTGGCCAAGGACCGAGCGTTCTTCGCGTCCTTAGGCGCGTTGTCGGCGTCGGAGACACCGAGGCCCCTTCGCGGTCGCGGCGCAACGGAAAATACGCTCGCAGGCGCGGTGTTGAAGTCAATTTCGACGTGGACACGAACCCTCTGACCTGCTGCTGCAGCAGCCAAGGGCTTGTCCGCCAGGTCATCAAGGGCGACGGCATGACCTTCCTCGGCGCGATGGGCGCGTTGTCGGGGTCAGAAACTCCGAGGTCTCTTCCACGCCATCCCCGCGAAATCCACTCGTTGCTGTCCACGCAGGGGTCATCACGCACAAGACGCTGGCGCCCGGCGAGACCCTGCTAGTGGACACGCACTCCCTGGTGTCGTGGGAGGACTCGGTCGAGTTCGACGTCCGGGCGACCGGCGGGTGCTTCACTTGTTGTTGTGCCGGCTCAGGGCTCTACAACACGAAGCTCACGGGCCCCGGCGAAGTCTTCCTCCAGAGCTACAGCTACAACAAGTTCAAGAACTACGCCATCGAGTGGTACCTGGGTAACCGCGCGTCGGCCGGCCTCTCGCGCTTTGCGGCGCGGGGCGGCGCCGCGGCCGACCCGTTCGGCGCGCCGCCCGCCGCGGACGCGGACGAAGACGCCATCCGGCGCCGCGGGACCGCGCTGGCGGCCGTCCCGTCCACTGCGCCGATGGACCGCAAGGGCCGCTGAACGCCCCTGGGGGTGCTTATGCTACGGGCCGAGGATAAGCGAGGGATCTAGAAACAGACGGTCCGAGTCTCCGAGCGGCCCAGTTCCGTCTTGGAGTGGCCGACGTGACGAACACGAGTGCTTTGTCGGTGACAAACGACGCGAGCCGCGCCGCCACGTCTTCCGCGAGCTTCTGAAAAAGCGATGTCCAGTGCGTTTTTGCCAAACTCGACGAGGTGCGCGCCCGTCGTGGTGACTACGGTCGCGTCGCGAGACAGCAGCTTCGGGTCGTCCCAGCCGTCGCAGCAGTAGCCCTTGGTACTGCAGAAGGCTTGGTCGATGAGATGGTCGTGGCACTCAAAGTCGATCGACACGGAAGCGCCGCACGCGTCGGGACACGCGAGCGAAAAGCCGCGGCGGGGCGTGCCTGCCGGCGGGCACGGCGCCCGGTGGTGCATCGACAGCTCGGGTCTCTCGGACGCGAGCCGGCCGCTCGCGTTGACGAAATTCCGCAGACCCTCATCAAAGCGAAAACATGAGCGAATCGCCCACGAGCAGCGCCGGCCGGCACGCGACCGCGCGGCAGAGCCGGTCGGCCGTCAGCGGCGCGCCGCACGAAGCGTCCCCGTACGTGAGCCGGTCTATGGGCCGGCACCGCCCGCCGCGGTCTCCCAGGTGCCGTATCGGGTTCGTCCGCCGCGCACGCGCCGGGCGCCGCCGCCGCCGATCGCGAGCAGGGCTGCCCACAAGATGTCGACCATCTCCGACGGTCATCTCCGACGTTCGGGGCCGATGTCTACAAGTACTGTACCTTACCTAGGTAGGTATAGATACAACTGTGTTTTTTTTTGTGCGCAGTACACGCAGTGCATAGATGCTGCTCCTCCTGATTCTCCCGGTCGCGGTACGCGCGAGGAACGGACCCTACACTGGTCCGGTCCCGCCCACGTGCGGCTACGATGCGAAGAGTGCCGTCTGCAGCGCCCCGCCTGGGCCAAGCCGCGGCGTGACGCCGCCGCGGCCAGCGCGTTCGGCGACGCATAGCCCGAGTGCGACGTGCCAATCTATTCGCTGACCGCCTGGAAGCGCGCGCACGGCCGAGACTTCCCAGACCATCCATGCATTTTTGCCGCGGACGCGTCCACGGCGGCGCGCGGCTTCGCGGCGTTCCCGGATATGGACCGGTTCCTGGCACTCTTCGGGAACGAGACTGTCGAGGCTCTCCCGGGCTACGCGCAGGCGGGCGGGCAGTACTGCGCCATCAACGTGGGGTGCTGCGTAAAAATAAGAGCGATGCTCTCGGACCTCGCGTCGCAATGGACAGGCGCGTTAGCGGGGTTCTACGTGTCGCAATTCGGCTGTGGGCCGCTGTGTGAGTGCGTTCTTCCTTATCTCAGCGTGCCCGAGCTCTTCGCCGATGCGCAGCCTAGGACGATGAACCTGCTCGTCGGCCCGGCGCGGACGGGTCTGCCGTTCCACTACCACCAGCGGACGTGGCAGGCGCTCAGCTTCGGCCGGAAGGCGTGGCTTCTCGTGCCGCCGGGTCGAATGTCGGACGACCTGGCCCGCGTCGTCGAGCCGCGGATCTGGCCCGGCGACGGCTTCGCCGCGGCAACGCGGGGGGTCCCGCCGGGTCAGCGGCCGCTCCGGTGCGTCCAATACCCCGGCGAGATTATATGGCTGCCCGATAACTGGTGGCACGCGACACTTAATCTCGACGCATCTGTCGCGTACGGCCAGAAGCCGCTCCTTCCGGAGCCAGGGCGCCTGGCACAAACTCCTGACGTACGCACACCACTGCTCGCCGCCTTCGTCACGCCACAGGCAAATCTACCGTGGTTTGAGCTTATCGATATTCGCGTCACGAATCGCGTGTCGATGCAGCGTTCTGGCTGGGACGCCAACCGGGCCCTCGCGCTTCTGGAACGTACGGCGGCCGCCTTGCGCGATGCTGCGGCGTCGGCGGCGTCCCTAGGCAGCGAGGCGGCCGTTATACACGCTGCGGCCGCATTCGGTCTCTGCGTCCTCGCCGATAGCGCCGACAACTCGCGCACGAAGCATGGGTGGCCCGCCTCGCAAGTGGCGATGCACTCAGCGAAGTGGCGCCGCGCTGCCAGCACACTCGACAACGCAACGTGCTCCCTCCAGTGCGCCGAGAACTGCCCGGCCCCCGTCGCTGACGACCCATCGGCGATGATGCTATAGTTGTAGCATTTTTAACACCGTCTTCCGGCTCTGCCATTTTCGAGGAATCAGAGGTCAATTGGGCCCTATTCGCTGCGCTCACACTGAGTCACAGGACAATCGACCTCTAAGCTCGACTCCCCCTTAAAAATATGAACACCACTGGCACATCCCGCCCCTGAAAGATACTCAAATGACTGCATGTCGCGTTTCCCAAAGTTTTAAAAAGCACTAACCGGGTTTTCGACCACAAGGTGTCGCCCCGGGGCGCGGCTCCAAGGATCGGGAGGTAGGAAAACCCGCGCATTAAGAAACCCGCACGCACATTTATGTGCGCGCAGAACGAGCACTGCTCTATAACTCGTACGCGCGCGCTGCGGCAGCGCGGTACTGCTGCACAACAACACTCCAACGCGCGCGCTGCTTCCTGCAGGCGCCATGCCGCCCAAGAAGGGCAAGGAGAGCGTGGAGCGGAAATCGGCAGCTGAGTTCTTCACGGAGAACCAGACCATCGCCGGCTTCGACAACCCGGGCAAGAGCCTGTTCACCACGATCCGGGAATTGGTGGAGAACTCGTTGGACGCCGCCGAAAGCATCGGCGAGCCGCCGGACATCCGGCTGGAGATCCGGGAGCTGAGCCAGGCGGAGTTGGATTCTGAGAGGGGCGTGCTCCAGCTGGCCCGCGTCGACGAGACGCTCTTCGAAGGGTCGACGAAGGAGAAGGAAAAAGCAAGGTTATTTTATAGGGTGACGTGCACGGATAACGGCTGCGGCGTTTCCAGGGAAGCGATCCCCGACGCCTTTGGGCGTGTCCTGGCCGGGAGCAAGTACGGCGCGCGCCAGGCCCGGGGCAAGTTCGGCCTGGGCGCCAAAATGGCCCTAATCTGGGGAAAAAAGTCGAGCGGCCTCCCCCTGACCATAAGGACGGCCACGGCGCCTTCCTCCCCTACATATAGGGTGGTCCTGGATATTGATATTCAGAAGAATGAGCCGCGGGTCTTGGAGGATACAGTCGAAGCAAATGAGGCCAAGTGGCGGGGCGCCGAGTTGACGGTGACGGTCGGCGGCCAGTGGTCCCAGTACCGGGCGCGCATCGTCCAATACCTAAGGCAGCTGGCGATCATCACCCCCTACGCGTCCCTCGCCCTAGATTTCCGGGGGAGCGGGAATTCGAAGAGGGACGTGCGCCTAGAATTTTTGAGAAGGACGACCAAGGTGCCCCCCGTGCCGCGGGCCACGGGCTACCACCCGGCGGCGCTGGACGAGTTGCTGCTCGAGCAATTATTAAGGAAGACCGCTTCCTCAACACTAGGCGCGTTCTGCAGGGCGTCGCTCCAGGGCGCCGCGCCGAGCCTCATGAAGCGGGTCCTTAGGGAGGGCGGCTTCGACGAAAGTATGACACCCTTGGGTATCGCGGACGACGCCAAAAAAATAAGACGACTGGCGCGGCTCTTCAGGGACGTGAACTGCTTCTCCCCACCTTCTGCAGATGGTCTAGCCCCTGTCGGCGAGTACAATCTGCGCTTAGGTGTCGAGAAGGAGATCAACCCGACGTACGTGGCCACCGCGTGTTCGAACGTCTCCGCGCACGAGGGCCACGCGTTTATTGTGGAGGCGGCCGTGAGCGTCGGCGGGTCGCGGGAGGAGGAGGAGGGGCTGCGGGTGTACCGGTTCGCGAACCGCATTCCTTTATTGTTTGAGGGGGGCGCCGACGTCGCGACGATCGTCGCCAAGAAGCGGGTGCGGTGGGGCAATTACAAAATAGACGTCAAGAAGGAGCGGGTGGGCGTCTTCGTGTCCTTGGTCTCGACGAAGATCCCCTTCAAGGGCACCTCCAAGGAGTACGTGGGCGAGGACGCCGCCGAGATCCACGACGCAATCCGGGACTGTTTGATGGTGTGTGGTCAGCAGCTCAAGGCCCAACTCGCGAAGCGCGACCTCCACAAGCGCGACCGGGACCGGCGCAAGAATTTATTAAGGTATGTGCCGGACGTGGCCAACGCGCTATCTGGGGTGCTGGGGACGGACGCGGACGCGCTGAAGAAGGCGCTGACGCGCCACGTCGACGAATGCATCGACCTCGACGCGGGCGCGGACGACGGCGGCGCGCCGAAATTGCGCGTCGACATGCGGCGGCGGGCCGTCGTGCGGGACGTCGTGTCGACGCGCTTCGCGCTGCGGCTATTCGCGCCGCGCGGCGCGAACAGTCTTTCCGAGGAGGACGCGGCCGCGCCGGAGCGGAAGCGGCCGCGGATGGCGGCGTGGGCGGGCGTCTTCGACGACGACGACGACGAGGCGGTCGTCGTGCCCGCCGCGAGCGTGCCAGAGCCGGCGCCCCTCAAGGCGCTTAGGCGCATCATCGCCGACGAGGACGAGAACAGGGCGGACCCGACGCCGGCGAAGGCGGCCGCGGCGGCGTCGTCCGAGGAGGACAGCGACGACGCGCCACCGCCCCCGAAGCGCGCCGCGCGTGCGTCGCGGGCGAGGAAGAAGGCCTCGTACGCGGAGGAGGAGGAGGAGGAGGACGACGACGACGACGTCATCGACCTTGACGGCGACGACGACGCGTCGGGCAAGACATCGCCCCCCCTAAAAAAGCGCGCCGTCTCCGCGCCCGCGCCGGCGGCCGCGCGGCGCCGCACGGTCGCGAGGAGCGTCTCCGACGAAGAAGCGCCGGCGGTCAAGCCCGCGGCCGCCCCCGCGCCGCCGCCGGCGCGCTCCGACTTCGAGTTCGACGACGACGACGACGACGATGACGATTTCCTCGAGATCGACGGCCTCTCGCCGGCCAAGGGCGCGCCGCTCTCCGCCCGCGCGCGGCCGCCACCGGCGCGGAGCCGCCTCGGGCGGGGCGATGGGCTCGCGGTCGCCGACTCGTCGTCGGACGGCGACTCTGACTCTTCCGAGGATGTACAACTGGCTGCCCTGGCGCCGCCACCGAAGAAGTGGCCGCGTCCCCTACCGGCGGCGGCGGACTCCGGCTCGAGCGACGGCGGTGGCGACGACTGATTGGCGTAAACTGTCCTTTAATGACTACTAGTTCGAGTAGTTCCGGACGGACTAGTCTCGACTCGGCGAGCCTCAGCCTGAGAGTTCAAGCCTGAGTTTCTAGATAAAGTTTAAGTAACAGCGAAGCGGTCAACGGACGACGACGAGATGGGACAGGTTGACGAAAAGCATGCCGAGCGCGCCGGCGGCGACCGCCGCGAGTGCGGCCGTGGGCACGACCTCCACGCGCGGCGCCGCTCTGCGGCGCGCGTGCAAGGCGGCCAGCGGCGGCAGGAGCCCGTACAACAGGACCGTCGGGATCGCGCCCGCGAACCGCAACAGCAGCAAGTACGCGTCGCGGCCGGCGTGCGCGGCAAAAAAAGTGGGCAGGGCCACGGCGGCCGCGGCCGCGACGGCCCGGCGCGGGCCCGGCGCGGCGCCGTCCTCCCGCTGCACCAGCTGGCCCACGGCCATCAAGCAACCGAGCACCGTGGACGCGACGGCGCCCGTGGCCGCGACTCCCGTGGCGCCCCGCAGAAGCAGGGAAGGCGCCGCCGGGCGCGCGGCCGCCGCGGCGTAGATCAGCGCGAGAACGAGGGGGACCAGGGACCCGAGCAGCACGGCCGCCTTGGCTTCCGGCAACCGCCGCGCGCCGAAGCGCCCCACGACGACGGGCACGGCCTCACCAAAACGCAGCGTGTTCGCCAGGAGCGGCACGGCCCAGCCCCGCCGCGGGAGGAGCTTGGCCCATTGTGATGGTGCTGAGACGGTCGGAGGGCCGCCGAGGAACGATAGTATTGATAGGCCGACGAAGCCGCAGATCGTCGCCGCCGTGCACAGCGTGTTGACTCTGGCCACGGCCGCGGCGGGCGCGAACGCGACGAGCGCCCCCAGCGTGGCGGCCGCCGCCCACGGCGCGCGCGCCAGGCTCAGGTTGGCTGCGAGAATAGCCAGCAGCTGCAGGGCGAAGGTGAAGGTGACCGCGTGTGCCACCTGAGGTCCGAAGCCGCGCCGCGCGACCGCTCGCACGGAGGCCGCCGCCGCCTCGCCCTCCCTCGGGCCCGCGGCCATCGCGTCGTGGGCGGCCTCGACGTACGCAAGGGCCGCCACAGCGAAAAAGGCCCAGGCCAGGGTCAGGCCCAGCACGGCGGGCCGTAGGCCGAGGTCCCCCGCGAGCGCGGGCACGGCCAGGAACCCGCCGCCGACCGCCGAGCCGCCCACGAGGGCTGCGGCGTCCACGACGGTGATGGCGTGCGCGCTGACGTCCGCCGGCAGCCGGAGTCGGGGCGCTCTCGTGATGCTGAGGGCAATTGTCCTATGAAGCTGCAGCAGCAGTAGGCCGCAGCTCTTCATGGCGGCTACACGCAGCGTTTCGCTTTAGACTTGGCGATTTAATTTGCGATGCATGCGTATTGCGAACGCCAGCGTACCGTAGCCCTTCAGGCACAAGGATGCTCGAATGTTGCATGAGAGGTTAAAATCGTCTATAAAACCCGTACCGTAGGTCGGCAAGCAGCTCCTACAGCTCCTAGAGCGGGCATTGGAGATTGGAGATTGGGGGTCCCCGCGGGGGTGTGATTGGAGATTGGAGATTGGTCCGGGGAGATTGGAGATTGGAGGTTGGGCGCCAGGAAAAAAATTTTAGGCGCGCGGCGCGGCGTGGCCACAATAGCTAGAAGTCCCGGAAGATATATTGCTGGGAGGACTCCGAGCGCACCCCGGTATATACGAGTCGCCAGTGTACGTGAAGTCCATTTTGCCCTCTTGATCCGCATGCTCAGTGCGACTCAGCCACTACACGACCCCGCGTTTATGTGAAGGCGGGTAAATAAGTAGACCTAGAGAGTATCGGGGGGGGGGGCTATCATCATGGACCTTGGCGCGATCGTTTATTTCATCATCGACCGACCTGTGCGAGGTCCAGATTAAAAATAATCAGACCCGGGCACTGCCAGTGGCAGCCCAAAGTACCCTTCTCGTAGTGCAGATGTCATATACTTGATTTCCACTATAGGTGGGGTAGTATGGGACCCAACGAGACTGCTATTACGATTCGTGGGGGCCCTCGGGTGAGTGGCGTATTTGACGTTCAGCGGCGCGCGCCGAAAGCCCAAATAAAACACTTTTTTGGGGTGCTCTCGGACTCCCTCTGGGGTATATCAACTGCTGGTAAGACGCCAACACCGCACACGCTGCTGCGCGGGGCATGCCATAGCTCTCAAAGTGCTCAGCAGCCCAACCAGCCTTAGCAACTTTAGCCTAAAGAGCTCTGAAGTTTGGCCACAGCTCTCTTTGAGAGCTATGGATTACCCCAAGCTTCTGCGTCGTAGCATGGAACGCATTTTTTGAAAGTGCCCTCTCGTGGCATCATGTCGCGTCGCGCTTTTGGGCTGCCTGCCGGACAGCGCGCCTAAAATACTACATCTTATCTAGATGCGTCTTGATCTCCGCAAGCTGACCGCCTTCGTGATCATCGCGCCGGCGGACACTTGCGAATGCCTCACGACGCGGTCACCGCTGCTCGAGCACGGGGCCTTCCGCGAAAGTTACGAAAACAAGAGCCTTGTCGCGCGCAACGGGCAACGCTCTGTCCTTGAGTTTGGGCCGGGCGACGAATTCTACCATGCCGTGTCAGAGGGGCCTCTCTGGGAGTCGTGGATGGAACCATGTATCGATCGTATCGCCGAGGCTTCCGGGGACGCCATGGCCCTCGACATTGGTGCTAACATGGGGCAGCATGCCGTCTATCTTGGTTCCAAGTTCCGGCGCGTCGTGGCTTTCGAGCCCCAGCCCCTCAAGGCGCTGCAAGTTCAGCGGAATGCGCGGCACAACGCGCTCGACAACGTGCGCGTTTGCCGTTGTGGCCTCGCCTTCTCACGGGGCTACGCGCATATTTTCAACAGGGACGGTCGGAACTCCGGCCGGGCCGAGCTCATCGACGCGACGAACGGAGACAAGGCGCTGCACGACGGCCAGGGCGGTGACGAGGAGGCGCCACTCCAGCGCGTGCCGCTCGACACGCTGACGGACTTTTGGCGCCGCAACGGCCAACCGCGGATCGCGCTGATCAAGCTCGACGCGGAGGGTTTCGAGCAGCATATCAACCGCGGTGGCATCGAAATGCTCCGTTTCGTGCGACCAGTCGTAATCTTTGAGGACTGGGGCCTTCAGTGGGGCGCAGGACACTGCGTCAACATCGCTCGCATGGCCAAGTACGGTTACCAGAGCTACCTGCTTCATGGCAACCACGACTTCATCGCCTTCCATCAGAACGACACGCGTGTCAAGCTCTTCGGTCGGCTCGTCCCCATCCAACGGAACTGCTATACCGAGCTTGTACCGGGTGACGACAGGT
>Ga0302122_10002090_pt1 | contig 12599 bp, 6 predicted proteins | sample CB21_SCM_MG_FD_203115 | JGI IMG/M metagenome (GOLD analysis project Ga0302122, IMG submission 203115) | Marine microbial communities from Western Arctic Ocean, Canada - CB21_SCM | ecosystem: Environmental > Aquatic > Marine > Oceanic | place: Canada: Western Arctic Ocean | collected 2017-09-28
GCCGAGACCCTCCACGCCGGAGCCGACCGTGCCGGCGGAGCCCGCGCTCTACACTTCGCCGCCGCCGAGACCATCGACGCCGGAGCCGACGGTGCCCGCGGAGCCCGCGCTCTTTACGTCGCCGGTCGCGCCGGCCGCGAGCACCAAGGAGCTCACGGCCGGCGGCGCACGCGTCGTGACGATGTCGAGCGGTTCGAACGCGACCGTGCCGCCACCACAGGAACCCGAGGAACCCTCCACGCTCGCGGACGTGAGCCTCTTTGAGTCCGTGCCGCCGGATGGCGTGTCGCCGCAGTTCTCTTCCTTGGACACGCTGCAGACGCCGCCGGCGCCGCCCCGGACGCCGGCGGGGGGACCCTCAACCGAGCTAGACGCGCCGGAGCCGGCACCGGAGCCGCCGAAAGAAACCACAATGCAGCGCATGAAACGTATGGCCGCCGAGGCGAAGGCCGCCGCCGCGGCGCGCTTCGCCGCAGCGCGTGTCGCCTCGAAGCCCGCCGAAAAGCCCGCTGGACAGCCCGCTGGAGACCCGAAGACGCCCAAGGCGTCCGAGCGCTTCAAGGCCGCCATGGGCGACTTCTCGCGGCGCGCCTCGGAGTCCATGGCCGCGCTCAGCAAGAAGACGGCACCAGAGAAACCGACGGCCCGGCCGCGGCCGGCGGCCTTCGCATCGCCCGTGGCCACGGACCCGACGTCCCCCGGCGCGAACTGTTTTTCGATTGGTGATGATGAGGAGGCCGACGAGCTAGACTATGTCCGGGGGGACGCACCGCAGACGCCGCCACGAAACACGAAGGAGGCCGTGCCGTTGACGCCCGCGGAGCAGGAGTCGCTGGCGCTGGCGCAGCACCGGATCGCTGGATTAACGAAGGGCGACGAGGTGATCTTCGACGCAGACCATTTACCAGACACCGTGCTCTTCATGGCCATCAAGCTCAAACTGAATAAAACAGCGGCCAAATTCGGTTTCTCGAGCGTCGCAGAACGGAAATTGTTGCGATGCGTCGGCGTCAATAGGAAGCGGCTCCTTGTCTTCGATACCTATGGAGAGACTGTGAAGCTCGGGTCGAAGGGGCGCGTCAAGTCGAACCATCACCTGACGGAGCTCGTGAAGCTTACCTTTCCTAGAGCGCGCGAGCGCGACGTCGTCGCCTTACATATCCGCGCGGGCATGTCCGGGGCCGGGGCCGACGAACTAGCGCTGAAAACGAATACGTACAAGGTGCCGCGCGCGGAGTCGATGATCGCCAAGCTCCAGGAGCGGCTGGCGAAGTTTCGCTAGTTTCCTAATGGTGTCTTACTTACTAGTAGTAGCCCGCGTGGAAGCCGAACGCGACGATGGTGGGGATGACATCCGGTGCGAGTTGCGGGAATTTGGGGACGAATATCCGCGCGATGGTCGCGCGGTGGGCCTTCTTGTAAGCGCCGGCTCTTATAATACAGCTCCGGACGGGTTTTCAAGACGTTTTTGGAAGATACTTATCGAGGAACGAAGGACAGCCCGGGCGGCGACGCGGTCATCGTCGAGGGGGGCGCCTCGCCGGCCGCCGTCGCCAGCCCGCGCCCGATCTTCTGGGCCTTCTCGACGATGATGCGCACCTCGTCGCCGGAGAAGGACTCGTCCTGGTAGTAGCCCATGTCCGCGTCGTCGGTCCAGGCCTCCAGCACCGCGACGTCGTATACAACGGCTGACCCCTGCTTCCCCTCCATGGCGCCGATGGCCCTGTCGAGCACGCGGCGGCCCTGGGCGGACTCGGGCATGGGGCCCAAACCCGGCGCCGTGTAGCCCAGCGCCGGCGGCACCTCGATGCGCCGCGTGCCCCCCACGCGCATCGTGTGGAGGCCCTCGTCCAACCCGCGCACGTCGCGGCCGTTCCCGTGCCGCACCAGGTAGTCCTCGCTGTCGTCGTAGCGGACCAGCTTCGCGCCGGTGCCCTCGCGCCAGTAGGCGACGTACCTTATTTTCACAACCTGCCCCCAGCTCAGCATCGCGCCGTCGCCAACGGTGCCGTCCGTGAACTTCAAACCATTCTTCAAGACCAGGCCGCGCGGCTGCGACTGCGGCAGCGCCGGGGCCGCGACGCGGTCCGCGTCGACCGGTGGCGGGTTCGCGTTCGCGGGGAACGCGACGGCGGCGGCGACGCCCGCGAGCGGCCGCCGTCCGATGACGCGCGCGGGCCGCGCGGCGGACGCCAGCGCAGCGAGCACGCTGAGGCGGAGGAGCATTGGTGCCGACGCCATCCGTGCGCGTCCTCAGTGCAAGCGCTGCTCACCAGCACAAGCAGCACAGCTTTTTCACCTCGATTGCTGCTGCTGCGGAAGCGATACGCTAATTTCCTGCGCTGTTGCTTATAACGTGTGGCTGTCGAGAACCACCCGCGAGCACCGCTGCGATGCGTGAAGTCCTTAAAGCCTGCTCTTGCTCAGTTGCTGTGAAACCTGCGTGATCGCGCGATCCGTAGCCACTACCGAGGAGACGTGTTGGGATCAGTAGCCGTGACGGCCAACGAGAGATCTGTGTGTCGATAAAAACGGGTTTTTCGCGGCGGGTTTTTTTGCCTCGGCCGGTTTAAAAAGCAAAGTGCGCGGACGCGCGAGGCGCCACCCGTTGAAGTTGCCCCGCTAGGGATCACATAGTTATCGTGTGCTGTGCGCTGGATCACGCGAGCCTTGCTGCATCACCGAGGTAGCTTGCAAAACTCGCTGCCAGAGCAAGGCAGAGCAGGACAGCATGTCGTACCCTCGGGGCCCGCCACCCGGCTGGCAGGCGTCTCAAGCCCACGCGCGGCAGCAACCGAGCTCCGCCGCCGCCGCAGCGCTCCAGCAGCTGCAGCAGCCGGCGCCGGCCGTGGACCAAGACTCTGCTTGGGCCGCCTACGCTGCGGCTTCAAGGCAAGCGGCCGGGTACGGCGCGCAGCCTGCTGCGGCCGAAGCACCGCCCGGATATGCGTCGCCACCTTATGCGGCGCCTGCTAGCGCGCCGCGGTACGCGTCGCAACCCGGCGCCGCACCGCCGGGCTACGCGTCGCAGCCCGGCGCCGCAGCGCCTCACTACGCGCCACAGCAAGGCGCACATCCGGGCTACGCGCCGCAGCCCGGCGCCGCGCCGCCGGGCTACGCACCGCAGCAAGGCGCCGCACCACCGGGCTACGCGGCGCCACCTGGATACGGGGAGCCGCCGCCGCCGGGAGCCGCGCCCGCGCCGTATGCATATAATACGGCGCCCGCGACGGGACCGCCACCGACAGTGAACCCGTGGGCCGCCCAGCAGCCGCAGTCTCAACAGCAGTGGCCGGCACAGGCGCCGCCGCAGCAGTGGCCGGCGCAGGCGCAGGCGCAGCAGTGGCAGCAGCAGCAGCAGCAGGCGCCGGGCCAGCCCTGGCAAGGGCAGGCGCAGGCGCCGGGCCAGCAGTACCAGAGGCCACCTCCGCACCAGGCGCCGGGTCAGCACTGGCAGGGGCCGCCGCCGGGTCACCAGTACCAGCGGCACGCGCCGCGGGGGTATCCGCCGCGGGGGCAGCAACAGTGGCAGCAGCCGATGATGCCCGGGCAAGCGCCGCACATGTGGCCCGGCGGCCCCGGGGCGTGGCCGCCCGGGCAAGGGCCGCCCCGGGGCCACGCGGGCTCCTACGGGGGCCCGCCCCCGCGGCCCTCGCCGCTCGGCGAGCTCCCCAACTCGCGGTCGCAGCTGTGCCGGCACGGCACCAAGTGCCGGTCGACGGTGTGCGTCTTCCTCCACCCCGCCGGCAGCAGGGGCCTGGGCCGGGCGCCGCAGCGGCCGAAGGCGAAGCCGACCGGCCCGCCCGCGCCGACGCCCGCGGACTTCGAGGCCTTGTTCCCCGGCCCGCTGCCCGACGACGACGACGCGTCCCGCGCGCGCCGCGAGTGGGTCAGCGAGGCCCCGGCGCGCCACGCGGCCGCCGAGGCGCGGAAGCGGGTCGCCGAATACCGCGCCGAGAATCCGGAGAAGAAGAAGCGGAAGCGGAGTCGCGGCGGCAAGAAGAACCGCGCGCAGCGCGATGCCGCGCTTGCCCTGGCCGCTGCGGCGCCCGCGCCCGCCGCCGCGGAGGTTCCCGCACCTGCTCCGGCCGCTGCGCTCGCGCCCGCCGCCGCGGAGGTGAAGGCGGAGGAGACGGTCGGGAGCGCGCCGGCGCCGGCGCCGGCGCGTGGCGCGCGGCCGTCGGCCACGGACTTCTTCGAGGGTCCCCCGGCCGAGGCGCCTCCCCCCGCGGTGCTTCCCCCGGTGCCTCCCGCCGACGCGCTCGACGCGGAAGCGGTCGGGGCGATGACCGTGGGGAAGCTCAAAGCCGCGTTGACCGCGCGCGGCCTCGACGTGAAAGGGCTCAAGGCCGCGCTGAAGGCGAGGCTACTAGAAGCTATTGCCTAAGTTCGTGGCTTATTAAACTTGCTTACGCGCATCACGCCACGAAACGTCAGGGACCTCACGCCACCTCCTTGAAGAACGCGTTGCACGTCTTCCACAGCGCCACGCGGATGGCGTCGTCCGTCGCGCCCGCGCCGACGTCCTTGAGCACCGCCGCGGCGAGGCGCTGCGCGGCGCGGCGCTGCCCGAGCACCGCGCGGTCGCTCATCGTGAGGGTGTAGCGGTACGGCGACGGAATGTAGTTGACCGTGGCCTCGCGGCCCTCTAATAATACCACGAGGCCGCTGTCGCCCATCTGCTGGGCCGCGGAAGCCGCGAACTTGACGACCTCGCCCTGCGTCCGCTCGGCGACGGTCGGGATGTTCTTGGCCACGAGGGGCGCTTTGAGCGTCGTGTTCTTCACCTTGGACACGAGGCAATCGATGCCCAGCCCCTTGACCCGAATATCCCACGCGCCCTCGAACTTGCCGAACTCGAGCATGCCCATGAAGTCGGCGACGTTTTTGGGCGTCAACGTCTTGTCCCAGTTCGGGTTGTAGTTCTTCTCGCGCCACGTCGCCGCGAGCAGGGTCAGGGACCGGAACACGTCGCCGTTGCTCCAGCACTTGGTCTTGCCCTCGCCCAACCGCGCCTGGAGCCTTGAGACCGTCGTGCCCTTGCCCGTTCCACTTAAACCGCACAGCACCAAGACGCCGCCCTTGGAGGCCGCGTCGCCCATGTGCTTCAATATAGCATCACAGACGTCGTCCGGCGTCTTCCCCAGGACGTCGATGACCTGGTACGTCGGCGGCGGCTCCAGCTTGGGCAGCACGCCCGCCGCGACGGACGCGTCCACGCCCTTCTGCAGTTTCTGGGCGTCCTCCTCGTCGCGGGCCACGATGGCGTCGCCCTCGAAGGTGCACAGGCGCATGAAGCCGGGGTCGCTCGACAGCTCATCAATTACTGCAGCAGATGTTGTGGCGTCCTGACACTCCAGCGTGGCGGCGTCCAGCTTTGTCGGCTTGCGGAAGCAGGAGAGGATGAAGTCCATGGCTGTGCTCTGTTTACGATCCCTTCTTGTTGTGCCTATCAGCCGTAAGCAACACGAAGCCGACGCGTGGCGCCACGGAAAAAAGTTGCGAAACCCGTAATATAAACCCGCACGCCAATAATGAATCGCGACCTCTTGATCAAGGTCGTACACAGGATTGCTATACGCATATCGGCTCAAATGTTACTCAACGTAAGCATTCTAAGGCGCTAAGTTACAGGGCGCACTGCGATTTGCTCATCTGCTAGTGTGGTGAATGTGTCACAGGGTTGGCAGAACGATGAAGTTGCTGCTCCTCGTCGCGGGCGCGCTCGCGTTCGCGCCGGCGCATCCACCGCGCGCGCACTATAGAGCGCTGCGCGCAGCCGAGGACGACCGGGAGGCGGCCCTCGACCGCTGGGGATGGAACGAGCAGTGGGACGCGGTCTGGCGCGAAATGCCCGACCTTCCGGACGGCGCGGTGCCCGCGCGCGTCGTCGTCGGCGGCCGGCGTCGATGGCAGGTCGAGCCCGCGGTCGGCGACGCCGTGGGCTCGTCTAGCGCGACGGGCGCGACGGGCGCCGACCTGTCCACCGTCCTCGTCGGCGACTGGGTTGCCGTCACGCCGACCGCACGCGGCGATGCCGAGATCTTCGCGGTCCTCCCGCGCGCGGGGGTGCTGCAGCGCGAGCGTGTCAACCGGAAGAAGCTCGTCGCGCTCAGAGAAACGCGGTGGGACAAGGCGAAAAGCGCGTCGACGCTGCAGCCGCTCTGCGCCAACGTCGACGTCGTCCTCGTCGTCACGTCGGCGAGCCTCGAGTTCAACGCCGCGCGCCTCGCGCGGTACCTCACGGTTGCCAGCACGGGCGGCGCGGAATCAATTGTCGTGCTCAACAAAATGGACTTGGCGGATGGCGACGGCGACGGCGACGCGTGGCGCGATATTGCGGCGGCCGCGTGCGCGGACACGCGCGTGGTCGCGACGTCCGCCGAGGGCGCCGCGGGGCCGGGCCTGCGCGAGCTCGAGGGCGTGCTCGAGACCGGCAAGACGTACGCGATGCTCGGATCGTCGGGCGTCGGAAAATCGTCGCTCATGAACCGGCTGCTCGGCAACGACGCCGCGGCAACGAGCGCGGTCCGAGGAGTTGACGATCGCGGCCGCCACACGACGACGCGCCGCGCGCTGCGCCTCGTGCCGAAGAGCGGGGCGCTGCTGATGGACACGCCGGGGCTCCGATCGATTGGTATGCACGCCGAGGTCGACCTCGCGCTGCGGAGCGACAGCGCGGTCGCGCCCACACCCGCGCTGCGCGCGTTCGCCGACGTCGCGCGCTACGCCGGCCAGTGCCGCTTCAAAGACTGCGACCATTCGGAGCGCGCGAAGGGCTGCGCCTTGCAAGCGGCCGTGGACGACGGCGAGCTCGAACCGGAGCGCCTCGAGAGCTACCTCGACCTGCACTCCGAGGCGTTGCTCGCGCCGCTCCGCGCCGACGCCGACGCGGGGCCGAAGCGGGGGACGGGAAAAGCGCCGATCACGGCGCTTTCGAAGCGGAAGAAGAAGAAGGGCGCAAAAGGACGGAATCGGCAGGAAGCCAACATGGACGCGAGGGAGCTCAGCGGCAGCGTTGATTTCGACTAACGCCCCCTAGGCTAGGTGTTGTGCTGTGGTAATAAAGCCAAACTGCATATGATGGAGCTTCAACTGAGGTTCAACAACTTATACTCTACAGCATTCCCGACTAGCCATCAGCTGTCCCCGAACAGGTCCCCGAACTTGTCCGCGAGCGCGCCCGTGTCGGTCGGCGCGGCCGCGGCGCCGGCGCCGTCGCCGAAGAGGCCTCCGCCCGAGAAGAGGTCCGCGTTGGCGGCCAGGGTGGTCGCCCCGGCGCTCAGGAGGTCCCGGTTCTCGTAGACCGCGCTCGCCCCGGCGCGGAAGAGCTCGGGGTTCTCCGCCGCGGTGGTCAGGCCCGCGCGAAGCAGGTCGGGATTGTCGCGCGCCAGCGCCAGGGCCGCGGGCGCGGCGGCGACCGCGGGCGGCGGCGGGGCTCGTAGGCCGGCGACGGCGCTTCGTAGGCCGGCGGCGGCGGGCGGGCCGGCGGCGGCGGTGGCGGCGGCGGCGCGGCGCGGGTCTCGGACGACGACGCCCGCCGCTGCGCCGGCGTGGGTAAAGAGGTAAACGCGGCGTTCGCCGCCTCGCGGTCCGAAGTCACAAAGCCGGCCGCCAGGGCCTTCGGCGCCTCGATCTTCACGCTGTTCGCGCGTTCTGCAACAACGCGGAGCCCCGACTCGCCCAGCGCCTCGAGCGCCGCCTCCATGCGCGCCTTCTTCTCCAGCGCCGCGCGGCGCTGCGCCACGACCCTGGGATCTTGGAGAAACAGCCGCTCGATGAAGTCCTGCTTCTCCGGCGTCCCGGCGTCGGCCGCGAACAGGAAGCAGGACTCCTCGAGCTTCTTGAGGGAGAAGTTGCTGAAGTCGTGCTCGAGCGTCATGCACACGTTGTCCACGAGTCGCTTCGTGGCCACGTCCCAGTAGGCCTCTAATAAAGTGCACATGTCCTCCAACTTACTAGCGGTGTTCACGCCGTGCGTGGCCATGTACCACTGGCCCAGCTTTCTTTTGACGTGTGCCGCCGCGGCCGCTTCTTTCTTAGCTACATCGTCGCCAACCAAAGCGGACGGCGGCACGGAGTCTAGTACAGACCTAAGAGCCACGTCGAAGTTCTTCATGCGGATCTGGTTTACTAATTCGAGCATGGACTCATTTGTCGTGTAGGGGTCGCTCTCCTTCGCAAAGACATCATCTAACTTGCCCTGGACCCGGTCGCCGGCCTCCTCCAAAATATTCGTCACTAATTGCCGCACCTCCGTCACCAACGCGGGGTACGTCGGCGCGAGCGCTTCCAACAGTTCATCCGAAACGCGTATCGTCGTGGCCACGTACTGCGCTCGACAGTCCTCGACGAAGGGCCGCCAGTCCTCGATGTTCTTGACCATGAACCCATAGAAGACCTGGGAGTTCGTGAAGCCCGGTAATTCTCTCCCTCTAAACGCGTGCATCTCCCGGGCCAGATGCTTGGTAAAGCGTTCGTCGTCAAAGGCCGGCTGCGTGTCGCTCACGCTGTCTTTGAGATCTTTGAAGACGACCTGATGTCTCCCAAATAACCGCAAGTTCGGCCGGGCGGCGAGCAGCGCGTGGCCGTAGTTGCCCCGCGCGGTCTGCCTCATCAAGGCCGCGTACCTCGTCACCACTTCGACCAAATGAGCGCGCATCTTCGAGGCGTCGTCCACGACCGCGTCCCCTCCTAATCGCGCGTAATCCGCGACCGCTTCTTTCTTCGAGTTCTGCAATTCGTACTTAATGGCCGGCAACGCCTTCCGAATGCGCGTCACCAAGAGGGAAGACAGGCGTCCCGTCAAGGCGTCCACGCCTAATAACTCGCTCCGCTGCTCGGGTGGCACGTGCGACGATGTGGACCCCCAGAACGCATGCGCGTCGAAGAACGCGCCCTCGCGCTCCCTTGCAATAGCCATGCTAATCTGCGCCTCGTTCTCGCGCTGGTTCCGGCACCGCACCATGGCGTAGCCTAGCTTCAGGGGCGCTCGTTTATTGAGTAACGTCTCCAGCACCTCCTTTTCTGCGCCCTCGTCTATCAAATCGGGCTTGGTGAGCACTGCAATCGTCCGCATGCCATCCGGGTCCTCGCCTTTAGCTCGATCTAGAATGTCGATGGTCGCCACGTCCTGGTTGGCGGGAATCACCGCTAAGACGATGGTCCGCTCTTGTTTTAAGTACGTTTCTATCAACCCGTTGACGTCGCCAATCACGGACTGCTGCTGGCCGGCGACGGCCGTTCGGACGATGCCCGGCAGGTCCAACAAGGTTAGATCAGGGACATCCGGGCTCCGCAACTTTATAACAACGGCGGCGGTGGTGGAGAAGGCGCCGCCTGCTCTCTCGCAAAGTTTGGCCGTCAACTGCTCAATGACCGCCGCGACGTCGGTCTGCTTCTCTATCGCGATAGGAGCGTCACCATCACTGGGCTCGACGGCAGCTGACGCTTTCCACGGCGCGCCCTTCGGGGCTCTACTCATAATGAGTTGCGTCGCACATCTTGTAACTAACCCGGTCCCGCGCGGGAAGGGCACGCCCGAGATGGCCTCCAGCACGCTGGACTTGCCCGCCGACTGGTCGCCCATGACCGCGATCTGCGGCAATGGGAGATCCTGCTGGACCCCGTGGCTCCGCAAGGTGTCGATCAGATCAATTAAGGGGCGGGCCGCGTCGGACAGCGGGTCATTTATCATAGCTTCGGGAGCTTCGGCGGCCATTGGTGTTGTTTGCGGGTCGGCCATGGCCGTCTCGACTTTGCGCTGCTCTCCTCGCTGTGGGTCTCTGTCTGAGGCGCAGCGCGGCGACAGCGCAAGGCGCAGCTGGCTTGGCGCTGCGGGCTGTGGCGCTGCGTGCAGCCGTCACGTCGCAAATACGTACTCACCTCAGCATGCCGACGGTCAGTACCAACTTTTTCCGTGCGGGCGGGTTGTACGGGTTTTACTGTTTTTTTTTTAAAGTCCATTATATTTCTTATTCCTTAGGCCCTCACGACCCGCCCCGCCTCGAGATCAGCTTTCGCCGCCTCACGGTACGCGAGCTTCTGCTCCTTCGCGGTGGGCATCTCCCCGTAGCACCCCACGGGCTGGTAGACCTCGACCAGGTCGCCCGCCCGCGCCGCTTCTGCTCGCTCCACCGAGTTCGCGAAGACGCGGTTCTCCGTTGTGCACATCTCCTGCCGTCTATAAAGCGCGTAGGGGCAGTCCAGGAACGGCCGGCAGACCGCCCCGATGATCGGAAAAAAAGTACGGCCCATTGGGACGACGAGCGAGAAGTGGAAGCACTCCCGGAACTCGTCCACGAAGTCCAGGCGGTCCGCGCGGCCGCGGTAGGACATGACGCCCGCGGCCGACTGCACGTCGCCCATGCGGCCGTTGATGAGGATCACGGGCCGACCTTTCGCTTCGTCGACGAGCTCCTTCAGAAGCGGCACGATGCTGCTCCCCACGATCGACTGGGGCGCCAGTACTACGAAGACGTCGTCGTCCTTATCCACCCAGTCCGCACCGACTGCGCCGAAGCGGACGAACTTCTTGCTCTGGAGCTCCTCACCCTGCGCGCCCCAGTCCATCATCTCCACGAGCTTGCGCACGCCGTTCAGCGAGATGGGCAGCCCGGCGAGGACCCCCTCGCCCATGGGCGCCTGGACGCAGATCCGCACCCGCCGGCCCGTCCCCTCGATTACGCGGAAGGCCAGGTGCCGGGCCAGCTCCAGCAGCGTGCCTATCCGATACGTGTCCATTTCCGGGTCCAGCTCGGGCGGCTTGACCGTGACCCGCAGCGTCGGCGCGCCCTCGAGGATGGCCGCGACGACGGCGTCGCAGACCGCTTCCCCTAGATGAGAGCGCGTTTCTTTGCTTGCGGGGATATTGTTGAGCCACAGATTGTTCGGGAGCGCGCCGGCGTCGCCGAGCCCGCCCGGAAATTCGGTCGACAGCAAGCGCGCCGCGTCGCCGTTCAGACCCAACGAGCACGCGACCTCTATGAGCCGCCGTTGGGCCGTGGCGCCGTCGACGTCGGCTTCGCACTGGTCCGCTTCCCAGCCGCACTCGAGCAGATCGCCCCAGGTTACAATCGTCGCTTCGTCGTCCGTCGAGAAGCCGCCGCCGAAGCCTCCCGCCCGTCTTTTGACGGCGCAGGTGAATTCGAGGCCACTCCCGTCGATCTTGTCCAGTGTCACATGTTCCAGCTTCGCGGAGCCCCCTGTCCGCACGTTCGCTCGTCGAGCGCCCTCGCCGAGCACCGTCTTCTTCATCACGATCTCCTTCAGCAGGTCCGGCGCCTGCTCCGTGACGAAGGCCTCGGCGTTGGCGGCGCGGGGCGCGGTCTGTTTAATAGGTTTCGTCGGCGGGACCAACGCGGATGCTGTCGAGGCTAGGCTGAGGCATAGCAGCGCGAGCTGAGGCATGGCTGAGATGTTGTGGTGCTGTGTGATTTCTGCTCGTCTGCCGCTTGACTAATGCCGCAGGTCTGAGCAGAGATCTTGCGGTGCGTGCTCGTCTCTGCTCCTCACGAGTGCCAGCAGCTTCGTTCTGCGGCGGCGGCGCGAAAGCAGCTGTCAGATTGATGACTTTCTAAGCGCTTTCTTGTTTGCCAATCTGTGCAGAGGTGAGAGCAGTGTGCAAATCTGACAAAAACTGAGCTGTGAAGAAAACCCGTGATAAGCCGCGCGCGCGCGTTTTCCCCGGGGGCTCCGCGGGGGCTCTGCACTTGTCCTAGAACCGCAAGGGGCAAATAAATTAACGTGGAGCAAATGAATTGACGTGGGCGCGCCACGGGATAAAAACTACTACCTACGAGCCGCCATCAAGCCGGCGGCCGCCCCCCGCCGGGCCCGCTCGCGAACCAGCCCGGCTCCGGGTCGTCCTTCGGGGCGGCCGCGCCGATGACAAAAAAGTCCTGGTGCCGCCACGCGACGTCGACGTGCTCGAAGCCGCAGCTCTCCAATAACTTGCATTGGTCGAAGACCGAGGGGTGGTCCGCCGCGACCTGGTCGCCGATGAGGACCGTGCCGCCTGGCTTGAGCGAGCAGAACACCGTGCCGAGCGCTTTCCTATAGCTCTCCTCCACGGTGCCCTCGATTTTCGGCAGGCCGAGCCGCGCCGCGTAGTGCGGCGGCGGGCGCGTCGCGTGCCGTAGGGCAAGCACGAGCGTGATGGCGTCGTAGGGCGCGCCGGGTAACGAGGGTGCGCCCGCCACGAACGGCTCCACGATTATTTCGACCGGTTCCGCGACGCGGCGCCGGGCCGTCGCCACCCGCTCCGAATCTGCGTCCAGCAAGCAGAGCGTGCAGCGCGGGTAGGCTCGGCGGATGGCCTCGGTCGCGCGGCCCGTGCCGCAGCCGACGTCACACAACCGACCCGTACCAATTGGCGGCAGCGCGCAGACGATTTCGCGGAGCATGGGCCCGACGAGGGGCAAGCGCCGTTCCAATTGCAGGTCGTACCACTCGGCGTCGCCCCAGTGGCCCGCGGGCCGCGCGCAGGCGTTGACCGCCCAGCAGTGCGTCGGCATTGGCCGGCTCATGGCCTGCCGAGGACGTTCGTCGTACCGGAGTTCGGCGCCGGGCCCCGCCATGGCCGTGACGGCTTCTCTCAA
>Ga0302122_10002091_pt1 | contig 12597 bp, 12 predicted proteins | sample CB21_SCM_MG_FD_203115 | JGI IMG/M metagenome (GOLD analysis project Ga0302122, IMG submission 203115) | Marine microbial communities from Western Arctic Ocean, Canada - CB21_SCM | ecosystem: Environmental > Aquatic > Marine > Oceanic | place: Canada: Western Arctic Ocean | collected 2017-09-28
ACCCGTAGGAGGTCGAGGGTGGCCTTCGCCGCCGCGGCCTCGGCGTCGTCGCGGCTGCTGCGTGTGGTTGCTGCGAGCTCTGCTGCTGCAGGTGTGCGGAGTGCCATTTTGAGTACTGGGTTCAATGCGTGCGTGTTGCGCGCGATCTGTGCGTCCACTGCGCACTTATGCTCCTTATGCAGATGTCGCTGTGACGCCTGTGTCACTGCGTGGCTTGCCAATCGCGCGGCGCCATTTACGACGCGGGTTTCTATGATACGGGTTTTTTGCTCCGTGCATATCAAGACTTAGTGCTACCACTGTCCGCCACGGTAACCGATCGAACGAGGAATATATTTGTGCTCACGACGACCCAGCACAGCCATGAGAGCATCTCTGCTGCTCATCTTAGCTGCCCGCGCTCACGCATTGACCACCAGCAGCCGGAGGACCTTCGGCCTCGGCGCTGCCAGCGCCGCTGCCAGCGCCGCAGCGCTGGCGCCCGCCCGGTCCGCGGCCGCAGCCGCCGTCCGCGAGGGCTCGACGAAGTCGGGCCTGCGGTTCCGCGTCGACGTCGAGGGCAGCGGCGACAAGCCCCAGCGCGGCCAGCAAGTGCTTCTTGATTTCGTGCTGCGTACGGGCGTCGAAGGGAAGAACCCGGTGTACTGTGACGGCACGAAACAGACGGTGCCCCCCCGCCCCCAGCGGTTCGCGCTCGGCATCGGCGCGCAGATCGCGGGCTTCGACGAGGCCGTGCTTGACATGAAGGCGGGCGAGACGCGGACCGTCATAGTCCCGCCGGAGCTGGGCTACGGCGCGAAGGGCACCGAGGGGTTTGACGACAAGATCCCAAAGGACGCGACGCTGTTCTACACGCTGGAGCTGCGGTCGATCCTGCCCCTGGTCATGACCGACGAGCGGCAGAAGTGGATCGCGGACCACCCGAACCCGTGGGACAAGTAAATTCGTGTCTATATAGTATTAAATACGCGGGTCCCATACCGCCGCCGACGCGATCGCGGCCACGGGCGCCCGAAGGCACTCGGCGGCCGGTCACGGACGCGTCGGAGGTTCTGGCACGGAAGCCGCGGCCGCGCACAAATTAGCCTCAGCCACTGGGCCCGCAGGACGTGCCCGACGCGCACGCGCCGGGGATGGAGTCCCGGACGAAGTCGGCGACCGCCTGGAGGACGTCGGGCCCGCCGAGGTCGTGGCCGCCGCCGTGGGTTTTGGACACGACGCTCGCACCGCCCTTTATCAGCAGATCGCGCGCCCAGCCGCTCGCGGCGAAGGGCAGGACGGGGTCGCTCGTACCGTGCGTCATGAGCACGCGGAGCCCTTTATGGGAACCGAGCCGTTGTGCCCACTGGTCGACGACGAGCGGCGCGCCGGACATGAACAACACCCCGGCACATTGCTGGTCGCTTTGTAGGGCAATATCAAGGGCAGTGATGGCGCCCTGGCTGAACCCGCCCAGCACGATGCTGCCCAGAGCCACGCCGCCGAGCTTGCCCACGTCATCTAATAAAGTATTCATGTTGACCCGGCACTCCTTCAAACCCGGCGGCTCGTCCCGGATGGCCGCGGCGACGCCCGGCCCGTCCGGCCCGGACTGGAGCGTCATGAACGTCATCGTGTTGATGTCCCACCAGGCGCTATTCATCATTGGGTGGGTGGGGGCTTGCGGGAACACAAAGAGAATACGCTTGCCGGGGACGCGCAGCATCGGTGCTAATGAAGCGAGATCGGTGTTGCTCGCGCCGAGGCCGTGCAAGAGGATCACGGCCAAATCCGCACTGCCGACGTCGCCGCTGACTAAGCACTCGTAGCCGCCGAGCGTCCGCGTGCCCGGCGTTTGCGGTTTGGAGGGTGCATTTGCTAAACGCTGCTGGGCCATCGTCGCCGCGGCGCGCAGGTCGCTCTTCTCGAAGCAGCCCGCGCTCGAGAGGCCCGCCGCCGCGATCAATGCTTTCAGTTGCTTTATGGAGAGGTCGTTGACGTCCGTAGTTTTGTGCTCCATCTTTAGGCGCTTTTTGTTTTGCTGCTGGCTGCTGAGCTTTTGGACGCTCTCCAACTTGCGCGACCGGCGTTTTTTGGCTGCACTGCTTGTTGTGGATCTCGAGAACTACTGTCAGGCTGTCCTGCGTCTTTTAACGCCGTATCTATACAACACTTTTTTGGCGTTTGAGCGCACGGGTTTTCATGTGCGGGTTTCTCCCGCTCATGGTTGGCCTCGTCCGGCGCACAAGACGCCCGTGGAAGGAGGGAGCTCCCTGCGGACTCCCGCAGTGCCCACACATTTACTGGGAATCCGACGCGCGACCGCCGGGCGCCACCGCCGCGCTGCCGCCTCCACACAAGGAACTGCTCTCCCAGAGCGTTCCGCCGGGCCGCGCAGCGGCCGCGCGGCGTCGCCAAGACCCCGACTCCGCTTGAAACCCCCAAGGGGCCTCCGAGGAACAGCTCGCGGGCGCCGCCGCCCTACCGCCGCCGCCAATAGAAAACAATGGACGGCGAGCACTTCCTCCAGGTCGTCTCGCGACGACTCGGCCTCGCGCCGCCGATGCATATCTCCAAAACTCCAGCAGCCCGCGACCTCCACGCCATCGCCGAGCTCCTTGCCGCGCGCGCGCCTCTGGGGGTCGCGCTGGTGCTGGACGCGGCCTCGCAGCATTTGGGTGGCCTCGTCCTGGACGCCCGGCACCGCGTCTGCGCCGACGCCTTCACGCCGCGACCCGTGCGCCAAGAACTGCGGCTCACCGAGGCCGGTGCGGCCGAGGCCGTGGCTGTCGTCGCGGTCGACGCGATGGCCGAGGCGCGGTTCCGGCACGGCGGTGCCGCGCGCGTTGCCGTGCTCGTGCTTCGTGTTGGCGATTATGATGTAATTGCGGCCGTCGAGGATGTCGCGCGCGTACCAGCGCCGCTGGTGCCGGCGACGGACACGCGAGAGTCTGGACCACCAACGGTCATGACTCTCTGTACTACCTCGCGCCGACACATTTTCTGGCCGCCAACCACCTCTGCGCTGCCGCCACCGCGGCCCACGGGCTGGACCATCCCCGTCGCGCCCGTGGAACTGCCGCCGCCGCCGCCGGCCGCCGTGACGCCGCCGTCGAGTCGAGCGCTAACGCCCGTCCGGGCCAAGCGGCGCTTTGTCGACGACGACGCCGAGCGTGCAAGCAAGCGCGTGATGTGCAAGTGCAACCGCCTGCCGCACGTCGCGCCGGCGAGCAAGCGGTCGCGGAGCCGCAGTCCCTCGCTGAGCCCGCGCAAAAGGCGCTACTTGGCGACTTCAATGTCTCCCTAAATATGTTAATCGTTACACCTATGAGAGATGCGGTTGAGCTGTGCGGGCTGCGTTCAGAGCTTCAGAGGTGTACGGGGTTTTTAAGGGTTAAGGATGCATGCAAAAAACGACCGCAGTGACAGCCTGTTGTGACGTAGAGTGGCGCAGGATACGCTATGATGACACATTGAGCAGCTAGATTTGAACTCTTCATTGATACACCGCGTCACTGGCAGCACCCACAATGGCAGCAATAATCGCAATGCGCCACGCATCCATGCGCCGCGCCGCAGCAATGCTGGTGCGACCGCAACGCGCATCGACCGTCGCGCGCCCCCGCCGCCTCAGCTCGCCGCTGCCGCCGCCGCCGCTCCCGCACAAAAGGAACGAAGACGACCCGGGCCTGTACCGCGTGGCCACGGTTCCTAATGCATTGTCCGCGGTGCGCATCGCCTTGGCACCGGCCGTCGGCGCCTTGGTGTGGCACGGCGCGCACGACGCCGCGGCGCTCGCCGGCTGCGTTTTAGCGGCGACGGACTGGTTGGATGGGTACGTGGCTCAAAAATTCGACCAGATGACGATCCTGGGCAAGTTCCTGGACCCGCTCGGCGACAAGGCGTTGGTGTGCTGCGTCGGCGTGCCGCTGGCCTTGCGGGGCGAGCTGCCGCCGGCGCTGGTCGGCCTGGTCGTGGCGCGGGACGTGGGCCTCGTCTTCGGCACGCGGCAGGTCTTCCGGGCCGTGCGCCAGACCGAGGACTACGACCCGCGGTTTTTTTTGTTTGGGGGCATGGACCCGCGCGCGATCGGGCTCGACGCCACGCCGTCGCTCGTCTCCAAGCTCAACACGTCGCTGCAGTTCGTCTTGGGCGGCGTCGTGCTGGGGCGGGGCGGCGACGTCATTTCGTCGTATCTGCCGGCGGTCCTCGTCGCCGATGCCACGGTCGACGTTTTGTGCTGTAGCGTCATATTTACGACGCTTTTGTCCGGCGCGGACTACTTCTTCAACAAGCGGGGCGTCATGTCGGCCCGCGCGACGCGGCGGCCGGCGCGGCGGCGCGACCGGGTCCGGCCGCCGCCGCGGCGATATAGGCTGACTAAGCGAAGGCCCTGTTCTTTATGATCGCCGTTCGAAAGAACAACACATTATTTACATTTCCAGGCCGCCGTAGCCGCCCTGGAGCGCGTCGCCGACGGTGTTTGGAATGGCGTCCTCCACATCGCGCGCATCGCCGATGCTCGCGACGGGCTCCTCCCCCCGCGCGTCGGTCCCGACGCCGGGGTACGGGTCGACCTCGAGCGAGAGCGTCTGCACGATGATCTCGCCGAGGTTCACCATGCCATCTAGGGTCTCGACGACGTCCCAGTCGTCGTCGTCGACGTCGCTCTCGCCGTCCGAGACGACGACCCAGAAGTCGATCGGCGCCGTGATGTCGGACACGATCAGGTCCCCCGTCGTGACGCCCCGCTGCGCGACCGTCGCCGTGAGCTCGCCCCGCAGCACGACGCTCTCGCGGTCCTTCTTCACGACCGCGACGGACGCCTCCAGGGAGCGCAGCTCCTCGACGCATATCCGTGCGGCCACGGCCGCGCGCTCGCTCGCCTCGGCGCTGACCTCGTGCGCGTCGCGCCGCGAGAAGATGTCGACCGGCCGCGAGAGCTCGAGCGGCGGCGGCTTAAAGGGCGCGGCCTTGGCTTTCTTCTTGCTCTTTGCATCGCAGCGCAGCGCGACGCGGCGCCTCGGTGGCGCGAGCAGTGCGCACGTCGTCTGCAGCGCCAGCGCGCAGCAGAGGACGGTGCGTGCGCTGGGCATTGTGCAGCAGTGCGTGCCCTCTTGTGGTTATCTCAGAGTGCCGCAGCAGTGGTGAAAAACGCAGCGATGCGTAACGTACGAGCGGTTCACCGTGCAACAAGGCACCAGCACAGCAATTGTCAAAAAAAAAGTCGCGCATTGGCCAAGACCCGCACTACAACGTTCTCGAGGAGTACCGGCCGCACCATACACACGTCCGCTAGTCCAGCACCGTACACATATGTATATTCAATTACCCGGTCAACTTGGCCGCATCGTCGGGTAGTGCCGCATCATGGCGTCCAGGTCGAAGCGCTTCGGCTCCTGGTTGAAGGTGAGCGGCCCCGACGGCGCCGAGAACCGCGAGAGCACGCAGTAGCTCTGGAGCGTCTGCTCCACGAGGAACTCGGCCTCGGCCTTGGCGAGCTCCGTCTCGACGTCGCCCCTTAGCAATACGAGGCCGCGGTCCTTGGCCAGGTCGTCGTGGAGCGTGAGCGTGAGGTAGGGCCGCGCGAGCGCCGCGTCCTTCTTATAATCCTCCAAAAAGGTGAAGAGGAAGTGCTTCCGGTGCTGGAACTGCGACAGCAGGAGGAAGTGGCCCTCGCCGCGCCGCACGGGATGTAATTGGAGCGGCGCGGCCTGGGCGCGGTCCACGAGTAGGGACGCCTGCGTGGCCTCGAGGGACCGCGCGCACGCGTCCGCCCGCTTCGCGTGGTACGCGGACCAGATCTCCTTGATCTCTCCTGCTTCCTTCGCGCGCAGCAGCGGCAGCTTGACGATGTCGCCGAGCTTCCTTGCGACGTGGCTGGCGTGGCCGGCGCGCGAGATCATGCCCGCCATCGCTGCGCGACGTAGGCACGCGCTTGCAAGGCAGCGTGAGCTGTGTGAGCGCTGTTTGAGCGCTCCTAAGTTTGTCGACGCGGGTTTTCTGCACGGGTTTTGTGCTCTGCAATTTGTGCTTTTTTGATAGCCAGTGCTCCTCGCAGTGCTCCTCACAGACAGCAGGAAGCCGAAAGCTTTTCGCAGCCAAGGCATACGCGCATATGCTGCCCGGAGAGCTGGTGGATTCACCATGCCACGACTGCTAGTCCTGCTGGCAACGGCACACGCGCTCGCACCGACGCCGATCACACTCTTGAGCGGGTTCCTGGGTGCCGGCAAGACCACGCTCCTCGAACGCCTGCTGAAAAACGACGAGGGACTGCGCATCGGCTGCCTCGTGAATGATGTGGCATCCCTCGACGTCGACGGCGCCGCGGCCGCAGCGGCGAGTAATGAAGCCCTCGTCGTGACGATGTCGAACGGCTGTGCCTGCTGCACGGCGCGCGACGGCCTCGTCGACGGCGTGCGGCGGCTCCGGCGGGCCGCGGACTTTGACCACATCGTGGTGGAGGCGACGGGCGTGGCGGAACCGGCCGCGATGCGGGACGCGCTCGCGGCGTGCGGCGGCCTGGACACGCTCGTGACGGTCGTCGACGCATCTGTCTTCGCGAAGGGGTTGTGGGCGACGGGCGCGCGCGTCCTAGAAAGACGGGACCTGGGCCTCGACGGCCTGACGTCGGTCTACGATGTGCTGAGCTCGGCGGGGTTGTGGCGGGGCGTCGCCGATCTGCTGGCGGAGCAGGTCGAATGCGCCGACATCATCCTGCTCAACAAGGTCGACGCGGCGTCGGACGGCGACGTGCATGATGCGGAACGCATCTGCCGCGCCCTGAACCCGGACGCGACCGTTCGCAGAGTGACGCGCTGCGACGTGCCTCTGAAGGAGGTGCTCGGCGCCATGGGCGGTACGGGGGCTGCTGCGGCGGTCGGTGCGGTAGGGGGCGCCGCCTTCTTCGCGCCGACGCTCGCGCGGCCGCCGCGGCTCGACGCCGCGACGCACGTCTACGAGCGCGACAGGCCCTTCTCGCCAGAGCGCTTCGGGCGGGCGGTCGAGGCCGGGGCACTGCGGGCCGCGTACCGCTCGAAAGGGTCGCTCTGGCTCGCGTCGGCGGCGGACCGGGCCTACGCGTGGAGCCAGGCGGGCGGCGCGAGCGGCGCCTCGCCGGCCTGCGGGATCTGGGCGGCCGCGCCGCGGACGCAGGTCGCGTTCGTCGGCGCGCCGGGCATCGATTTCGGCACCATCGACGACGCCCTCGACGCGTGCCTCCTGACCGACCGCGAGCTGGCGCTCTATGAGCTGACCCCCGACGACGAGCAGCGCGGATGGAATTTTCCTGTGCCCGAGGAGCTCGGCGGCGTAAGCAAGTACCTTTTAGACAGGTCCCCTAGGCCTCGACGAGCTTCAGCTCGAGGTTGACCTTGACGTCCTTGTGGAGCTGCACCTCGGCGGTGTACTCGCCGAAGCCGTCCATGGCCGGCAGCTTCACCTTGGCGCTCGAGTCCAGGCCAAGGACCTGCTTGACGTCGTCTGCCGTGACGGGCTCCACGTCGCCGTCCTCGTTGGCCGCGCGCGTGATACTGACGCCGTTTTTGCCCATGAGCGCCTGCGCCGCGACCGCCGCGGCGTCGTAGGCCTCCGCGTCGGCCTTGGCGCGCTCCGCGAGCTTCACCTCGAAGGCGGCGATGATCTCCGCGGATGCGGGTTCTCCTAAACCCTGGGGCTGCAGGTAGTTGTTGGCGAACCCGCGGTTCACCGTCAGCACGTCGCCGTTCTGGCCGTGGGGCGGCGCGTCCTTGGTCAGGACGTACTGCACCTTGCCGGCGTTGGGGTACTTGGCCCGCATCTCCTTGGCCGTCTTCTTGTACTGCAAAGTCGTCGTATGCCGAGGCTGCATGGCGGGCGCGAAGCCGGCGGCGCCGGCCAGCAGCGACGCGGCGAGCACGACCTTGACCATTTTTAAGAGCTTATCAAGCGCTGGCAACCGTCCGCAGGGTAGTGCAAGCGCTACGATTGCGTGTGACGGCGGGACTGCAATGAATCGCGAGTGCGGGTTCCAAAACCCGCACGAAAAGAATGGACACCTGCGCACCGCGGCACGCTTCGTCGACGCAGTATATCTAGAACTTACCACCTATTCACAGCGACGGCCGCTTCCGTTTCGTCTTCGGCTTGGACGATGAACGAGAAGACGAGCGCGGCTTGCGGTAGTAGGGCGGGACCCCAATATAATCTTTGAGGTCCGGGAAGAAGTTGAGGAGCTGCGTCCGGATGAAATCAATATAAGGACGGAAGACCTTGTCCAAGAGAGAGTACATCTTGTAGAAGGCGACGCGCGCCTTGTACGGCATGTGCCGCTTGTAGTAGTACTGGACCTTATCCAACCCTTCGCTCGCCTGGGTCTTCATGAACTTGGTCATGGTCCGGTCCTGCTCCCAGCCCAGAAAGAAGCCGTAGTCGCCGTACTTCGCTTCCAAGACCTTGATCATCTTGCTATAGTCGCCGGCGTACTTTTGTACGAGGTGGTCCACCTTTTCTACCTTTTCCTCGTCGTGCTTGGCGTAGAACAAAGCCAATCGATCCTTCGGGGTCGGGGTGAAGCCCATGCGCGCGGTCGCGGCCCCAATGCTCTTGCTGACCCCAGAACCCATCAGACCTCCAACATTATCTACGATCCATAATATAGCGGGTAAACAGGCCGTCCCGAACATGAGCGCCAGGAACCCGACGTACTTCCACTTGATGCCCCCCTTCTCCTTCTTCCGCGGCCGGCTCTGGGGCCCGGGCGCCTCGTCATCCTCGTCGCTCGACGAATCGATGACGGGCGTGGGCTCGTCCTTCGGCCGTCGCTTGTCCTGCTTCTCGGCCATCTTGCGGCGGTGCAGCTCGGACTTGGGCATGGCTGTAGCGGTGCTGTAGCGGTGCTGCAGTGGTGCTGGGTGCTACTTTGCTTTGCTCGCGGCGACGGCGTGCAGCGCGGCGCTGGTGGTTCGTGTGCTTAATTTATGCGTTCGGCACGAGTGTATGCACGGATCCAAAGTTGCAAACGATGCGCAGCGGCGTCTGTGCTTGGCTTCGGCTGCAAGGCTTTTTGGAGAGGCTCGGACGCACGCCGCTCGATGGCGGTGATATCTCTCTTGGCGCGGACGGAGGCGATGCCCACGCCGGATGAGGGCTGGGAGCACGGGCTGAAAAACGCCTTGTGCGCGGGTTGGCGTGCGTTGATGATCAAATAGCGCCTCTAAACTCATCTACACCGCATGCTGCCAGCGCAAGAATTCTCACGCATGCTCAAAACCATCGCTCGAAGACGTCCACCAAGTCTCGGCAACAGCATCGAAGGAGAAGTGGCAAACAAGTCCACATCGCTGCCATAGCTCACACACTCGTGCGGCGCGCGCTGCGGCACGCCAGCCGTGCTCGCCAGCCCACCGAGAGACCGCCGCGCACGCCTCGAGCAGCGCAAGAGACGAAACTCGCTTCACACGCAGGTCTCGCACCAACGCCGCACCTTGACGCGTCTGAAAAAAAATGAGGGCCTTCATCACGATGACGGGCCTCGCCTTCTACCGGGGCGAGTGCCTGTTCATCCCGAAGGAAGGCACGAGGCGGCTCGCTCCTCTGAAAGCAGCCACATTAGATCCCGCGACGAGCCTAGAGCCAAAGGACCGGCTCCAGGTCTTCGCGGACACCTGCGCGGCCGCGGTCGCGGACAAGCGGCGCATCGACGAGGCCGTGGCCCTGTTTGACTACACGGCTACTTTAAGGTATGACCATTCCGCGAAAGGCAGCGACTACGCCGGGCAGGGCGCCGTCAAGCGGGGCTTAGGACGTCTGCTACACTCCCCGGAGGTCGAGAGCTGGCGCTGGGCCGACGTCGTCACCGACGACCAAAGTGCGAGGTGCCGCCTGACGGCGATCCACAGCGACGGCAAGGGCCGCGCGCACCTGGACGTGGCGGCGACTTTTGTGGAGGAAGGTGCTATTGGCGATTTACATGTGGTGCCTCTAGATGACGAGTCCAGGGTCTTCCTCGACACGGTCATCATGGGCGCCGAACCGGGTCTGGACGGCGGCCCCAAGTGGGAGACGTTCGACGGCCGCGTGCGCCAGCAGATCTGGCAGCACACGGGCTGCTTCGAACCGGGGAATACCTTCGTCAAGGACAAGCTGGAGCTTACGACCGGTAGGATCATTTGCATCGTCGACGCGCGGGTGTGGGAGCTGTACGAGGATAAACTACGGAAGTGGTGTGCATCGGTGGATTTGGAGCTGGAGCCGATTGTTGCACCGGGCAACGAGGACGAGAAGACCATGGAGAACATGCTGTTCTTGTTAGATGAACTTAAACGAGTAGATCCGTTACGGCGGGCAGAGCCGGCGTTGGCCATTGGTGGCGGTGTCTTGACGGACACGGCGGGCTTCGCCTGTGCGCTGTGGCGCAGGGGCGTTCCCTGGGCGCGCCTCCCCACGACTCTGTTAGGCATGGTCGACGCGTCCGTGGGCATCAAAGTCGCGGTCAATTACCACCGCAAGAACGGCGTCGGCCACTTCTACTCCCCAACACATACGTTTGTGGACGCCGGGTTCCTCCCCACTCTAGAAAAGGCCGACGTCATCAGCGCGTGCGGCGAGATCATGAAGGCTGCGTTGGTGCACGACGCATCGCTCTTCGATTTGATGGAAAAGGACGGCTTGCGCCTGGTGAACAAGAACTTCATGGACGACCCCGTGGCGGACGAGATCATTCGGAGGAGCGTGGACACGATGCTGGAGTGCATCGGGCCCGATTTGTGGGAGGAATCGTTGCTGCGGCCGATGGACTTCGGGCACTCCTTTTCTCGGACGCTGGAGACGGACGAACGGTTCAAGTTGAGGCACGGCGAAGCGGTGGCCATCGACTGCGTCATGAATTCCATGATCGCGAACGTCCAGGGGCACTTAAGTGATTCAGATGCGCAGCGCATCTTGGACGTCTACGCCAATATTGGGTTACCGTGTAGCATCGAGGGCATCACGGCCGACACCTATAAACGGGCCGCGCGCGAGATCACCGTGCACCGCGACGGCATCCTGCGGGCGCCCTTACCGGGCGGGATCGGCGCGTGCGTCTATACCGATAGTATGCCGGACGGCGACATCGAAAAGGCGTTCGCCAAGCTCGAGGCGTTCATCGCCGAGCACCCGGAGACGAAGTGGAACCTCGGCTGGTCGTTTGCTTCGGTCTAACTCCTCGACGTCTCCCCGGCGGCCGCGCCCAACGTTCCCCCATGTTTGCACAGGTTCGGCTAAGTATACGTCGATGTTAGTTCCCTTTTGCAGTAGGACACCCTTGGGACGGTGCTAAACTAGACGCTCAGCTACGACGGCTCGGCGGCTCCTGTTGGTACGGGTTTCTTGCTGCCCGGCCTTGTGCACACGCTAGATGCTCTGCGCATAGCTCGCTCCAGACCCTGCACAGCTTTGATTCGCTGCGACATTGATCGCTTTCTCCGGCTGAGCTAGCCAGCGCGGCGCCGTACTGGCCGTAGAGGTGAGTTCTCACAAGGCTCTCCCTGCGCCTCTTGACAAACTCGGGCGATGTCGGGAGTCTCGGACGGAGTTACTGATGGGGAATGGGTATTGGTCGCGGCGGCGCAGCCCGCGGCGTCTGAATTTCCGCCGCCGGCCGATTCTGAAATAGCCAACGACGACGCGACCGCGGCGACCGCGGCGACCGCGGCGACCGTCACGAGCCACGACGAAGCGGTGGCGCGCGGTCCAATGATGGCAGCGACGGCACCGCCCACGTCTACCGCGACCGCCAATCTTTCACCACCCGCGTCCACGGCGGCGCGGCCGTTCGACCGCCTCCCCGACAATGGGCTGGCGAAGGTGTTAGCCACGCTTATACAAAGCGAGCACCGCCGCTGCGAGGTCGTCTGCGCGCGGTGGCGCCGGCTCCGGCCGCGCGCGAGCCTCGCTCGCGTCAAGTCGCTGCACCTGGACGGCGTTGTCGTGACCCTCCTCGCGCGGCGCTTCCGGAACGCCTCGGAGTACTACTAAGCGACGACGTTTCAATTCTCCAACGTGGGCAACGGCGGGAATGACAGATTTATTTTAGAGGGCACCGGCGACGACTTCGTGATCGCACAGTGTAGTTCGCACGGCGGACGCTACTTCCGCGTGAATCCTCACACGGGCGTGTGCAAGCCGCCGCACCACCAAGTCCTCACCGACGACCGCGCCCAGGCGACGCACTTTGAGGCCGTGGAAACGCTCCTTGCCGGCCCCCGAGAGTACTACACGCTCCCGGACTACGTCTTCCTCCGCCTCAAGGGCACGCAGAGCTTCCTCAAGGTCCACGCGTGGGGGCAACTCGGAGTCTTGGGCGCTCCAGCCGTCACGACAGGCCGGCGCCACCGGACCAACGAGGGGCATGGGTTCAATATATACTCCTGATACGTCGGCGGCGCGTCCGTATAGCCCGTCATGTTTGCACTGTCTATTTAAGTAGCCGAAGTTACTTGGCGTCAAAATCACCGCGACGGCGCGCGGACCTTCGTGGCACGCTTCCGCGCGCCCGCGGTCGCCGCTCCGTCGCGGCCGCGCACCGCGGCCTTTTTCGTGGTTGATTTCGAGGCGGCGACCCGTCGCGCTGACGTGGTCGCGGGTTTGGCCGCG
>Ga0302122_10002095_pt1 | contig 12587 bp, 6 predicted proteins | sample CB21_SCM_MG_FD_203115 | JGI IMG/M metagenome (GOLD analysis project Ga0302122, IMG submission 203115) | Marine microbial communities from Western Arctic Ocean, Canada - CB21_SCM | ecosystem: Environmental > Aquatic > Marine > Oceanic | place: Canada: Western Arctic Ocean | collected 2017-09-28
CCGGCGCCCGACGTCACGCGCCTCGACGACGCGGACCTCAAGTCGCTCATCGTGGACGAGCCGGGCAAGATCTTCGGCCAGACGGCCGACGAGGTGCTCTTCGGCGCGCGGCCCAAGGGCGCGCCGGCGCCGAAGCTGCGGCCCCGGGCCGTACAAGAGCCGGGCCCGGACGAGGCGGACGCGAAGTGGCCCCTGCCGCGGCTCGAGCTGCCGGACTTCGCCGCCGAGAAGGTGGGCGGCGCGCGACCGGCGGACCCGACGGACACCTTCGACTACGGCGTGGGGGGCGTCGTGAAGAAGGCCGTCTACGGCCTGGCCTTCGCCGCCGTGGTCTGGGAGGTGTACATCAACTCGCCCCTCTTCGAGCGCGCCGCGCCGCCGCCGGCGGTCACCGCCGTCAAGGAGGAGATGGGCAAGTACCAGCCGCCCGTCGAGGGCGCCGACGCCGCGCCGGCGCCGCCGCGCCGGCCGACCATGGAGGAGGTCCAGGAGACGTGGGGCCAATAATGACTAGAAAGTGATGAGGTAACCGATACTTAATAGGGGCGCGCGCTCGCGGGCGCGCTCAGAGATCGCCGCCCGCGTAGCCGTACTTGGCCAGGAAGGCGCTGTGGAAGCCGCCGAGCTTCTCCACGACCTGGTCGATCTGCTTCTCGGCCGGCAGGAAGGTCGTGCGGAAGTGCCACGTGCCGTTGCGCTGGCCGAAGCCCGAGCCCGGGACGGTCACCAGTCCCGTGCCCTCCAAAAGCTTCAGGGAGTAGAAGGCGTCCGGCGCCATGCTCAGGCGCGCGGCCGCCGCGACGGCCTGGGCGGGCAGCGTGATGCTCGGGAAGAGGTACATGGCGCCCTGCGGCTTGACGCAGGAGACGCCCTCGAGCGCATTCAGGGACTCGGCCATCTTGTTCGCGCGGCGCACGAGGGAGGCCAGCTTCTCCGTCTTCTCCTTCTCATAGGCCTTGAGCTCGGACCCGCTCGTGGGCGGGTTGACCATCAATCCGACGGCCACTTGCCCCATCGTGTTCGAGCACAGGGAGACGGACGCGAGTTTCGTCAGCTGGGCCTTGACGTCCTTGGGGATGTTCGTCAGCTCGAAGTAGCCGCCCCGCAGGCCGCACTCGCCCGTGAAGCCCTTGGAGATGGAGTGGAAGGACACCAGGGGGATCTTTGAGCCGAGGTCTTTGACCACTTTTTTGAACGAGACGAAGGGCGGCGCGTCCCCGTACACGTTCTCTTGATAGACCTCGTCCGCGCCTAGGACCAGGCCGGGGTGGGACTCCACGAAGCGCACGATGGCCTCGAGCGACGCCAGGGGCAGCGACGCCCCGGTGGGGTTGCCCGGGTTGATGATCACCACCATCTTCGGCACGGCGCCCTTGGCGACGACGTCCGCATACGATTTCTTCAGCTCGGCCACGGGCGCGGCCCAGTCCGCCGCTTCATCTAGGTAGTAGCTGCCCAGGGTGCCGTCGTACAACGTCGTCGTGGCAGAATAGAGCGGGTACTGGGGCGCCGGCGCCAAAACACCGTCCTTCGGGCCGCTCACCAGTAATTGGGTCAAGTGGCGCACGCCGGCACTGGCGCCGTCCGTCAGGAAGATGTCGTCGGGCGACGCCGCGTGCCCGTCCCGCTCGCTAATAAAGGCCGCGACCTCCTCCCGTACTAAAGACACGCCCTGCGAGTCGGAGTACGCCCCGACGCCGCCGCTCAGCGCGTTCCGGTACGCGTCGGCCCGCTCGCGCACCTGCCGGGAGCCCTTAGACTTGGGCAGCACGACCTGCGAGAGCACGGCCCGCGCGAAGGCCGGCGGCGCCTGGCCCAGGGCCTGGGGGTTCCCGATGTTGCACCGCACGATCTCCTGGAAGGGCCAGTTGTCCGGGTTTTCTTTCATGTCCCGCTCGATCTCGCCGGCGCGCTCGAGGATCTTGCCCCGCACCGCGTACTCGGCCTGGATGACTTTCGGGTTCACGGCGTCGATGCTGAGCTGCGCATCGACCGCGCCAACGAGCAGTGCGAGTGCGACAATCACCCGGGCCATGGCAAATAGCTGTATGAGAGCTATGCCTGGAATGCGCTTACGACGCAACGAAGAGGCAAGCCGTTGCAACCACGTGTAGAAACGTGTACTGAAATCGTTTTTATGCCAGCGGTTTGCGTGGGATTGTCTTTATGCGTTGCTACGAGCAGAGCAAAGATAGCCACGCACCACTCATGTTATCAATCGAGGTTGCGGTCGGGTCGCACGCGACCGCAAAGCTCCCAAGAGGCTGGCAAGGAAGGATGCAGGGGTGTGCGATTCGTTGCCGAGCCCTTTAACACGATGGAGGGGGACAGGTCGCTACATGAACACACTACTGCAGATTGTGACATCCAAGCGTCCGTGCATCATGCATGTGAAGTCACGAGGACGTATGCTCTACACGGCACGGCACACGGCGTAGGCATGATGCATGATGCATGATGCAAAACGGGTTTTACAGCTAGCCCCGCTGCATGCGCTCAGCTCTTCGCGATCGTCTGTGCACTGCAGACGCTGCAACGCATTGCTAAGATTGCCATCGATAGATAACTGCGAGTGAGCTCGCTTTCGCACGCTACGAGCTTCTTGCTGCTGCAGAGCACAGAGCTGAAGCGAGCGCCGCGCACGCCTGCGAAGACAGGAGACACAGCAGCGATGGCTGTCACACAGCCCAACATCTTCCTAGCACTGCTAGACAGCGCATCGATCGCGCACGACGTCGCAAACCTCGAAGCGCTCAAAGCCGCCGCGGAGACCGACGCAGTACAGGCGCCCACGTCCAGCGACGGCGAGTGGCGCCATGCCATCCCCTACGGCGCGCAAATAGCACCAGAACAGCCAGCAGAAGCGCCGCCGGCGCCGGCGCCCGAGGCCACCACGGTCGGCGCGGGCTGGCTCCTGGAGCGGTGCCGCGCCCTGGGCTCGGAGATGGGCGGCGCCGAGCTCGCGTGCGGCGTGGTCGAGGCGGCCCAGAAGGACGACGCCGCGATGCAGCAGGCGCTCATGGAGCTTCTCGGTTTTGGGGAACAGGCCCTGGCGTTGATGGGCGAGCTCTGCGCCCGGAAGCGGTCCGTGGCGGCCGTCGACGCGCGGGACGTCCGGGCCATCGCCCGGGCGGCGGGCGCGGCGCCGCCCGCCGCACCGCCGCCGCGCGGGACGCGGCAGCGGCAGGGCGGCGCCGTGACCGTCCAGGCCCCCAAGAAGCAGTCGCAGCGCCAGATGAAGCAGTTACGAAGGCAGCGGCGGGAGATCGAGGCCAAGGGCCCCGACGAGGGCGCGGCCTATTTGGCCTCGTTGGGGTTCGAGGACCCCGATGTACCTGAAGCGGCCCCGAAGCACGCGGACTTTCTGGAGGAGGCCCAGCGCGAGTACCGGGGGGCCCGGGCGGGCCTCCCCTCGGGCGCCGAGAAGTTCTACGGGGACGGCTACGAGGAGGTCGAGATCCCGCCCCCCAAAGCCTTGGCGCCCGCGCGGCCGGGCGACCTGCTACGAATAAATGAGGCCCTGCCGGCCTGGGCGCGGCGGTGCTTCCGGGGCACCGATACTTTAAATCGGATCCAGTCCGCCGTCTACCCCTGCGCCTTTGAATCAAGGAAGAACATGCTCGTCTGCGCGCCGACGGGCGCCGGCAAGACGAACGTGGCTCTGATGACCATCCTGGAGCTTTGTGCGCGGGTCCGGTCGCAAAATGAAGGGGACTTCCTCCAGGCGCTGGCGGCGCACAAGGCCGTGTACGTGGCACCCCTCAAAGCGCTGGCGCAGGAGATCGTGGCCAAGTTCTCGGAGAAGCTAGGCTACTTGGGTTTGGTCGTGCGGGAGCTGACGGGCGACGTCCAGCTCTCCAAGCGAGAGGCGGACGCCGCGCATATATTGGTGGTCACGCCGGAGAAGTGGGACGTCGTGACGCGGAAGCAAGGGGGCGGCAGCGGCGACGCCGCGGGCTCGCTCGCGAGTAGGTGCCGGCTACTGATCATCGACGAGATCCATTTACTCGCCGAAGAGAGAGGCGCCGTTTTAGAATGCGTCGTGGCGCGAACGACTCGTTTGGTCGAGTCGACGCAGGAGCAGATTAGGCTCGTCGGCCTATCGGCAACGTTACCGAACTACGAGGACGTGGGCCAATTCCTGGGCTGCCCCGACGAGGCCGTCTTCTTCTTCGGGCCGGAGTTCCGACCGGTGCCCCTGAAGCAAACTTTTGTGGGCGTCACCGCGACTAAACGGCACGAGAAACAAATGCGCATCGACGAACTGGCGTACGACGTGGCCCTGTCCGCCGTGGACCGGGGCCACCAGGTCATGGTCTTCGTGCACAGTCGGAAGGGCACCTTAAAGACGGCGCGGGATCTGAGGGATAGGGCGGCGCGGAACAATGCGACCTTTGCGTCGCAGGAGGGCGACTTGCTAAAGCCCTTTCGGTCGCAGCTCAAGTCTTGTCGACACAAAGAATTAGCAGAGGTCGTGGAGGCTGGTTTTTCGTTACACCACGCGGGCATGTCCCGGAGCGACCGCGGCTTAAGCGAGCGCCTCTTCGCGGCGGGCGCCGTGCGCGTATTGTGCTGCACGGCCACTTTGGCCTGGGGCGTGAACCTCCCGGCCCACGCCGTCATCTGCAAGGGTACGGACGTGTACGATCCGCAGCGGGGCGGGAACGTGGATCTGTCCATGTTAGATGTTTTACAAATCTTTGGGCGGGCGGGCCGGCCCCAGTTCGACGACTTCGGGGAAGCGACGTTACTGACCTCGTCCAAGGCCCTGCCGGACTATTTACGGAAGCTCGCGCGGGCGGCGCCCATCGAGTCGTGCTTGGTGCCGCGCTTAGCCGACGCGATCAACGCCGAGGTCGCCGCCGGCACGGTGGCTTCTATAAGTGATGCGAACCGGTGGCTCGACCACACGTTTCTGGCCGTGCGCTTAAAACGGAACCCCCTCGCTTACGGCTGCGCCTACGACCAGGCCCAGGAGGACCCGGGCATGGGGCGGTACCGGGATACACTGTTACGAGCCGCCGCGCGGAAGCTCGACGAGGCGCGCATGTGCCGGTACGACAAGAGGAGTGGCGCGGTCGCGGGCACGGACGTCGGCCGCGTCGGGAGCCACTACTACTTACGGCACGAGTCCATTCGCGAGTTCAACGAGACCCTGCGGCAGCACGCGAACGACGCCGACATCCTCGTGGTGGTCTGCGGCGCCTACGAATTCGAACAATTGAAGCCGCGGAACGACGAGCTGACCGAGCTCGATCGGCTGCGGGCGTCCCGGGCCTGCTGCCCGTTGCGGAGCGAGAAGTTGAACGCCCTCGCGGACGAGCCCGCGGGCAAGGCCGCTACTTTACTCCAAGCGCATATTTCGCGGGCGCCCTTTGCGGCGTTCACGCTCGCGTCGGATGCCGCGTACGTCGCCAAGAACGCAGCGAGAGTTTGTCGCGCTCTCTTCGAAATGGCCTTGCGGGCCCACTGGCCGTCGCTCGCGGAGCGCCTGCTCGCCCTCGCTAAAGCGGTAGAACGGCGGCTGTGGTGGTTCCAGCACCCCATGAGACAGCTGGCGGACCTCGAGCCGAACTTGAATATAAGACGGCAGCGCTTCCCCGAGGACGCCCTGCGCCAGCTCGAGGCGCACAAGCTGGATGCGGATCGCCTTCTCAATGATCTGAACGTGGGTGAGGTGGGTGCGTTAGTGCGCAACACCCGCGCCGCGCCGTTTCTGGTGCGGGCGTGTCGGAGCCTGCCCGCGGTGGAGTTGACCTGTTCCTTGAAACCCATCACGCGGAGCGTGCTGCGCGTGTCCCTGACCCTGACGCCGACGTACGAGTGGGCCGCGCGCGTGCACGGCCTGGGGCCGGAGCCGTGGTGGGTCTGGGTCGAGGACGCCGCCGAGGAGCGCATCCACCACTGCGAGCTTGCGCTGTTTCCGGCGCCGAAGCGGAGCGGCGGTAAACGAGGCCCGCTGGACCCGCTGACGCTGTGTTTTACCATGGCCGTACGGGACCCCCTGCCGCCCCAGTTCTACTGCCGGGCCATCTCCGATCGGTGGTCCGCGTGTTCCAATTTGCTGGAGCTGTCGACGAACGAGCTTAGCTTGCCGGCGCCGGCGCCGCCGCCCACCGAGTTATTACCATTGAGACCTTTACCGGTGAGCGCTTTGGAGGACGACCGGTTCCAGCAGTTCTACGCCTACACGCACTTTAACCCCGTGCAGACCCAGGTGTTCCACGCCCTCTTCCGGACGGACGGGAATGTCCTAGTGGGCGCGCCGACGGGGTCGGGCAAGACGTGTTTGGCGGAATTGGCCATCTTTCGTTTATTACGAAGAAGAGGGGAAGAAAAACTCAAGGCCGTGTATGTCGCACCGCTCAAAGCGCTGGCGCGGGAACGGGTCCGGGACTGGACGCCCAAGTTCGCGAGAATGGGTCTCAAAGTGGAAGAACTCACGGGCGACTCGACACCGGATAAACGCGCATTACAGAGAGCGGACCTCCTCATCACGACCCCGGAGAAGTGGGACGGCGTGACGCGCCAGTTCAAGCGGCGGGACTACGCGCGGCACGCTGCTTTAATGATTCTGGACGAGGTCCACTTGCTCGGGGAAGACAGAGGCCCGGTGCTCGAGGCGCTGGTGTCTCGGGCGCGCTTCACGGCAAGTCAGCGCATCGTGGCCCTATCGACAGCTTTAGCGAACGCGCACGACCTGGGGGCGTGGCTCGGCTGTCAGAAGACGCACGTCTTCAACTTCCGGGCGTCGGTCCGGCCGGTGGCCATGGATGCCCACATCCAGGGCTTTACGGGCAAGCACTACTGCCCGCGCATGGCCACCATGAACAAGCCCTGCTACTCCGCGTTACGAGAACACGCGAATGATAAGCCGGCTTTGATTTTCGTGGCGTCGCGACGGCAGACGCGCCTGACGGCTTTGGATCTTATTGCGTTGGCCGCCGCGGACGACGACACGAGTAGTTGGGTCGGCTGTGCGGTAGAAGAATTAGACGCGTTAGCGCGAACAGCAAAAGATCCTGCATTAAGACATTGCCTCCCGTTCGGCGTCGGCGTGCACCACGGCGGTTTGAATAAACCAGATCGGGACTGCGTGGAAGGTTTGTTTACCAGAGGCGCGATCAAGGTCCTCGTGTGTACGTCCACTTTAGCCTGGGGCGTGAACTTTCCCGCGCGGCTCGTCATCGTCAAGGGCACGGAGTTCTTCGACGGCAAACTTGGGAGGTATGTGGACTTTCCCGTGACCGATGTTCTGCAGATGATGGGGCGCGCGGGCCGGCCGCAGTTCGACTCGGTCGGCGTCGCGTGTATATTTGTCCACCAACCGAAGAAGGAGTTCTACAAAAAGTTCTTATACGAGCCGTTCCCCGTCGAGTCCAAGCTCCTTTCTAAATTAAACGACTTAATCAATGCCGAGGTCTGCCTGACGGGGCGTATTAAGTCGGTGGACAATGCGATCGCGTGGCTCAGGTGGACGTACCTGTACAAGCGCTTACGGCAGAACCCCTCCTTCTACGAATGTGCCGATAGTTCGGAGGAGACCATTTCCCTGTACTTAGAAAACTTGGCTAGAACGTCGTTGGAGGTGTTGGATGAAGCCGGTGTTGTTGAATTAGACGGTGATGAGGTAACACCCTTAGTCATAGGCTCCGTGGCGGCCTACTACTACCTAGACTACCGGACGACGTCCGAGGCGTCCGTGACCGTGGAAGTGTTTGACATGGACCTTGGAGATGCGGCGCCGCGGCGCCGCGAAGCCCTGGCCCTCGCCCACTTGTGCGCCGCGCGCGAGTTCGCGGAGCTGCCCGTGCGCCACAACGAAGATGTGGAAAATAGCCAGCTGGCTCAGCTCTTACTCACGGACGACGATCATGATACGCTCGACACCTTATTAGAGCTCGGCTACGACTCGCCCCACGCCAAGGCCCAGCTCTTGTTACACGCCAAGCTAAGGGACGGCCCTTTACCTGTAGCGGACTACGCGACGGACCAGCGCTCGGTCCTGGAGCAGGCGCCCCGCGTGCTGGCCGCCTTGATAGACGTCGCCGCGGACACCGGCTGCGCCCGCGCCTGCCTCGCCCTCCTCGAGCTGTCCCAGGCGTTACGGTCCGCGTGCTCGGTGACGCGCGATCCTATTTGCCAGCTGGGGCTCTCGGACGCGGCGGCCCAGCGGGTCCGCGCGGCCCCGGGCGTTCCAAAGCGCGGCGGGGTCGCGGGTTTGAAGCCACAACACGTCGCGAAGCTGCCCGCGCACGCGGCGCGAACTTTGGATGGTTTGCCGCGCGGCCGGGCGCAGCTGACCGCGACGGCCGTCTTCGGAGCCGGGGCGACGCCCATCGCGGAGATCGCGGCCGGGGGCGAATTCTCCGTCGACGTGACTCTCAGTGTGCGGGGCCGCGGGCCGCGCGCGTTCTACCTCGTCCTCTCCGACGACGAGGAGTTGATTGCTCTAAAAAAGGTCGTCGTCGGCGGGGCCAAGTGCGAGGCCTCGCTGGCCGTCGAGGCGCCCGACGAGGGCGGGGCGTGGCGCCTCGTCCTGCGCGCGGTGTACGACGGGGCGCGGGGCTTCGACGCGCGGGTCGAGCTGCCGGCGCTCCGCGTCTCCGCCGCGCCGAAGGACCTGTCCGTCAAGGCGGCGGAGTTCGTCATGCCCGGCTCTTAGGTGTGCTGTTCTTCTTGTTTAACATTGTTCTAATAGAGTACTGCGTGGAGGAGCACGGCGAGTGCCCGCGCTCCGCGGGCGGCGGGCGCATCGACCGTTCACATTCCGTTCACGAATTGGGCGTCGTGGGTAAACGTTGAATTCATCGCCGCGCCGGCGCCCAGAAAAAGGTCTATAGGTACAAGATATAAGTACATGGTGATTATGCTACATTCGATCTCATGGCTATTCTTGCACGCCGGGGTCAGGGGGAACTTTGGATGGATGATGGTGCGGAGGCTCGTGAGGAGCCAACAACAAAACAGGGGCGGCTCACGCCAACGACGCGAGCTTGTACGCGCGGTGCGCGGCGGCGCCGTACGTGCACGCCGCGTCCATGGCCCGGGTGCGGACCTGGATCTCGAACTGGGGGAGGCGCGCCGACGTCGGCACGATCGTCGCGTGGAGGGACCGGTAGCCGTTCGCCTTGGGCGCGCGGACGTAGTCCTTGAGGTCCGTGACCTCGCGCACGTGGGGCGACGACGCGAGGCGCCGGAGCACGCGGTAGCACAGCGCGTAGCCGGCCTCCTCGTCGAGGCGCCGCGCGCCCTCGTCGACGACCACCCGCACGCCCGCGACGTCGCGCAGGTCGTCCACATGACTCAAAGATTTGCTCCTCAACTTCTGGTCCGCCGACACGGCCGTCTTGATGCGCGTCAGGATGGAGAACGACGCCGCGGTCGCCAGGACCGCGTCCTCCGCAAACAACTCCTGCACGTGGCGCGTCACGCGGTCTAAGACCACCACGTCTCCTTGTCTACGCGCAGCTAAAGCTTGGGCGACCGAGCCCAGGCCCTTGGCGCCGACGGCGGCCGCGACGGGGGCCGTCACGGAGTTCAGCAAATGAGAGCGGCGGCTACGCGGCGGCTGGTGCGCCGCGTGCGCCCGGACGTCCTCCAGCTCCGCCCACGCGAGCGCCTCGGCGCTCGGCGTGGGCGATGCGGCGTAAATGGGAGTCGCGGCCGAGTGGCCTCTTCCTGCCTCCGCGGGCGTTCGGCGCACGGGCGTCGCCGAGAGGGCGGACGCGCTGGCGGTGAGCGCGTAGGCGGCCGCAATGGCCTTCATGGACGAGCCGCCGCGGCGGCCCTTCCCGCTTCGCGCCCTTGGCGGCCGTTTTTTGTTCTTGGCGCCAAGTGCTCTGCAGCTCGTACACGCCATCGTTTCCGGCGCGGAAAGTGGCTGAGCGTGGCTGCTGGAGTGGCTGGAGTGGTTGCGCGCGTTGTTGTAGCTTGGCGAGGGCTGTGCGATACTGTGGAAGGCAATCGAACGAGGCACCGACGAACTTTTTGCGCGCTGCTTAAAAACGACCGCGAAACTCCCCTCCGCCAAGCCCTCTAAAGAGGCCTAGCAAGTCGCCCCAGCTTTGGGAAAGACCCCTGCGCGCGGATGTCTCAATTCCAAAACGCAAATTCGAACTCGCGCTGCGGCGCGCACGTCTAGAGGACACCAGGCACACCACAGGCCTCCACTACGCGTCTCGCCCCGCCCGGTGGACTTGGAGTGACAGCCGGAGTCAGGCCGAGCGGAGCTAGGCATGTCCTTGCAAGACGCGGCCGGCGTCACCGGCGTGTGCACACGTGTGTGCACCCTGCTCTCCATTCACGACCGCGGCAAGTCGCGGCGGGGCTTAGCTTATTCTCAGTGTATTTCGCGAGCACGGACGTCCGGGACGGAGGCTCACTGCACAGTGCGCGCGCGGCCGATGCAACGGAGCCGCATACTAGATATGGTCCTATTATGGAGTGATATGTTTTTTTGACAAACTTAGTTGTACTTCACGAAGCCGATGTCCTTCGCGTACATGCGGAAGCACTGGCGGCAGATGTTCATGTTGTACTTGCGGATGATGCCGTTCTGGTTACCGCAGACGCGGCACCGGCGGCCACCCTTGCCGTACTTCTTCGGGTGAGAGTTAATAAGTGCTTTAGCTCCCATCTTTGAAGTGGATTGAACCTGTGGGAAAACACGGTGAGCGTACGCGTCGACGGCGCGCGGTTTGAGTGTTCGAACGGCGTGTGACGAAACTGCTGGCACGTCTGGGCCCGTACGTGTACGAGAGAACTCCAGATCGATGTGCCCGACCGGCGGCGGGTGTTGCTGCGCCGCGAGGGCGAGGCCCGGCGGCAAAGCAAGGCTATGTAGCGCATCGCTGCTAACGCCTCGCTCGCTGCGTTCCCGCCGCCGCGCTTTCGCATGGGTGAGTGTCTCATGGTGTCGACGCAGCGGCGTACGCGGACGTTCAGCTGCAGCTAAACTGCAGGGTGGAACAGAGAATATAAGTTTTGTTAAGCAGCGACGCCATCGCCTAATACCCGCACGAAAATCGAGCTCAGTGACCTGGGGCCATCGGTCGCCTTGCGGTTCACGAGGACGCTCGAGAAGAGGCTGCGAGGAAGAAGCCTCTCGCGCCAAAAAACGTGCGGGGTTGTCGCCCAATCGCTCGACCGCAATCGATTAAAGCCCCCCAAAACACACCCAAGGTTAGTAAAAACGACTCAGCCGACCCTCCCAGACGTACTGGCGACCACGAAGCTGGATCCTGTCGAAGAGCGCCGGCCACGCGGCGATTAGCAGCCAATTTTGCTGGAGCCGCATGTGCCTCGCCGCGGCGCTGAAACGCCGCCGCGGCGGCCCCGCGACCGGTGTGGCGTGCCGCGTTGGCTTCCGCAGCGTACGCGGTGCCTCGGTAGCGCTTGGCAAGCCGCTCCACGGGTGTTGTCGTCCGTCAGGACGCGGTGCGCACGCGAGCGGGTCCGCTGAGTTGAGGCGCCGCGGCGGCCCCGTCGACGCCCGGCCTTTGAGGTCTGGACGTCGAGGCTCTGCTGCGGAGCCGTGCTCCTGGCAGCCCGAAGCGTCGGCGGGTGCGTCCCTGCTTCACGCGGTCGGGCAGCCGCGGGCCCCCAAACGAGAGGACACCCCCTTCCCCCGCCCTCGCGTGCAGAACGCAACGTTCGTGTCCCCACCGCAGGCATCTCCACCATGGTCCGCGACCTGCTCCACCCTTCGGCGACCGAGGAGAAGCGGAAGCACAAGCTCAAGCGGCTGGTACAGTCGCCCAACTCGTTTTTCATGGACGTGAAGTGTCCCGGCTGCTTCAACATCACGACGGTGTTCAGCCACGCGCAGACGACGGTGCTCTGCGGGTCCTGCTCGATGATGCTCTGCCAGCCGACCGGCGGCAAGGCGCGGCTCACGGAGGGCTGCTCCTTCCGGAAGAAGCTCGACTAATTAACCATGTTTCAAAAATAAGCCTCGGGGGTGCAGCGGCGTCGCGCTCTGCGTAGTCGAGCTACGGTGGTCGTCTGCGGCCCACAACTCGCTGGCCTGGTGGACGTATCGCCAGCACGCACGAGCCCGGCGCGTGGCCCACGCGCGGAGTCGCGACCCGTGGTCGGATGGCCGCGGGGCAGCACGAGGCCGGGCGGCTCACCACTTGAAAGGAGACATGACTAGATACACCCCTACTTAGTCTACGCCGACCCATCCATGACCTTCTCGAGGTGCGCCGCCTCGGCGCGGTCGGCGTCCGTCGGGGTACTCTGCGTCATGCGCGCGAGGATGGCCTCGAACGCCGACAAGTACGCGGGCGTCTGCGCGGCCTTGTCCGCCACTTCTGCGCGGGGATTGCCCCGTACCGTTAACGGTACGGGGCACACGGGCCCTAGTAGGTTTTGCGCCACTAGCCCCTAGTGTGTTTTGCGCCGCTCGCCTCTTCGTCCCACGTAAAAACGTTTCTCTCGGCCCCAGCGTTCCGATAAGCACTTTTTCAAAACCATCCGAGCCCATGCTGCCGCGAAACTGCCGCCGACACTAGGATCATTTCGGACCCGCTCTAACCCGACTCTCGCCCAACCCTAACCCTAACCCTAGTCTACTCCTAATC